>Ga0116179_1002973_pt1 | contig 11950 bp, 11 predicted proteins | sample AD_UKC071_MetaG_FD_89751 | JGI IMG/M metagenome (GOLD analysis project Ga0116179, IMG submission 89751) | Active sludge microbial communities of municipal wastewater-treating anaerobic digesters from USA - AD_UKC071_MetaG | ecosystem: Engineered > Bioreactor > Anaerobic > Digestate | place: USA...
CAGATCATCCGCTTCGAGGCGCCGTGCACCGTGGCCATCGACGTGGGCGTGGCGGTGGCGGGCACGGGCGCAAAACCTTCCGGCAACCACGGTGGCGACCGCAGCCAGGGCGTCAACGGCCAGGTGCTGAACACCATCACGCCCGAGACCGATGGCAGCTGCCACTACTTCTGGGCCTTCGCCCGCAACTACTGCCTCAACGAGCAGGCCATCACGCATGCGCTGCGCGAGGGCGTGGCCGGCATCTTCCGCGAGGACGAGGCCATCCTGGAGGCGCAGCAGCGCGCCATCGACGAGCACCCCGACCACCAGTTCTGCAACCTGAACATCGACGCCGGGTCAATGTGGGCGCGGCAGCTGATCGACCGCATGGTGGCGGCGGAGGCACCGCAGGGCGGACAGCGCACGATCCCGCTGCGGCCGGCGGCATGACGGCAACGCCGGTGGACGCCGACGACGGCAGCGGCTCGCTCACCGCGCGCACCCAGCTGCGCCTGCGCGAGCTGATCCTGGGGGGTGACCTGGCGCCCGGCGCACGCATCCCCGAGCTGGCCCTGGTCGAGCGCCTGGGCGTGTCGCGCACGCCGGTGCGCGCCGCGCTGGTGCAGCTGGCCGAGGAGGGGCTGCTGGAGGCGCTGCCTGGCGGGGGCTTCGCGCCGCGCGAGTTCTCCGAAACCGACATCTGCGACGCGATCGAGCTGCGCGGCACGCTGGAAGGCCTGGCTGCGCGCCTGGCTGCCGAGCGTGGCGTGGGCAGCGTGGTGCTGGCCGGCCTGCGTGACGCGGTGGCCCGCATCGACGACCTGCTGGCGCCGCCCGAGCTGAGCGACGCGGCCTTCGTCGCCTATGGCGAGCAGAACGGCCGCTTCCATGCCCTGCTGGCCGAGGCGGCGGGCAGCACCCTGGTGCAGCGCCAGATCGAGCGGGTGGCCACGCTGCCCTTTGCCTCGCCCAACGGCTTCGTGATGCAGCGTGCCAGCGGCGCCGGTGCGCGGGATGCGCTGGTGGTGGCGCAGGCCCAGCACAAGGCGGTGCTCGATGCGATCAGCCGCCGCGAGGCCGCCCGCGCCGACGCGCTGATGCAGGAGCACGCCCGCCTGGCCCATGCCTACCTGCGCGAGGCGCTGCAAAGCCAGCAGGGCCTGCAGCAGCTGCCCGGCGCCCGGCTGATCCGCCATGCGCGGCGCTGACCACCGGGGCGACCCATGCTGACATCCAACGACTGGCAGGGCGCCACGGTGCGCCGCATCACCACGCTGAGCCCCAGCGTGCGTGAACTGGAACTGCAACCCGACCTGGGCTGCGCGCGGCCCGCGCCGGGCAGCCACCTGCCGGTGCGACTGCGCCTGGCCGATGGGCGCGTGCTGGAGCGCCGCTATTCGGTGGTCGGCCCCAGCGACGACGGCGAGGCCTGGCGCATCGCCGTCAAGCGCTGCCAGCCCAGCCGCGGCGGGTCGGCGGCCATGCATGCGCTGGCCGTGGGCGACCGGCTGCAGCTGTTGCCGCCGCAGAACCACTTCGCGCCGAGCCTGCGGGCGCCGCAGCACTTGCTGGTGGCCGGCGGCATCGGCATCACGCCCCTGGTCGGCATGGCGCGGGCGCTGGTGGCCCGTGGTGCCGACTGCCGGCTGGTCTACGCGGTGCGGCAGGCCGAGGACCTGGTCTACGCCGACACCCTGCGCGCCCTGCTGGGCGACCGCCTGCAGACCCTGGTCGGCAGCGCCGGCCAACGGCTGGACATCGCCGCCGAGCTGGCCGGCCTGCACCCCGACGCCCAGCTGCTGCTGTGCGGCCCGGCGCGCCTGACCCGCGCTGCCCAGGCCGCCTGGCATGCCGCCGGCCGCCCGGCGCACCGGCTGCGCTTCGAGACCTTCGGCGCCGTGGCCACCGAGGCCGAGCCGTTCTGGGTCAAGCTGCCGCGCCACGACATCACGTTCACCGTGCCGGCGGACCAGACCCTGCTGCAGGCGCTCGATGCCCACGGCATCGCCACGCTGCGCGACTGCCAGCGCGGCGAATGCGGCCTGTGCGCGCTGGACGTTCTGTCGGTCGAGGGCCGCATCGACCACCACGACGTGTTCCTGTCGCCCGCCGAGCGCGATGCCGACCGCCGCCTCTGCGCCTGCGTGTCGCGTGTGCGCGGCGGCGGCGTGGTGCTCGACACCGCCTACCGGCCCGATCCGGCCTGACCACTTCCACACTTCCAATCATCTCGTCCACCCGTTCCCCCAAGGAGAGCCGCATGACCCAACGCACCACGCCCCCGTTCCGTGCCGACCATGTCGGCAGCTTCCTGCGCCCGAAGGACCTGCTCGATGCGCGTGAAGCGTTCTTCGTGAAGAAGAGCATCACCGCCGAGCAGCTGCGCGCGGTCGAGGACAAGGCGATCACCGAGATCGTGAAGTTCCAGCAGGACGTGGGCCTGCAGTCGATCACCGACGGCGAGTTCCGCCGCACCTATTTCCACATCGACTTCCTGGAGCAGCTGGGTGGCGTGAAGACCGACATCCCGGTGACGGTCAAGCGCGCCGACGGCACCGAGGAGCTGGCGCCGCCGGTGATCCGCGTGATCGACAAGGTGCGGCATGTCAAGGACATCCAGCGCGCCGACTTCGAGTACCTCAAGTCGCAGATTGCCGCGGGCATGACGCCGAAGGTGACCATCCCCAGCCCGACCATGCTGCATTTCCGCGGCGGCCGTGCCGGCATCAGCCGCGAGGCCTATCCCGAGCTGGACCCGGCCTTCTACGACGACGTGGCCAAGGCCTACGGCGACGAGCTGCAGAGCCTGTTCGACGCCGGCTGCCGCTACGTGCAGATGGACGACACCAACCTGGCCTACCTGTGCGACGAGAAGATGCGCGAAGCCGCACGCCAGCGTGGCGACGACCCCAACGAGCTGCCGCACCGCTATGCGCAGTTCATCAACAAGGTGGTGGCGCACAAGCCCGCCGGCATGACGCTGGCCATGCACCTGTGCCGTGGCAACTTCAAGAGCACGCATGCGGCGGCCGGCAACTACGAGCCGGTGGCCGAGGCCCTGCTGTCGGAGATGAAGCTCGACGCCTTCTTCCTGGAGTACGACGACGACCGCTCGGGCGACTTCCGGCCGCTGCGCTTCCTGGGCAAGGACAAGACCGTGGTGCTGGGCCTGGTGACCACCAAGTTCGGCCAGCTGGAGAAGAAGGACGACCTCAAGCGCCGCATCGACGAGGCCGCGAAGTACGCCCCGCTGGACCAGCTGGCGCTGAGCCCGCAGTGCGGCTTCAGCAGCACCGTGCACGGCAACAACATCGCCGTGGAAGACCAGCGCAGCAAGCTGCGGCTGGTGGTGGAGACGGCCGCCGAAGTGTGGGGCTGAGCGCCGCAGCTTCCGCGTTTGTCCGCTAGGCAGTCCGCGGGCTGCCGCGCATCATCCCGCCCCATTCGACATTGCCCCCGGAGACTTTCATGCCCCGATGTGTCCGCACCGCCCTGGCCGCCGCCGGGCTGATCGCCGCTGCCGGCCTGGCCCAGGCCCAGGAGGTGAGCCTGAAGTTCCACCACATCTGGAACACCCAGGCCATGGCCGCCGTCAACGTGATCGCGCCCTGGTGCGACAAGATCGCCAAGGAGTCGGCCAACAAGCTGAAGTGCCAGGTCTTCCCGGCGATGAGCATGGGCGGCACGCCGCAGCAGCTGGTCGACCAGGTCAAGGACGGCGTGGCCGACCTCGTCATCACGCTGCCGGGCTACACCGCAGGCCGCTTTCCGGCGCTGGAAGTGTTCGAGCTGCCGTTCATGACCAACTCGGCCGAGGTCGGCGCCCGCGCCGCCTGGGACTACCTGCAGAAGTACGCGTTGAAGGAGTTCCCCGGCACCAAGATCCTGGCGATCTGGGTGCACGACGAGGGCTACGTGCACACCCGCGAGAAGCCGGTGAAGACGCTGGCCGACTTCAAGGGCCTGAAGATGCGCGCGCCCACCCGGCAGACCAACAAGCTGCTGGCCACCCTGGGCGCCTCGCCCGTGGGCATGCCGCTGCCGGCGGTGGTCGACGCGGTGAGCAAGGGCACGATCGACGGCTTCCTGCTGCCCTGGGAGGTGATGCCCAGCCTGAAGCTGCACGAGATGGTCAAGTACCACAGCGAGACCGATCCCAGCCGCCCGGCGCTGTACAGCTCGGTCTTCGTCTTCGCGATGAACCAGGCGAAGTACGACAGCCTGAGCCCCGAGCTGAAGAAGGTGATCGACGCCAATTCGGGTGCGGTGGTCTCGCAGTCCATCGGCAAGATCTGGGACGGCAGCCAGGCCGCCGGCCGCAAGGCGGCGCAGGACCGCGGCAACACCTTCACGATGATCCCCGCCAGCGAACTGGACAACTGGGTCAAGGCCGCGACGCCGCTGTACGACGACTTCGTGGCCGACATGGACAAGAAGGGCCTGCCCGGCAAGCAGATGCTGCAGGACGCGCGCGACCTGCTGGTGAAATACAAGAAGTAAGGCGCGGCCATGCATGCGGTCTTCCGGCGCATCGCGCTGTGGTTTGCGCTGGCCGGTGGGGCCGCGGCCTGCGCCATGGCGGTGCTCACCGTCGTCAGCGTGGTGATGCGCGCGGCGGTGTCCAAGCCCATCCAGGGTGACGTGGAGCTGGTGCAGATGGGCATCGCCCTGTGCATCTCGCTGTACCTGCCCTGGTGCCAGCTGACCCGCGCCAACATCATCGTCGACTTCTTCACCGACAAGCTGGCGCCGCGGCCCAAGGGCGCGCTCGACGGCATCGGCAGCCTGCTGCTGGCGGTGATGTGCCTGGTGCTGGCCGCCCGCACCGCTGCCGGCGCGCAGGCGGTGCTGGAGGCTGGCGAGACCACGATGATCATCGGCCTGCCGATGTGGTGGGCCTACGCGATGCTGGCCCCGGGCCTGGCGCTGACCGCGCTGATCGCCATCTGGCAGGGCCTGCGCCAGCTGCGCGGGCTGGACGACGGCACGCCTGCGGCAGCGGGAGGGGCGGCGCCATGAGCCCCGGAATGCTCGGCATCCTGATCTTCGCCGGCATGCTGGCGCTGATGGCGCTGCGCACGCCGATCGCGGTGGCCATGTTCATTCCCGGCGCCATCGGCTACTGGGCGATGAGCGGTGACCTGGCGCTGTTGAACCTGCTCAAGGGCAGCGCCGTGGCGCGGCTGACGGTCTACGACCTGTCGGTGATCCCGCTGTTCCTGCTGATGGGCCAGTTCGCCACGCAGGGGGGCTTGAGCCGCTCGCTGTTCCAGGCGGGGGCCGCCTTCGTGGGCCACATCCGCGGCGGGCTGGCGATGGCGGCCATCCTGTCGGCGGCGGCCTTCGGCGCGGTGTGCGGCAGCAGCGTGGCCACGTCGGCCACCATCACCCAGGTGGCCTACCCCGAGATGAAGGCCCATGGCTACCACGGCCGCTTGACCACCGCGGCGCTGGCCTGCGGCGGCACGCTGGGCATCCTGATCCCGCCATCGGTGCCGCTGGTGGTCTACGCCATCCTCACCGAGCAGAACATCGGCAAGCTGTTCGCTGCGGCGATGGTGCCGGGCATCTTCGCCACCATCGGCTACATCGTCGTCATCAGCATCCTGTGCCGGCTGAAGCCCGAGCTCGCCCAGCCCAGCGCCGCCGTGCCTTGGCCGCAGCGCTGGCAGGCGCTGGCCGCCGTGTGGCCGATCGCGGTGATCTTCGTGGTGGTGTTCGGCGGCATCTATGGCGGCATCTTCTCGCCCACCGAAGGCGCGGCCGTGGGCGCGGTGGGCACCTTCGTCGCCGCCCTGGCGCGCCGCGAGCTGGGCTGGGCCGGCATCCAGCGCAGCTTCATTGGCACCGCCGAGACCTCGGCGATGGTTTTCATGATCTTCCTGGGCGCCGACATGATGAATTCGGCCCTGGCCCTGACCCAGATGCCCACCCGCGTGGCCGACTGGGTGGGCCACCTGCAGGTGGCGCCGCTGTGGATCATCGCGGCCATCATGGCCGTCTACATCCTGCTGGGCTGCGTGATGGACGAGCTGTCGATGATGCTGCTCACCATCCCCGTGATCTTCCCGGCGGTGATGAGCCTGGACCTGTTCGGCCTGCAGCCGGAGGGCAAGGCCATCTGGTTCGGCATCCTGGTGCTGATGACCGTGGGCATCGGCATGACGATGCCGCCGGTGGGCCTGAACGTGTACGTCGTCAACAGCATCGCCCGCGACGTGCCGATGAACGAGACCTACAAGGGCGTCTGGCCCTTCCTGGCCAGCGACCTGCTGCGCATGCTGCTGCTGCTGTTCTTCCCGTCGCTGACGCTGGGCTTCGTGGCGCTGTTCTTCAAGTAGCGGCGACGGTTCGCCAAGCAAAAACGCAGCCCTGGGGCTGCGTTTGCATGTGTGGAGCGGGCGATGGGAATCGAACCCACGTAGTCAGCTTGGGAAGCTGAAGTTCTACCATTGAACTACGCCCGCAGGGCATGGCGCGGATTCTAGCCGCGCCAGGTGGCCACCCCGGTCCGCGCTCAGTTCAGCGGGGTCAGCAGCGCGGCACGGGCCACGCCGTTGAGCCAGGCGGACACGGCGATCTGGCCGCGGTTGTTCACCGCGACGGCGCTGGCCACCACCCAGCCGGTGCCGGTGGCCGGGTCCAGCACCGATTGCAGGGCATGCACGCCGCCGTCGCGCCACACCACGGGCTTCATCGGCGTGGCGTCCCAGGTGCCGGGCGTGCCGTAGAAGCTGGTTCCCGGCACCTGGCCCAGGTTGTTGATGGCATCGGCCACGGCCGCGTTGTCACCCGGGTAGACGCCCAGGTCGGTGACGGCGTCGCGGGGCTGGGCCTGGGCGGCGGTGGCCAGGGCGGTCAGGGCCGCGGCGGCGATGGCGCGGGTCAGGAAGCGGCTGCGGCTCGAGGGCTGGTGCATGGCCGTGGGCAAGGGGAGGGTGATGGGATGTGCGTCCACAGAGCGGCCTGCCGGCGCGCTGATACCTGCGGCCAGGGTTGATCCCGGCGCGGTGGCTGCTGCGGCGCACCTACCATCGCTGCGCCCCTCGATCCGGAGAGAACCATGAACCGACCCGACCGCCGCACGCTGCTGCAGGGCGCCGCCGCCACCGCCCTGGCCGCCGTGGCGCCCGGCGCCTTCACCCAGGGCAGGACCGTGCTGCGCATCTCCACCCCCGCCGTGCCCGACGACTGGCACGCGAAGATGTGGACGGTGTTCAAGGACGCGCTGGAGAAGAGCGCGCCCGGCGAGTTCGACGTGCAGATCAACCTGAACGGCACGCTGTTCAAGCAGGGCACCGAGCCGGCGGCGATGGCGCGCGGCAACCTGGAGCTGGCGTCGATCTCGGCCTTCGACATCGCCAAGCTGGTGCCCGAGTTCTCGATCTTCACCGCCGGCTACATCGTGCGTGACCCGGAGCACCAGCAGAAGGTGTTCCACGGGCCCATCGGCGATGAGCTCTTCAAGCTGGTGGCCGACAAGCTGGACGTGACGCCACTGGCCACGGTCTACCTGGGCACGCGCCAGGTCAACCTGCGCGAGGCGCGCAACGTGCGCACGCCGGCCGACCTGAAGGGCGTGAAGCTGCGCATGCCGGCGAGCAAGGAATGGCTGTTCCTGGGCGAGGCGCTGGGCGCCACCGCCACGCCGCTGGCCTTCGGCGAGGTCTACCTGGGCCTGAAGACCGGCACCATCGACGGCCAGGACAACCCGCTGCCCAGCGTGCGTGCGGCCAAGTTCTACGAGGTGACCAAGCAGATCGTGCTGACCAGCCACCTGGTCGACGGCATCTTCATCAGCATCGCCAACAAGAGCTTCAATGCGCTCAGCGCCGCGCAGAAGCAGAAGGTGCGCGCTGCGGCCACGGCGGCGGCCGACTTCAACAACCAGAACCGGCTGAAGGAGGAGGCGCAGATCGTCGACTTCTTCAAGCAGCAGGGCCTGCAGGTGACGACGCCGGATGTGGAAGCCTTCCGCAAGGCAGTGCAGGGCGCCTACGCCAGCTCGGACATGGCCAGGGCCTGGCCCCGTGGCCTGCTCGACCGCATCAACGCGACGAAGTAGATGCGGTCGTTGCTGCGCAAGGGTGCCGGAGCGGTCGGCGCCGGGCTGTTCACGGCGCTGTTCCTGGTCTTCGTGCTGCAGGTCGGTGCGCGCTTCGGCTTCAACAAGCCGATCCCCTGGACCGACGAGCTGGCCGTGGTGCTCTACGTCTGGGTGATCCTGTGGTGCGCCGCCTTCGTGGTGCCCGAGCGTGAACACGTGGTCTTCGACCTGGTGTGGAACGGGGCCGGCCGGCGGGTGCGGCAGGTGATGAAGGTGACCGGCAACGCGCTGATCGGTGTCCTCAGCGCCTGGGCCATCCCGGGTTGCTGGGACTATGTGCGCTTCATGGGCCGCGAGGGCACGGCCGTGCTGGGCATCCCGTTCTCATGGGTGTTCGCGCCCTTCGTGGGGATGCTGGCGGCGCTGGTGGTGCGCAGCGCTTGGGGCATCGTGCAGGCGCTGCGTGGTCAGGGCTTGGAGGATGCGGGAGTGCCCGCCGCATGACCGGGCTCTGGGTGTTAGGCGGTGTGCTGCTGGCCGGCATGCTGCTGCGCATGCCGATCGGCTTCTCGATGATCGCCTCGGGCTCGGCCTACCTGATCGTCAAGCGCCAGGACCTGGGCCTGCTGGCCGAGCAGATCGGCAACGGCCTGTTCAACAGCTATGTGCTGCTGGCGGTGCCGCTGTTCGTGCTGGCGGCCAATGTGATGAACGCGGGCACGGTCAGCGAGCGCATCTTCGACTTCTGCCGCATCCTGGTGGGCCGCATGCGCGGCGGGCTGGCGCAGGTCGACATCCTGGTGTCGGTGATCTTCTCGGGCATGAGCGGCAGCGCGATCGCCGACGCCGCCGGGCCCGGCCTGGTGACGATCCGCCAGATGCTGAAGAAGCCCGAGTACAGCCCCGGCTTTGCCGGCGCGGTGGTGGTGGCCAGCGCCACGCTGGGGCCGATCATTCCGCCGTCGATCCCGATGGCGATCTATGCCCTGGTGTCGGGCGCGTCGGTGGGCGCGCTGTTCCTGGGCGGGGTGCTGCCGGGCGTGCTGATGGCGCTGTCGATGATGGCGGTGGTGGCCTGGATCGCCGCGAAGCGCAACATGCTACGCGAAGCGCCGGTGCCGCTGCGCGAATGGCCGGCGGTGCTGTTCCGCGGTGCGCTGCCGCTGTCCATGCCCATCGTGCTGCTGGGCGGCATCTACTCGGGTGCCTTCACGCCCACCGAGGCGGCCGCGGTGGCGGCGCTGCATGCGCTGATCCTGGCGGGCATCGTTTACCGGGCGCTGAGCTGGGGCAAGCTCTACGACGTGGTGCTGGAGTCGGCGCGGTCCAGCGCGGTGATCACCCTGGTGCTGGCCGGCAGCTTCATGCTGAACTACGCCTTCACCGCCGAGGGCGTGCCGCAGGCCATCGGCGCCTGGGTCGACGCGCAGCAGCTCGGGCGGCTGCCTTTTCTGCTGCTGGTGAACCTGCTGTTCCTGGTGCTGGGCTGCTTTCTGGACGTGTCGGTGCTGCTGCTGGTCTTCGTGCCGATGCTGCTGCCGGCGGTGAAGGCGCTGGGCATCGACCTGGTGCACTTCGGCGTGCTGGTGGTGCTGAACATGATGATCGGCCTGGTGCATCCGCCCTTCGGCATGCTGCTGTTCGTGACCAAGGCGCTCACCGGCATTCCCATCGGCGCGATGATGAAGGAAGGCTGGATGTTCATCGTGATGCTGCTGGTGCTGCTGCTGGCGATCACGGTGTTCCCGGAGATCGTGCTGTGGCTGCCCCGCACCATGGGCTACGGCAAGTAGCAGCCGGCAACCCGGTAGTTCCCAGCGTGTCGGATGCACGGGCGCTGCGGCATGATGACCTTGCGACCATGAACGATCCCATCCAGCTGCTGCACCTGGGCCCCGGTGCGCCCGACCTGTCGACCTCGGCCTACGGGCCGTTCGTGGTCCATGCCGTGGCCCGGCTCGACGACGTCGCCCAGGCCCTGGACGCCCAGGCCTACGACGCCGTCGTGCTGCAGCAGGCTGAGGCCGACCAGCTGGCGCGCCTGGCGGCCTGGCCCGGCATGGCCCGGGCGGTGCTCGAATCGGCCGTGCTGGTGGTGGCGCCCGAGCCGGCGGCCACCGACGCCCTGCGCCTGGTGCAACTGGGTGCGCAGGATGTGCTGCCGCCGCACGAAGCCCAGCCCGCCGCGCTGGCGCGGGCGCTGCGGCTGGCGGTGGAACGCAAGCGGCTGGATCGCCAGGCGCGCAAGGCCTATGCCACCGACCTGGCCACCGGCCTGCCCAACCACGCTCAGCTGATGGAGCACATGCACCACCTGCTGGCCCTGCGCGAGCGCGAGCCGGCGGTGATGGCCCTGCTGGTGCTGCGCATCGAGGGCCTGGCCGCCACCGAGGCGCGGCTGGGCACCGAGGCCGCCAACGTGTTGCGCCGCAAGGTGGCTGTGCGCCTGCGCTCGGGCCTGCGCGCCAGCGACGTGGTGGCCTCGGTGGGCGCCGACAGCTTCGCCGTGCTGCTGGCCTGGATCGACGACGCCGGCGACGGCGAGCGGGTGGCCGCCAAGCTGGCGCAGTCGCTGCAGCGGCCGTTCACCGTCACCGGCCAGGACGTGGCCGTGGCCGTGAGCACCGGCGTGGCCCAGTACCCGCAGCATGGCAAGGACGCCGACAGCCTGCTGCGCCGCGCCATGGGCCGGGCCGGCGAGGGCCGCGCCCTGGGCCGCAGCGGGTTGAGCCCGCATGCGTCGGGCAGTGCGGCCGCCAACGACGAGTGAAGCACGCGGCCGCCATGGAACCGGCTTTGCCGGGCCATGGGCGGCGCCCCCTGGGGGGAGCGCCGAAGGCGCTTCGGGGGGGGCTACTTCAGAACGTCGCCCAGGCAGAGGTACTTGATCTCGACGTAGTCGTCCATGCCCTGGTGCGAGCCCTCGCGGCCCAGGCCGCTCTGCTTGATGCCGCCGAAGGGCACCTCGGCCACGCTGATCAGGCCGGTGTTGATGCCGACCATGCCGTATTCCAGCGCCTCGCCGACGCGGAACACGCGGCCGATGTCGCGGCTGTAGAAGTAGCTGGCCAGGCCGAACTCGGTGGCGTTGGCCAGGGCGACGGCCTCCGCCTCGGTCTCGAAGCGGAACACCGGCGCCACCGGGCCGAAGGTCCCTTCCTTCGCGCACAGCATGTCGCTGGTGACGTCGGCCAGCACGGTGGGCGTGAAGAAGCGCTCACCGATGCGCTGGCCACCCGCCACCAGGCGGGCACCCTTGCCCAGGGCGTCGGCGACATGGGCTTCCACCTTGTGCACGGCCTGCTCGTCGATCAGCGGGCCCTGGTTGACGCCGGCCTCGAAGCCGTTGCCCACCTTGATGGCCCGCGACTTCTCGGCCAGCTTGGCGACGAAGGCGTCGTACACGCCGGCCTGCACGTAGAAGCGGTTGGCGCAGACGCAGGTCTGGCCGGCATTGCGGTACTTGCTGACCAGGGCGCCCTCGACCGCCGAGTCCAGGTCGGCGTCGTCGAAGACGATGAAGGGCGCGTTGCCGCCCAGTTCCAGGCTGATCTTCTTCACCGTGGGGGCGCATTGGCGGGCCAGGATGCGGCCGACCTCGGTGCTGCCGGTGAAGGACAGGTGGCGCACCACGTCGCTGCTGCACAGCACCTTGCCCACCTCGATGCTCTGCCCGGCATCGGCGGTCACGATGTTCAGCACGCCCGCAGGCATGCCGGCACGTTGCGCCAGTTCGGCCACGGCCAGGGCGGAGAGCGGCGTGGCCTCGGCCGGCTTGATCACCACCGGGCAGCCGGCGGCCAGGGCCGGCGCCACCTTGCGCGTGATCATCGCGATGGGGAAGTTCCAGGGCGTGATCGCCGCGCAGACACCGATGGGCTGCTTGATGACGATGTAGCGCTTGTTGTTGTCGGTGGTGGG
>Ga0116179_1002974_pt1 | contig 11949 bp, 18 predicted proteins | sample AD_UKC071_MetaG_FD_89751 | JGI IMG/M metagenome (GOLD analysis project Ga0116179, IMG submission 89751) | Active sludge microbial communities of municipal wastewater-treating anaerobic digesters from USA - AD_UKC071_MetaG | ecosystem: Engineered > Bioreactor > Anaerobic > Digestate | place: USA...
GCAGGTAGATGCGCACCGGAACCTGCTGTTCACGGGCCACGCCCATGGTTCGGCGGCGGGGTAGTCCGCGCAATTGCTCCAGCTCGCAAGGGGTGCCCGCCGCCTTGAGCAGACCCAGCGCGCGCTGCGCAAGGACCGGATCGTGCGTCGCCACCGCCACTGGTGCGCTGCGCCCGGCCAGCTCCGCGGCAAGTTCGAGATAGGCGGCATTCAGATCGCCCGCTTCGGGCTGCGGATCGGCCCATTCCCCCTTGACCAGCCTGATCCGGATTGCGGTATCGCGCAGCCCTCTGGCATCGCCAAGACTGCGCCGCCAGCGCGCCGGAAGCGCGCAACCTGCCGTGAACCGCAGGGCCAGGGCCAGAGTGCGATCGGCCTGATCGGGCCCGTGGGCATCGAACAGCAGCTCCACGCCATTTGCCGCGATCCGGCCGACCGCATCGGCATCGAACCCGATCTGGGGCGCCTTGACCGAAAGATAGCCATCGGCCCCGCTGGCGCGCAGTGAATCGGCCAGCCCGCAATAGGCCGCGACGATGGCCCGGGACGGTGCCGCGTCAGCAGCGAAATAGCCGAAAGTCAGGGCCAGCCCCTGTTCGCGGATGGTCCGTGCCAGTCGGGCCGGATCGGGTTCGGGCAGCCAGCCGCCGACCTTGCCCGGCAAGGCATAACGCAGATCGCGCAGCCGTGCCCAGGCATGCGAGCTCATCCCCGCCCCTTCAGGCGTTGCCGCAGCCAGGCCAGACCATCGGTTGCCAGTGCAGCCGCGCCCGCCAGTGAAACCGGATAGGTCCTGAGCGATAGGCACGGCATCGCCGTTTCGGTCCACAGTTCGGCAATCCAGGGTTCGGCATTGCCCAGCAGTTCAAAGGCGTTAAGCCCGGTCCGCGCTGCTTCGCCAATGCAGTGGAGCATCAGCAAGGTGCCCGGCGAACATTTGCGGTATGCCTCGTCATAACCAATCTTGTAGAGCCAAAATCGCCCGCCCAGCACCACACCCAGTTGCATCGCCACGGGCCGGCCATCGATCCGCATGAAGGCGATCCGCAGCGCCCCGCTCTCGCATTCACTGCGCAGATAGGTGCGGAAAAACGCCTCCTTGGCCGGATCGCTGGCAATCGCGGTCCCGGCTGCGCGTTTCCAGCTGCTGATTTCAACCGCGATCGCTTCGTCGAAACGCTCGTCGAAATCAGACAGCGCGGGGCAGGACACCTCGAACGAGACGGCCCCGCACTCCTCCGCCTTGCGCAAGGCCCGGCGGAAGTCTGACCGGCGTCCGGCATTGAACCGCGTGGCAGGGTCGCTCCATGTGGCATCGAGCGCAATCGTCGGGCAGGCCTCGGCCTGGCGCACCACGCACAGGCCGCGCCCGCGCATCGCCTGACGCAGCGCCGGGATCAGCGGCGAATCGGCCGGAATCCGATCCAGCACGATTGGTCGGCTTTGCTGCGCCAGTTCCCGGGCCAGACTGTCTGCCGCGCCTGGCGAAGCGAGCAGCGCATCGCCCGGCTCATAGACTTCACGCGCTCCGGCCAGACGCCAGCGGGCCAGCAGGCCGGGCGAATGGACCAGCGGCAGCAGCGCCTCGGCCGTTTCGCCCTGCCGGACCATGAACATCGCCACCGGCGTTCCGACCAGAAAGGTCGCGGCCAGAGCATTGTGAAACGATCGGGTTTGCGTGGGCAGTACGGCGGCGCCCTCAAGCCAACGCCAGGCACCGTCGAGCGCCGGATCCCCGGCGTCCGCGGCGCGGTTATGGCTGGCCCTGGCAATCGGCATCACGCTGCCCCCTTTGGGGGCATCCTAAGGCGTCAAAGCTAACAAATTCCTGCCGAAGCGGCGAATTTCAGCCCTTCCACTCGCGCCGTTCCTCGGCAGCGCGGAGAACTTCGTAGGCCAGTTGCAGCGCCTGAAAGGCCTTGGCCGCATCCTCGTCGCCGGGGCGGACATCGGGGTGGACTTCCTTGGCTTTGTTTCGCCAGGCTTTCTTGACCTCTTCGAAATCAGCATCCGGGGTCAGGCCCAGCACTTCCAGCGCCCGCAGTTCATCCCTGCTGCGGCTGCCATCGCCCGAACCGGCCCAGCCATAGTGCGCACTTTCGTGGTAGCCTTCATGGCTCTGGCGCTCTTCGGCTTCGCGCGCGGCGGCCTCTTCGGCATCGAGCCCGGCGAAATAGTCCCACCCGGCGTTGTATTCGGCGGCGTGGCGCTGGCAGAACATCCAGCGATCCGGGCTGTTCGGGCTTTTCGGCGCGGGGCAATTGCCCGGTTCGGTGCAGCCGTGCCGATCGCACAAGCGGACCTGCGCCGCCTCGCGGCTGCCGCCATAGCCGCGCCAGCGCGGAAAGCCCCAGTTATCGGATCGCGTTGCTCTGGCCATCGCGCCTGCGATAGGCCCAAGCAGGGGCAGCGCGCAAGCGGGCAAACCGGTACATCATGCAGACAACTACCGCTGGCGGGGAGCGCGTGCGCAGCCTATAGCGGGCGAACAAGGTCAGCGGATCATGAGCAAGCAACTCGCCCTCTCAATCGCCGTTTCGGTGCTGGCCATGGTCAGCTTCGTCCTGCTGGGTCAGCAGGCCGGGGTGCAACTGGCCGAAGACGCGCGCGGCTGGATCCCGATAGAGGCCGGTTTCACGCCGCCGACGCTGTTCGGGCCGCTGCTGCCGCCATTGCAGTAATCCCGCCGCCCGGCCCGCGATGAGGCTGCGGCGCGGCGGGATCGGGCAGGTCGATCAATCGACCGTAATGGTAACCGCGCGGCGGTTGCGCTGCCAGCTGGCTTCATCGCTGCCCAGTGCGACCGGGCGTTCCTTGCCATAGGAAACCGTGCTGATCCGGCCCGGTTCGATCCCCAGGCTGACCAGATAGTTCTTGGCCGCATTGGCCCGGCGTTCACCCAGCGCAAGGTTGTATTCGCGGGTGCCGCGTTCGTCGGCGTGGCCTTCGATCGTGATCCGCTTGGCCGGATATTTCATCAGCCACTGCGCCTGCATCGCCAGGGCCTGCTGATCGGTGGCGTCGATGTTATAACGATCGGTGTCGAAATAGATCGTGTCCTGCCCCATCATCTGGGCAACGAAATCGGCCTGGCTGCCGGGGGTGGGCGCGCCGGTATCGCCGCCGGCGGACTCGGTCGCGGCGGGGGTGCCGCCCGGATCGGGGGGCAGAACTTCAGGCGCTTTCTTGGCGCAGGCGGAAAGGCCAAGGCCCACGGCGAGCAGCAGAGACAGGGTCAGGCGGGTGTTCATGGGCATCTCCTTTGCATACAGCTTCATGGCTTGCCCCCATGGAGTCAATTGGTCTCAGGGACGAAGCGGTCCCCAGGCGGGATCGCTGCCGTCCACCGGCGTTTCCAGCTTGCGTTCGTTCTTGCCGGTCAGATCGACCTGCCAGACCCCGGTCTTGCCGCTGCCGCGGGTGGTGCGGAAGAACTGGATCACTCGGCCGTTGGGCGCCCAGGTGGGCGCTTCATCCTGCCAGCTGTCAGTCAGATAGCGCAGGTTCCCGCCGCCCGGATCCATCACCGCGATCCGGAAATTCCCGGCGATATGGGTAAAGGCGATCTGGTCTCCGCGCGGGGACCACTCCGGCGTCGCTGCGCGGCCGCCGAAGAAGCTGATCCGCTTTTGCCCGCTGCCATCGGCGTTCATCACATAGACTTGCTGGCTGCCGCTGCGATCGCTTTCGAAGACGATCCGGTTGCCGTCCGGGCTGAACGATCCGCCGATGTCGATCCCCGGCGCGTCGGTCAGCTTGATCGCAGCGCCCCCGGCCGAGGGCATCTTGTAAATATCGGTATTGCCGCCGATCGCCATCGAATAGAGGATCCACTTGCCATCGGGCGACCAGCGCGGCGCGAACAGCGGATTGCTGGATTGCAGCAGCAGGCGCTGCTTGTCGGTCGTCAGATCGTAGATATAGATCCGGGGCTGGCCGTTGTAATAGCTCAGGTACAGGATCGACTTGTAATCCGGGGCATAGCGCGGGGTTAGCGCGGTGGCCTGGCCGGTGGTCAGATAGCGGTGGTTGGCCCCGTCCGAATCCATGATCGCCAGCCGCTTCATCCGCCGGTTCTTGGGCCCGGTTTCGGCGATATAGGCAACCCGGCTGTCAAAGAACGGGTTCTCCCCGCTGAGCCGGGAATAGACCATGTCGGCGCACTTGTGCGCGGCGCGGCGCCACTCGCCCGGCGGCACTGTCCAGCCGGCCTTGGCGGTCTGCTGACCAAGCGCGACATCATAAAGATAGCAGCCGACGGTGACATTGCCGCCCGCTTCGGCCCGGACATAGCCCTGAACCAGCATATCGGCCCCGCGCCCGCGCCAGCCGCCGTAATCGGGCGCCTGAACCTGGCTGAGCGCCGGGCGCGGCAGGGCTGAAGGCCCGGTCGGCTTGAACAGGCCGTTGTTGCGCAAATCTCCAAAGATCACGTTGGCGATCTGAAACCCCAGGGTAGAGGTGCTGCCCGCGCTGGTCTGGGTCGGCACGTCGGCATTGGTGGCAAAGGCAGGAATGGCGATCCGGGCGTCGTTGGCGTCCAGCGTGCCGACCACATCCTCTTCCACTTCGGCAGCAGTCGGCTGTGGGGCCGCGTCCTGGGCCAACAGGGCCGAAGCCGGCATGGCGGCGGCGATCAGGAAGGGGATCAGTTTCTTCACGCGGGTGTTCCCTATTGCTTCGAGAAGTTCAGTTTGCGGTTCTTCCACTGGTCATAGAATTCCGGCGGCAAGCCGGCAAAGGGGGCTGCCAGCTTGATCGCGCGCACCGCGCAATCCTTGAACGGTTTGACCTGCGGGCGATTTGCATCGGTTATCCCGGTCACGTCGAACGGTTCGATCGCCAGCACGCGGCCATTCTGATCGAGCGTAAATCGCACCGTGGCCCGCAGCTTGTTCACGTCAAGCCCGCTGACCGGGCAGGAATCCCACGGTCCGCGCACCTTGCTGCCGATCAGCGATGACCACGATGAGACCTGCTGCGCCGATGCCTTGCTGGCGGGCGGGGTCTTGTCCTTGCCGCTACCGCCGGGAATGCCGGGAGCGAACGCCTTGTCGAAATCGCTGGTGCCCGTCCTGGCGGTCGGCGGGGTCTTACCCTTTTGCGGGTTGGGAGTGGGCGGAGTTTTGCCGGGCGGGGCGAAGGGCCATTTGCTCGGCGGGGTCTGGGCCTGCCTGGGCGGAACTTTCTGGGGCGGAGCAGTGGTCGGCCGCGGAGCCGGGGCGGGCGCGGCGCTGGCCTTTGGCGCTGGTACCGGTTCGGGTTCGGGAGCAGCTTCCGGGGCCGGCTCACCCAGCTGCGGACCCTTGTCCGGCGCCGGATTGGCGGTGGGATCGGGCGAAGTGGAAACCGCGCCAACCTCGTCGCTCAGCGTCACACTGACCCGCTCGACCGGGGGCAACGGAGCAGGCTGCTTGGTCATCATCAACACCAGTGCCAGCGCGACATGGCCCAGCGCGGCCACACCCAGGCCGATTTTTTCTTCACTGTTGAGCGCGGTTGCGGCCATCGTATCAGGCTATGGGCTTGGAACTGAACCGGTGGTGACCAGCGAAATCGCGGTGAAACCGGCGCGATTAAGCTCACCCATCACTGCCATCACCCGGCCATAGTCCAGACTGCGATCGGCCCGCAGCGTGACTTGCGGAGGCTTGCCATCCGGCCCAGGAGGGACCGCGGCCAGGCTGGCCGCCAGATCACCGGGGGCCAGTGCACTGTCACCCAGATAAATCACCCCGTCGGCTGCGATCGACAGGTTGATCTCGCTGGGGTTCTGGTTGAGCGGCTTGGCGTTGCTGTCCGGCAGGTCAACCGGCACCCCGGCGCTGAGCAGCGGCGCAGTGACCATGAAAATGATCAGCAGCACCAGCATCACGTCAACCAGCGGGGTGACGTTGATTTCCGCCATCGGGGTGCGGCCGCGGCGTCCGTTGCGGCGATTGGGGGCGGAAAAGGCCATCAGATCGCGCCCTTGCCCGCCTCACGGCGGAAGGCAACACCGGCCCGCTCCCCCGGCCCGGCCACCCATATGGTAACCTGCCGGGTGGCCGGGCCGGGGGAGCGGGCCGGTGTTGCGCAAGCGGCAGCGAAGCGGGCGCGGTCCATGCCCATTACTGTGCTTCCAGTTCGCGGCTGAGGCTGGCGTGGAACCGGTCGGCAAAGCGCTGGAGCCGGGCTTCAAGCTGGTTCACGCGGTGCGACAGCCGGTTGTAGGCGATCACCGCCGGAATCGCCGCGAACAGGCCGATCGCGGTGGCGAACAGCGCCTCGGAAATACCGGGGGCGACCACCGCCAACGATGAGTTCTGTTGCTGGCCGATCTGGAAGAAGCTGTTCATGATCCCCCAGACGGTGCCGAACAGCCCCACGAACGGGGCAACAGAACCCACCGTGGCCAGAAAATTGAGCCGTTCGGACAGATTGTCCGCCTCTTGCGCAATCGCCCCGTCCATCGCCTGGGCGAGCCGTTGGCGCGTGCCTTCGCGGTCAAGTGACTTGCCTCCGGTTGAGCGGCGCCATTCACCGATCGCCGCTGCCGCAACCCGGGCCGTGGGCACATCGCCCTTGCCGCGTTCGGCCTGGAAAGCGTCGATATCGGCAGCCTTCCAGAAATCGCGCTCATAGCTGTCGCAGGCCCTGCTGATCTTGCCATAGCGCATGGTGAAAGAGGCAATGATCGTCCAGACCCAGACCGAAGCAAGGATCAGCCCGATCATCACGACCTTGACCACGATATCGGCATCAAGGAACAGCTGGAGCGGATTGAGATGCGCGGGCGCTGCCGGGGTGGTGACGGCGGCAGCAAACAGGGACAACTGGGTCATCGGGTTCCTTCGGGGATAATCGCGGAAAAGGCCGCGCGCCAGGCTTCGGGCATTCGGCGCGGGCGGCCTTCGGGGGAAACGAAGCCGACGCGAAAGTTCGCCTCGGCCAGCAGCTTGCCGTCTTCGCGGAAGGCCTTCTGGTGCATCCGGCACGATGCCGCACCCAGTTCCTCACAGACGGTTTCGATCAGCACGCCATCATCGAGCCGGGCCGGGGCGGCATAACGGATCGACAGGTCGGCCACGGCGAAGGCGCCTTCGCCCGCTTCGTTTACTGCGCGCTGGTCAATCCCCAGCAGCCGCACGAAATCGGACCGGGCGCGTTCGAACCAGCGCAGGTAGTTGGCGTGATAGACCACCCCCGAAAGGTCGGTATCCTCAAAATAGGCGCGCACCGCAAATCGGTGGAGCGTGCCTTCAATCAGGCCGGATGGAGGGGCGGGGGCCAAGCTCATGCGCCGAGACCCTTAGCAACTGCGCGAGTCGCTGGGCAAGTGCGCAGGTTCGACTGGGCGCAACTATGGTGCGGCTTGTCAGGTAGAGCCAGGCTCGATCAGCGCGTCAGCATCGGCCCCAGCGGCTTACCGCCGAACAGGTGAACGTGCAGGTGCGGCACTTCCTGATGGCCGTGCCCGCCGATATTGGCGAGCAGGCGGTAGCCCGGCTCGACCAGACCCGCTTCGCGCGCGACATGGCCGACGGCGCGGACGAAACCGGCGATCTCTTCCGCCGGGGCACGGGCCGAGAAATCGTCCCAGCTGACGTAAGGCCCCTTGGGGATGACCAGAATATGCAGCGGTGCCTGCGGGTTGATATCGTGAAAGGCCAGTGCCCATTCGTCTTCAAAGACGGTTTTGTTTGGAATTTCCCCGCGCAGGATTTTCGCGAAGATGTTCTGATCGTCATAGGGCAGGGTTGCATCGATCGGCATCAGTCGGCCTTCCTTGCTGCTTTTTCGGCGATCCCGCTGGTGCCTTCGCGGCGATCGAGTTCGGCCAGGACCTCGTCCAGCGAAACGCCCTTGGCGTCGAGCAGGACCAGCAGGTGAAACAGCGTATCGGCCGCTTCGCCGATCAGCTCCTCGCGGCTGCCGGACAGCGCGGCGACCACCGTTTCAACCGCCTCCTCACCCAGCTTGCGGGCAATCACCGGCACGCCGCGCGCGTGGAGCTTCGCCACCCAGCTTTCCGCGGGATCGGCATTGCGCCGCGCGGCGATGGTGGCGGCAAGGCGGGAAAGCGTATCCATGCCGCAGGCCATGCGGCGCGGCGCGGCCAAGGTCAAGCCAGCGCGGCTATTCGCCGGGCTTGCTGCGTGAGAAGTGGCGGCCGATCACCACCCCGGCCACGCCCAGGCCAAACAGGGCGATGCCCGAGGGGTCGGGGATCGCCGATCCACCCGATTGGGCCAGCGCCGGGGCCGAAACCACGGCAAGGCACAGGAAAGATGCGATTCGGGCGATCATGACCGGCCCCTGCGCCGCACCCAGGCATTGATCAACGCCGAAAATCCGGGCGTCCCGCGGCGGGACTGTTGCTCAGGCGCGGGCGGGAAGCCCGGCGGCACGCAGCGCGGCGTGGGCCTGCGCCACGGTATAGGTGCCGAAGTGGAAGATCGAAGCCGCCAGCACCGCGCTGGCATGGCCTTTCGTCACCCCCTCAACCAGATGGTCGAGCGTGCCGACTCCGCCCGATGCCACCACCGGCACCGATACGGCATCGGCGATGGTGCGGGTCAGCTCCAGATCGTAACCGGCCTGGGTGCCGTCGCCATCCATCGAGGTGACCAGCAGTTCGCCCGCGCCCAGTTCGGCCAGCCGGACGGCGTGTTCCAGCGCGTCGATCCCGGTTGCCTGGCGCCCGCCGTGGGTGAAGATTTCCCATCTGCCACTGGCAACCCGGCGCGCATCGACCGAGGCGACGATGCACTGGCTGCCCATCTTCTGGGCGATATCCGCCACTACCTCGGGCCGGGAAACGGCGGCAGAGTTTACCGCAACCTTGTCCGCCCCGGCCAGCAGCAGCGCGCGCGCATCCTCGACCGTGCGGACCCCGCCGCCCACCGTCAACGGCATGAAACACACTTCGGCGGTGCGCCGCACCACATCGAGCAAGGTCCCCCGCCCTTCGTGGCTGGCGCTGATGTCAAGGAAGCACAGCTCGTCCGCCCCCGCCGCATCATAGGCCCGCGCCTGTTCGACCGGATCGCCGGCATCCTTGAGATCGACGAAGTTCACGCCCTTGACCACGCGCCCATCGCGCACATCGAGACAGGGAATGACGCGGATACGAACGGTCACGCCCGGTTCCCCATTGCGATCGCCGCCGCCAGATCGAGCCGCCCTTCGTAGAGCGCCCGCCCGGTGATCACGCCTTCGATCCCTTCATGCGCATGGAGCGCGAGGACGTGGATATCGTCCAGGCCTTTCACACCGCCCGAAGCGATCACCGGAATGTCCACCCGGCGCGCCAGATCGACCGTAGCGTCGATGTTGACGCCTTTCAGCAGCCCGTCACGGCCGATGTCGGTGAACAGCAGGCTGGCAACCCCGGCATCCTCAAACCGGCGGGCGAGATCGACCACGGCAACGTCAGAGACATCGGCCCAGCCCTCGGTCGCGACCATGCCGTCCCTGGCATCGACCGCCACGACGATGCCGCCGGGAAATTCCCGGGCCATGTCCTTGACGAATTCCGGGTCCTTGAGGGCGGCGGAGCCCATCACCACGCGCGAAACGCCCAGATCGAACCAGCCTGCCACCGCCTCGCGCGTGCGGATTCCGCCGCCGAGCTGCACGTGGCCGGGAAATTCCGCCAGGATCGCCTCCACCGCCTCGCGGTTTTCAGCCCGTCCGGCAAAGCTGCCGTCAAGATCGACCACGTGCAGGAATTGCGATCCGGCCTCGGCAAACAGCATGGCCTGATGGGCCGGGTTGTCGCCATAAACGGTGGCGCGGTCCATATCGCCTTCGGACAGGCGCACAACTTGCCCGCTTTTGAGATCGATTGCGGGAAAGACGATCATGCCGAAATCGCTCCGTTCATCGCCCGCAGCAAACGCTTGGACCGCGCGGACCGCTGTCCAGGGCGAGAAAATCCGCCGTCCCCGGACGCGCCCCAGCGTGGCCGGAATGAACGGGGGCGGCGGGGCTGGTCATGGCCGCACCTTGCCATAGCGGCGCCATGTAGGACATCGGCGTACAGGCTCAGGGCCGCCATTCAAGGAACCTTTCGAGCAGCGCCAGCCCATAGGCCTGGCTCTTTTCAGGGTGAAACTGCACGCCCACCACATTGTCCTGCGCCACCGCCGCGACCAGCCCGCCGCCGTGATCGGTCATCGCCGCGACGTGGTGCCCGTCTTCTGGGACGAAGTGATAGGAATGCAGGAAATAGGCCTCACCCGGTTTCAGCAGGGCGGGATGTGCGCTCAGCTCGACATCGTTCCAGCCCATGTGCGGGATCTTGATCGCCGGGTCGGTCCGCTCGATCAGCCGCACCTCACCGGGGATCCAGCCGAGCCCCGGGGTTACGCCATGTTCAACACCGCGCGTTGCCAGCAGCTGCATCCCCACGCAGATTCCCAGAAACGGCGCGCCGCCGACGTGAACCCGCTCGGCCATCGCCTCGACCATTCCATCAAGCGCGCGCAGCCCTTCGGCGCAGGCCCGGTAGCTGCCCACACCGGGCAGGACGATCCGGTCTGCCGCGCGGACAACGTCGGGATTGGCGGTGATCGCAACACTGCCGCAGCCTGCCGCTTTCAGCGCATTTGCAACGGAATGGAGATTACCCGCGCCGTAATCGACCAGGGCAACAACCTCAGCCATGGCTATTCTCCCGCTGGGGCGGGGGCAGCACCGGCTGGCTACCCACCCAGAACACCCTTGGTGCTGGGAATCGCCCCCGCCTTGCGCGGATCGATCTCCACCGCCTGCCGCATCGCCCGGGCGAAACCCTTGTAGATGCCTTCGCAGATGTGGTGATTGTTGGTGCCGTAATGCAGTTCGATATGGAGCGTCATGCCAACTGCCTGGGCGATCGACTGGAACCAGTGTTCGAACAGCTCGGTATCCATTTCACCTAGCCGTTCCTGGGTGAAACCGGCGTTCCAGACCAGCCAGGGGCGGCCCGAAATGTCGAGGACCACGCGGCTCAGCGCTTCGTCCATCGCCGAATGCGCTTCGCCATAGCGGCCGATCCCGCCCTTGTCGCCGAGCGCGCTGGAAATGGCCTGGCCGATTGCGATCGCGCTGTCTTCGGTCGTGTGGTGCTGATCGACGTGGAGATCGCCCTTGATGTGGCAGGTGATGTCGATCAGCGAGTGGCGGCTGAACTGCTCGATCATGTGATCGAGAAAGCCGATCCCGGTTGAAACGTCATAAGCCCCGGTGCCGTCGAGGTTCACTTCGACGACAATGTCGGTTTCGTGGGTTTTCCGCGCGATGCGTGCTGTCCGCATGGGCTGGCCTATAGGCGAGAATCAGGCGGGCGCAATCCCTTTCCCCCCTTGACCGCCGCGCCGGGCAGCGCCACTTGTCAGCCATGACCGATACCGCGCCAGACAGCCTGATCCCCTATGACGAAATCGTGCAGGAGGCGCTGCGCGCGGTGGTGGGCCGGGTGCTGGGCCAGGTCGTGGCGGCGGGCGGCGTGCTGCCGGGCGATCACCATTTTTACATCACCTTCAAGACCGGGGCGCCGGGGGTGGATATTCCCACCCACCTCAAGGAACGCTTTCCCGATGAAATGACCATCGTCCTGCAGAACAAGTTCTGGGACCTGACGGTCGAGCCGGAACTGTTTTCGGTTGGCCTGTCGTTCAACCAGATCCCGACCAAGCTGGTCGTGCCGTTTTCCGCGATTACCGCCTTTGTCGATCCGGCAGTCGATTTCGGGCTGCAATTCCAGGCGGTGCAGGATGACGAACCCTTTGCCGAACTTGAAGCGGAGGAAGAGGACGCTCCTTTGGCCGCCAGCGAAGACGGATCGAACGTGGTCACCGTTGATTTCGGCAAGCGCAAGTAATGGCCGATAACCGCCTGCTTGCCCGGATCGCGCGGCAGAACGGCGGGCGCCTGCTCAACACCGCAATTGATACCCTGCTGCCGGTCAAGGCTGGAACCGCC
>Ga0116179_1002976_pt1 | contig 11940 bp, 9 predicted proteins | sample AD_UKC071_MetaG_FD_89751 | JGI IMG/M metagenome (GOLD analysis project Ga0116179, IMG submission 89751) | Active sludge microbial communities of municipal wastewater-treating anaerobic digesters from USA - AD_UKC071_MetaG | ecosystem: Engineered > Bioreactor > Anaerobic > Digestate | place: USA...
ACCGATGTAGGGGTTGCCCGTGATGCGGTAGAGCTTACGGGACAGCACTGCCGTGGCCATGAGGATAACGATCACCGGGAACAACCAGATGCTGAAGATTCCGCCGAAACCGGGGATCGTCTCGCCGCTCACGAAGAAGGTCACATACTGCGCAACCACCAGGACGATCGCCGCCACCGCGTTGACCAGTGCCAGCACCGCGGTGTTCAGCCACTCCTTGCCCCGAAGGGTGAAGCGGTTGAACACGTTGATGGCCACCGAGTTCGCGACGAAGTAGACCAGGAAGAACGGCACGTACAGCAGCGCAATCCACAGCTTGTCCGCGCCGAAGTCCTTGACGGCGATGACCCAGAACCGGAAGTCGGTGTTCAGCATCCAACTGAGGAAGAACACGATTCCGTACGCAGCTGCCACCGTGACGACGGCGAGTGCGGCTGCGAGGCCGACCTTGCGCCATCCCGGAAGCAGACCCTGCTCGCGCAGGTTCAGTCCGTTCTTACGACCGAACAGGAGGTACGAGACGACCATGATCACGATCGCGGCCAGGCCGTTGATCGCGGCCCACAGAGCGATGAAGAACACTGCCCCCTGAGTGAAGATCGTGGGCAGGAAGTTGAACGCGATGCCCTGAACCCACGGCGTGTTGCTGAGAGCGACGTACGAGATGCCTGACACCAGGGCCGAGACGATCATCGCACCCCAGAACCAGCCGAGGCCCGCGCGGGTGTTCGCCGCGATGGGACGGGGGCTCTCGAGCTTGAGGCCCGCGAACGCGCGAGTCGTCAGGAGCGCCCGAGCAAACGCCAGCAGGAAGATCGCGAACCCGATCAGACCGATGGCCGTGAACAGTTCCTTGACCTGCCAGATCTGCGAGCCCGAGTCGATCGCTGTCGGTGCACCGAAGGCCTTGTCCCAGAACTCGAGCTGATCAGCGACAGTACCCTTCGAGATCGTGCCCCACGGGTGGGTCTGAGCGGGCGTGTAGACGACGCGGATGGCGCCACCGTCACCGTCCGTGTACATGGTGCTCGCTTCGCGAACATCTGAGATGTCCTTCGGGTCAGCGCCGTAGTGCAGGAAGGACTGAGCGTTGGGAGTGCCGATGTACTCACGGGGAGGCGTCAGTACTGCGCCTTCGGCGCTGTAGCTGCGGAAGAAGAACTCGTCGTACTGGTCAGCGACGAGCCCGGTATCACGCGTGCCGTAGAGGTCGAAGTACGCGTTGTCGTTCGCGGCATCCGTGTATACGGGGTCATTGTCGACGAGGAACACGCCCGCGATCAGTGGCTTGTCGGCCGCGTTGTCCAGGGCGACGGAGAAGTTCGCAGCGCGGGCACCGTTGGAGTGACCCGACACGCCGATCTTCGAGGTGTCGACATAGGGCAGTGCGGCCAGCAGCTTGACCCCGTCGTACATACCCGTGCCGCCGAGCGTGATGTCGGAGGTGAGGTAGTCGGAGTCGCCGTGACCGTACATGTCGATCGACAGGACGACGTAGCCGCGCCGAGCCAGCTCGACGTAGTTGGCATCCTGCATCTCCTTGTTGTTCCACCAACCGTGGGAGACGACGATCGCCGGCGCCTTCTGGTCGGCGGAAACACCGTTCGGCTTGAAGAGCAACGCACTCATCGACTCGCCCGAGGCGGTCTCCCAGCTCATGTTCTTGACGGTGACGGTGTACCCGACCGTTTGAACGGCGGAGGCGACGAGCGCCGACACCACCATCAATACCAGTGACAGCGCCAGCCAGAAGCTATTCCGCTTCATCAATGTGGGTTTCATGAATCCCTACTCCTTCGTGTGGGTTTCGTTGGTTGTTTCGGTTGTGTATCCAGAGATGCTTCGTCAGGTCTCCACGTCCCCATCGACCCATCCCATGGTCTTCGTCACCGCTTTCTTCCAATTGCGGTACAGCCGGTCCCGCTCGAGACGAGGCATCTGGGGTGACCAGCGCTTGTCCTCGGACCAGTTGTCTGTGACGTCTTGTGTGCCAGCCCAGAAGCCGACAGCTATCCCCGCCGCGAATGCCGCTCCTAGTGCAGTCGTCTCCGTGACGGCTGGCCGAATGACATCGACTCCCAGCTGATCGGCCTGGAATTGCATAAGAAGTTCGTTGCCCACCATGCCGCCGTCGACTCGGAGCTCAGCCAACTCCACTCCGGCGTCTGCGTTCATCGCATCCATCACCTCGCGAGTCTGGAACGCTGTCGCCTCCAAGGCCGCTCGCGCGATGTGGTTCTTCGTGACGTAACGGGTGAGGCCCAGTAGGGCACCGCGGGCATCCTGACGCCAGTACGGCGCGAACAACCCGGAGAAAGCGGGAACGAAGTAAGCGCCACCGTTGTCCTCCACCTGGAGGGCGAGTTTCTCGATGTCCGGGGCATCAGTGAACATGCCGAGGTTGTCCCGCAGCCACTGCACCAGCGAGCCGGTCACGGCGATCGATCCCTCCAATGCGTAGATCTGAGGCGCGTCTCCGAGCTTGTAGCACACCGTGGTCAGCAGCCCGTTGGCGCTCAGAACCCGGCGTTCTCCCGTATTCAGCAGCACGAAGTTGCCCGTGCCGTAGGTGTTCTTGGCCATTCCCTCGCTGAAGCACGCCTGCCCGAAGGTCGCGGCCTGCTGGTCGCCAAGGATGCCCGCGATCGGCACGCCCGGCAGCATCCCGTGCGCTCGTCCCTGACCGTAGACCTCAGACGATGAGCGGATCTCCGGCAGCATCGACAGCGGGATGCCCATGTCTTCGGCGATGTCCTCACGCCAGCTGAGCGTCTGAAGGTCCATGAGCATTGTGCGTGACGCGTTGGTGACATCCGTGATGTGCATACCTCCGTCGAGCCCGCCGGTGAGGTTCCAGAGCACCCAGGTGTCCATCGTGCCGAACAGGAGATCGCCACGATCGGCGGCCTCGCGTGCTCCATCGATGTTCTGGAGGATCCAGGCCACCTTCGGTCCCGAGAAGTAGGTAGCCAGCGGCAGCCCCACAATCGGCCGATAGCGATCGACCCCGACGGTGCTGGCGAACTCGTCAACGATGCGCTGTGTTCGAGTGTCCTGCCACACGATCGCGTTGGTGACAGGGATGCCCGTGTGCCGGTCCCAGACGACGGTGGTCTCGCGCTGATTGGTCACACCCACGCACGCGATGTCCTGGTACGTCAGGTTGGCGCGGGTCAAAGCGATGCCGACCGCCTCTCGCACGTTGTCCCAGATCTGCACCGGGTCGTGTTCGACCCAACCCGCCCGCGGGAAGATCTGGTCGTGTTCAAGCTGGCCGCTCGAGACGATGCGTGCGGAACGATCGAAGACGATCGCTCGAGAACTTGTGGTGCCCTGATCGATCGCCAGAACGTAGTCAGCCATGGGGTCTCTCCGGTGAGAACAGTGGAACGAGGGAAGGTGGTTGTCGCTAGTGGGCCATGGGGACGATGTCGGGGGCAACCCCCCGCACCCGCGCCGCCGATTCGTCGTCGGGCTCCGTAGCCGCCGCCGCATCGGCAGCCGCCGTTGCACGGTAGACCTCGAGCTCGTGCTCGCGGGTGTCGGCATCCCATCCCAGCAGCGGGCCGGCTATCTCGGCGACTTCGTCGAGAGCCGCGGATGCCTCATCCGCGTACTCGTAGACCATGCGGGTGCGGCGCGCCATGATGTCGTCCAGGTGAAGGGCGCCCTCGTGGGTGACGGCGTAGACGATCTCGGCGCGGAGGTAGGCGGGAGCGTGCACGAGAGGCTGAGCAAGGTCGCGTGATGCTCTGACGAGCTCCAGAATGTCGAGGACATTCGCTCCGTAGCGGTGCAGCAGGTGATCGAGTAGCGCTTCGTTCCAGCCGAACTCGGCGCTACTCGCGCGCAGCTCGCGCTCGGCATCCGCGAGACCGGCCGCGCCCACCAATGGCAGGTTTCTGGTCACCGACGGCATCGTGTGGGCGGCCTCGCCGAGGGCGAAATCTACCGCGTCCCTGGCCATGATCCGGTAGGTCGTGAACTTGCCGCCCGCGATCACTGTCAGTCCAGGGGCAGCCGAAGCGACAGTGTGCTCGCGCGAGATCTTGGCTGATGCAGTGCCCTGGATCGTGCCCGGCTGCAACAACGGGCGCAGACCGGCCCACGTACCCACGACATCCGTGCGATCGATGGGGTGCTCGAGAACAGCGTTGGCTTGGCCGATCACATAGTCGATGTCGGCAGATGTCGCCGTGGGATGAGTGAAGTCCTGAGACCACGGTGTGTCCGTGGTGCCGATGACCCAGTACCGCGACCACGGGATAACGAAGAGAACGCTGGTCGGAGTCTGCAGGATGAGTCCAACTTCACCCTTGATGCGCTCCCGGGGAACCACGATGTGGATTCCCTTGGAGGCCAGAACTCGCAGGCCACCCTCCGTTCCTGCGAGCGCCTGCGATTCTTCGGTCCACACGCCGGTCGAGCTGATGACGGCCCGAGCACGCACGGGGATGAGCTCTCCCGTATCCAGCACTTCCAGCACGGCCCCGATAACGGTGCCACCGGCATCCCGCGTCAACTCGACGACCTGGGTGCGGGATGCCTCGATCGCACCGTGCTCCTTGGCCGTCCGCAGCACAGTGACGACGTAGCGCGCGTCATCGACATTGGCGTCCCAGTACTCGATCGCCCCGACCGCGGCGCTCGGCGAGAGGTCCGCGAAGGCCGCTGCAACCCCTCGTCGGCCGAGGTGACGGTGCCACGGAAGGGCACGTCGACCGCGACGCAAGGTAGCAAGAATGTCGTACAGCATGATCCCGGCGCCGACGAATGCCCGCTCCCACACTCGGTGGCGAATGGGGTACAAGAACGGGATCGGCCGCACCAAGTGGGGAGCGAGCTCGGTGAGCAGCAGATCGCGCTCGGCAAGAGCCTCGGTGACGAGCTTGAAGTCCAGCATCTGCAGGTATCGCAGGCCCCCGTGCACGAGCTTGCTCGAGCGGCTGGATGTTCCTTCCGCCCAATCCTGCGCTTCGACGATCGCCGTCGAGAGGCCGCGGCTCGCGGCATCCAAGGCGATCCCTGCACCGGTGATGCCCCCACCGATGATCAGCACGTCGAGTTCTTGACCGGGACTGACGGAGCGTCGCAGTCGATCCAGTGCGTCTGCCCGTGACTGCGCGGTGAGTCGCGTATCGGTCATCGTCGGTCCATTCAGATTCTTCGAGCACCCCCGTGGAGCCCACGGTCAGCAGCGTATTACCATGGCAGAGCCGATTGGCAATATGAGCAGGCAATGTGCACAAACGTGCAGGAGGCACCGTGGATCGCGAAGAGACAGTGTTGGCGGCGTCGTCGATGTACTACCTGCAGGACATCAAGATGGAGACGATCGCCAGCCGCTTGCACATGTCGCGCTCGAGTGTGTCCCGGCTGCTCAAGCATGCCCGCGAGACAGGTCTGGTGGAGATCACCTTGCGTCCCACCCCTACTTTGGCGCCCGTGGTGGGCCAGCGCATCTCCGAGCGCTTTCACGTTGAGACGCACGTCGTCCCCGTCAATGACACGGCCGACGACGTCGAGCGCTTGGATCAGGTGGCCAGAGCCACCGGTCGGATGGTCAGCGGATGGTTCGACTCCGACATGGTGTTGGGCGTCGCGTGGGGTACAACTCTTGCAGCGATCTCCCAGCATCTGAACCGAAAGACGACGCGAGGCAGCGCGATCGTGCAACTGAATGGTGCCGCGAATACCCGTACCTCGGGCGTCGACTACGCCGGCAATCTCATCTCACGCTTCGCTGACGCCTTCGATGCACGCGTGCACCACTTCCCCGTGCCCGCATTCTTCGACTATGCCGAAACCAGACGTGCCATGTGGCGCGAGAGATCGATCGCCCGAGTGCTCGACATGCAGCGACGGGCGGACATCGCCCTCTTCTCGGTGGGTGCGCTGGAGGGTGATGTGCCGAGTCATGTCTATTCTGCGGGCTACCTCGAGCGAGTCGACATCGAGACCCTTGAGTCGGAGGGCGTCGTAGGCGACGTCTGCACGGTGTTCCTCAGGGCTGATGGCAGCTATCGCGACCTCACTATGAACGAACGTGCAACGGGGCCAACCCCTGAGGAGCTGCTCAGCGTGCCCCGTCGGGTTTGCGCCGTGGCCGGCGAGAGCAAGGTTGTTCCCCTCCTGGCCGCCCTGCATTCCGGCGTCGTGACACACCTGGTCGTCGACGAGCAGACCGCGCTGAGCCTGGTGGAGGCGATGGATGCCGCCGACGCATCCACTAGCTAGCGGAGAAGTAGCTGCGCACGGCTGCCGCCTCCGACTCGACGGTCGACGCTGAGACGAGGTCGCTCGCCTGACCCTTCAGCACCGTCACCCACTCGTCGAGGATCTGGTCGGCGGTGCCGCTCGTGTACAGCGTCTCGGTGAGGGTTGTCTTCGCGCTGGTGACGAGTGCCGCGAAGTCGGAGTTGGCGAGGAACCTCTCGGAGAGCACGTTGCCGCTGCTCGGCCCGCCGGCACCGCCAGCGCCACCCCCGTTGGGTCGCGCACCGCCGACCTGGCCCGGCTGCCCGCCGGCGCCCGGCTGACCTCCGCCGTCGACGTTGGCGGTACCGAAGGCGAGGTTCAGGTCCCAGTTCACGACCGTCATCACGCCGGTCGCCTCGTCGTAGTGCAGGTAGGAGTTGTTGCCCGGCCCGTCGATGTCATCGAAGTTGTCGACCAGGTCCTGGTAGGCGAGGTAGGTGGCGAAGGCGTTCACGTCGAGGTACTGCGACAGGTCGGCGGCGAAGGTGGCGTCATCCGATTCGTTGATGAACTTGAGGAAGTCGATCAGCGGCTGCAGGTTGTCGTCCCCGGCTTCCTGCTCGAAGATGTCGGTGTAGCTGGCCGGGTCCTCGCCTCGATAGGTGTAGTCGCCGCCGCTTTCGGCCTTGTACAGGAGCCCCTCGGTGCCGAACGCGTCGGCATCCCAGTCGTCGTCGGGGTTCTGGATCACCAGCCGCAACTGGGTGTCGCCGCCGTTGACGGTGAACCGGGATGCCACGGCCTCCTCACTCGCGAGCCCCGCGGCCGACAGCAGCTCCAGCGCCACCGCCTCGTTGAGGGCCGTCTCGGTGCTGTTCGCGCGCACCACGAGCTGGGTCTCCCCCTCGTAGTTCTGCCCGTCGACGAACTTGTCGAGCCTGATGATCCAGGGCATCGTCGCGGGGTCGTCACCCGAGCTGATGGTGCGCAGGCTCGAGTTGCCCTTGAGCTTGATGCCCACATTCTCGAAGGTCACGCCGTCGATCACCACCGTCGCGCTCACCCAGACCTTCTCGCCCGTGGAGAGGTAGGTGCTCACGAGGGTGTCGAGTTCGGTCGGGTCGACCGTCACCGCGATGCTGTGCACGGCGGTCGAGTCCCACAGCGACGCAGTGGCTGTGGCGACCGTGCTCTCGACGGTGGTCGTGGTGGTCGACGGCGACGTCGTGGTCGCGGTCGTGCATCCGGCCAGCGTGGCGGCGATGAGTCCCAGGCCGGCGAGGGATGCGATGGCGCGGGCGGCGGGGCGGGTTGGCTTCGTCATCACCCCAGACCACCAGCGCGGTCTAGGCCGTCGCTGCGAGTCGCCTATGGGCCAGCTATGAACGCTGCGGTCGTACGATGAGCACACTATGAGCGAGAAGCGGCCACCCCGGTTGAGCGCGTGGCGGTTCGTCGTCACGTTCGGCACGGTGAGCCTGCTCGCCGACTTCGTCTACGAGGGTGCGCGCTCGGTCACCGGGCCCGTGCTCGCCCTGCTCGGCGCGACCGGTCTCGTGGTCGGCATCGTCACGGGCGTGGGCGAGGCCGCGTCGCTGCTGCTGCGGCTCGTCTCGGGACCTCTCGCCGATCGCACGCAGCGCTTCTGGGCGTGGACGATCGCCGGATACGCGATCACGGTCATCAGCGTGCCGCTGCTCGGCTACGCCTCGATTCTCTGGGTCGCCTGCGGTCTGGTGATCCTCGAGCGGGTGGGCAAGGCCATCCGCGGCCCGTCGAAGGATGCCCTGCTCTCCTACGCCACGGCCGCAACCGGCCGGGGGCGCGGCTTCGCCGTGCACGAGGCCATCGACCAGTTCGGCGCCGTGATCGGACCGCTCGTGGTCGCCGCCGTGCTCGCCGTCACCAACACCGACTACGGACCCGCTCTCGCGGTGCTCGCGCTGCCCGGGGTGCTGGCGCTCGGGCTGGTCGTGTGGCTGCGCGCACGAGTGCCGCATCCGATCGACTATGAGGTCGACCCGAAACCGCACGTCTCCCTCACCCTGCCCACCGAGCGCGTGCGGCTGCCGCGCGCGTTCTGGTTGTACGCCGCGTTCACGGCCACGACCGTGCTCGGCTTCGCGACCTTCGGCATCATCTCGTTCCACATCGTGGAGGCCGGGCTGCTCGAGCCGGTCTGGGTCCCCGTGCTGTACGCAGGCGTGATGATCGTCGACGCCCTCGCGGCACTCGCGACGGGGTGGGCGTACGACCGGTACGGGGCGCGGGTGCTGTTCGCGCTGCCGGTGGTCGCGGCATCCGTGCCCCTGTTCGCGTTCGGCAGCACGGCGGCCGCCGTCATTGTGGGCTCACTGCTGTGGGGCATGGCGCTGGGCATCCAGGAATCGACGCTGCGGGCGACCGTGGCCGACCTCATCCCCACCCAGCGCCGCAGCACCGCCTACGGGGTGTTCGCGGCCGTGGTCGGCGCCACGACCGCCGGTGGTGGCGCACTCGCCGGCGCGCTCTACGACGTGTCGGTGCCCCTGCTGGTTGCCATCACGATCGGCGTGCAGGCCGTGGCCGTCGTGCTCCTACTGGTCGTGACCCGCAGTCTGCGCCGCCCGGCCGAAGAATCCGCGCACGAGCAGTAGCCCGAGCGCACCGCCCACGAGCTGGGCGGCGATGTAGCCCGGAGCCGATGCGGGCGCGATGCCCGCGAACGTGTCGCTGATGGTGCGCCCAATCGTGATCGCCGGATTGGCGAAGCTCGCGGAACTCGTGAAGAAGTAGGCCGCGCCAATGTACGCGCCGACCGCCCACGGGATGACGCTTCCCCGCCCCGTGCGCGCGAGGGCGAAGATCACGAGCACGAGTCCCGCTGTCGCAACCACCTCGGCGAGCAGGTGCGCCCAGCTGAACCGGTCGGTGGTGCTGATGCTGACGGCCGGGAGCCCGAACATGGCGTTGGCGAGGATCGCGCCGGCGAGGCATCCGATGATCTGCACCGGCACATAGGCGGCGACGTCGCGCCACGGGCGATGACCGAGGGCAGCGTCGACGAGCGAGACCACGGGATTGAAATGTGACCCGCTCACCGTGGCGAAGATCAGGATGAGCACGGGCAGGCCGAGTGCGGTGGCGAAGGCGTTCTCGAGCAGTTGGAGGCCGGTGTCGCCCGGCGTGAGCGTCTGGGCCGCGATGCCCGATCCGATGACGAGCGCCGCGAGAAGCGCGCTGCCGATGAACTCGGCGCTGGCCCGGCGGATCACGTCGTGACGAGGAGGCGCGAGAGCGCGTCGAGGGAGCCGGGAACGAGCGCGTAGTAGGCCCACGTGCCGCGCTTCGAGCGGGTGAGGAATCCGGCGTCCATGAGCACCTTCAGGTGGTGGGAGACCGTCGGCTGACCGAGGTCGAGCAGGTCGGTCAGGTCGCACACGCACGCCTCCTGGCCCTCGGATGCGGCGATGAGCGAGACGAGACGCAGTCGCGCGGGGTCGGCGATCGCCTTGAGCGAGCGGGCGAGATCTTCGGCCTGCTCGGCGCCGAGCGGCTCGCGCGCCAGCGGCGCGCAGCAGGCGGCCGCGTCTTTCACGGTCAGAGGCAACAGGGTCGCTGTGGACATGCATCGATCGTAGTCGATATTGACAGCCGTCGATATAGCGGCGCATACTCGTAATATCGACGTTCATCGATATTTGCGACCGACACGAAGGGAGGAACCATGGAAACCGACGCCGCCTGCGAGCTCGAACTCGCCACGACCGGCAGCTGCACTCCGACCGGGTGCTGCTGAGCCGCGCATAGACTCCTGTCTATGCATCAGGAGCCGACCGCGCGAGGGCTGGGGCGCGCCGACGCCGAGCGCATTGCTCGAAGCCTGCGCGCCCTGGCCGACCCCACGAGGGTGCAGTTGCTCGCCCTGATCGTCGAGAGCCCGGATGCCCGCCGCAGCGTCACCGAACTGGCCGACGCCCTCGGGCTCACCCAGCCGACGGTGAGTCACCACCTGCGCGTGATGGCCGACGAGGGCCTGGTCGAACGCAGCCAGGATGGCCGGCTCGCGTGGTACTCGATCGCCCCCACCCGCATGACCGAGGTCGTCGAGGCGATGCGGGATGACCCGGTCGCAGCCGCAGTCGCCCCTCCCGTGCTCGAACGCATCGCCTCCGATCTCGCCACGCGGTTCGCCGGCACACTCTCCCCCGAGACCGTGGACCGCTACGTGCGCGAGAGCTATCGCCTCCTTGCGGAGCGCGCCGGCATCACCCGGTACCTTCCCTCGCTCACAGCACGTTTCGCCGGGGACCGCCTCGACGCGCTCACGAGAGTCGAGGTGCCGAGCCAGAGCCCGAGCGTGCTCTTCGTGTGCGTTCAGAACGCCGGGCGCTCGCAGCTCGCCTCGGCGATCCTGCGCTCGCTCGCCGGTGACCGGGTGCGGGTGCTGACCGCGGGCTCGGAGCCCGCCGGATCCGTCAACCCGCTCGTTGTCGCCGCACTCGACGAGATCGGCGTGCCCCTGGGGGGCGAGTTTCCGAAACCACTGACCGATGAGGTCGTGCGCGCCGCCGACGTCGTGATCACCATGGGCTGCGGCGACGCCTGCCCCGTCTACCCGGGCCGGCGCTACCTCGATTGGGAACTGGATGACCCCGCCGGGCTGTCCATGGACGGTGTGCGCAGGGTGCGCGACGAGATCGTGGTGCGGGTGCGGGCTCTACTGGCGGAGCTCTGGGTGAACGGTGCGTGAATTCGTGCGCCGTGGCATCCCGAACCCATAGACAATCATCTATGCTTTGGGCATGACCGAAACGACCAAGCCCACCGTGCTGTTCGTCTGCGTGCACAACGCGGGCCGTTCCCAGATGGCCGCGGGCTATCTCAAGGCGCTCGCTGGCGACCGTGTCGAGGTGCTCTCCGCGGGATCCGAGCCCAAGGACCAGATCAACCCCGTCGCGGTCGAGGCCATGGCCGAGGAGGGCATCGACATCGCCAACAACGTGCCGAAGATCCTCACGACCGAGGCCGTCAAGGACTCCGACGTCGTCATCACGATGGGTTGCGGCGACACCTGTCCGATCTTCCCGGGCAAGCGCTACGACGACTGGGAGCTCGACGACCCGGCCGGGCAGGGCATCGAGGCCGTGCGCCCGATCCGCGACGACATCAAGCGGCGCATTGAGGTTCTTCTCGCCGAGATCCTGCCTGCGGCCTGACCATGGATCTCACCGAGCGTCGCGGGATGCCCGGCCTCGCCTACCCCGAGGAGTACCTGAGGCGGCTCGCCGGGGACCTCACGGAGAAGTTCGCGGGCGTCTTCAGCTCCGAGACGATCGAGCGTTACGTGCTCGAGTCCTACACGGGCCTGCTGCGCACGTCGACCGTGAGAACTCACCTCGCTTCGCGCACCATCCACTTCGCGACCGATCGGCTGACCGCGCTCGCCCAGGCCAAGGGCGCCATCGAGCGCACGGTGCCGGAGGTGCTCTTCGTCTGCGAGCAGAATGCCGGCCGCTCGCAGATGGCCGCTGTGCTCACCGCGCAGCTGTCGCAGGGCCGCGTGCATGTGCGCTCGGCCGGTTCGGCACCCGGCAAGGACCTGAACCCCGCGGTCGTCGAGGCCATGGCCGAGCTCGGTCTGTCGATGACCGAGGAGTTCCCGAAGCCCCTCACCGACGACGTCGTGCAGGCGGCCGATGTCGTTGTGACGATGGGCTGCGGTGACGCGTGCGCGATCTACCCCGGCAAGCGCTACGAGGA
>Ga0116179_1002993_pt1 | contig 11872 bp, 9 predicted proteins | sample AD_UKC071_MetaG_FD_89751 | JGI IMG/M metagenome (GOLD analysis project Ga0116179, IMG submission 89751) | Active sludge microbial communities of municipal wastewater-treating anaerobic digesters from USA - AD_UKC071_MetaG | ecosystem: Engineered > Bioreactor > Anaerobic > Digestate | place: USA...
ACCTCTGGCAAGCGCGAAGATCGCGAGAATCGCGATTCCACAGATGTGTACGCTTCGCTTACTGAATATTTAGAGCGAGAGACAGTAGAACGATACAGAAAGATAGTATTCAAGAGCGCCCCTTTCGATGCGGATACACTTGCTCGCGTGGGCGCTGCGCTACTAAGTCTTTCGGACAGGCTGGAGGGGGTTGCGAAAGGTGCAGATGAATGGGATCGTTATTTAAAAATTGAACGGCCAGTCACAGACTATTTGATTCGCTCTGCGGCGAAAGGAATTGCGATTGACTCCTCAGCTCTTCGGCGACATAAGGATGATATTGACTTTTTGTATTACATGGCATTAAAGGCCTTCTCCGCAAAGTACTCGCTGCCGCTAGAGGTGCCTTCCGACGAAGATGCAATCGAATATCTGGCCCCGCGCGGATTTGAGTTTTCAGGCGTAGGCATTGAGTACGTACTCAACTTTGTTCCGATGCATGACGGATTCTCGGATCAACTCCTAGAGTTAAGGAAGATTGCCACTAGCAGATGGACGCTCAGTTCGATTCCACTTAGCCAGAAGCGAATATTCCCGATAGTTGACTCTTTTGGTTCCATTACATCCAGAATCTACTACAAAGATCCTTCGCTTCAAAACCTGTCGAAGAGACATCGCGACATTCTCGCACCAGATGAAGGAATGAAGTTTTCATACGTTGATTTTGGTCAGTACGAAGCCGGGATCATGGGAGCGCTCTCTGGCGATGAAAAGATGCTGGCACTCTTTGCGTCTGGCGATCTGTACACGCAGGTTGCTCAGAGCATATTCTCGGATGCAGCGAAGAGAAAGCATGCCAAGCGGTTGTTCCTCTCCTATGCGTACGGTATGAAACGGAAAGGCCTAATTGATGCGGCCGCTGAACTGGGCGCCCCGCGTGACACCGCGAAGAAATTCTTCAGTCAGTTCTCAAAATTCGAGGATTGGAAGCGAAGTATTTGGACCGATTTTCTAGCCACTGGCAGAGTGGGCACGGCTCTCGGCAACTACTTGACCAGAAACAACTCGGGAGATCTGAGCGAGAAGGAGAAGCGATCTGCCGTTAGTCAAGTGGTCCAGGGGACGGCTTCACTCATTTTCAAGAAGGCGTTGCTTAGATTGAGCTTAGTACAGGAGGTCGAGTTGAAGGTTCCGATGCACGATGCAGTCCTATTTCAGCATCCAATTGAATTTAATCCGACAATCGTCGCGGGGTTGTTTTCTGACGTTCTGACAGAGCATTTCAACGGAAGGATCATCGGCAAAGCGTCCGTTGAGAGTTTTCATCAGAAGTAGGGGCATGAAACTTTGTCTACTTTCGCAATGATCTACTGAATATGCCAAGCGGGGCGTTGCGCGCTGTAACCCGTGGCAGCGAATATCTTGATAACGACGGCTTCTGCAAGAAGGGCGAGGACGGCTCGATATTTGCAATACGGCTGTGAGCGCGAATTCAATTTGCTGCGGCGAGGCACAGCAGCCGCTGAACAGCAATCATCCTCGCCAGTGCGTCCGCACGAGGCGGGCGGGGTCGAGGGTTTGCCCGCCTGTGCCACTGCCAAGAGCCGCACAATTTCGCCACGCTTTCGGCATTGGCTGCTGGGCGACTGCGAAATCGCCTGGACACCAGTTGCGCCCATGGGCTCTACTGCCCGTTCCCTCCGAGGCACCTGCCCCTCGCACCCATCGGCGGTGCCAATAGGTCGTCGCAGTCGTCACCTGCCTTGAAGTGTTCTTCGCAAAGAGGCGCTGCCTTCACCAGATTGCAGCGCACACACACGCCGTCCCGCATGGCAGCGCCCTGGCTACCTCGCCAGCGGCACTGCACCGAGCAGTACCGCCGACTTGGCCGTGCTCATCCGCCGCACCGCGCACCCCTGGAGGCTGTAGCCGATGTCGGCATGGGAAGCCGCTCACCTGGCACCTTAGCCGGATGAGCGCGCGGCGTCGTCACTGGAAGCAGCGCTGACAGTGACGACGCCTGTAACCCGTTGATGCGCTTCGACAACGTCGCCGTTCGCGGCAGTGACGGATCGAAGTGACGGGCTCGCAGCGGCCTTGACCGCGTGGGCCAGAGGTCCTGGAGGCCTCCGACTGCAGGGCAGTTCTGCCTTGCTGCACCACCGCCTGCGCTAACCCGCAGGCAGCGCGCACCGCCCCGGCCAGACCTGGGTGGGCCGGCTGATCCCCGTCATCGGATCACCTCAGACGTGTGCGATGCACACCCCTTGGACCCTGGGCCAATGGTCCCCGCGTGCGCAGTGCCCCCAGGCACACAGCGCGGTTGCCACAGCGCGTGCAACGCCGGCAAGCAGTACCCCCATTTGCACAACACGGGAGTGGTGTCCCGCGTCCCTTGTGATTCCCGGCCGCTGCGGCGAACGGGATGGACAGAAACACTGACCTGAACCCACCACACCACAGTTCCAGATCCACACCGGCCCAGGCCGGCCAAAGACAGGCGGATGAGAAGGAAGGCTTTCCGATGCGCGACCTGAACCACGACTTCAAGCGCCTGGCCGAGCGCAACCGCGACGGCGCCTTCCAGGCCCAGCATGACCGCGAGGTGATGCTCAGCATGGTGGCCGAGCAACTCGCCGAGGGAGGCTTCCTGGGCCGGCTACCTGGCGAGGCCGCCGGCTGCTGTGGTGCCGCTGAAGGCTGCCCTGGCCGGCTGCGTCAACCTGCCGGCCGAACTCAGGCGCGCCGCAGTTCCTCGCGGATGGTCTTGCGCACCACGGCTTCGATGCCCTCGGCTTGGATCGCCTGCTTCAGCGCCTCGTTGATCAGGGTCTGATACCCGCGGTCGCCGGCCTTGGCCTTGAAGTGCTCGACCACAGCGCCGTCCAAAAGGATGTTCACCCTTTGCTTCCTGGGCAGCACCGCGCCGGCAGCGCCGCGCTGGCGCAGCACCAGCTTGCCGGCGGCGATGTCGGCCCGGCGCACGGGGGCGTCGTCGGCCGGCTCAGGCAAGGTTTTCGCGGTAAATGGCTTGCTCATGTCGGTCTGCCTTGCGCATCGAGATGATGCGGATGTGGTCCTCGGTCTCCGCCGTCACGATCACGACCAGCGTGTCGCGCAGCGGGCCCAGCGTCAAGAACCGCTCCTCGCCATAGGCAAAGCGCCGGTCCTCGAAGGTCACGGTCTGTCCGCACTCGATCACCTGCTCGGCGTCGGCCAGGTCGAACCCGTGCTTCTTCAGATTGCTCGCCTGCTTGGCCGGGTCGAAGCTGAATCGCATGCGCTAAAGATATGCATTTTGATATGCATGTCAAGTGACCAGGCCGTGACACCTTGGCGTCGACAGGCTGGGCCCGGGATGGAGAGGAACACCGACCGGACCCCACCCAAACCACAGCGTCAGATCCACCCCCACACCGGCCCACGTTGGCCGAAGACAGCGGATGAGAAAGAAGCCTTCCGATGCGCGACCTGAACCACGACTTCAAGCGCCTGGCCGAACGCAACCGCGACGGCGCCTTCCAGACCCAGCATGACCGCGAGGTGATCCTCAGCATGGTGGCCGACCAGCTGACCGAGGGCGGCTTTCGGCACCTGCGGGCGCCCGGGCTCAAGCCCAAGCATGTCGAGCATCTGGTGCAGCGCTGGCATGCCGAGGGCATCGCCGCCGGCACGTTCAAGAACCGCATGGCCGCCCTGCGCTGGCTGGCCGAGAAGATCGGCAAGCAGAACATCGTGGCGCGCGAGAACGCCAGCTATGGCATCGCCGACCGGCGGCACGTCAGCAATCACAGCAAGGCCACCGTGCTGGATGCCGACAAGCTAGCCAGCGTGGCGGATCCCTACACGGCGATGTCGCTGCGCTTACAAGCGGCCTTCGGCCTGCGGCGCGAAGAGAGCATCAAGCTGCGGCCGCAGTGGGCCGACCGGGGCGACAGCCTGCACCTGAAAGCCAGCTGGACCAAGGGCGGGCGCGAGCGCGATGTGCCGATCACCACCGACGAGCAACGTGCGGTGCTGGCCGATGCACAGGCGCTGGCCGGCGCCGGCAGCCTGATCCCCGCCAAGATGTCGTACCGCGACCAGCTGAACCGGTTTAAGGCCCAGACGGCCAAGGCCGGCATCGACCATGTGCACGGACTGCGCCACGCCTATGCACAAGCGCGTTATGAGGCGCTGACGGGCTGGAAAGCACCGGCTGCCGGAGGGCCCACCTCACGGCAGCTCAGCGCAGCCCAGAAGATGGCGGATCGGGCGGCCAGGCTGGCCATCTCGGCGGCCCTGGGGCATGAGCGCGAGCAGATCACGGCGGTGTACCTGGGCCGGTGAGGACGCAAGCACCAACGACTTGATGGGTCATGCTGCCCTGCGCCGGCCTGAGCGCAGTGCATCGGCTGGCAGGTCCTGCAACCCGGTGATACAAGCGCGTCCAGCAACTGCTCTGGGGACTGCTGCCGTGGGTGCGCTGACCGTTCGCCTTTCTGATGACAAGCACAGTCGCCTGCGGGCCTTGGCCAAGAGCCGCGGCACCACGCTCAATCGCTTGTTCGATGACATGGCCACCGTGATGCTGGCCGGGCTCGATGCCGAGCCCCGCTTCAAGCTGCGGGCAGCACGGGGCGAGGGTCACGCCGACCGCGGCCTGGCTCTTCTTGCCAAGGCCGCTGACACGGCGAGGTGACGCTGGTCGCCTCCGGACGCTGGCCAAAGCCGGATATCAGGGAAAGTCCCCAGGTGCCGCACATCTCTGCTCGCCCCAGCCCATGCCCTCCCCCAGAAGCCCAGCCATCCGGGGGCACAACTGGGGGCATCACGCTTTTTCGATTTCCAAGAAACCCAGCATCCATGCGCCCCGCAGCCGATGATGGGAACGACGCTCTCTGCCAACATTGAACCCAAGCCATTGATCTGGCTTGGGTTCTTTCTTTGGCTCAGCCCAGCACGCCCCGCGGCGCCTCGGCCCGCGACCGGATCGCCTGGGCATACAGCGCCAGGTAGTCGCGGGCCGGGCCGGCCCAGGACAGGTCCTGCGCCATGCCGCGGCGCATCAGCGCTTGCCAGGCCGTGCCATCGGCCTTCAGCGCCAGGGCGCGACGCACGGCAGCATCGAAGGCGCCGGGGGTGGCAGCGTCGAAGACGAAGCCGGTCTGCGTGGCGGGGTCACCGTCGGCCACGGTGTCGGCCAGGCCGCCGACGCGGCGCACCACCGGCGGCGTGCCGTAGCGCAGGCCGTAGAGCTGGGTCAGGCCGCAGGGCTCGAAGCGCGAGGGCACGGCGATCACGTCAGCACCGGCCACGAGTTGATGGGCGCGGTTCTCGTCGTAGCCGATGTGCACCGCCACCCGGCCCGGGTGCGCCTGCGAGGCCATGCGGAAGGCGGCTTCCAGCGCGGTGTCGCCCGTGCCCTGCACCGCGAACTGCACGCCCGCCGCGACCAGGGCCGGCAGCGCGGCCAGCACCAGGTCCAGCCCCTTCTGCGCGGTCAGGCGGCTGACGACGGTGAGCAGCAGCGCATCGGGGTCGGGCTGCAGGCCCAGCAGAGTCTGCAGCGCAGCGCGGCAGGCCGTCTTGCCGGCCAGTTGGGCACGGTCGTAGCGGCGGGCGATGGCGGCGTCGGCCGCGGGGCTCCACACCGCCTCGTCGATGCCGTTGACGATGCCGCTGACGTCGGCGCCGCGGCTGCGGATCACGCCGTCCAGCCCGCAGCCGAACTCGTGCGTGGCGATCTCGCGGGCGTAGCTGGGGCTGACCGTGGTGAGCTTGTCGGCGAACTTCAGGCCCGCCTTCATGAACGACAGCTGGCCGTGGTATTCCAGCCCGGCCGGTGACATGTAGCGGGAGCTCAGCCCCAGCAGGGCCCAGTCGTGGTGCACGAAGAGCCCCTGGAAGGCCAGGTTGTGCACCGTGTAGACCGACGCGGCCTGCGTGGCCGGATGGTCGGCCATGTAGGCGCAGGTCATGGCGGCGTGCCAGTCGTGGGCATGCACCACGTCGGGCACCCAGGACGGGTCGGCGTCGTCGGCCGCGATGTGGGCCGCCACCCAGCCCAGCAGGGCGAAGCGCTGCAGGTTGTCAGGCCATTCCTGGCCGTCGGGCGCCTGGTAGGGGCCGCCGGGGCGGCGGTACAGGTGCGGCGCGTCGATCACGTAGACCGGCAGCTGCGTGCCCGGCATGCGCGCCAGCAGCAGGCGCACGCGCAGCGCGCCGAAGCAGGCGCCGATGTCGATGACGGTGCGGGCCGACTGCACGGCATCGAGGATGGCCGGCAGGCCGGGCAGCAGCAGGCGCACGTCGGCGCCGGCGGCGGCCAGCGCCGGCGGCAGGGCGGCGGTGACGTCGGCCAGGCCGCCGGTCTTCACCAGCGGATAGACCTCCGCGGCGACGTGCAACACCTTCATGCTTGCCCCTCGCCCGATGGGTACATCGGTCGATCCCCCGAGGGGATGGCGGGCCGGCTTGGGAGCGGCCCGGCGCTCGGCCCGCTGCTCATTCGAGACCCAGCTCCAGCTTGCGCAGCATGCTGCGCGTGACCAGGGTGACGCCGTTCTCGCTGCGGTGGAAGCGCCGGCTGTCCTCGGCGGCGTCTTCGCCGATCACCATGCCGTCCGGGATGTGCACGCCGCGATCCAGCACCACCTTGGTCAGCCGGGCGCCGCGGCCCACCTGCGATTCAGGCAGCAGCACGCTCCAGTTGACGCTGGAATGGCTGTGCACCCTGACGCTGGAGAACAGCACCGAGCGGAACACCGAACCCGAGACGATGCAGCCGCCCGAGACCATCGATTCGACCGCCATGCCGCGCCGGTCGGGCTGGTTGTGCACGAACTTGGCCGGCGGCAGCTGGGCCTGGTAGGTCCAGATCGGCCAGCGGTGTCGTACAGGTTCAGCTCGGGGTCGGTGGCGGTCAGGTCGATGTTGGCGTCCCAGTAGGCGTCGATGGTGCCGACGTCGCGCCAGTAGGGCTGCAGGCCGGGCTTGGCACCGACACAGCTGAGCTCGAACGGGTGCGCCACCGCGCGGCCGTTGCGCACCGCGGCGGGGATGATGTCCTTGCCGAAGTCGTGGCTGCTGTTCGGGTCGGCCAGGTCGCGCTCCAGCTCCTTGTAGAGGTAGCGGGCGTTGAAGATGTAGATGCCCATGCTGGCCAGGCTGCGGTCGGGCTTGCCGGGCATGGCCGGCGGCTCGGGCGGCTTCTCGACGAACTCGAGGATCTTGCGGCGCTCGTCGACCGCCATCACGCCGAAGGCATGGGCCTCGCTGCGCGGCACCTCGATGCAGCCCACGGTGCAGTCGTGGCCCTGCTCCACATGGTCGGCCAGCATCAGGGCGTAGTTCATCTTGTAGATGTGGTCGCCGGCCAGCACCACGATGTAGTCGGCGCCGTACGAGGCCAGGATGTCCTGGTTCTGGTAGACGGCGTCGGCGGTGCCGCGGTACCAGCTCTCCTCGTCCACCCGCTGCTGCGCCGGCATCAGGTCGACGAACTCGTTCATCTCGGTCTTCAGGAAGGCCCAGCCGCGCTGCAGGTGGCGCAGCAGGCTGTGGCTCTTGTACTGGGTGATGACGCCGATGCGGCGGATGCCCGAGTTCAGGCAGTTGCTGAGCGCGAAATCGACGATGCGGAACTTGCCGCCGAAGTACACGGCGGGCTTGGCGCGGCTGTCGGTCAGCTGCTTCAGGCGGCTTCCGCGGCCGCCGGCCAGCACCAGGGCAACGGCGCGCTTGGGCAAGTCGAGGTTCGAGGCGAGATTGGTGTTGGCCATGGTGGTTTGTCTCCTGCTGCCACAGTCGCACCACGGGCCGCGGGTGGCAGCGACAACGTGGTTACAAGATGGATGGTGCCATGCCGGGAACGGGTTTTCAGAGGGGCAAGGCATGAATAATGCAGCCCACTTGCACAGGACCCGCCCGCGTGCCGGCAACAGCCAGACGCACCGGGCGGCTCCCCAACCTGCCCCACGCACAGGACGCCCATGAGCACCGCCCAGCCCTCCGCCCAGCCCCCCGGTTCCGCCCCTGACTCCCTGGCCGCGCGCGTCGAGCGCCATCTGCTGCACAGCGTGGGCGTGGCCCCCGCCGAGGCCAGCACGCGTGACCTGATGAATGCGGTGGCCCTGGTGGCACGGGCCGAACTGGCGCGGCGCTGGGTGGCCGGCGACATGGCCGACCGCGCTGCCAAGGCGCGCCGGGTGTATTACCTGTCGATGGAGTTCCTGATCGGCCGCAGCCTGGGCAATGCCCTGGCTGCGCTGGACCTGGACAGCGCCGCCGCCGGCAGCGTGGGCCACCACGCCCGCACGCTGGAGGACATCCAGGCGCATGAGCCCGACGCCGCCCTGGGCAACGGCGGCCTGGGGCGCCTGGCCGCCTGCTTCCTCGACAGCATGGCCAGCGTCGGCCTGCCCAGCTACGGCTACGGCATCCGCTACGAGTTCGGCATGTTCGCGCAGAGCATCCAGGGCGGACGCCAGGTCGAGCACCCGGACCCCTGGCTGGAAGACGGCACGCCCTGGGAATTTCCGCGCCCCGGCGTGCACTACCCGGTGCGCTTCGGCGGCTGGGTCGAGCGCGCCGAAAGCCCCGATTCGGTGCCGGTGTGGCGCCACGCCGGCGAGGTCTCGGCCAAGGCCTACGACCACGTGATCCCCGGCCACGGCACCGAGCGTGTCAGCACGCTGCGGCTGTGGAAGGCCGCAGCGCCGGCCCACATCGACCTGCACGCCTTCAACTCGGGCGACTACGCCCGGGCGGCAGAGTTCAAGAACCAGTTCGAGAACATCAGCTGGGTGCTGTACCCCAACGACAGCACGCCCGCCGGGCGCGAGCTGCGGCTGCGGCAGGAATACTTCTTCACCAGTGCGTCGATCCAGGACATCCTGGCCCGCCACCTGAGCGAACACGGCAGCCTGGCCAACCTGGCCGACAAGGTGGCGATCCACCTGAACGACACGCATCCGGCCATCGGCGTGGCCGAACTGATGCGCCTGCTGGTCGACGAGCACGGCTTCACCTGGGCGGCGGCCTGGGCCATCACGACGAAGACCTTCAGCTACACCAACCACACGCTGATGCCCGAGGCGCTGGAGACCTGGCCGGTGGCGCTGATGCAGCAGGTGCTGCCGCGGCACCTGGAGATCATCTTCCGCATCAACCATGAGTTCCTGGTGCAGGCGCAGGCGCTCAAGCCGGGCGACATGGACTTCCAGCGCCGGCTGAGCCTGATCGACGAAGGCGGCCACGGCGGCGAGCGCCGGGTGCGCATGGCCAACCTGTCCATCGTCGGCAGCCACCAGGTCAATGGCGTCAGCAAGCTGCACAGCGACCTGCTGGTGGAAACGATCTTCGCGGACTTCGCCGCGCTGTGGCCCGACCGCTTCACCAACATGACCAACGGCGTGACACCCCGCCGCTGGCTGACCCAGGCCAACCCCGGCCTGGCGCAGCTGATCGACAGCCGCCTGGGCACGGCCTGGCACCGCAACCTGGACCTGCTGCGCGGCCTGATGCCGCACGCCGACGATGCCGGCTTCCGCGCCGAGTTCCGCCGCGTGAAGGCGGCCAACAAGCAGCGGCTGGCGGCGCTGGTCCACCGCAGCACCGGCATCACGGTGAACCCGGCCAGCCTGTTCGATGTGCAGGTCAAGCGCATCCACGAGTACAAGCGCCAGTTGCTCAACCTGCTGCACGTGGTGACACGCTACCGCGCGATCCTGGCGCAGCCGAACGCGCCCTGGGTGCCGCGCACCGTGCTGTTCGCCGGCAAGGCGGCCAGCAGCTACGTCACGGCCAAGACCATCATCCGGCTGATCCACGACGTGGGCCAGGTCATCAACCACGACCCGCGCGTCGGCGACAAGCTCAAGCTGGTCTTCATCCCGAACTACGGCGTCAGCGTGGCCGAGACCATCATGCCGGGCGCCGACCTGTCCGAGCAGATCAGCACCGCCGGCACCGAAGCCAGCGGCACCGGCAACATGAAGCTGGCGCTGAATGGCGCGCTGACCATCGGCACCGACGACGGCGCGAACATCGAGATCCGCCAGAACGTGGGCGACGACAACATCTTCATCTTCGGCAAGAAGACGCCCGAGGTGGCGGCCATCCGTGCAGCGGGTTACCAGCCGATGCGCCTGTACGAAGACAACCCGCAGCTCAAGGCGGTGCTCGACTCGATCGCCGCCGGCGCCTTCTCGCCCGACGAGCCGGCGCGCTACCGGCCGCTGATCGACAGCCTGCTGTGGGGCGGCGACCACTACCTGCTGCTGGCCGACTACGACGATTACGTCGCCACCCAGGCGCGGGTCGACGCGCTGTACCAGGACCCGGACGCCTGGGCGCGCAAGGCGATCGCCAACGTGGCCGGCATGGGGCCGTTCTCGGCCGACCGCACGATCCGCGACTACGCCGCCAACATCTGGCACGTGCAGCCGCAGGCCTGAAGGCACGGTCGCCACCGGGCCCAAGACAACAAGCAAAGAGACAAGCACATGCCCAGCCCCGACGACATCCAACGCCTCGTGCAGGGTCGCCACGGCGACCCCTTCGCCCTGCTGGGCCCGCACCGCGACGATGCGGGCGGCTTGCTGGTGCGCGCCTTCCTGCCCGGGGCGAAGGCGGTGGACGTGCTGGCTGCCGCCAGCGCGCAGCGGCTGGGCACGCTCAAGCGGGTGCATGCCGATGGCCTGTGGGCCGGGCCGGTGGCGCTGGCCGCCGGGCCGCAGAGCCCCTACCGGCTGCAGATCACCTGGGCCGACGGTGCGGTGCAGGTCACTGACGACCCCTACCGCTTCGGCCCGCTGCTGGGCGAGCTGGACGCCTGGCTGCTGGCCGAAGGCACGCACCTGCGGCCCTTCGAGGTGCTGGGCGCGATCCCGCGCAGCCTGCAGGGCGTGGCCGGCACCGGCTTCGCCGTGTGGGCGCCGAATGCGCAGCGGGTCAGCGTGGTCGGCGACTTCAACCAGTGGGACGGCCGCCGCCATCCGATGCGCCTGCGCCGCGAGTGCGGCGTGTGGGAGCTCTTCGTGCCCGGCATCGGCGCCGGTTCGCGCTACAAGTTCGAGCTGCTGGGCCCCGACGGTGCCCTGCTGCCGCAGAAGGCCGACCCGATGGCGCGTGCCGCCGAGCTGCGGCCGGCCACCGCCAGCGTGGTCGCCGAATTGCCGCCCAAGGTGCCGGCCAGCACCGCGCGGCAAGCGGCCAACGCGCTGGATGCGCCAATCAGCATCTACGAAGTGCATGCGGCCAGCTGGAAACGCAAGGCCGACAACACTTGGCTGACCTGGGACGACCTGGCCGCCGAGCTGGTGCCGCATGCGGCCGGCCTGGGCTTCACGCATGTGGAGCTGCTGCCCATCAGCGAGCACCCCTTCGACGGCAGCTGGGGCTACCAGCCGGTGGGCCTGCACGCGCCGACCGCGCGCCACAGCGCGCCCGATGCGCAGGGGCACCGCTTCGGCGATGGCGCGGCCTTCCAGCGCTTCGTCGATGCAGCACACGCGGCCGGGCTGGGCGTGATCCTCGACTGGGTGCCCGCGCACTTCCCCAGCGACGCCCATGGCCTGGCGCGCTTCGATGGCACCTGCCTGTACGAGTACGCCGACCCGCGCGAGGGCTACCACCCCGACTGGAACACGCTGATCTTCAACCTGGGCCGCACCGAGGTGCGCAACATGCTGATCGGCAATGCGCTGTACTGGCTGGAGCGCTTCGGCGTCGACGGTCTCCGCGTCGACGCCGTGGCCTCAATGCTGTACCGCGACTACAGCCGCAAGCACGGCGAGTGGATCCCCAACGTGCACGGCGGGCGCGAGAACCTGGAGGCGATCGCCTTCCTGCGCCGGCTCAACGAGGTGGTGGGCGGCGAGCGGCCGCAGGCGATCACGCTGGCCGAGGA
>Ga0116179_1002994_pt1 | contig 11866 bp, 8 predicted proteins | sample AD_UKC071_MetaG_FD_89751 | JGI IMG/M metagenome (GOLD analysis project Ga0116179, IMG submission 89751) | Active sludge microbial communities of municipal wastewater-treating anaerobic digesters from USA - AD_UKC071_MetaG | ecosystem: Engineered > Bioreactor > Anaerobic > Digestate | place: USA...
CATACGGAGAGAAGGTCTTCTATGGTATTGGATTGCAGGCCCAGTTGGATGTAGAAATTGAGGTCTGACATGATCAGCAGATATCAAGTTCGCCTTTGTCTATGGAGATGACAATGGTATGTTCGCTGGGGTGGTTGGTAATTTTGACCCCATTTTTCCCGATGATGGTGATCTCACTTTCTGAGAGACCATTGATGTGTTGGATGGCGTCATCAAATCGTGTGGCAAATGTTTCTGGTTTTCCATCTTCGTTGAGGGGTTCGGTAACTGGTGTTGACTGACTGAGGTCCACTAATGTTGTTAGAGATCCCAAGGTTTGTTTGTCTTCTGATACGACTTGGAAGATGATTTCGTTGAGATTCTTGTTGATATAAATATTTCGTCCGGCTTTGATGCTGATGACTCCTGTTAATGGGATTTTATGCGGTTTGTAATATTCGGGTACCGTTTCATGGGGAACATAACAATCACTATTGGGGGGAGGTGGTGTGAGTTTTGTTCTCTTTTTATTTAAAATGGTGAGGCTGCGGATGCCAAAACCGTCGATTTTATGCAGACAGTTAAGAAGTAATTTGGCTGGTGGGTTGAGACTGATTGTATTTCCTGTAGGAAGTCCTGCTTGATAGGTTGCTACGGGACCTGTGATTATTTTTCCGTGAAGGGTTTCGCTGCTGATGGGGATGGTTTGGAAATTGGCTGTTCGCGGGATTGTGATCTGGGCTGTGTCTGTCTTGTTTGTGATGGTTAAATAAATGTTGTCTGTATCTGTCTCAAGGGTATCAATGGTGATGGCATCCTGGCTGAAGAGGAATGAGGGGTCCTGAATGAGGATGTGGGCATCCGCGATCAGCCAGCGCGGAAGATCGGAAGGGTAGCTTTGGGAAGCAAAGGGATAGCAGCGGAGTGCATTTTCGGCAAGGAATTCACTGTTCATATCTAGCGGAATTACTCATGATCTGAATGGTGATGGCTTTTCCTTCCTTGAAGACCCTGAGGGCCGGGACCTTGATGGGTGTTTCATTGTAGCTTGGTTTGTTGGTGATGATGACACCTTTATGGATGCTGTCAGGTGTCAGGTAGTAATCCTTTTCCGGTTCTTGCGTGTTGAGGATGTGGAGTTGCTTGAGGGGGATGTCTGTATTGACTTCATCACTGCTGAGCGGGTCTCCGTCGGCATGAATGGTGATTTCATTATTTTGTACTTCGAAATAAATGCCATTCTGTCCTGTCAGGATCAGATCACCGTCGATAAGTCGTTTATTGACACTCAGGAAGTTGATAAGTGTGTTGGTGGTGGGCAGCACGCATTTTGCTATAAAGGTTGTTGCACCGGGGACAAATGTGAGTGTCTGTGGACTGAGGTATTGAAGAACGGTGGTGCTCAAGGGGTTTATTCTGATGGCCCCCAGGACTTTATGTGTCGGTCCGTAGAGGTCAATGACATCCTGATTGATGTTGTCGATGGTGATCGTGCCGTGTAGTTCATAAGTTGATTGGGAATCTCCAATGGTGAGGATGAGATTGCCTTCTTGTTTGCTGATTTGTTTGAGATAGGCAACACCCTGGAAAATGCCGGTGATGCTGGCATCCAGGATCCAGTCTTCGGGAAGGTAGATTTTTTCGTTGCTGTAGAGAGTGCATGTTTCCAGAAAGGGGTACTTTGTGTTTCGTGTGTAGTCTTCCCATTCGAAGGGGGTGATTTGATTTGTGTTCTCTGCAATCATGGATCTGTCCAGGGACTTTCAAGTCTGTTGAAAATAAGGTGGGGTGCTGACCACGGACCATAATGTTGGAGCAGATGAGTGTAGGTTTGCTCAATGAGGACCGGTGGTTGGAGGAAGGCTGTTAGGTAGTTTTCGTCGATGTATGATGTGTAAACGCTGATGGGTGTGCGGAGGGCATACAGATTGCCGTATCCTTTGATGATTCCCAGTCGTGTAAGTTTATTGGTTAGTAAGGTATTTCCATGTGTTATCTGGCCGACTTTGGCCAGGAGGGTATTGAGTGACGGTAGGAATGAGGTGAAGCAAAGGCTGAGCTTGCCACGGTATAACATTCCTTCACAGATGAGAATGTTTCCAATATTTTGTGATTGTGGCGGATAATTAGTGTTTCCTTCGGCAAAGTATTTGAGAATGCTTTGTTCTTGCTGATTGAGGGGTGTGGCCCATCCGGGGAGCTGGAGGGTAACGGTGGCTGTTGCGAGGGTTAGTCCGTTGCCACCGTTGATGACCTGCACATTGAGAATGTCTGCGTAGGAGCGGCGAAAGAGGATGTAGAGGAGGTCCCTGGGTAGGGTATTGATGCCTTGAGGGGAGCAGAGACTCTCGGGCTGTTGGGATGGGTCAAAAAGGGCCAGGGCAAAACCGTGCCAGCTGGGTGGTTCCACCTCGGGAATGAGTTTCCAGATTGTCCGGAAATAGACCCCGAGGCAGGTGGAAAAGACATGGGGTTGGCCATTGTCTCCAGTATGGTTGATGCCATCGGCACCAATCCAGTAAATGCCCTGACCACCCAATCGTGTCCCAATCTGGATGATGTCCGGATAGGTGATATCTCCAATCGTTGTTTCACCGACGACTGTTGTAAAATATGGGGCGATTGTTTCGTGATATGCGATCTCCTGTTGTGTTCGGAGATAGCGATAATCTGGGCTGATGAAGGGTGTTTCTACCGGATACCATTCTGCCAGGCAGGACGGTGTGTCGGGACAGTTTTCCCAGGGGTTGATGGTGGGGGGTGTTGACCCTGCTCCTGTGCTTTCATCGGGACGGCCAATAATTGTGATGGGATAACCCTCGCTGCCCAAGGTTGAGCTGAGCCAGAGGTTGTAATTGTCCTGTTTGCAGACATCCTGTTGCGACAGCTCGGTATCTAGCATGAGCATCGAAGGGGCGACATACGTGTAGAGATCATTGAAGACGAGGTGGATGACGCCACATTCGTCTGGTTTGACGGTGTTTAACCGGTAGATGGCCTTTGTCCCGAGGTAACTTTCAATGAAATTTAAATCAGGATGGGCAACGGCGGCTTGATTATTGGTTTTGGTATCCAGGGCGAAAATGATGGCGGGCTGTTTTTCACTTTCGTAGGATATTTCGTCTGTTGTAATTTGAAGAGGAATGGCCCCCTGGCTGCTGAATGTGATGGTTTTCCCTGTGCTGAGATTGATGTTCTGCTTGTTGAGGATGTGGATATCTTCTACGCCAGGGATGTTGATCTGATCGATGCAGGTTTCCACAAATTGACTTTGCTCCGGGGTTGAGAAATGCCCGAATAGCATTTCGTTATTATTGACAATGTTCCCGATAACGGCGGATCCAGCAATGCCGGTGAGTAGTGGCTTTAGGGGTATGCAGCAGAAGGGGTCGGCCTTTTTTTCTTCGATGACAGCAATGGGAAAACTGTCCTCTTCTGTTCTGGCAGCGAGAGTGATGAGGATCTGTTTTTTGCTGACTTTATAGGAGGCAAGAAAGATTTTTGCGCCGGAAAGCGCTGTGTTTCGGATAAAGATCCGCAGGTCGCAGAGGAGTTGATCGGGGAGTGGTTTCCCACTGTCATCCTTGCGGGTGGCGGTTTCTGCGATGGGATAGGCCCGGGCATTGTTTTCAGCGAGCCAGGACCGGTGGATGTAGGCTACCATGCGACATCTCCCGCTTCTTCTTCACCGATGATCCAGCCTTTGAAGGATTTGCAGCGTTTTGTGCCGCCGATGGTGTCGTTGAGCTGGGGGCATTCGGGGATTGTCAAAGATCCGTAGTCTTTCTGGAGTGTGCGGTCTTCGGTTTCACTCTGTTTTGTGTAAATGATTAAACTTTTTAGCTTGAAGTCGTCCATGTTGGCGCTCCCCCAGCCGCTGATTTCTTGTTCCAGTTCTGGATGGAGTTCAGCTGACATGACGACGAGCCGACAGTCGGCGGTGGCATTGAACATGCCGCCTGGGGGAAGGGTTTGTTCGGGATAGGCCCCTGTTCCGATCATGGTTATTTTATAACCAAACTTGACTTTATTGTTTTGCACGTCATACCAGATGTCGGCAACCGGCTTGTAGGGTGTCCAGTAGGGGTCTGTTTTGGCTTTTGTGCTGGTATGGATGAAGCCGGGGACACAGAAGAAGGTGACGGTTGCTGCGGAGAGGATGCCGGTGTAGTAGTTGAGGATGTTGATCAGTTCGGCATCGTTGGCGTAAGCTATTTCATCTTGTCCACTGAGGGCTTTGGTGGTGTCGATGATGACGCTGGCATCTTTGATGGTCCAGCATTCTGTGTCGTTATTGCACATACTGAGCATTGTCCCCAGGCCCCCTTCGGGACAGATGGGGTAGGTTGAGAGACGGCTTGTGTTTTCAATGACACAGAGGTAGTGTTCGGTGGCTGTCTTGCTGTTGGTGGCCAATCTGTTTTTGATGTTGTTGACCTTGTCGATCAGGGTCCCTGTCTTTTCATACAGTGTCCTGAGATAGCTGTAAAACAGATAGTAGGTATCACAGTCGCAGCAGACCTTACAGGTGTTCGTTAGCTGGAGTATGCCGGGTGTGATCTCTTGGGGGATGAGTTGCTGTGGATTTTCAGCGTTTAGAACATTCCGGGGAATGAAACATTTTCCGTCATAAAGGAAAAAGGCTCCATCTGCTGTGGGGGTAACGCCATTGATGCTTGTGATGTAGTAGGTTTCGGTGGTGTTATCATACTGACCGGTTCCCGCACCGGCTTCAAAGTTGATCTGCCATGTGTTGGGTTGTTCCGAACAGAGAAATTCCGTGTTGGTCCCATAGAGGAGTGTTGGGGTCTTGAGATTGTTGATGGTGTTGATGTATCCGTTGATTTCCAGGATTGTCCGTTCATTAAGTTGGGCATTGGGATAATAGACTTCTTCGGTAATGTGGTCCCGATTGGCGGTCAGATCTTCTTTGATGAATAGCGTTGGAAGAGAGATATCGACTGAGCTGGCTTTCCAGAGGTGGTAAGCGAAATTTCCGTTGATTTCTTTGATGTAGGTGTAACCTTCATCGCTGGTTGAGAGGATGGTTGTTCCGGCATCATCCTTGATGACGATGTGATTTAGATTTCCCGGAATGTTGAGGTCGTGGATTTCAGAAATGTAATAGGGGTGTTTGAATGTCTTGCTGTGGTTGATCTGGAGATCAACGATGCAGGATGAGATGATAGCATCGGCAATGGTGAACGGATAGGCGGCATATGGCAAAGGACGCCCCAGACTGTCATAGTACTGAGGCGTTTCCTGTTGTTCTGAGACTTTTCGCCGTAAGAGGAGGGTATTAAGGAGGGGATTCATGTCTGGGGTTTAATGGCTTTGATGGGATATCCATTGAGATCGTATTCGACGGCCCGCGTCGTGATCGTTGTGTTTCCTCCATTCTTGATGTACATATATGTGCCATTGATTTCGAAATTTAAAGATCCGTAAATGATGGTGGCCAGACTGTAGGTGGGAACGGTGCCGAGCTGTGTGATATCACTGGTCAGAACGGCTTCGGTTGTTTCCTGGACGATATCCTGGAGAGTTGGAGGTGCGGTGTATTCCGTATATTTGAGGGCATCTTTCGCCCTATCGTAGGCTGAGGTGAGGGTATATCCGGTCTTATCCAGGTTGGTCCCTACGGTAACCTGGAAGCTGAATCCAGTGAGTTCCCTTGTCGTGTACTGCCAGACGGCCTGGGCAATAGCGCCCGTATCGACGGAGCCGGAACCGGCATTGCTTAAAGCCGCTCCTGTCGTGCCTGCTGTGGTATGTTGGGAGACTGGTTCATCCCACACCCCATCGATGATGGCACTGACATCGGTCGATGAGATGGTGACAGGGTCACTGACCTTGGCCAGGACTTTTCCTGTGTCGAAACTGAGCTGATCCGTTTTTGCCTTGATGGCGGAAATGCTGGTGTTATCTGGTGCCGTATATTCTGTGTATTTGAGTGCATCCTTGGCACGGTCATAGGCTGACGTGAGAGCATATCCGACTTTATCCAGGTTGGTCCCCACCGTAACCTGGAAATTAAACCCAGTTAGCTCTCTTGTTGTGTACTGCCAGACAGCTTGCGCCATTGTGTTGTAGTCCACTGACCCACTTCCCGCCGCTCCCAGTAAGGCCCCGGTTGACCCGGTTTGGGTGTGCTGAGCGGCTGGCTCATCCCACACTCCATCAACGATGGCACTCACATCGGTCGATGAGAGGCTGACAGGGTCACTGACTTTGGCGAGGACCTTCTCCGAATCAAAGCTAAGTTGATCAGTTTTCGCTTTAATGGCTGCAATGCTAGCGTTATCCGGTGCTGTATATTCTATGTATTTGAGGGCATCCTTGGCCCTGTCATAAGCCGAGGTGAGGCTATAGCCGGACTTATCTTGGTTCGTAGCGACGACAACCGTCTCCCCATCCAGGGTGGCCTTCACATCGGTGCCAGTGAATGATAGCAGGTCCGTCTTTGCCTTGATGGCGGAAATACTGGTGTTATCCGGGGCGGTGTACTCCGTGTACATGAGGGCGTCTTTGGCCCGGTCATAAGCCGAGGTGAGGCTGTAGCCACTTTTGTCCTGGTTGGTAGCGACGGTGACATAGCCGCTGGAATTGGTGTTGAGCTTGTAGGAGGGGTTGCTGAGGATGGCTGAGGCAACAATGGAAGAGAGATTCTGGACGCCCGCCACATAGTTGCTGCTATCGACGGTGGGCAGACCACCACTTGTCCCTGCCTGGACGGCGGGGATGGCCAGTTTGGTTGTGAAGGCTGCGCCACCGGCGATTTTTATTCCCGTGAGAGATGATGTGGCCCACCACTGGATGAGATGGCCGTTTGTCTGGGCCTGGGTGGGGGAGATGTAATAGTGACCACCGCCCACCTCCGTAACGGTCCCGGCGGACTGGGGTGTACCGCCGTTGACGGAGACGTAGGCTGTCAGCTGGGCGGCAATGCCCGTTAAGGGATAACCGTCGGCGTCAGTGACGTAAAGGGGAAGTTTTTGACCGGCGAGATTTTGGAACAGCATGGGTTACGTGCCAAAGAGGTGGAACTGGGGTCTGGCTTGTCTTCGCGGGTAAATAAGGGGACCAATATCCGGTTCGTTGTAGGGGATGAACTGGCTGCCTAGGCCGGTGCCGCGGAGGTCAAATCCTCCCTGTGGGCCAATGGCATTAAGGCGGAAGTCGGTTGTGCTGATGTCGGAGATGTTCCAGTTCTGGACATTCTGGAAGGGATTTGTTGTGAGGGACTTAAAGTTGACAACCCGGCTATAGGTTTCAATGGTCGGGTTGTAGTTGCCGGAGACGTTGTTGTATCCGGCGCAGTGCATGAGAAGGAGATTATTTCCTGTGAATCCATAGCCGCCGCAGTTAACGGCGACGCAATTTTTGAGGACGGCTGTTGGTGTGGGTGATAGAGAACGTCCGGAAAAGCCGTCGTTTGTTATTCCATAGGCCACGCAATTGCTTGCGGCTCCCCGGGCATTAAGATGGTAAAAGCCATAGCTACAATTGAGGGCAATGCAGTGGGTGGCGAACATGAAGTACAGTCGGAAGCCGCCATAGCTGCAATTCATAGCGACGCAATTGTAGGCAAGGGAGCCGGTGTTGCCGAATCCGATTCTACAGCTGTCGGCCAGGCAGTCGAGGCAGTAGCACTGGTTGAAGCCGTAGCGGTCTGATCCGGCATATTTAACGACGCAATTGCAGCAGGTGCACTGGTAGAATCCGTTGATGGCTGTGGCCTGGGAGCACCAGATTTCGATGCCGGTGCAGTTCATCCCGCCAATAACATAAACTGTGGATCCGGTGGCGTTGCGGGCATCCAGGACGGCCATGCCGGGTGTGCCTCGGGTGCCTTTGTAGGCTGTGAGGCTGCTATTGGCCTTGGTTGTGTTGTTGATGACCCCGCCGGAACCCGTATTGAGGGTGCTGATGGTGTAGGTGCCTTCGGCGATGAAGGCCGCCACATAGTCCTGGGCGGTGACAATGGGATGGAGTGCCCCCGGGGATGCCAGGGGGCCGCCCAGGGTGCCATAGCCCCCTGTCGAGCCTGCCGTACCGCAGGCGGCATTGAGTTTTGCCCAGCCGCTGGAGACGCTCGTGATGACATACCGATCCACAGTGAAGCCTGTGCCGCCGCGGATGTAGATGGTGTTGCCGACATCGTTGGCGACGAAGGGTCGTGAGGAGGAGTAGATCTGGGTGTTATTGGAGCCGTTGATTTGGATATTGGTGACGTTGATGGCCTGGGCATTTGGGCCGTAGGTATAGTCCACGGTTCCCAGGGTGGGGTCGAAACCACCGCCGTTGTTGTCGCTGGCAATTTCCGTTTGATTGATTTCAATGATTGTGGTGTTCGTAACGGGCATACTAGTCTATCGCAGCGTTGAATCCTGGATTTCGTTATTGATGTTTATTTGGCTCAGATAATGCTGATGTAGAAGTTGGTCAGAGTGAGCGTGCCAGGGGTCGTAAGGTTAGCATTTTCCAGGATAATGTCTGCATCATTTGTTCCGACGGTTCCTTGCAGTAATGGCGTAGTGCCTGTTTCTTCATAGATTTGAAAGAAAGAGGCTGTACCATTGGTTAGAATGGTGCCACTCATTTCTGATGTAAATTCAATTCGTTCGGTTGTTTCGTTGTACTGTGGTTCCGGTAGGATGATTTCGACCAATGGTTGATCCTGTGGGGTGTTGATGGGGTTTGGGGGTGTTCCAGCAAAAATGCGTAAAATAGGATTGGCTCCCAGAGCATTAATGAGTGTTGTTGCAATATTGGAAAGTAGGCCGCTACTGAGCATTTTTGTCACCTTGATGTTTATAGTTGCTGTGTGGATAATACCATTTTATAGATTTCATTAAGGTTTTTGTAATCTTCGTCAGTTAGTTTTTTGTCTTGTGATAAATAGCCATAATCTTCATTTTGCTTTACGGTTTCTTTGATACTTTCTGGGAGTTTGTCTGTTTGAAATGTTGTTGCCATTAAGATCCCAGGAGCATTATTGACGCGGGCGATTGGTCTTTCTTCTCCTATTTGTTCGAATTTCCATATATTTTCGTAGTAGAATTTGTGTTTTGGGTGACAGCAGATAATGGCGGTATCAAGGTACCTTGAAGCGATGTTGTAAATGATCGATAGGAAGTTGTTGAGGAATTTGTAGGAGTTCAGGCGACTTGCCAGGAATCCCACTTCTCCAATTCGCTGTTGCTGTTGGCAGAGTTTGGTTATTTCATCAGGAAATGCTTCGTATGAGGGTATGGGTGACCTGTCGGTATGTGCGAAGATGCTTGTTGTTATGATGACTGTGTCGTCCTTACATCCGATCCAGATTTGAGTTTCTGGTTCCAGATGTTTTGCGGATAGATAGAGATTGACAAGATTGGGTTTGATGTAGTTACGTTGAAGATAAGTTTCATAGATGAGAGAAAATACAGAAAGATATTCGTTAAGTGTTGTGGCTTGAGTGATTTTCATGATGAGATTGAAATTGATGGTGTGACGGTTATAGTGGATTGTGGTAGCCTGGGGCCTATGCTATGTAGATTATTTGGATATTGCGCTTCTACTTGCAAAGGTTTATCCTCGCTTTCCTGATGTTTGGATTGGGAGATTAATGAAATAATGGTGTAGTTTGAATTAAGAAAAGTTGTACTGGCGTGTGTAGTTGGTACAACTATACTTTTTTTGCGATTTGTTGTGTTACGACGGCAAAGAAAGAGGGCGTAGAGTTGTGGTGTGATCATGTGTTATGGTCTGATTGCTGAAATATGACCATCGAGTGGATCAATGCCGAGATTTCGTGTAAGGTGAGGCAGTCCATTAGATTTGTAGATGGTCAGGGTGTTATTGCTGGTGACCATGTAAAGGCTGCCCAAGATGAGTGTCGTGAGAGAGTAGGCGGGGGCAAGGTTTTCAGCTTTGGTGATGTCATAGGTGAAAATGGTTTGGGCGATTGTTTCTGGATTTGTGACGGCTGAACGAATGTAATTTTCTGGTGTGAATTGGATGCGGTTGACTTGATTGAGAATGGCGATGATGTCCGTATTATCAGGGGCTGTGTACTCTGTGTATTTGAGGGCATCCTTCGCACGGTCGTAGTCGGAGACAAGGCTATAGCCGATTTTGTCCTGATTGATTGCAACCGTTACGGCTTCACCATCTAGGGTGGCTTTTACATCGTTACCAGCAAATGCTAGCTTATCTGTTTGGGTTTTGATGGCTGAAATGCTAGCGTTATCTGGTGCTGTGTACTCTGTGTATTTGAGGGCATCTTTGGCTCGGTCGTAAGCCGACGTAAGGTCATAATCAGTTTTGTCCAGGTTGGTTCCTACAGTAACTTGGAAATTAAATCCGGTGAGTTCCCTCGTCGTGTACTGCCAAACGGTTTGGGCTATTGTGTTGTAGTCCACGGAGCTGGAACCAGCGAGTTCTAAAACGGCTCCAGCACTGCCGCTTGTTGTGTGCTGCGAGATTGGCTCATCCCACACTCCATCGACGATGGCACTCACATCGGTCGATGAGAGGCTGACAGGGTCACTGACTTTGGCGAGGACTTTTCCTGTGTCGAAATTAAGTTGATCTGTTTTTGTTTTGATGGCGGCAATACTGGTATTATCCGGGGCCGTATATTCTGTGTATTTGAGGGCGTCTTTGGCCCTATCGTAGGCTGAAGTAAGGGCATATCCGTTTTTATCCAGATTGCTGGCAACGGTAACCTGGAAATTGAATCCGGTAAGTTCTCTTGTTGTGTATTGCCAGACAGCCTGCGCCATTGTGTTATAGTCCACCGACCCACTTCCTGCCGCTCCGAGTAAGGCTCCGGTTGAGCCAGTTTGGGTATGCTGAGCAGCTGGCTCATCCCACACTCCATCAACGATGGCACTCACATCGGTCGATGAGATGGTGACGGGATCACTGACTTTGGCCAGCACCTTTTCTGTGTCGAAGCTGAGCTGATCTGTTTTATCCTTAATGGCCAAAATACTGGCATTATCGGGAGCTACATAATCCTCAGCAGCTAGTCGAGAAGCAACGAGAGAACCGACATCGTCTAAAGTTGAGTAAGTTGATCCTAAGTGTGGTACGTTAGTGCTAGGCGTTTGAGTGTCTCCATCAACACCCAATCTGTATCTAATCTGTTTTTTCTCGTCGTCAGTCCAGTCGGTACCACCACCGCCGCCGACACCTACTGCGTAAATGTAATTATCATCATTAAATGTTAACCTATCTGTCTTGGTTTTGATTGCTGAAATACTAACATTATCCGGAGGAGTATAATCCGCAGCAGCCAGTCGCGTAGAAACAAGTGAACCGAGTGAATCTAGAGTAGGGTATGTTGAACCTAAATGCGGTGTATTGGCGCCTGGAGATTGCGTCGTTCCGTCGATTCCAAGACGATAACGGATTTGTTCCCTTTCGGTGGCAGTCCAATCGGTTGAGGCATTGGTCGCAATTGAATATACATAATTATTAGTGTCAAATGTCAACTTATCGGTTTTGGTCTTAATTGCAGAGATACTAGCATTATCCGGAGCAACATAATCTGAAGCCGCAAGCCGCGTGGATACATGAGCAGCAAGATCGTCGAGGGTGGAATAAGTACTCCCGAGATGAGGTGTATTTGTACTCGGTGTCTCGGTTGTACCATCAATGCCTAAGCGATAGCGAATTTGTTGCTTTTCGTTATCTGTCCAATCGCTTCCTTCGGAACCGCCACCGGCCCACTCACTTACGGCACCAAAGGTGCCTGTTTCTGTATGGTCGTCTCTAGATGCATCCCACACGGCGCCCGCCACTGCGGCAAGTCCTGTACCGCCAAGGTTATTAACCTGTCCGATGATTACTGATGACTGATCGGGCGCAAGACTGTATCCTGTCTTGTCGTTGTTTA
>Ga0116179_1002995_pt1 | contig 11865 bp, 13 predicted proteins | sample AD_UKC071_MetaG_FD_89751 | JGI IMG/M metagenome (GOLD analysis project Ga0116179, IMG submission 89751) | Active sludge microbial communities of municipal wastewater-treating anaerobic digesters from USA - AD_UKC071_MetaG | ecosystem: Engineered > Bioreactor > Anaerobic > Digestate | place: USA...
CCTGGGCGGCGGTCTGAGTTCCCGGCTCTTTCAGGAGATTCGGGAGTCCCGTGGGCTGGCCTACTCGGTGTACTCCGCGGTCGACACCTTTGCCGACGGCGGGGCGCTCTCGGTCTACGCGGCGTGCCTGCCGGAGCGGTTCGGTGAGGTCGCCAGGGTGACTACCGAAGTCCTCGATGCGGTGGCGCGTGACGGCATCACCGCCGACGAGTGCCGGATTGCCAAGGGCTCGATGCGCGGCGGCTTGATCCTGGGCTTGGAGGATTCGGCCTCCCGGATGAACCGGCTCGGCCGCAGCGAACTCAACTACGGCGAATACCGCAGTCTCGACGAAACCCTGGCGCACATCGACCAGGTGACTCTCGACGAGGTCAACGCGGTCGCGCGGCGGGTGCTCGCCGGCGATTACGGTGCCGCGGTGCTCGGCCCGCACCGGGGTAAACGCTCTCTTCCCGCACCGCTACGCGCCATCGCGGGCTGAGCGGCACACCTCATCACCCCAAGTCAGAGAGGTAAGCCACCCATGATGTTGTCGCGGCGCCATCTGCTGCTGTCCACCGCCGTCGCCACCGCCGCCGCTGTCGCGGCGTGCGGGCGTTCCACCACGGCCGGACCGGATGTGAGTGATCCCGCCGAGCCGCTGCCCCCGATCGAGGACCGCCTCGTCGCGCTCGAACAGAAATACGATGCCGTCGTCGGCCTTTACGGAGCCGATCTGGACAGCGACCGGACGGTCAGCCACCGCGACGGTGACATGTTCGCGATGTGCTCGACCTTCAAGGCCTACCTGGCGGCCCGGGTGCTCTACGGTGCACAACAGGGCGAACTCCGGCTCGACGATACGATCGTGGTCAATCGCGAAGCGCTGCAACCTCATTCGCCAGTGACGGAACGTGAGGTGGGACGGGCCGTTCCGCTGGGGACCCTCTGCGCCGCGACGTTGCAGCAGAGCGACAACGCCGCCGCGAACCTCCTGCTCGCCCGGATCGGCGGGCCGCCGACGATCACCGCGTTCGCCCGGCTGATCGGTGATGAGCGCTCCCGACTCGACCGTTGGGAAGTCGACCTCAACAGCGCACTGCCGGGCGATCCGAGGGACACCAGCACCCCCCGCGCACTGGGCGGCGGGATACGGACCCTGCTGACCGGGACGGTCCTCGACGAGACCCACCGCCGGCAACTCGATGAATGGATGCGCGGCAACGTGACCTCGGCGCGCAGCATACGGGCCGGCCTGCCAGCGGGGTGGACCTCCGCCGACAAGACCGGGTCGGGTGACTATGCCAGCACCAACAACGTCGGGATCGCCTACGGACCCGCCGGTGAACGCATCCTGCTGTCGATCATGACCCGGACCCGGGGCGACGACCCGGAGGCGCCGGCCCTGCAGCCACTGATCGCCGAGGTGACGGCGCTGGTGCTGCCCGTGCTGCTGGGACGCGGTTAAGCCGGCAGGCGGGGTCCCGAATGCGGCTATTCCAAGCCCCCGGCCGCGCGAACCTCATCGGCGACCACATCGACTACATGGGCGGTCTGGTGTTGCCGATGGCGATCGACCGCGGCACCTGGCTGTGGGTCGACGCTCGCCCGGACGCCCTCATCCGCGCCAGTTCGGTGAACTTTCCCCAGGACGGCACGGTCGAGGCGTCGATCGACCAGCAGACCTATGACCCGGCCTCCGGGTGGGCCAACTATCTGGTGGCGATGGTCTACGCGCTGCGCCGCCGCGGCGCCGACATCCCGCACGGCTTCGACGTGCGGGTACGCGGCGACATCCCCAACGGCGCGGGCCTGAGTTCCTCGGCATCGCTGGAACTGGCCTTCGGTGTGGCGCTCAACGAGTGGTTCGGCCTGGGTTTGACCCCCACCGAACTGGCGCAGGCCGGGCAGGTCGCCGAGAACGAGTTCATCGGGGTGTCCAGCGGCATCATGGACCAACTCGTGATCGCCAACGGCCGTCGCGGGTTCGCCCTGGCGATGGACTGCGCGACGCTGGAGGTCACCCCGGTGCCGATGCCGGCCGGGGACGTGGTGGTGGTCGCCGACTCCGGTAAGCGTCGCGGACTGGTGGAGAGCGCCTATAACCAACGGCGCGCCGCCGCCGAGGCGGCTGAGCGTGCACTCGGTGGAGGCCGTCTGGTCGACGTCGCTCCGGATGAGCTCCCAGCGGTGCTGAACCGGCTCGACCCGGCGCTGCGCGGCCCGGCCCGGCACGTGGCCGCCGAGCAGCATCGGGTGCTGGCCGCGGTGACGGCGCTGCGCGCCGGCGACGACGTTCGGATGGGCGAGCTGATGCGTCAATCGCACGAGTCGCTGCGCGACGATTACCGGGTGACCGGGGCTGAACTCGACGCGCTGGCCGAGGCGGCCTGGGTGGCGCCGGGCTGCCTGGGCGCCCGGATGACCGGCGCCGGGTTCGGTGGCTGCACCGTCAACCTCGTCCACGCTGACGCCGTCGACGAGTTCATCGCCGCCGTCGGCCCGGCTTACACGGCTGCGACCGGACTGCACCCGCGGTTCTTCGTCGTCCGACCCGACGACGGCGCCCGCGAGATCACCGACGCGGCCGAGGTGGCGGCCAACCCCGCGCCGGTCTGGGAATCGCGGTGATCGAAGCCGCCGTCGGCAATCTCGTGGCCTACGGCGTCGCCCACGGTCTCATCGCCCCCGAGGATCGGGTGTACGTCCGCAACCGCATCATCGAGGTGCTGGGGCTGGAGGCCTACGACCCGACCGCTGAGACCGCCGACGGAGAGGCCCCCGTCGACGACCTGCTCGCCCCGCTCCTCGATGACGCCGCCGCCCGCGGTCTGATCGACCCCGACACCGTCACCCAGCGCGGCCTGTGGGACACCGCGATCATGGGTGTGTTCGTCCCGCGTCCGTCGGCGGTGGCCGAACGGTTCTGGATCCTGCACGCCCACGACCCGGTGGCCGCGACCGACTACATCCACAACCTGTCGGTTGCCGGCAACTACGTGCGCATGGGGCGCACCCGGCGCGACATCTCCTGGCAGCAGCAGACCCGGTACGGGCTGATGGACATCACCATCAACCTCTCCAAACCGGAGAAGGATCCGCGCGACATCGCCAAGGCGGCCTCCGCTCCGAAAGTCTCGGGCCCGCAGTACCCGGCTAACCTTCTGGACCGCGACAACGAGGGCTACCCCGGCCGGACCGATTACCCGGCCCGGCAGAACCTGCGACTGGTCCCGATGGACCTCGGCGGCGAGCGGTGGTTCCTGCAGTATTCGCCCTACCAGTACTACCCGGAGCACGCGATCGTGCTCAGCGAGGCGGTGCGGCCGATGAGGATCGACGGGGCGACGTTAGGCCGGCTTGCGGACTTCGTCGACCTGTTGCCGCACTACTTCGTCGGCGCCAACGCCGACCTGCCCATCGTCGGCGGCTCGATCCTGAGCCAGGACCATTTTCAGGGCGGCGCTTATGAATTCGCGCTCGACCGCGCGGCGGTGAGCGCGGCCTGGGATCTCGACGGCCTGGCGCTGGAGGTGCTCGACTGGCCGCTGTCGGTGCTGCGGCTGCGCGGGCCGCGGTCGGAGGTGCTGGCCCGGGCAACCGACCTGCTGGATGTCTGGCGGGACTACTCCGATCCGGATGTCGGAGTCGTCGCCCGCACCGCTGACACCCCGCACAACACCATCACCCCCATCGCGCGGCGACGCGGCCACGACCTGCAGCTGGCACTGTGCCTACGCAACAACCGCACGTCCGCCGAACATCCCGACGGCATCTACCACCCGCACGCCGAGATCCATCCGGTCAAACGTGAGAACATCGGCCTGATCGAGGCGATGGGCCTGGCGGTATTGCCCGGACGGCTCGCGTCCGAACTCGACGACGTCGCCCGCGCCCTGTCATCCGGTGCGGAGTTGCCCGAGACCCTGGCCGCCCACCAGCCGATGCTGGATGAGTTGCGTCGGGTGCACCCGACGGGGCTGGGCCCGCGGCAGGCGCTGGCCGCCGCACGCGAAGCCGCCGGGAGTTTCTTCGTCCGCGGGCTGGAACACTGCGGGGTGTACGGCGCCGACCCGGTGGCGGGCTGTCGACGGCTTCTGGGAAGCCTCGGCTGGATTCCGGAATACCCCGCCCCGGGCGACTGACCGGGCCGGCTCAGGCCAGCAGACCGGCCGGATCGGCGAAGGGCAGGTCCAGGTCGCGGGCGACCTCCTTGTTGAGCAACTTGCCCTCGTGCGTGGACAGGCCCTTGGCCAGCGCCGCGTCGGAGAAGCAGGCGCCCTGCCAGCCCTTGTCGGCGAGCTTGAGGACATACGGCATGGTCGCGTTGGTCAGTGCGTACGTCGACGTCCGCGGGACCGCGCCCGGCATGTTCGCCACGCAGTAGAACACCGACTCGTGCACCTTGAAGGTCGGGTTGTCATGGGTGGTCGGCCGGGAGTCCTCGAAGCAGCCGCCCTGGTCGATGGCGATGTCCACCAGGACAGAACCCGGCTTCATCTGCGCGACGGTCTCATTGGTGACCAGCTTCGGGGCCTTGGCGCCGGGCACCAGGACCGCGCCGATCACGAGGTCGGCCTGCTTGACGGCGTTCTCCAGATCCAGCCGCGAGGAGTAGCGGGTTTCGATGGCGCCGCCGTACTCTGCGTCGATCTTGCGCAGCGTGTTGACGTTTAGGTCGGACACGGTGACGTGAGCGCCCATGCCCCAGGCCACCGCGGCGGCGTTGTCGCCGGCCATACCGCCGCCGATGACGACGACCACCGCCGGCGCCACGCCCGGTACACCGCCCATCAGCACACCTCGCCCGCCCTGGGTGCGCATCAGGTGGTAGGCGCCGACCTGGGCCGACAACCGGCCGGCGACCTCACTCATCGGCGCCAGCAGGGGCAGTGCCCCGTCGGCGGTCTGCACGGTCTCGTAGGCGATCGACGTCGTTCCCGAGGCGAGCAGGGCATCGGTACAGGGCTTCGAGGCTGCCAGGTGCAGGTAGGTGAAAAGCACCTGCCCCTTGCGCATCCGGCTGTACTCCGGCTCGATCGGCTCCTTGACCTTCAGCAGCAGATCGGCATCGGCCCACACCTGGTCGGCGCTGTCGACGATCGTCGCGCCGGCGGAGGTGAAATCGGCATCGGTGATCGCCGAACCGTTTCCGGCGCCGGCCTGGATCAGCACGTCGTGGCCGCGGCGGACCAACTCGCTCACCCCCGCTGGGGTGATGGCAACGCGGTATTCGTTGTTCTTGATCTCAGTGGGGACACCGACGCGCACACTGGCTCCTCGTTCAGGCGGAATGTTCCCTATAGTGTGAAGAAACAGCGATCCGTTGGTATTGAGGCCGACAAAGATTCGGTAAAATAGCGGTATGTCCGAACAGAATTCGACCTCAGGGCCTCAAGTCCGGGATGTGCCGAAGGATGTTCGGCCGGTCGACCTCGATGACGTCGACCGCCGGGTTCTGACGATCCTGCATTCTGACGCGCGGATATCGAACAGCGCGCTGGCGGAGGCGGTCGGGATCGCGCCGTCGACCTGCCATGGCCGGGTCCGTCGCCTCCAGGATCTCGGTGTCATCCGCGGCTTTTTCGCCGACATCGACCCCGCTGCCATCGGGCTGCCGTTGCAGGCGATGATCGCGGTGCGGCTGCACGCCGCTGCCCGCGGCAAGATCCGTGGCTTCGTCACCCAGATCCGCCGCCGGCCCCAGGTGATCGACGTGTATTTCCTCGCCGGCGCCGACGACTTCCTCATCCACGTCGCGGCCCGCGACACCGAGGACCTCCGGTCGTTCGTGGTCGACAATCTCAACGCCGATGCCGACGTCGCCGGCACCCAGACCTCGCTCATCTTCGAGCACCTGCGAGGGGCGGCCCCGCTGTAGGGTTGGCTCCTTGATCATCAGTCACCGGCACCGCTTCGTCTACGTCAAGACGCGTAAGACGGCATCGACGAGTATCGAGATCGCGCTCTCGAAGTTCTGCGGGCCGGACGACGTCATCACCGAGATCGTCGCGCGTGACGAACGGGTGCGGCAGGACCTCGGATATCGCGGACCGCAGAATTTCGCGGCGGTCTCCGTGGGCGGTGAGTCGATCACCGTGGCCAACCACAGCCCGGCCGTTGTCGCCCGGGAGATTCTCGGCGACTCCTGGTCGGAGTACCTGGCGTTCACCGTCGAACGCAACCCGTTCGACAGGGTGATCAGCCAGTACTACTGGGAGTTGCCGCTGTGGGAGCGGAAGGGTGTCGCGCCTCCTTCCCTCGGCGAGTTCCTGGCCGATCGTTCGGCGGAGGTGCTCTCGAACTGGCCGCTGTACGCCGACGGGCCGTCGGTGATCGTCGACCACGTCGGGCGATACGAGTCCCTCGATGCCGACCTGCGGCTGATCTCCGAGCGGATCGGGTTGCCCGAACCGATCGACGTTTCGCAGATCCGGACCAAGACCGGCTGGCGCAAGGATCGCCGCTGCTATCGCGACGTGCTCTCGGCGGCGGACAGAAATCTGGTCGAGAGGATCTGCTATCGCGAACTCGCGGAGTTCGGCTACTCCTGGTGACTGACTATCCTGCCCCCATGCGAGTTGGAGTCCTGGGCGCCAAAGGGAAAGTCGGAACAGCCATGTGCGCGGCGGTGCGCGCCGCTGCCGATCTGGAACTGAGCGCCGAGGTCGACGCCGGCGATCCGATGAGCCTGCTGACCGACGGCGGCACCGAGGCCGTCATCGACTTCACCCACCCCGACGTCGTGATGGACAACCTGCGGTTTCTGATCGCCAATGGAATACACGCGGTCGTCGGCACCACCGGCTTCACCGACGAGCGGTTGGAGCAGGTATCGGCATGGCTGGCCGACAGTCCCTCGACGGGGGTGCTCATCGCCCCGAACTTCGCGATCGGTGCTGTGCTGTCGATGTATTTCGCGCAGAAGGCCGCCCCCTACTTCGAATCCGCCGAGGTCATCGAACTGCACCATCCGCAGAAGGCCGACGCGCCGTCGGGCACCGCCACCCGCACCGCCCGGTTGATCGCCGCGGCCCGTCAAGGGCTGCCGCCCAACCCCGACGCCACCAGCACCGGATTGCCCGGGGCGCGCGGTGCCGATGTGGACGGCATCCCGGTGCACTCGGTACGCGTCACCGGCCTGGTCGCCCACCAGGAGGTGCTGTTTGGGACGATGGGGGAGACGCTGACCATCCGCCACGACAGCATGGACCGCACCTCCTTCGTGCCCGGCGTGCTTCTGGCGGTGCGCGCGATCGCGGCCCGACCCGGTCTGACGATCGGTATCGAACCACTGCTGGACCTGTGACAGGTCAATCCTCGAGTCGATTCGCTCCCGCCCGGGTGCTCGTGCTGATCGGGTTCCTCTGCCTGGCACTGGTGGTGTATTTCGCCATGCTCACCAGCACCGCCGTTGCACTGCTCCGGGATGGGTCACCGGCGGCGGTCGCCCTCGGCATCGGGGTGCTGGGCCTCCCGGTGATCGGCACCTGGGTGATGGTGGCGACGATTCGCGCCGGGCTGGCACACCAGAGGCTGGCCGGACTCGCCGATGCCGACGGTATGGAACTCGACATTTCAGAACTGCCCCGCACGCCGTCGGGGCGGATTCAGCGAGAAGCCGCCGATGAACTCTTCGCCCGGGTGCGGGCCGAACTCGAGGCCGATCCCGACAACTGGCAGCGTTGGTACCGGGTCGCGCGGGCCTACGACTACGCCGGGGACCGGGGCCGCGCCCGGGAGGCGATGCGACGTGCCGTCGAGTTGGAGCGCCGGTGAGTCGCCTTCTGGTGGTTCACCACACCCCGTCGCCGGTCACCCGGGAACTACTTGAGGCAGTGCTCGCCGGCGCGAATGACCCCGAGATCGCCGGGGTGGACGTGGTCGTGCGTCCGGCGCTGGCCGCGACCGTTCCCGACGTGCTCGGCGCGGACGGTTATCTGTTCGGCACGCCGGCGAACTTCGGTTACATGTCCGGCGCGCTCAAATACTTTTTCGATGCCGTGTACTACCCGGTGCTGGACTACGTCCGTGACCGTCCCTACGGTCTGTGGGTGCACGGAAACGACGACACCACCGGAGCGGTGTCGTCGGTGCAGCGGATCGCGACCGGGATGGGTCTCGCCGTGGCGGCCACTCCGCTGGAGGTAGCCGGCGGCCTCGACGCCGACGTCCGCGGGCGGGCGTATGAACTGGGCGGCACGCTGGCCGCCCACCTGATGAAGTGAGGTGTCATGCCGGGATGGTCTGAGGTGGCGCTGGGGGCAGCCCCGATCGCGGGCGGGGCCATGCTCGGCGCACTGGCCGGCACGATCAAGGGGCCGGATTTCCGGGCTCTGATCATGGCCGATATGGATCTTCTGGACCGGATCCCCGAGGAAAGCGTGGAACTGCGGGCGGCGCTGCGACGCAGTATCGACGCCCGAGTCGGCGAACTCATCACCAATGTCGACCGCAACCGGGAGTGGCGGGAGGCCGCGAGCCGGTACGAGGGAAACTGGCGCGACTTCGTCCTGTTCCTCTGTGCCGTGCTGTTCACGCTGGTGTGGTGGAACGTCCCGCATGACCGGACGAATTGGCTGGTGACCTTTGTGTTTCTGCTCATCCTCAGCGCCATCGTCGGGCTCTACGCGACCCGCGGCGTGATCCGGGCCATCGGCCGGATACGGCACCGGGCCTAGCTGGGCGGCCCCGGCAGGTGCGCGTGGAGGAACTCCTCCATCGCCTGCCAGTGCCGAGTCGCCGCCTCCGCGTCGTAGGGGGCGTTGTCGGTGACGGCGAACCCGTGCTGCGCCGGATACCACTCCATCGCGTGCACCACACCGGCCTGGGTCAGCGCGGCGTCGAGGCGAGTGCCGTCGTCCCGGGTGTAGGACGGATCGTCACGGGCGGCCCCGACGTACACCGCTGCCTCGATGCGGTCAGCGAGCAGATGCGGGCTGTCGGGGCCGTCGGTGACGAGTCCGCCACCGTGGAAGGACAACGCCGCGGCCACCCGGTCGGGTACCCGCCCGGCCACCACCAACGCCGTCCTGCCGCCCATGCAGTAGCCCGTGACCCCGAAGCGGTCTCCGATCACCTCCGGGCGGGACGTCAGGTACTCGAAGAACGCCCGCGCATCGGCGGCCATCATCTCGGGGGTGATTGTCCTCATCAGCCCGAACAGCCGTCGGCGCTCATCCTCGTCGGCGAAGACGGTTGCCATGGTGAAAGGCGCCCAGTCTCCGTGGCGGTAGTACACATCGGGCAGCAGGACGACGTAACCCAGCGACGCCAGTCGTGCCGCCATCTCCCGCAGGGCGGGCCGCACGCCGCCGGCATCGGGATACATGACGACCCCCGGCCACGGTCCCGCACCGTCCGGGACGGCCAGGGTGACCGGGCAGACCCCGTCGGGGGTGGTGATCGCGTCGCTGCTGATCGGCATGGTGTCGTTTGTACTCTGCGCGTGGCCTCCGGGGGCCGGACGTACAGTTGTCGGCGTGCCGATACCCACGCCGTACGAGGATCTGCTGCGCCTCGTCCTGGCCCGGGGAACTCCGAAGTCCGATCGCACCGGTACCGGCACGCGCAGCATCTTCGGCCACCAGATGCGCTACGACCTGTCGGCCGGCTTCCCGCTGATCACCACCAAGAAGGTGCACCTGAAGTCGGTCGTCTACGAACTGCTGTGGTTTCTGCGCGGAGACTCCAACGTCGAATGGCTGCAGCGGCACGGGGTCACCATCTGGGACGAATGGGCCTCTCCCACAGGTGATCTCGGACCGGTATACGGGGTGCAGTGGCGGTCCTGGCCGACACCGTCGGGCGAACACATCGACCAGATCAGCGCGGCACTGGAACTGCTGCGCACCGATCCCGACTCCCGGCGAAACATCGTCTCGGCCTGGAACGTCGGGGAGATCCCGCAGATGGCGTTGCCGCCGTGCCACGCCTTCTTCCAGTTCTATGTAGCCGACGGCAGACTCAGCTGTCAGCTGTACCAGCGCAGCGCCGACCTGTTCCTCGGGGTGCCGTTCAACATCGCCAGTTACGCGCTGCTCACCCACATGATGGCCGCGCAGGCGGGCCTCGGAGTCGGTGATTTCATCTGGACCGGCGGTGACTGTCACATCTACGACAACCACATCCAGCAGGTCACCGAGCAGCTCGGCAGGGACCCTCGGCCGTACCCGGAACTCGTTCTGCACCACAGGGATTCGATCTTCGAATACACCTATGACGACGTCGAGATCCGCAATTACGACCCGCACCCGGCGATCAAGGCGCCGGTGGCGGTCTAGGGCAGGGTCGAGGGCAATGGGATGACGGTCGCACTGATCTGGGCCCAGTCGACGTCCGGGGTGATCGGCCGCGGCGGCGGCATCCCGTGGCGGGTGCCCGAGGACCTGGCCCGCTTCAAGGACCTCACCATGGGGCACACCGTGGTGATGGGCCGCCGCACCTGGGAGTCGCTGCCGCCGCGGATGCGCCCGCTACCGGGCCGCCGCAACATCGTCCTCAGCCGCAATCCGGGCTACCGGGCCGACGGCGCCGAGGTGGTCACCGGCGTCGACGGAGCCCTGAGCGGCCCACGGGTCTGGGTGATCGGGGGAGCGGAGATCTACCACCTCGCCCTCCCGCACGCCTCCCGGTGCGAGATCACCGAGGTCGACATCGACCTGCGCCTCGAGGACGACGACGCCCTGGCACCCGTCCTGGACGAAACCTGGGTGGGCACCTCATCGCCGTGGCACGACAGTTCGTCGGGACTGCGCTACCGGTTCCACAGCTACCTGCGGGTATGACCCGACTGACCGCCGGTCAGGCGCGTCGGGTCGCGGTCGCCGCGCAGGGCTTCGGGCAGACGCGGCCGGCGCGGCCTCCGACGCGTGCGGACCTGAGCCGACTGATCCGCCGAATCCACCTGCTGCAACTGGACTCGGTATCGGTCGCCGTGCGCGCCCACTACGCGCCGGTGTTCAGTCGGCTGGGGTCCTACGACCGCGAACTTCTCGACGGCGCGGCGTGGCGGCACTCCGCCCGTAGGCCGCGACTGCTGGTCGAGTACTGGGCGCACGAAGCGGCGCTGATGCCGGTGGACGACTGGCCGCTGATGCGATGGCGCATGCGCGAATACGTCCACGGCCGCTGGGGTGCGGACATCGTGAAGCGCAATCCGGCACTGGTCGAGGAGGTGGTGGCCGCGGTCGCAGAACTCGGACCGAGCACCGCGGGCCAGATCGAGGCATACCTGCAGACGGCCCGACGGCCCGGCGGGGGTGCGGCCCGGGACCGCGAATGGTGGAACCGCAGCGACACCAAGTGGGTCGCCGAGGCGCTGTTCGCCTCCGGGGTGTTCACCACCGCCCACCGCGCGGGCTTCGCCCGGCACTATGACCTCGTGGAGCGGGTGCTGCCGCCGGAGGTGCTGGCCCGGCGCGTCGACGACGACGAGGCGCTGCGCGAGCTCACCCTGCGGGCGGCGACCGCGTTGGGCGTCGCCACCGAGGCCGATATCCGCGACTACTTCCGTCTTCGCCCCGCCGAGGTCCGACCGGCCCTCGCGGGTCTGGTGCGAGCCGGTGAGCTCGAATCAGTTGATGTCGATGGCTGGCCGGCACCGGCATACCTGCGCTCCGGTCAGCGGGTCCCCCGCTCCGACCGCGGCACCGCCCTGCTGTGCCCGTTCGACCCGCTGATCTTCTTCCGACCCCGGGTGGAGCGGATCTTCGGGTTCGACTACCGCATCGAGATCTACACCCCGGCGGCCAAACGCCGATTCGGCTACTACGTCTGGCCGTTCCTGCTCGACGGTGAGCTCGTCGCCCGGGTGGACCTCAAAGCCGACCGGGCGGCAGGGGTGTTGCGGGTGCCCGGGGCGTTCCTCGAGCCGGGCCGTGACCC
>Ga0116179_1003000_pt1 | contig 11852 bp, 3 predicted proteins | sample AD_UKC071_MetaG_FD_89751 | JGI IMG/M metagenome (GOLD analysis project Ga0116179, IMG submission 89751) | Active sludge microbial communities of municipal wastewater-treating anaerobic digesters from USA - AD_UKC071_MetaG | ecosystem: Engineered > Bioreactor > Anaerobic > Digestate | place: USA...
AACACTTCCGTTACGGTCTACGCCGATGAGCCGATCGTCGTCGACAACGTCAGTTACGGCGGCAACACGTTCTTCAACATCCTCGCCGCCGCCGGGTACACCTACACCTACGACGACAGCGAGTCGGGCTACAGCGACCGGAAACCGCTCCTGACCCTCACCATCGACGACGTCACCTACCCGACCCGGGACTTCGGTGCGGACTACAAGTGGAAGTTCTACGAGACCATCGGGACCGGTGATGACCGCAAGTTCAAGAAGAGCCTGAACGGCTACATCGACAAATCCGGCACCTATTACATCTGGTACGGCGACATGAGCCAGTTCGACGGCTGGGACTTACCGGCGGTCAACAACTCGATCTACGTCGTCGAACTGACCGTCGACCTCCAGCCGACCCGGCCCGGTGCCCTGCCGGTCGCCGGCTTCGCCGCGAACACCACGTCCGGCGATGCACCGCTTGCGGTCGCGTTCACCGATACCTCGACCGATGCATCCTCCTGGTCCTGGGCCTTCGGCGACGGGGCAACCTCCGCCGAGCAGCACCCGGTCCACATCTACACCGCCCCCGGCACCTACACCGTGACCCTCACGGTCGCGAACGCAGACGGGAGCGACAGCGCGTCGAAGACCATCACCGTGACCGGGTCCGGCAGCGAGGAGGCAAACGTCCTCGTCCTCCGCCAGGGCTGGAACTTCGTTTCGACCCCGAAACGCCTTGCTGACGGTGCAAACACCTTCGCCATCTTTAACGGTCTCGATACCGCCGCCCACACGATCCTGCTCTACGACGGGCTGGACTACGACTGGAAGGCGATGGACCCGACCGACGCCTTCCGGCCGCTTGATGGGATCTGGATCTACGCGAATAAGACCTACACAATCCCGCTCGAATTCGCCCGGCTCGACGGCTCCGAAGACACACCCCTGCCACCGCCCACGAAAGACCTCGGCAAGGGCTGGAACGCGATCGGCTTCTCCGACACCGTTCCTGAAGCCGCGGCACCCACCCTGCTCTCGCTCGGAGACCACTGGGCCACCCTGATCGGCTTCAACGCAGAAACCCAGAGGTACGAGGACGCAATCATCCGCAACACCCAGGAGAGCAGGACACAGACGATGCAGCCCATGCAGGGCTACTGGATCTACGTAACGCAGGCGGACACACTCGGCGCCATCAGTGCCTGAAGGTGAGAAAGTGGAGATGCGACAGAGCATAACACTGATCCTCCTCCTCGGCCTCGTCGCCGGCGCGGCGGCCGGTGGGGGCGTCCCCACCCTACCCCACTGTTTCTCTGGGAACGTGACGATCGGCGGCTCCCCGGCACCCATCGGGACTGTCATCACAGCAGTGATCGGCGGTACGGAGTACGGCTCGATCCAGACGACAGAAGTCGGAAAATATGGTGATCCCGGCCAATCTATCGGGAAACGTCTGCTCGTGACGGCAACCGCAGACCAGAGCGGTGAGACAATCACGTTCCTCGTCAACGGGGTCACCGCAAAAGAGACAGCGGTCTTCGAAGTCGGGGGAGGGACCGTCCTCGACCTGAGTGTTCCCGGGAGCGGGGGCACTGGTGGTTCTGGGGGTTCCGGGAGTACAGGCGGTTCAGGTAGTTCTGGAGGTTCCGGAGGTTCCGGAGGTTCTGGGGGTTCTGGGGGTTCCGGGAGTACAGGCGCCACCGCTACCACGGGGGACTCCCGCGAATCGACCGCCCCCACCGCTGCCCCCGCGGTGCAGACCGGTCGTGCATCCCTTGACACATCTGCAGCCGGGGTGGTCCCGAGAACCGTGACGGTCAGGACAGTCGATGAGACGTGTGCCGTCGCGATACGGGAGGGCACCATCGCCCGTGATGCGGATGGTAACCCGCTCGGCGAGGTGACCGTGTCCAGGGCCGACCCCACCGGCGTCCCGGCCGCCCCGCCGGGAACGGGGGTTGCGATCGTCCTCAACTGCGGCCCTGCGGGCGCCACCTTTGACCCGCCGGTCACCCTCACCTACACCCTCTCCGGGGAAGAGTGGGAGAAGATCGGCGGCGCCACACCGAAGGTGATCTGGTACAACCCCGCATCGAAGGCGTGGCAGGATGTGCCCGCGACCGTGGACCCCGCCACCCGGACGGTCACCGCCCGGGCCTCGCACTTCAGCATCTATGCCCTGGCATGGACCGTCCCGGAGACGACGGTAGCACAGCAGACCAACACCTCCCCCGGTGGGACGCCGCCGGCCGGCGATGAGCCGCCCTGGCTGTTCATCGGTATCGGGGCGGTGCTCCTGGTCACCGTCCTCATCGGAGGCCTCGTGTATCTCAGGAAGAAGAACTGATGCCTCCCTTTTTTGGTTTCCCTGGTATGCAGTCCCGGTCGCTCCGGGGCGCCGCAACCGGGTGGATCCCCCGGAGCAGGATCCCCGCAAAGATCGTAGGACTACCAAAAATCCAGAGATGATTTAAAAACGAGTTGAATCCCATGAAACAACCAAAACAGGTTATTTTTATCCTCGTGGTGCTGCTGCTGGCAGCCACCGTGCTATCGGCGCCGGTGCTGGCTGCAGAGGCCGGGACCACCGAGGTACGTATCGCAAAGTATGCAAACGATGGCAAGACCATCCTGAACGAGACGACCGTCGATTACCACTGGCTGGAGGAGAACCTCCCGATCCAGGGCGATGGGGTAACCCGGTACTACCACCAGGGCCCGGTCTTTGAAGGAGTCTGGGAAGATGAGCATTCAGGAGAACCCTATGACCCCTGGAACCCGGACGAGGACATCCAGATCAGCATCCTCTACAAGGGGGACTTCGGGGCGGTCATGGGGACCGATATCAAAGACATCTGTGACTACATCGGCGGCGCAGAAGAAGGTGACATAATCGAACTGCGCAGCCGCGATGGATACTCAAAGAAGTTCCCTTATTCGATCATCTATGAACCCGATCCCAGGCAGGGCCCGGCCGTCCTCTGCTGGTACAGCGGCGAAGAGGAGGGGCCCGACATGCGGCAGGGCGCAAAGGAGCAGGGCAAGGGCTACCCGGACACTGGGTATATCGCCGGCATGCGCATGATCTTCTTTGCCGACACCTCCACAAACCCCTGGGACTGGCATGTCTTCGGCAACAACGACATGAAAGAGTGCTGGGACGAAGAGTACTGGAACTACGCCAGCCCGGATCTCCCCTCAGCAGCCGGCACCTCTCCGATGTGGATCAGTGAGATCCGGATCTACAGCCAGGACGACCCCGAACCCCCGATTGCAAACTTCATCGCCAACGTGACGAGCGGTGCGGTGCCGCTTGCCGTCCAGTTCACTGACACTTCCGAAAACGGCCCGACTACGTGGGAATGGGACTTCGGTGACGGCGCAACCTCCACCGAGAAAAACCCGGTCCACACCTACACAGAACCCGGCACCTACACTGTCACCCTCACCGTCACGAACAAGGCCGGAAGCGACATTGCAGAGATGAGCGGGATTGAGGCAACCGCATCCGGAGGAGGAGGAGGCGACGACGCCACCGAACTCCGCATCGTGAAGTACGCAAACGACGGAACAACCATCCTGAACGAAAAGACGGTCGACCGCAACTGGCTTGAGGAGAACCTCCCGATCCAGGGTGACGGCGTGACACGCTACTACCACCAGGGCCCCATCACCGAGGCTGCCTGGAAGGAAAGGTATCCCTATAAACAGTACAACCCCTGGAACCCCGAAGAGACCGTCAACTTCATCGACATCGGTGCGGTCAGGGGCACCGACCTTGCCGATATCTGTGATTACGTCGGCGGCGCGAGCGCAGGCGACACCATCACCCTGAGCACCTCCGATGGCACCACGATCACCTATCCATACTCGACGATCTATGAGCCCGACCCCAGGCAGGGTCCTGCGGTCCTCTGCTGGTACGACGGTGACGCGGCAGACTACACCCCGGAGATGCGCCTCGTCTTCTTCGCCGACACCTCCACAAACCCCGACGGCTGGCACGTATTCGGCAACACCGACATGAAGGTCTGCTGGGGAGAAGCAAACGCCGTCTACAACGGCACACTTGACCTCCCGTCGACCGCCGATGCAGCCCCCGATCGGATTGTTGAGGTGCGGATCGATGGTAGTGAAACACCAGCGCCCCCGATTGTGTCCTTCACCGCCAACGTGACTACAGGCAAACCACCACTCACCGTCCAGTTCACCGACACCTCGTCAGGGTCCCCCGACACCTGGGAGTGGGATTTTGGTGACGGTGCTACCTCGACCGAGCAGAACCCCGTCCACACCTACACAGAACCCCAGACCTACCCCGGGAAGTATACCGTCACCCTCACTGCTACGAACACCATCGGCACCAACAGCACGACCGAGGTCGACTACATCACGCTGAACGCCAGGGTAGCAAGTTTCACCGCAAACACGACCGGCGGGCTGCCGCCGCTTGCCATCCAGTTCACCGACACCTCCGGCGGCAACCCGACCGGGTGGGAGTGGGACTTCGGCGACGGCAACACCTCGACCGAACAGAACCCGATCCACATCTACACCCGCGTCGGCACCTACCCGGTCACCCTCACCGTCACCGGCCCCTTCGGGAGCGACACGTTCGTGACGACCGACCTGATTGATAAGATCCGGGTGCTCGAGCCCAGGGATATCGGGACCACCACCCTGCGCGTTGCAAAGGTGGCCAGAAACGGCACCGTCTTAAACGAGACGATCGTCGACTACCACTGGCTTGAGGAGAACCTCCCCGTGCAGGGCGACGGCGTAACGAAGTACTACCACCAGTGGTGGATCTTCGATGACACCTACCCGGACCCGGAGGAGAAGCACTGGGACAGTATCTTCAACGGTAAAGGGGTATTCGGCGCCGTCAAGGGTACCGACATCAAGGACATCTGCGACCTCGTCGGAGGCGCTTCCGAAAGGGACTTTATCCGCCTGGACAGCAGGGACGGCTATAGAACAGGGCTTAGATACGACTGGGTCTACAACCCCCACCCGCGCCAGGGCCCGGCCGTCCTCTGCTGGTACAACGCAGGCGGCGGTAACGGCCAGGGCATCGGCTACCCTGATACCGGTTACTTCCCCGCCATGCGCCTGATCTTCTTTGCCGACAACTCCACGAACCCCTGGGGCCTGCATGTCTTCGGCATATACGACGCCTACGTGGCCTGGGGTACGGTGGAAGACGCTACCACCGGCTGGTCGGCAAAATGGGTCGACGGGGTCGTCATCGAGATGGACAAGTTCACCCCCGCCCCGGTTGCGGACTTCACCGCCGACGTGACGAGCGGCCCGGCGCCGCTCACCGTCGCGTTCACCGACAACTCGACAGATGCTGAATCCTGGTCATGGGACTTCGGAGACGGCGCGACCTCTGCCGACCGGAACACGACCCACACCTACACAAACCCGGGCACCTACACCGTGAACCTCACGGTCACAAACGCCGTTGGAAGCAACAGCGCGACACAGGCCATCGCCGTGACCGGATACGGCGATACCGAGCCTGGCGAGACGGGAACCCTCACCCTTTATTCGGGCTGGAACTTCATCTCGACCCCGAAGCGTCTCTTTGCGGGTGCAAACACCTTTGCGATCTTTAACGGCGTCGATACCGCAGGTCACACGATCCTGTATTACGACGGCACAGACGGCTGGAAGACTATGACCTTTACAGACATATTCCAGCCGCTCGACGGCGTCTGGATCTACGCGAATGAGACCTGTACGATCCCGCTCACCTTCGCTGCCGGAGAACCCGTGACCCCGCCAGAAAAGGATCTCGTCAAAGGCTGGAACGCTATCGGATTCACTGCCACCAGCCCCAGGTCCGCAGCAGAGACCCTCTTATCGGTTGAGGACTACTGGACCACGCTCATCGGGTTCGACGCACAGAAACAGGACTACCAGATCTCGATCCTCCGCGGTGCAAGTGGCCGCCACGGCGAAGAGCGCCCGATGTACCCCATGCAGGGCTACTGGCTCTACATGACCGACGCAGAGACGCTTGGTGCCATTGGCGCATGAGGGTGAGAAGGTGAAACCACAGCACGGTATTGCGCTGGTTCTCATCATCGCCCTCGTCACCGGGGCGGCTGCTGCCGGGGGGACACCCCCGACCCTCCCCCACCAGTTCTTCGGGAACGTGACGATCGGCGGCTCTCCCGCACCCGCCGGGACGGTCATCACCGCGATGATCGCGGGTACAGAGTGCGGTTCGTTCATGGTTACGGACGCCGGAAGATACGGTGACCCCGATTGGCGCCTGGGAAGCCGTCTGCTTGTGACCGGGACCGCGGAACAGAAAGGAGAGACGATCGAGTTTCTCGTCGACGGAGTGATAGCAAAAGAAACCGCCACGTTTAAACCCGGAGGGGTGACCTGTCTCGACCTCTCCTTCGAAAAGACCGTGGCGAAGCCGGTCGCGAGGTTCACTGCGAACATAACCTCCGGTCCGGCGCCGCTCGCGGTCGCGTTTACCGACACCTCGACAGGCGCTGAATCCTGGTCCTGGAACTTCGGTGACGGCGCGACCTCGACCGAGCAGAACCCGACACACACCTACACCGCCCCCGGAACCTACACCGTGAACCTCACGGTCACGAACGAAGCCGGGAGCAGCAGCGCGGCCGCCACCATCACCGCACGCGAGGAAGGGGCGGTAGAGATCATCCGGGGCCCGTACCTCACCGCTACCACGACGACAGCAACCATAGTCAACTGGATGGCGCACGAGCCTGTCGCCGGCACCGTTGAATATGCCGACGATGCCTATTACACGGCAAACGGTAGATATGAGAACTTCGTCACCGACACGGCAGAGGTCGAGTTCCACCATGTGACACTCGAAGACCTCACCCCCGACACCCTCTACCACTACCGGGTCACCGCCGGCAACACGACAACGGGCGACCACGCATTCCGGACGTTCCCCGAGGACGGCGGCTTCACCTTCGTCGTCTACGGCGACACCCAGAGGCCGGCGAACATCAAACTCGTCGCTGACCGGATCGCTGATGAGGACCCGCTCTTCGTCCTGCACACCGGCGACCAGGTCAACGGCGTCGAGAGTGCGGACGAGTGGAACGACTTCTTCAGGAACAGCGGGCGGATGCTCGCAAACACCACCATCTACACCACGATGGGCAACCACGAGAAGAACCATACCGCCTACTATGAGAACTTCGGATTGCCTCAGTGGTACTCCTTCACCTGCTCGGATGCCCAATTTGCCATCCTCGATGATAATGAAGAGTGGACCAATATCGACCGTGAATCCGCCTGGCTCGAAGAAGACCTGGAGTCAGATGCAGCCTGGAAGTTTGTCGCCCATCACCATCCACCTTACTCCTCCACCCCTGATCGCACAGGAGGCTGGATCCTCCTCCGGGGGTACTGGGGTGAAATCATGAAGAATGCCGGTGTTACGGCCGTATTCAACGGACACGTCCACGCCTACGAGCGCTACCTCGTCGACGGCATCAACTACATCGTCACCGGCACCGGCTCAGGTCCACTCTACCGCCTCGGCGACGAGAAGCCCAAAGGACACCAGACCAGCCTCGAGGGCACCCTCGGTTACACGAAGGTAACCCTGTATCCCAACGGAACCGCAGTTGCCGGGTTCGTCAAGGTCGCCCGGCTCTCCGACGACAACAATGTCCTCGAGGTCTACCCGCCTGGCAGCGTCTTTGAGACCTATACCATGACCCGCCCGCCCAGGGCTGACCTTGCGGTCGTCAACCTGACTGTCCCCGACGACGTCACCACCGGGACCCCCTGCACCGTCGCCGGGACCGTTAAGAACGTCGGGGACGCCGCTTCCCGCGCTTGCTCCGCAAGCCTCATCGTTGGCGATCTCGAGATCGCCACCGCCGCTGTCGGCGCGCTTAACCCTGACGATACCGCGGAGGTCTCCTTCACCTGGACCCCGGCGGTCGCCGGCGAGGCGACCCTCGCCCTTACGGTCGATCCGGATGCCGCGATCCCGGACATCAACCGGAAGAACAATGTCCTGGCTGTCACCGTGACCGTTGTGGGTTCCGTCCCGGGCCCCGCCCCGGTTGCAAACTTCACTGCAAACGTGACGAGCGGTGTTGCTCCGCTCACGGTTACGTTCACCGATGAATCCACCGGTGCAGCCACCTGGTCCTGGAACTTCGGTGACGGTGCGACCTCGACCGAGCAGAACCCGACTCACACCTACGTGACTGCGGGCACCTACACCGTGACCCTGACGGTCACGAACACCGCCGGGAGTGACAGCACAACCGGGGTCATCACCGTGAACGAACTACCCGCCCCGACCGAGTCGCCGCATCGTACCGGTGGCGGCGGTGGCGGCTCCCAGGCGTCGGTCGGTGCGGCAAGCAACCTCAAACTTGGCGATCGTGTCACCCTCGCGATGCGCGGGACGGCGATCTCGGCGGTCACCCTCACCGCGGACGACGACGTCAAAGAAGTCATGGTGACCGTGGCAAAAGGTTCGCTCCCACGGGATGCCAGTCCCCCTGAAGGCACAGTCTACCAGTACGTCGAGACCACCCTCTACAGGGCGGCAGCCAGGGACTTCAGCGCCTTCCAGATTCAGTTCGCAGTCCCGACCGCATGGCTCGCAGAGCAGGGCTGCACTGAAAGTCAGGTCGGACTCTTCCGGCACACCACTGAAGGGTGGCAGGAGATCCCGGTTGAGGCGCTCGGCGAAGAGGACGGCAATGCGATCTTCTCTGCCGGTGCAGACGCTTTTGGTCTCTTCGCCATCACGGTGACCGGGAAGGCCCCTGATGCTGCAGAACCGACCCTGGAGCCCATCGAGACCGGGACAACACCCCCCGCTGACGTGACAACACCCCCCGCTGGGCCGACCACCGAGGCCACACCAACCCCCGGGTTTGGGGCGCTTGTTGCGCTGGCCGGCCTTGGTGCGGTTGCCTTCCTGGGCCTGCGCCGGAAGTAGCCCTGTTGGCATCGCAGAACCACTTCGCCGGGGGGTGCCTGCCCCCCCGGCAGAGCCCCTCAAGCACTGGTCAACCCGATTAACCGAAGAAGATTGACATGGGTCAGTCTCTGCCGCCGGATCCCGGGGCCACATGTCCGCACCCGGCGCTCAAAGATCTTCTATGTCGCCCCTTCTTCCCAAATAGAGCCTCTCAAGAGGAGAGGATGCGGAGAATAGGGACAGAAAAATGGATAGGGCTTGTTTAATTTAACAATGTTAATATTTGAGAAAAGTAAATATGGATCGATTTACCAGGGGTATCGCATCCCGGTACAGTCTGAAGACATCAAAATCTTGTTCCATCAAACATTATGAGTTGAAACCCATGAAACAACCGGAGCAGGCGATTATCATCCTCGTGGTGCTGGTGCTGGCAGCCACCCTGCTGCCGGCGCCGGTGCTGGCCACAGAGACCGGGACCACCGAAGTGCACATCGTCAAGTATGCAAACGATGAAGAGACCATCCTGAACGAGACGACCATCGACTACCGCTGGCTGGAGGCAAACCTCCCCGTACAGGGAGACGGGGTGACCCGGTACTACCACCAGGGCCCGGTCTTTGAAGGGAAGTGGGAGGAGATCCACCCCGACAAGCCCTACGACCCCTGGAACCCGGATGAAGATATCCAGATCAGCATCCTCTACAAGGGAGACTTCGGCGCTGTCAAGGGAACGGCCATCAAAGACATCTGCGACTACATCGGCGGCGCAGAAGAAGGTGACATGATCAATTTACGCAGCCGCGATGGATATAGTAGAACCTATCCCTATTCGATCATCTATGAACCCGATCCCAGACAGGGCCCGGCCGTCCTCTGCTGGTACAGCGGCGCAGAAGAGGGACCTGACATGCGGGAAGGTGCGAAGAAACAGGGGCAGGGGTATCCTGATACCGGATATATCGCCGGCATGCGCATGATCTTCTTCGCCGATACTTCCACAAACCCCTGGGGCTGGCACGTCTTCGGCAACAACGACATGAAAGAGTGCTGGGATGAAGAGTACTGGAACTACGCCAGCCCGGATCTCCCCTCAGCAGCCGGCACCTCTCCGATGTGGATCAATGAGATCCGGATCTACAGCCAGGAGGATCCCCCTGAACCACCATTTGCCGAATTTACCGCGTGCCCCACCTCAGGCGCCATCCCGCTCACTGTCCAGTTCACTGACATCTCAGAAGGCCCCCCGACCGCATGGGAATGGGACTTTGGTGACGGCGCAACCTCGACCGAGCAGAACCCAACCCACACCTACGAGAAAGTAGGCACCTATACCGTCACCCTCACCGTGACGAACATCGCCGGGGATGACAGCACGGAGATCACGGTGACCGCCGGCATCATAGACTTCACAGCCAGCGTCACCTCAGGCACCGTTCCGCTGACCGTCGATTTCACCGATACCTCAGACGGCGAACCTGAAGAGTGGGAATGGGACTTTGGTGACGGGAGCACCTCCGATGAGCAGAACCCAACCCACACCTACGAGACAGCGGGCACTTACACGGTCACCCTGACGGTCACCTACGACGGCACCAGTGAGAGCATAACAAAAGACGACTACATCACGGTAAAGTCCAGCGGTGGAGGTGGAGGTGGAGGTGGAGGTGGAGGTGGAGGGGATTCCGATTCCTCTGACAGCACCACCCCGGTCCCCGAGAACGCCACCACAACCCCTGATGAATTCAGCGAGGAAGTCGTGGAGAGCAGGACTTTCCAGCCTGAAGTTCCCGAGATCGAGGAGATCGTCATCTCCACATTGGGGGTCGCGGAAAACCTGACCATCTCCTGCGAAACAACCAACCTGCCTGAAGGTGTCCCCAAACCGCCAGGCGAGGTCTATTGCTACTACAACATCACCCCTGGCGACACAAACGCCACCATCATCGAGGCCATTATCCGGTTCAGCGTTCCCGATACCTGGATGCGGGAGAACAGGATCGGTATTAACGAACTTTCCCTGTACCGGTACAACGGAACCTGGACCGCGTTTGAAACCAGGTGGACCGGCACCACTAACGAGACCCACACCTACGAGGCCACTTCCCCCGGTTTCTCCCTCTTTGCGATCACGGGGAAGCAGATCGAACCCACCCCTGCCGCGACAGTGACCCCGGTGGAGACGACCACGCCAGTGGTCTCAGTTACACCAGCAGAGGCGAACTGGACCACAACAAACCCGCTTATATTTGCCTTCAAACATATCACGGCGGCGCCCGCCCCAACCTCAGGGCTGCCCGGTCGAATGCTCGATGCCACCAGGTCGTTCTTCGTGTTGTTCGGCATCATCCCCGCAAGTCCCCCCCCTCCGGCGGCTGAACCCATACCCGAACCCACGCCCATCCCCGATCCTGAACCCGCAGAGCCTGAACCGGTGCCAACACCCGATATCACCACGATGCAGTTTACCCTCTCAGTGCTCTCAGATCCACCAGGCGCGCTCATCGATCTCGACGGAGAGTACACCGGGAAGACAACGCCGTCAGTCTTTGCGTCGCTCCCGGGCGGCAACCATACCCTCCGGGTGCGCATGGACGGTATTGAACCTGTAGAACAGACGATCTCGCTCCTTCACGACGATGAGATCCTGGTCAAACTTCCGGTAGCCTCATCCGCGCGTTCACCCTCCCCTGGTCCGCTCTCCGACTGGAGCCAGAGCTGCCACGGCGGCGTCTACGTCGAATCGTCCCCGGACGGCGTGGAGATCCGCGTCGACAACTACAAGGTGAGCCAGAAGACCCCTGCAGTCATCTACGGGCTGAAGGAGGGGCGACATACCATCAAGGTGCGGGGAGCGAAGAGCGCGTTCAAGTCTGATAGAGAGCAGGCCTGGGTTGAGAAAAACAGCATAACC
>Ga0116179_1003003_pt1 | contig 11844 bp, 10 predicted proteins | sample AD_UKC071_MetaG_FD_89751 | JGI IMG/M metagenome (GOLD analysis project Ga0116179, IMG submission 89751) | Active sludge microbial communities of municipal wastewater-treating anaerobic digesters from USA - AD_UKC071_MetaG | ecosystem: Engineered > Bioreactor > Anaerobic > Digestate | place: USA...
CTGGCGCCGATCTGGTCGGTGACCAGGCGCAGGTCCTGGTAGAGCGTTTCGCTCAGGCTGACCACGGCGGTCTTGCTGACGTTGTAGACACCCATGTTGGGGGGGGTCAGCAGACCAGCCATGCTGGCCGTGTTGACGATGTGGCCCTGCCAGGCCGGGTCTTTCTTCGCGGCCTCCAGCATCATGGGGATGAACAGGCGCACGCCGTGGATCACGCCCCAGACATTGACGCCCATCACCCAGTCCCAGTCCTGCACCGAGTTTTCCCAGATCAGGCCACCGGAGCCGACACCCGCGTTGTTGAAAACGAAATGGGGCGCGCCGAAGCGCTGCTGCACGGCGGCAGCCAGGGCCTCCATCTCGGCGGCGCTGGACACGTCCACGCGCCGGGCCAGCACGGCAGCACCAGTGGCTTCGATTTCGGCCTGGGCCTTGTCGAGTGCGTCCTGCTGCACATCCACCAGCACCAGGTTCATGCCCAGGCGGGCGCCGATGCGCGCGCATTCGAGCCCGAAGCCGGAGCCGGCGCCAGTCAATACAGCGGTCTTGCCTTTGAAATTGCTGATCATGCTGTCACTTTCCTGAGAACGTAGCCAATACGGGGGAAATGCACACGCACCGTGCCGGCACGCTCGTCGGTGCGCAGCAAGGTGTAGTGCATACGTGTGGCGGCCACCAGCTCGCCCTCGGTAGCCTCGGGGCCAAAGGCCTCGCCACCGACGCTGACCCGGCTGCCCAGCGGGATGCCGTGGTCGTCCTGCACCGTGCTCTGTGGCAGCAGGGGTGTGGCGAGGCCGGCCTGGGCGGCAGCCTGGATAGCCTGCGCGGCGCTGAAACGCTCGGGACTGCCATGGCCGATGGCCAGCATGCGGTCCATCCAGGCCAGCACCGCCGGTGTGGCGTCCAGGATGCCCGCCATCGACGGGGTGCAGGTGCGGATGAACCACAGCGGGTGGTAGGCGGCAAAGTCCGCGATACACGGCGCGGTGCCCAGCAGATACGGCTGGCCGTCCAGCATGTCGGACAGGCGGCGCAGGTAGGACCGGGTGGCGCTGGTGGCATCGCCCGGGCGCAGGCGCGGCATGTTGGCGCTCATGGCCTTGCGGTCTTCGGCGAAAGCCTGGCCCACCGCCGGTGGCATGGCGCCGAACAGGTCGGCCACCCCGCTGCCGCTGATGCTGTAGGCCATGGCGGCGCGGAACAGGGTCTCGTCCGCCCACTGCGCCACGGTGCGGGCCAGGCCGCTGTGGGCCGTGGGGTACAGCGCCGGGCTGGGTGCCAGGTGCTCCAGGGCGTTGCAGATCAGGGCCGTGTCGCAGTAGATGTCGGCACCGATCTGCAGGATGGGTGTCTTGCGGTAGCCGCCGGTCAGCGCCAGCACGTCGGGCTTGGGCATGACGGGCGGGATGAATACCGACTTCCAGGCCAGTTGCTTGTAGCCCAGCACCAGGCGCACCTTCTCGGCGAAGGGCGAGGTGGGGTAATGGTGGAGGATCAGGTCAGCCATGGCATGCCTCTCCGTTCAGATGAGCTTCACGAGCTGCTTGCCGAAGTTCTTGCCCTTCAGCAGGCCGAGAAAGGCATCTGGTGCTGCGGCAAGGCCCTGGGCGATGGACTCGCGCGGACGCAGCTTGCCGGTGGCCACCAGGCCGCCCAGCTCGGTCAGCGCCTCGGGCCAGACTTCCATGTGTTCGCTGACGATGAAACCCTCAAGCTTCACCCGGTTGATGAGCAGCAGCGTGGGGTTGGTCAGCGGCAGCGGCTGGCCTTCGTAGCCGGCGATCATGCCGCACAGGGCGATGCGGGCGAAGGCGTTCAGGCGCAGCAGCACGGCGTCGAGGATGTAGCCGCCGACGTTCTCGAAGTAGCCGTCGATGCCGTCCGGGCAGGCTTCCTTCAGCGCTGCGGCCATCGTCTTCACGTCAGGGTGGGCGCGGTAGTCGATGCAGGCGTCGAAGCCCAGCTCGTCGGTGACGTATTTGCACTTGTCCGCACCGCCCGCGATGCCCACCACACGGCAGCCCCGTGCCTTGGCCAGCGCACCAAAGGCGCTGCCCACGGCGCCGCTGGCGGCGGTGATGACCAGGGTTTCACCGGCCTTGGGGTTGATGATCTTCACCAGGCCGTACCAGGCGGTCACACCCGGCATGCCGACCGCGCCGAGGTAGTGCGACAGCGGCACATGGGTGGTGTCCACCTTGCGCAGCGCGCCAGGCTGCGCGGCGTTGACCACGCTGTACTCCTGCCAGCCGCCGAAGCCCACGACCTTGTCGCCGGGCTGGTATTTGGGGTGGCGGCTTTCCACCACCTCGCCCGCCGTGCCGCCCTGGAACACCTGGCCCAGGGGCTGCGAGGCGGCGTAGCTCTTGGAGTCGTTCATGCGGCCACGCATGTACGGGTCCAGGCTCATGAAGTGGTGGCGCACCAGCACTTCGTTGTCCTGCAATGCAGGCGTGTCGGTGCTGACCAGCTTGAAGTTGCTCGTGCTGGCTTCGCCCTGGGGGCGGTTGTCGAGAAGGATTTGCTGGTTGCGGGGCATGGTGTCTCCTGGTGAATCTGTTTACTATGGTTTTGATAGCTATATGCCATGGAAAAATGGCCGCATCGGGCCATTCTGGCTTATAGATCAGTCGGTTTTCAGCGGCGCGGAGCCGGCAGCAGGCTCGCGCCGCATGTACTTGAAGGTGCCGGTGGCATGGGCACACACACGGCCCTCTGCGTCGAGGATGCGGCCTTCGGTGAAGGCCATGGACTTCGTGCGGTGCAGCAACTGCCCGACCCCACGCAGGGGGCCGCGCGCGGGCTGCAGGAAGCTGGTCTTCATCTCGATGGTGACCACGCCCATGTCGGGCGTCACGCTGCGCGCGGCGGTGGCCATGGTCACGTCCAGCAGCGTCATCGACGCGCCGCCGTGGGTGACCTGGAAGGAGTTGAGGTGCTCGGGCGCAGGCGTGTAGAGGATTTCCGACTGACCACCCTCGAAGCGCACCAGCTCGAAGCCCAGCAGCGTGACAAAGGGGATTTCAACGCCGAAGCTCATGTGTGTTCTTTCAAGCGCCCGTCACGATGCTCACGCCGCCGTCCACGGCCAGCCATTGGCCGGTGATGTGTTTGCCCGCGTCACTGGCATACAACAGGGTCAGGCCCTTGAGGTCTTCGTCATCGCCCAGGCGGCCCAGCGGCGCATGGGACGCCATTTTTTCCTCGCCCAGGCTCTGGATCAGCGCGGCGGCCATCTTGGTCATGAAGAAACCGGGGCAGATGGCATTGACGTTGATGTTGTACTTGCCCCATTCGGCGGCCAGCGTTTTGGTGAAGCCGATCACTGCTGTCTTGGAGGTGTTGTAGGCAATGGTCTGCATCTCGGGCGGGTTGCCGTTCAGGCCCGCGATGGACGCAATGTTGATGATGCGGCCTGATTTGCGCGGGATCATGCTGGCCTTGGCGAGGTGCTGGCTCAGGATGAAGTAACCGCGGATGTTGAGGTTCATCACCTTGTCCCAGGCTGCCACCGGGTGGTCTTCGGCCGGTGCGCCCCAGCTGGCGCCGGCGTTGTTCACCAGGATGTCCACGTCGCCCATGCGCTGCAGGGTTTCATCGGCCAGGCGGCGGATGTCTTCTTCCTTGCCGCAGTCGGCGGCGATCCAGCGGGCGTCGATGCCAGCGGCCTGCAGCTCGGCGGCGGCCTGCTCCAGGTCTTCGGCCTTGCGCGAGCTGAGCATGATGCGCGCACCCGCCTCACCCAGCGCGTGGGCCATCTGCAGGCCCAGGCCACGCGAGCCGCCGGTGACCAGGGCGGTCTTGCCCTTCAAATCGAAAAGTTGCTGCACGGTGTGCGCCATGGGTGTGTCTCCTGTCGGGTTCTGGTGGATCTGGGGCATTGTGCGGTGGCTGTCGCGCTCCGCTTGTCACCCCTGCGATATGGCATCGAAAGGGGAATCAAAAGGCTTCTTCGGGCAGGTCAGCACAGGTGGTGTCGCGCGTTTCGACCACGGCCAGCCAGGCGGCTATCTTGGGCAGCTCGTAGCGGAAGAAGTAACGCGCGGCCCCTACCCTGCCCTGCGTGGCCGGGTCAGCCTGCGTGGCGTCCTTGTCCAGTGCCGCCAACACCACGTCCAGCCACACCCAGGCCAGCACCATGTGGCCGAAGGCCTGCATGTAGGGCACGGCATTGGGCAGGGCCTCCGCCGGATTGCCAGTGGCCCAGGCGGCCTTGGTGGCGGCGCCCACGTGCTGTAGGGCCTTGCCCAAGGCATTGGCCTCTGCCGCCAGCGCAGGTTGCTGGATGGTGCGCTGGATGGTGGTGTTGATGCGTGCGGCCAGCAGTTGCAGGCCGCGCCCGCCTTCCATCAGCACCTTGCGGCCCAGCAGGTCAGCGCCCTGGATGCCGTGGGTGCCTTCGTGGATCATGTTCAGGCGGTTGTCGCGCCAGTACTGCTCCACCGGGAAGTCGCGGGTGTAGCCGTAGCCGCCGTGGATCTGGATGGCCAGCGAGTTGGCCTCCAGGCACCATTCGCTGGGCCAGCTCTTGGCGATGGGGGTCAGCACCTCCAGCAGCAGGCGGGCTTCGTCGGCTGCTTCGGGCGTACCGGTGTGCTGCTCGTCCACCAGCACGGCGCAGTACAGCTCCAGCGCCAGCGCGCCTTCGCAATAGGCCTTCTGGGCCAGCAGCATCCGTTTCACATCGGCGTGTTCGATGATGCGCACCTGGGGCTGGGCAGCATCCTTGCCGCCTGCGCCCATAGGCCGGCCCTGGGGGCGGTTTTTGGCGTAGTCCAGGCTGGCGTAGTAACCGGCCATGCCCAGCATGACGGCGGCGGTGCCCACGCCGATGCGGGCCTCGTTCATCATGTGGAACATGCAACGCAGGCCCTCATGCGGCTTGCCCACCAGGTAACCCACGGCACCGGCCTTGCCGTCCACCGGGTATTTGCCTTCGCCGAAATTGAGCAAAGTGCTGGTGGTGCCGCGCCAGCCAAGTTTGTGGTTCAACCCGGCCAGCGCCACGTCGTTGCGCACGCCGGTGAGCTGGCCGTCGGTGTTCACCAACTTCTTGGGCACGATGAAGAGCGAAATGCCCCGCGTGCCGGGGATCAGCTTGCCGTCCGGCCCGGGGATCTTGGCCAGCACCAGGTGGATGATGTTCTCGGTCAGCTCGTGCTCACCGGACGAGATCCACATCTTGTTGCCCGTGAGCCGGAAGCGCGGGCCCAGCGGGTCGTCTTCACTGCCCTGCCCATCGGGCACGGCGCGGGTGGCGATGTCGCTCAGACTGGAGCCCGCCTGCGGCTCGGACAGGCACATGGTGCCCGACCAGCGCCCGGAAAATTCGTTGTGGGCAAACACCGTCTGCTGCAGGGCGGTGCCATGGGCCATCAGCAGGCCGGCATTACCCCGGGTGAGCATGTTCGAGCCGATGCTGACCGACGCCATGGCAAAGAAGGCGTTGGCCGCCGCATCCAGCGTGTAGGGCAACTGCATACCGCCGATCTCATAGTCCTGCGCGGCGCTCAGCAGGCCCGACGCCACATAGGCGGCATGGGCGTCGTGGGTGGCCTGGGGCAGGATGACCTTTTCGCCGTCGAAATGCGGCTCCTGGGTGTCGACCAGCCGGTTGAACGGCGCGTATTTCTCACGCGCGATACGCTCGCAGGTGTCCAGAACCGCGTCGAAGGTTTCGCGGGAATGGTCGGCAAAGCGCGGGCGCTGGGTCAGACCCTCGGCGTGCAGCCAGTCGTACAGCAGGAAGTCGATGGTGGGGCGAAGGGCCATGGGGAAACCTCGGGGAAAAACAGGCGTCAGTGGGGTGATGCCCAGGGATAAGGAAGTGGCGTCCAGCGACGGCCAATCAGCTTGAGCCACTGGCGCTGCCATTTGGGCCGGGCGTTGAAGGCCAGCTTCGGAAGAATGCGCTGCGCGGGGTCCACCTCGGGCCAGTGCGCCAGCCACTGGGCCAGGCTGCTGCCCGCATACCGCGCAAAGAACTGCGCCAGGTCGGCACGGAATTCCTTGAACACGTGGTAATGCAGCACCACGTCTTCACAGTCAGCCACCGGCAGGCTGCGCACATCCAGCACGGCAGACAACGCGATCTGCTCCACCGTGTTGATCTGCACCACCGGGTAGATGGCGTCGATGGCGGCAATGGTCTGCTCCAGCAGGTCGATCTGGTCGGCGCGGAGGCCGATGATTCCGGAGTTCCACAGCGTCATGCCGGTGCGCAGCTGCCGCTCGGCGCCGCACACCTGGAAGCGGTGGGCCTGGATGGCCTGGTACAGGCGGTGCTTGGAACGGGTCTCGTGGTGGGTGGCCTCGGGCGTACCTTCACTGGCGTGCAGGACGACCGTGCCGGCACGGATGCGCTCGAACAGGGGCAGCACCGGCGCCATGAAGCTGGTATCCGAGTCCACAAACATGAAGGTGTCACTGGGTGCCGCACCCGGCTCCTGCAGCACTGTCTGCATGGCTTGCAGCATGGCGCAGGACTTGATGCGGTGCAGGTAGTCCACGCTGCCGCGCCAAGCCTGCAGTTGCGCTGGAGTCAAAGGCAGGTAGCGCAGCGTGTCGTGTTGGCCCAGCACGCGCTGGAAATACGCAGCGTCATCGGTGGCCACCACGATACGCACGGCCTCCGGCGCATGGTGGCGCCAGAGGGAGAGGATGGAGTAGATGGCCTCGTCGCGGTAGCAGTCCGCGCCGTGGGCCATGTAGATCAGGGTGTTCAAGGGAAGCTCAGCTCAGGCAGTTGAAGCTGTGAGTGTGCCCCACCTCAAAGCCTTTACAGAACTTCGAAAACGCCTGCCGCGCCCATGCCACCACCGATACACATGGTGACCAGCACCCGCTTGGCGCCACGGCGCTTGCCTTCGATCAGGGCATGGCCGGTGAGGCGTTGGCCGCTGACGCCATAGGGGTGACCCACGGCGATGGCGCCGCCGTTGACGTTGAGGCGGTCTGCAGGAATGCCCAGCTTGTCACGGCAGTAGATGACCTGCACGGCGAATGCCTCGTTCAGCTCCCACAGGTCGATGTCGTTCACCGTCAGGCCCAGCTTCTTGAGCACCTTGGGGATGGCAAACACCGGGCCGATGCCCATCTCGTCGGGCTCGCAGCCGGCAACGGCAAAACCCAGGAAACGGCCCAGGGGTTTCAGGCCCTTTTTGCTGGCGTAGTCCTCGCTGGTCAGCACGCAGGCGCCCGCGCCGTCGGAAAACTGGCTGGCATTGCCTGCCGAGACCAGGCCGCCCGGCAGCGCCGAGCGCAGGCCGTGGATGGCGTCGAAGGTGGTGCCTGGGCGGATGCCTTCGTCATGCTCCACCGTGACCTTCTTGGTGATCAGGCCCAGGGTCTTGTCGGCTACACCCATGGTGACGGTGATGGGGGCGATCTCCTGTTTGAACAGGCCGGCCTCCAGCGCGGCGGAGGCTTTTTGCTGGCTGGCGGCACCATATTCGTCCATGGCGTCGCGGCCGATGTGGTATCGCTTGGCGACCTGCTCGGCGGTCTGCAGCATGTTCCAGTAGATCTCGGGCTTCATGGCCTTGAGCTCGGGGTCCACAGCCATGTGCTGGTTGACCTCCTGCTGCACGCAGGAGATGCTCTCCAGCCCGCCGGCCACGAGCACCTCGCATTCGCCCGCATTGATACGCTGTGCAGCCAGCGCGATGGACTGCAGGCCGGAGGAGCAGAAGCGGTTGATGGTCAGGCCAGAGGTGGTGACGGGCAAGCCGGCGCGGATGGCGATCAGGCGGGCGACGTTGCCGCCGGTCGTACCCTCGGGCAGCGACATGCCCATGATCACATCCTCGACCGCGGACCCCTCAATGCCGGCGCGCTGCACGGCATGCTGCACGGCATGCGCGCCCAGCGTGGGGCCATAGGTCATGTTGAAGGAACCCTTCCAGCTCTTGGCGAGCGGGGTGCGGGCGGTGGAGACGATGACGGCGTTGGTCATGGTGTAGTTCCTTGGTTGGGAGCGCGGGCTGTGCGTTAGTTGAAGGTCTTGCCTTCAGCGGCCAGGCGGGCCAGCAGTGGCGCGGGTTTCCAGAACGCAGCGTCATCCAGCGGATTTTGGGCAAAGCGGTTCATGCTCTGCACCACGTTGAACAGGCCGATCTGGTCCACATAGTGCATGGGGCCGCCACGGTAGATGGGGAAGCCGTAGCCGGTGAGGTAGACCATGTCAATGTCACTGGCCTTGGAGGCAATACCCTCTTCCAGGATGTGTGCGCCTTCGTTCACCAGGGCATACACCAGGCGCTGCACGATTTCCTCGTCGCTGATCTTGCGCGGCTCGATGCCTTTTTCCTTGCGGTGCTTTTCGACCATGTCGATCACCAGTTGGCTGGGGATGGCATCGCGCTTGCCGGCCTGGTAGTCGTACCAGCCGGCGCCGGTCTTCTGGCCGAAGCGGCCCAGCTCACACAGCAGGTCTGCCGTCTTGCTGTACTTGATGTCGGGCTGTTCGATGGCGCGGCGCTTGCGGATGGCCCAGCCGATGTCGTTGCCGGCCAGGTCACCCATGCGGAACGGGCCCATGGCAAAACCGAACTTCTCGATGGCCTTGTCCACCTGCTGGGGCGTGCAGCCTTCGTCGAGCAGGAAGCCGGCCTGCTGGCTGTAGCGCTCGATCATGCGGTTGCCGATGAAGCCGTCGCACACGCCCGACACCACGGCCGTCTTCTTGATCTTCTTGGCAATGGCCATCACGGTGGCCAGTACGTCCTTGGACGTTTCCTTGCCGCGCACCACTTCCAGCAGCTTCATCACGTTGGCGGGGCTGAAGAAGTGCATGCCCACCACATCCTGCGGACGCTTGGTGAAGGAGGCGATCTTGTCCACGTCCAGCGTGGAGGTGTTGGACGCCAGGATGGCGCCGGGCTTGGCCACGGCGTCCAGCGCCTCGAACACCTTCTGCTTGACACCGATTTCCTCGAACACAGCTTCGATCACCAGGTCGGCATCCTTCAGATCGGCATATTCCAGCGTGGTGCTCAGCAGCGCCATACGCTGCTCGTACTTGTCCTGCTTGAGCTTGCCCTTCTTGACCTGGGCTTCGTAGTTCTTCTTGATGGTGGCGATGCCGCGGTCCAGCGCCTCCTGCTTCATTTCCAGCATCTTCACCGGCACGCCGGCGTTGAGGAAATTCATGGCAATGCCGCCGCCCATGGTGCCGGCACCAATGATGCCCACCTGGGCGATGGTGCGCTGGGGTGTGTCCGAGGGCACGTCGGGGATCTTGGACGCGGCACGGTCGGCCACGAAGATGTGGCGCAGCGCGCGGCACTCGGGCGTCCACATCAGGTTGATGAAGGTTTCGCGCTCGAAGGCCATGCCCTCGTCGAACTTCTTTTGGGTGGCGGCTTCGACTGCGTCCACGCACTTGCCGGGCGCCGGGAAATTCTTGGCCATGCCCTTGACCATGTTGCGGGCGAACTGGAAGTAGGCATCTCCCTGGGGATGCTTGCAAGGCAGGTTGCGCACCAGGGGCAAGGCGCTGCCGTCGGCATGTTTGGCCGCCACTTCGCGGGCCAGGCCCAGGGCTTCTTCGGCCAGGGATGCGGGGGATGCAGCCAGCTTATCGAACAGCTTCTGCCCCGGCAGGGACGCCAGCAACTCGCTCTTGACCGGCTCGCCGCTGACGATCATGTTCAACGCCGCCTCCACACCCAGCACGCGGGGCAGGCGCTGCGTGCCGCCCGCGCCAGGCACCAGGCCGAGCTTGACTTCGGGCAGGGCCACGCTGGTGCCGGGGGCTGCGATACGGTAGTGGCAGCCCAGGGCCAGTTCCAGCCCGCCGCCCATACACACGCTGTGGATGGCTGCCACCACGGGCTTGGCTGAATTTTCCAGCAGCAAGATCACGCTGAGCAGGTTGGGCTCTTGCAGCGCCTTGGGGCTGCCGAATTCCTTGATGTCCGCTCCGCCCGAAAACGCCTTGCCAGCCCCGGTGACGACGATGGCCTTGACCGCCGCGTCGGCATTGGCCTGGATGACGCCGTCCGCAATCGCCTGCCGCGTGGACAGGCCCAGGCCGTTGACCGGCGGATTGTTGAGGGTGATCACGGCGATATCGCCATGGACTTTGTATTCAGCAGTCATGCTGTTGCTCCTGGGAATATGAAAACGAACGGTCGTGCGTTTTTGATTTTAAAAGAGGAAACTGGATCAACAAGTCTGTGCTTGTCCGGTGTGGGACAAAGTCAAACCTCCAGCCATTCCTTGCGGGTGTATTTGTCGGCGCGCAGGCCTTCCGGCGTGCCTTCGAACACGATGCTGCCGTGGCCCATCACATAGGCACGGTCGGAGATTTCCATGGCGATGGTGAGCTTCTGCTCGATCAGCAGCACCGAGATGCCCCGGTCCTTGAGTCGCTTAAGGTATTCGCCCACCAGCTCGACGATCTTGGGCGCGAGACCCTCAGTGGGCTCGTCGATGATGATCAGGTCCGGGTCGCCCATCAGGGTGCGGCACAGGGTCAGCATCTGCTGCTCGCCGCCCGACAGCACACCGGCCTCGGTGTGCTCGCGCTCCTTCAGGCGGGGGAACATCTGGTACATGTCCTCGAACGACCAGCGCGACCCCTTGCCACTGCCCTTGCGGCCCAGCAGCAGGTTCTGCGATACCGTCAGGTTGGGGAAGATGTCCCGGCTCTCGGGCACGTAGCCGATACCAAGGTGGGCGATCTCGTAGGCCTTCTTGCCGGTCAGCGCCTGGCCGCGCCATTGCAGGCTGCCCTCCCAGTCCACCAGGCCCATGATGGCCTTGGCGGTGGTGGAGCGGCCCGAGCCGTTGCGGCCCAGCAGGGCCACGATCTCGCCCTTGCCGATCTCCAGGTTGACGCCATGCAGCACATGGCTCTTGCCGTAGTAGGCGTGCAGATTTTCGATACGCAACATGCTCAGTGTCCTCCTGCTTGCTGGTCGGCCACGGAAGAACCCAGGTAAGCCTCCTGCACCCGCTGGTTGGCCCGCACCGCCTCGGGCGTGTCGAATGCCAGCACCTCGCCATACACCACCACCGCGATCTTGTCGGCCAGGCCGAACACCACACCCATGTCGTGCTCCACGGTGAGCAGGGTTCGCCCTTCGGTGACCTTGCGGATCAGGTGAATGAAACGGGTGGTTTCGCTGCGGCTCATGCCGGCGGTGGGCTCGTCCAGCAGGATGACATTGGCACCGCCGGCGATGGTGATGCCGATCTCAAGTGCCCGCTGCTCGGCATAGGTCAGGTTCATCGCCAGGGTGTCGCGCTTGCGGTCGAGATGGATCATCTCCATCAGTTCCTCGGCCCGTTCGTTGGCATCCTTCAAGCCAGAGAGGAATTTGAGGAAGGTGTAGCGGTAGCCCAGGCTCCACAGCACCCCGCAGCGCAGGTTCTCGAACACGCTGAGCTTGGGGAAGATGTTGGTGATCTGGAAGCTGCGCGACAGGCCCCGGCGGTTGATCTCATAGGGCTCCAGCCCGTTGATCTGCTGGCCATTGAGCAGCACCTGCCCGCTGGTGGGCGCGAAGCGCCCGCTGATCAGGTTGAACAGGGTGGACTTGCCAGCCCCGTTCGGCCCGATGATGGCCACGCGCTCGCCGGCCTGCACGGCCAGGTTGACGCCGCGGATGATTTCCGTCTTGCCGAAGCTCTTGCGCAGGTCCTTGAGTTCCAGCGCGAAAGACTGTCCTTGTTGTGCCTGCGCCATCACATTGCCTCCGCCCGCTTGATGTCTTTTTCGATCGCTTCCTGGATCTCGCCCCACTGGTGCACATACTGCCGGCGCACCAGCTCGAACAGGCCCAGCCCGGTCACCAGCACCAGGCCGGCGCCGAACCAGCTGTTGAGGCTGGTGGCATC
>Ga0116179_1003006_pt1 | contig 11843 bp, 8 predicted proteins | sample AD_UKC071_MetaG_FD_89751 | JGI IMG/M metagenome (GOLD analysis project Ga0116179, IMG submission 89751) | Active sludge microbial communities of municipal wastewater-treating anaerobic digesters from USA - AD_UKC071_MetaG | ecosystem: Engineered > Bioreactor > Anaerobic > Digestate | place: USA...
ACAGCCCGACGTAGCTGCCCACCAGGGCCATGCTGGCGGCCAGCATGGCGTAGGCAGCGAACGGGACGCGGAGCGCGCTCAGAACGAGTAGCTCATGCCGAGCGTGACGTAGCGGCCGACCGCCCCGTCCTGGTGCAGCGACGGGTTGTAGTGCGCGCCGCCCGCGGCCACGCCGCCGCCGGTGGAACTGGACGCGAAGGCGTCGATCGGCGGCTTGCGGTTGAACAGGTTGATCACCGACGCCCGCCACTGCAGCGCCTTGCTCTGCGTGTAGCGCAGCGACAGGTTGCTGGTGGTGAAGCTGCCCACGCGGCACAGCACGCTGCCGACCGGCGCGCCGTTGGGGTAGATGTGGCCCAGCGCGGCGCTGCAGTCGTTGATGTCGTAGCTGGGGTCGATGACGCTGAAGCTGCTGGTGTATTGCGTGGTGCCGGTCAGCTCCACCGGGCCGCGGGCCCAGGTCAGCGAGACGGCGGCGCGGTCGCGCGGCGTGCCGGTGTTGGTCGACACGAAGCTGGGGCCGTGCGTGCCGGCCAGCTCGTAGCGCTTGCCGTCGCGGTCGATGGTGTAGTTGAGCAGGTGCGTCCACTGCAGCTGGGCCGTGAACTGGCCGGCGCTGCCGGCATCGAAGCGGCCGCGCAGGTCCAGGTCGACGCCGTTGGTGCGGGTCTGGCCGACGTTGAGGAACGGGTAGGTGCCGTAGAGGATGGTGTCGTCGGCGCCGGTGGGCGCGGCGTTCGCCGTGGTCGGGCTGTTCACCCGGTACAGCTTGGTGCCGTAGGCCGTGGGGTTGTCGATCTGCGCCTGGCCGAACAGGCCGACCGAGACGATCTGGTCGGAGATGCGCACGTCGTAGTAGTCGACCGACAGGTTGATGTTGGGCGTGGGCTCCAGGATCACCCCCAGCGTGAACGAGCGCGACTTCTCCGGCTTCAGGTCCTTGCCCGGCAGCTGCAGCTGGGTGCCACCGACGCCGATGTCGCAGGGGTTGCGGCCGATGGCCTGGCACAGCGCGGTGTCGTACAGCGCGGGCAGGAAGCCGGCGCTGGAGCCCGAGGTGCCGATCTCCACCGGGTTGGGCGCCCGGAAGCCGCCGGCATAGGTGCCGCGCAGCGTCACTGTCTTCACCGGCGTGTACTTGGCGCCGATCTTGGGCGTGACCGACGAGCTGTTGCCGACATAGCGGTCGATGCGGGCGGCGGCGTCGACCTGCAGGGTCTTGGTCAGCGGCGCGTGCAATTCGACATAGGCCGCCTGGATGTTCTGCGTGCCCGTGCCGAAGGCGTAGATGTTGCTGGACTGCGTGCCCTCGGCGAAGGCGGCGGGGAACTGCTCGTTGAGCTTGCGGTGCAGCAGTTCCACGCCCGCGCCCAGCGCCAGCGCGCCGCCGGGCAGTTCGCCGATGTCGCGGCTGCCGCGCAGGTTGACGAACTGCAGGTCGTTCGATGAGTTGCTGCTGGCACGCGGCACGAGGCCGGCGATGACGGCCGCCGTGTTGTTGCCGCCGATGCTGTAGCTGCCGTCGTTCAGCGCCGCCTGCAGCGCCGGCAGGCTGACGTAGTTGCGCATGTCCAGCCGGGTGGTCACGCGGGTCAGGCCCAGCGTGCCCTGCAGGTCCCAGGCGCCCCAGGTGCCGCCCAATGACGCCACCAGCCGGTACGAGCGGCTGGCGGTGCGGCTGCGCTGCGCGCCCAGGTCGGCCAGCGTGGCGTCCACCGGCTGGCCGGTCGCCGGGTCGATCACGTTGGTGCCGTTCAGCACGGTCGGCAGCGGCGACGCGTGCCGGGCACCGAAGCGGAAGCTGGTGATGCCCGCCTCGGGCGACACCCAGTTCAAGAGGCCCACCTGCTCGGCCTCGCTGCCCAGGACCGACGCCGCCAGGTCCAGCGTCCAGTCGGCCGCCACCCGTGCCGACAGGCGGCCCAGCAGGCTGTAGGTGCGGGCGCGCGGGGCCACCTGCAGTTCGCCGTTGTCGGGCGGAAAGGTGGTGCCGCCACCAAAGGCACTCCAGTTCTCGGTCGTCAGGAACCGGCGGTCCGACAGCAGGATGGGCCGGCGCTCGCGGATGTCGGCCGACAGGTAGCCGCCGATGCCGTCCTTCGCGAAATCACCGAAGCCGCGGATGCCCGACAGGTGCAGCGAGCTGCCGCCGCCGCGCTGCGCGGCCCCCACCTCGGCATGCAGGGTGGTGCCGGTGTGCGACTTCTTGAGGATCACGTTGACCACGCCGGCCATCGCGTCGGAGCCGTAGATCGCCGAGGCGCCGTCCTTCAGCACCTCGATGCGCTCGACGGCGTCGATGGGGATCGAGTTGATGTCGACGAAGTCGCGCTGGCCGTCGTCGGGCAGCGGGTAGGCGGCCATGCGCTGGCCGTCGATCAGTACCAGGGTGGCGCCGACGGTGAGCCCGCGCAGCGAGATGCCGCTGCCGCCCGCGCCGAAGGCCGCCGGCGTGGCCTGGCCCAGCGAGCCCATGTTGTTGGCCGAGATGCTGGCCAGCACGTCGGCCACCGAGCTGTAGCCCGAGCGGCTGATGTCACGCGCGGTCAGCGTCAGCACCGGGCTGGGCGTCTCGGTGTCGGTGCGGCGGATGTGCGAGCCGGTGATGACGACGCGGTTGGCATCAGACGCGTTGCTGCCGGCGGCCTGGGCCTGCAGAGCACCAGCCCAGCCGCCGGCCAGCAGGGCCGCCGCCAGTGCCACGGGTTGCAGGCTGGCGCGGCGTGCCGCAGCGGCGGTGGGCGAGCGGCGGGGGGCAGGGGCAGGCTGGGGCATGGTGCTGTTGTGGGTGTGGGGCGGAGGAGGGCGGGCCGATGCTAACGGCGCCATCCGGCAGGCGCCGCCCGCATTCACCCCAGCGTCGCAAGTTGCGGGCCGCCACCCGCCAGCCACGTTCAGAACCGCGCCGCGTAGCGCTGCAGTTCCCAGTCGCTGACATGGCGGCTGTGCTGCAGGTGCTCGTCCTGCTTGAGCGCAATGAACTCGCGCTGCAGCGTGGTGCCCAGCGCCTCGGCCAGCACGGCGTCGGCCGCCAGCGCGTCGATCGCCTCGCCCAGGTGCCGGGGCAGCAGGCCGATGCCGCGGGCCTGCAGGCCCGTGGCGCCGACCTGGCTCAGGTCGTCGTCGACCGCGGCGGGCAGTTCCAGCTGGCGGTCGATGCCGTCCAGGCCGGCGGCGATCAGCGCCGCGCTCACCAGGTAGGGGTTGGCGCTTGCATCGGGCTGGCGCCACTCGAAGCGGCCGTGCAGGGTGCGGACCAGCGCGGTGCGGTTGTTCGGCCCGTGGGCGATGCCGGCGGGCACCCAGGTGTGGCCGCACTGCGATTCGGACGCCGCGAGCCGCTTGTAGCTGTTGACCGTGGGCGCGGCCAGGGCGCTCAGGCCCGCGGCATGGGCCAGCACGCCGGCAGCGAACTGCCGGCCCGGCGGCGCCAGCAGGCCGGCGGCATCGACCGCGCCATCGGCCCGGTGCGGCACGAACAGGTTGCGCGCATTGCCGTGGCGGTCATGCACCGGGCCCGACCACAGCGACACATGCAGGTGCATGCCGCTGCCGGGCTGGTCGGCAAAGGGCTTGGGCATCATCGAGAAGACCATGCCCTCGCGTTCGGCCAGCGCATGGGCGGCCATCTTGAAGAGCATCAGGTGGTCGGCGCTGGCCAGTGCCTCGTCGAAGCCGAAGTTCACCTCGTACTGGCCCTGGGCGTCGACATGGTCCAGCTCCAGCACGTCCAGGCCGCAGCCTTCCAGCGCCTGCTGCAGGCCCTGCAGGAAGCCGCGCTGGCGCGGCAGGCTCTTCAGGTCGTAGCCGGGCTGGGCCAGGCGATCGGCGGCGTCGGCCGGCAGCCAGCGGCTGCCCTCCTGGCGCAGCAGGAAGAACTCGGGCTCGATGCCGGTGCGCAGGTGCCAGCCGCGGGCCGCCAGCTTCGCCACCTGGCGGCGCAGCACCTGGCGCGGGCAGGCATCGAAGGGCTCGCCGCCGACGAAACCGTCGCACACCACCCGCGCGTAGCCCGGCAGCCAGGGCAGGGCGCAGGCGGTGCTGCCGGCGCCGCGGGCCCAGTAGGCGCTGCGCTCGCCGGTGCGCGCCAGGCCGGTGCCGGCGATCGACGGGCCGCTGAAGGCCACGCCGTCGGTCAGCAGGGTGTCCAGGTGGGCCAGCGGCACGAACTTGCCGCGCGCCACGCCGTGCAGGTCGGTGAACTGGGCGATCAGCGTGTGCACGCCCTGGGCGGCCAGCCGTTCGCGGAGATCCTTCATCGCAGCGCTCCCCGATGGCGGGCGGGCACGACGGCCCACCCATCGGCCGAATGTAGCGGCGGCCCGTCGTTCCTGCGCGCTGCGGGGTCAGGCCCAGCCGTGGCGGCGCACGTCGGCCAGCGTCAGGTCCAGGCAGCGGGTGATGCGCGCCAGCAACTCGTCGACCTGCGCCCGGGTGATCACCAGCGGCGGCGCGATGATCATGCGGTTGCCCACCGCCCGCATGATCAGCCCGTTGGCGAAGCAGTGGCCGCGGCAGACCATGCCGATGCCCACCGACGCATCGAACGGCGCCAGCGTCGCCTTGTCCTTGACCAGCAGCAGGGCGCCCATCAGGCCGCAGGTCTCGGCCGTGCCGACCAGCGGGTGCTCGGCCAACCTGGCGAAGCCCTGGGCCAGGTACGGGCCGACGTCGTCGTGCACATGGCGCACCAGGTCCAGCTGCTGCATCAGGCCGATGTTGGCCAGCGCCACCGCGCAGGCCACCGGGTGGCCCGAGTAGGTGTAGCCGTGCTCGAACTCGCCACCCTGCTCGATCAGCACCTTGGCCACCCGCTCGCCCACCAGCACGCCGCCCAGCGGCACGTAGCCGCTGGTCACGCCCTTGGCGAAGGTGATCAGGTCGGGCCGGAAGCCGAAGGTCTCGCAGCCGAACCAGTTGCCCGTGCGGCCGAAGCCGCAGATCACCTCGTCGCTGACCAGCAGGATGCCGTGGCGGTCGCAGATGCGCTGGATCTCGGGCCAGTAGCTGGCCGGCGGAATGATCACGCCGCCGGCGCCCTGCACCGGCTCGCCGATGAAGGCTGCCACCTTGTCCGCGCCCAGTTCGTTGATCTTCGCCTCCAGCCAACCGGCGGCGCGAAGGCCGAAGTCGTGGTCGCTCTCGCCGGGGCGGCGGTGCTCCACCGCGTAGGGCTGGTCGATGTGGGCGATGCCCGGGATCGGCAGCCCGCCCTGGGCATGCATGCCGGCCATGCCGCCCAGCGAGGCGCCGGCCATGGTGCTGCCGTGGTAGGCGTTGTGGCGGCTGATGATGACCTGGCGCGCCGGCTGGCCCAGCACGTCCCAGTAGCGGCGCACCATGCGCACGATGGTGTCGTTGCCCTCGGAGCCCGAGCCCGAGAAGAACACATGCTCGAAGCCGGGCGGGCTGACCTCGGCCAGCTTCTCGGCCAGCGCGATGGCCGGCGGTGTGGCGGTCTGGAAGAAGGCGTTGTAGAAGGGCAGCTCCTTCATCTGCGCCGTCGCCGCGTCCACCAGCGCCTGCTGGCCGTAGCCCACGTTGACGCACCACAGGCCGCTCATCGCGTCGAGGATCTGGTGGCCGTCCGAGTCCCACAGCCAGATGTTGTCGGCCCTGGTGATGATGCGGGCACCCTTCTTCGCCAGGCCCTGGAAGTCGGTGAACGGGTGCAGGAAGTGCGCCGAATCGGCGGCCTGCCATTGCTGGGTGGTTCTGGTCATGGCTGTTCTCCTCAGACGTGGAGCAGAAGATGCTCGCGTTCCCAGGGCGAGATCACCTTCATGAACTCGGCGTACTCGATTTCCTTGACCTCGCTGTAGACGGTGATGAAGCTTTCGCCCAGCACCTGGTGCAGGTCGGACGCCCGGCGCAGCTTGTGCAGCGCCTCGCCCAGGCTGCGCGGCAGCTGGAAGTCGCCGAGGTAGGCGTCGCCCTTGCACTCGGGCGAGGGCTCGATGCGCTGCTGCATGCCCAGCCAGCCGCAGGCCAGCGTGGCAGCCAGGGCCACATAGGGGTTGGCGTCGGCGCCGATCACGCGGTTCTCGATGCGCCGCGCCTGCGGGCTGGCCAGCGGGCTGCGGATGCCGACGGTGCGGTTGTCGGTGCCCCACTGGATGTTGATCGGCGCGGCCACGCCGCGCACCAGGCGGCGGTAGCTGTTGACGTAGGGCGCGAACAGCGCCATCGCCGCCGGCACGTACTTCTGCAGCCCGCCGATGAACCAGTCGAACTGCTTGCTGGGGCTGCCGTCGGGGTTGCTGAAGATGTTGCGGCCCTCGGCATCGACGATGCTCTGGTGCACATGCATCGCGCTGCCCGGCTCGCCGGCGATGGGCTTGGCCATGAAGGTGGCGTACATGTCGTGGCGCAGCGCCGCCTCGCGCACCGTGCGCTTGAACAGGAACACCTCGTCGGCCAGGCCCAGCGGGTGGGCGTGGAAGAAGTTGATCTCCATCTGGCCGGCGCCGATCTCGTGGATCAGCGTGTCCACGTTCAGGCCCATGGTCTCGCAGTAGGCGTAGACATCCTCGAACAGCGGGTCGAACTCGTTGACCGCGTCGATGCTGTAGGCCTGGCGGCTGGTCTCGGCCCGGCCGCTGCGGCCGATGGGCGGCTTCAGCGGCATGTCGGGGTCGGTGTTGCGGGCGACGAGGTAGAACTCCAGCTCGGGCGCCACCACCGGTGTCCAGCCCTGGGCCGCGTACAGGTCGCAGACCCGGCGCAGCACGCTGCGCGGCGCGAAGGGCACGAGCTGGCCGTCCTTGTCGTAGCAGTCGTGGATGACCTGCGCCGTCGGGTCGGTCGCCCAGGGCACGATGCGCGCCGTGGTCGGGTCGGGCCGCAGCTGCATGTCCATGTCGGTGGGGCTGATGACGTCGTAGTACGGCCCTTCCTCGGGGAATTCGCCGGTCACGCCCATGGCCACCACGGCCTGCGGCAGCCGCATGCCGCGGTCCTCGGTGAACTTCAGCCGCGGCAGGATCTTGCCGCGCGCCACGCCGGTCAGGTCCGGCACCAGGCACTCGATCTCGGTCACGCGCTGCGCGTTCAGCCAGTTCTCCAGGTCACTGAAGCTGCTGATGGGTTGGTTCGCCATGAAAACACTCTCGTTGCAGGAATCGGAGGCGCCGCTGACGGCGCCATGCAAATGTCGTGCTGGGGCGAACGGCGCTAGGGAATCGAGTCGCGGTGGGCTGGGGTCTGGGTCAGCAGCCGGCGCGCACGCCAGGCGCGGGCGGCGTCACCGAAGGCGGCGAGCAACTGCATCGACACCGGATTGGCCTCGGCCTGCCATTCCGGGTGCCACTGCAGGCAGAGGTTGAAGCCGGGGCCGTCGGCGGAAAACGCCTCGACGATGCCGTCCGGCGCCACGGCCTCGACGCGCAGGCCCGGCGCCAGCCGATTCACCGCTTGGCTGTGCAGCGAGTTCACGTCGAAGGCGGTGCGCTCGCCCAGGATGGCGGCCAGGCGACCGCCGGGCTGCACCTGCACCGGGTGCTGAGGCGCGTAGGCGATCTCGGGCGGCTGGCCGTGCGGTGCGCGGTGGTCGTCGAAGGGGCCGACCTCCTGCACCGCCTGGTGCAGCGAGCCGCCGAGGGCGACATTCGTCTCCTGCGTGCCGCGGCAGATGGCGAACAGCGGCAGGCCGATGGCCAGCGCTTCGCGGATCAGGGGCAGGGTCCAGGCGTCGCGGTCCGGGTCCAGCGGCAGGCTGGGGTCGTGCACGTCCTCACCGAAGTGGCTGGGGTGCACGTTCGACGGCGAGCCGGTGAGCAGCACGCCGTCGGCCAGGCCCAGCAGGGCCGGCACCTCGGCGGGCTCGGCGGCCGGCACGATCAGCGGCGTGCAGCCGGCCAGGCGCACGGCGTCCACGTACTTCTTGCCGGCGGTGTGCTGCAGGTGGCCGCCGGAGGTCTGGTAGTTGCACGCCGGCACCAGGGCCAGCGGCTTGGCGGAAGTTTCAGCGGAAGGCTTGCGCATGGGAGATCAGGGCGCCGGCCGCGCTGCGCTGCACGCGGCCGGTGGGCCTCGGTGGGTGGGCTTCAGCCTGCGTTGCGGCGGATCGCGCCGCGCACGGTGTCGACGATCTGGTCGATCTGGCCGCGCTCGATGATCAGCGGCGGGCTCAGCGCCAGCGTGTCGCCGGTGGTGCGGATCAGCACGCCGCGCTCGTAGCAGTCCAGGAAGATGTCGAAGGCCCGCTTGGCCGGGTTGCCCGGGATCGGGGCCAGCTCGATGCCGCCCACCAGGCCGATGTTGCGGATGTCGATGACGTTGGGCTCGCCCTTGAGCGAATGCACCGCGTCGGCGAAGTAGCCCTGCAGCTCGCCGGCGCGGGTCAGCAGGCCCTCTTCCTCATAGGTGGCCAGCGTGCCCAGGGCCGCCGCGCAGGCCAGCGGGTGGGCCGAGTAAGTGTAGCCGTGGGCGAACTCGATCAGGTGCTCGGGCCCGGTCATGAAGGCGTCGTGGATCTGCTGCTTGACGGCCACCGCACCCATTGGCACTGCGCCGTTGGACAGGCCCTTGGCCATCACGATCATGTCCGGCGTGACGCCGAAGGTCTGCGAGCCGAACGGGTTGCCGGTGCGGCCCCAGCCGGTGATGACCTCGTCGAAGATCAGCAGGATGCCGTGCTTGTCGCAGATCTCGCGCAGCTTCTGCAGGTAGCCCTGCGGCGGGATCAGCACGCCGGTGGAGCCGGCCACCGGCTCGACGATCACCGCGGCGATGCTGCTGGCGTCGTGCAGGTTGACCAGGTCTTCCAGGCTGTTGGCGAACTCGGCGCCATGCACCGGCTGGCCCTTGCTGAAGGCATTGCGCGCCGGGTCGTGCGTGTGGCGCAGGTGGTCGGTGCCGTGCACCATGGTGCCGAAGGTCTTGCGGTTGCCGACCATGCCGCCGACCGAGATGCCGCCGAAGTTGACCCCGTGGTAGCCGCGCTCGCGGCCGATCAGCCGGGTGCGCGTGCCTTCACCGCGCACGCGGTGGTAGGCGATGGCCATCTTCAGCGCGGTTTCCACCGACTCGGAGCCCGAGTTGGTGAAGAAGATCTTGTTGAGCCCGGCGGGCGTCAGCTTGGCCACCTTGTCGGCCAGCTCGAACGCCTTGGGGTGCGCCATCTGGAAGGGCGGCGCGTAGTCCATCTCGGCCGCCTGCTGCTGGATGGCCTGCACGATGCGCGGTCGGTTGTGGCCGGCGTTGACGCACCACAGGCCGGCGACCGCGTCGAGCACCTGGCGGCCCTCGTCGGTCCAGTAGTGCATGCCCTGGGCCTTGACGAACAGCCGCGGGTTCTTCTTGAACTGGCGGTTGGCGGTGAAGGGCATCCAGTAGGCGTCGAGCGCGGCACCACGCGGGCCCTGCGTGAACTGCGCCAGCGGGTGGGCGGCAGCAGCTTGCGCGGTGTCGTCGGGTGCTTCGAGGTCGGTGGTGCTCATCGTCAGGCTCCTGGCTGCAGGGTGTGGAGGGGTGCGCAGCGCGCAACATCGTGCAGTCTAGACAGCCTTGTGCGCAATGTGCTTGCGCAATGACCCTGGCCGCTCCCACTGTGCCGCATAAGATGCGGTCGAGGAATCACGCGGCGCAACATCATGCGAAACAGCGACAGCAAGCCGGCACTCGATGCCATCGATCGCCAGATCCTGGTGGAGCTGCAGCAGGACGGCCGCCTGTCGAACGTGCAGCTGGCCGAGCGTGTGCATCTGTCGCCATCGGCCTGCCTGCGGCGCGTCAAGCAACTGGAGGATGCTGGCGTGATCGGCCAGTACGTCGCCCTGCTGAACCCCAAGGCGCTGGGCCAGCACGGCACCTGCTTCTCGATCCTGAACCTGCAGACGATGAACGACGCGGTGCTCAAGGGCTTCGAGCAGGCGGTGCGCGACGAGCCCGAGATCCTGGACTGCTTCTACGTCGCCGGCAGCAATGACTACCTGATCCGCTTCAGCTACCGCGACGCCGAAGACCTGGAGCGCTTCCACACCCAGGTGCTGATGAAGCTGCCCGGCGTGGAGCGCAGCAACTCGATGCTGGTGCTGCGCACGGTGAAGAAGACGACGGCGCTGCCGGTCTAGGCCGGCGCCACTTCCCGATGCCAATCAGGCGACGTCGGGACCGCCGGAGACGTTGGCCGCCACGCGCTGCGCCTGGCTCACCGCCTCGGACGCCATGTGCGCCTTGGCTTCCGGGTAGATCAGCGACTCTTCCAGCGCGATGTGGTCGTGGTAGAGCGTGGTGAACACGCCCACCGCGTGGCGCAGGCTGTCGATCTCGTACCAGCTGTAGCCCTTGGCGACGGCCTGCAGTTGGGGCGCCAGCTCCAGCCAGTCTTCTTCCAGCCAGCCGTGGTCCTGCTGCAGGCGCAGCACATGCTGGATCAGCGCCTTGTCGCCCTTGCGCACCAGGGCCGGGAAGATCAGCGTCTCCTCGTCGGCATGGTGCTGGCGGGCGTGTTCATCGAAGAAGCGGCAGATGGCTTGCGCGCTGCGCCTGGCGGCGGGGTCGAGGCCGTCGGTGTCGAGGCGGTCGACCAGCTGCTGCAGCTCGGCCAGCACCACCATCATCTGATGGTGGGTGCGGTCCAGCGCCTCCAGCGGGGGCAGGGCGGGTGCCGACGCACGGGCGGGGCGGGGCGTGCGCGCACGGGGCGTGACGGCTTGGGCGTTCATCGTGGTTCCTCTCGATTGACAGGGATGGACGCCATTGCAGCAGGGCACGGCCTGGCGGTCTTGCGCAGGATCAACCTGTGCGTGGCACCGTCGTCAGGCCCCGCTCTTTCACATCGGGGAAACCCGATTTCACGATGCGGAAGCATGGGATGTTGCGCCGCAGCAGAAAATCCCACGATCCCGAAATGATTTCCGCATCATGGAATGCGCGGCGTAACTTGTTGATTTCATTGCGACAGATTTTTAGTCTTCTATAAGACATAAGTCTTTCCAGCGGCCCGTGCTGCCGTTACGCTAGCGCCATCGGAACACCCGATCCAAGCCGTTCAACCTGACCCCAAGGAGCTTTGCCATGACGACGCTGACCCGCGAACAACAGATCGCCGCCCTCGAGAAGGACTGGGCCGAGAACCCGCGCTGGAAGGGCATCAAGCGCGGCTACACCGCCGCCGACGTGGTGCGCCTGCGCGGCAGCCTGGCCATCGAGCACACGCTGGCCAAGCGCGGTGCCGAGAAGCTGTGGAACCTGATCAACACCGAGCCCTTCGTCAACAGCCTGGGCGCGCTGACGGGCAACCAGGCCATGCAGCAGGTCAAGGCCGGCCTGAAGGCGATCTACCTGAGCGGCTGGCAAGTGGCCGGCGACGCCAACAGCAACGGCGAGATGTACCCCGACCAGTCGCTGTACTCGGTGGACTCGGTGCCCAAGGTCGTGCGCAAGATCAACGCCACCTTCAAGCGCGCCGACGAGATCCAGTGGAGCGAAGGCAAGAACGACATCGACTTCTTCGCGCCCATCGTGGCCGACGCGGAAGCCGGCTTCGGCGGCGTGCTGAATGCCTTCGAGCTGATGAAGGCCATGATCGAAGCCGGCGCCGCCGGCGTGCACTTCGAAGACCAGCTGGCCGCCGCCAAGAAGTGCGGCCACATGGGCGGCAAGGTGCTGGTGAGCACCCGTGACGCGGTGAGCAAGCTGGTGGCCGCCCGCCTGGCTGCCGACGTGATGGGCACCCCCACCATCCTGCTGGCCCGCACCGACGCCGAAGCCGCTGATCTGGTGACCAGCGACGTCGACGACAACGACAAGCCGTTCTTCACCGGCGAGCGCACCGTCGAAGGCTTCTACCGCAGCCGCAACGGCATCGAGCAGGCCATCAGCCGCGGCCTGGCCTATGC
>Ga0116179_1003008_pt1 | contig 11837 bp, 13 predicted proteins | sample AD_UKC071_MetaG_FD_89751 | JGI IMG/M metagenome (GOLD analysis project Ga0116179, IMG submission 89751) | Active sludge microbial communities of municipal wastewater-treating anaerobic digesters from USA - AD_UKC071_MetaG | ecosystem: Engineered > Bioreactor > Anaerobic > Digestate | place: USA...
GAGAGAAATCTTTCTCTCTCCCCTCCCTCCGCTCCTCCGCGTCTCCGCGTGAGGAATCCCATTCTCCCCACTCTATCCCCAGCTTCGCGCGTCCCCTCGGCTTCGGCCGGGCGGGGCGCGCTGCTATGCCTGCCCGCTGATCCTGACCGGAGTCGATTCCCATGCCTCTTCTCGAAGCCCGCAAGACCTACAAGCCGTTCGAATACCCCTGGGCTTTCGAGTTCTGGAAGCGGCAGCAGCAGGTCCACTGGATGCCCGAGGAAGTGCCGCTGGGCGAGGATTGCCGCGACTGGGCGCAGAAACTGTCCGAGCATGAGAAGAACCTGCTGACCCAGATCTTCCGCTTCTTCACCCAGGCCGACGTCGAGGTGCAGGACTGCTATCACGAGAAGTACGGGCGCGTTTTCAAGCCGACCGAGGTCAAGATGATGCTGGCCGCGTTCAGCAACATGGAAACGATCCACATCGCCGCCTATTCGCACCTGCTCGACACCATCGGGATGCCCGAAACCGAGTATTCGGCCTTCCTTGAATACCAGGAAATGGCCGACAAGGCGAATTACATGCACACCTTCGGGGTCGATAATGACGAGGATATCGCCCGCACCCTGGCGATGTTCGGCGGCTTCACCGAAGGGATGCAGCTGTTTGCCAGCTTTGCCATGCTGATGAACTTCCCGCGCTTCAACAAGATGAAGGGGATGGGCCAGATCGTCACCTGGTCGGTGCGCGACGAAAGCCTGCACTGCGAAGGCATCACCCGCCTGTTCCACGCCTTTTGCGCGGAACGGCAGTGCCTGACCAAGGCGGTCAAGGAAGACATCATCGATTGCTGCCAGAAGACCGTCCGGCTGGAAGACGCCTTCATCGACCTGGCCTTTGAAATGGGCCCGGTGCCGGGGATGAGCCCCAAGGAAATCAAGCGCTACATCCGCTACATCGCCGACTGGCGGCTCGATCAGCTTGGCCTTCAGCCGATCTACATGGTCGAGGATCACCCCCTCCCCTGGCTCGCCCCGCTGCTCAACGGGGTTGAACACGCCAACTTCTTCGAAACCCGCGCGACCGAGTATTCGAAGGCCGCAACGCGGGGCAACTGGAACGACGTGTGGTCCAGCTTCGACGCCCGCCGCAAGGCCAAGGCCGAAGTATCCGGCGCGAACGATGTGGTGGCGGAAGATGGCAGCGAGCCGGACATGTTCGGCGGCGCCGGGGTGAACGCGGCGGAGTGAGGAAAGGCGCGAAAGGCCGCTTCAGGATTCGAGTTACAGGCGCCCACTGGCGACCAGCGGATTTTGAACGAGCGGCTTCCTTTTACAAGTTGAGTGCAGTCGCGTGAACCAACCGACTCGTCCAAAAAGATCGACTCCACGCAAGCTGGGCAAGACGGTCTATACTGGTCGGGGGTTGCGGCTGCCTGCGCAACCTCGCCGTCAGCGTCAAAGTGGAGGCATTTTCGCAGGAATCACTGCGCTGGTGCCGATGGCGATCGGTACTTTGGCGGTTCTGCTTGTTTCTGGGGTCTTGAGTTTTGCCGCTATTTCAGCATTCCTTACTCCCGCCAACATCGCCACCGGCCTGATTGCCGTCAATTTCCTGTCCTTCACTGCTTTCGGGATCGACAAAGCAAGGGCAGAAGCCGACGCGTGGCGCATACCAGAATCGACCTTGCTGCTCTTGGCGCTGCTCGGCGGCACACTCGGTGCCTATGCCGGGCGGACGATGTTTCGGCACAAGACGCGCAAGCAGCCGTTTTCAGGGCAGCTATTCGCAATTGCGGTGTTGCAGGTGCTGGCGCTGGGCGGGTGGATCGGCTGGACGCTGCTTTAGGGCCACTTCGGCTGGCGGGACCGTTGACGCAGCTGCAGGCGGCACGGCTCGGGCCGCGTCGCCGCCGGTGCACCGGGCCATCGCCCCGGTTGCCAGCTGCCTGCAAGCGCGCCATCATTCGTGCCGGTACACACGGGGAGAATCGCAATGCGGCAAATGTTTAGCTTGGCCAGTCTGGCCCTGGTCGCGGCGGCGACAGCGGTTCCGGCCACGGCCCAGGACGACGATGCCTTTGCCCGGATGATGCGCGGCGAAAGCGCGATGCAGGGCAAGAAACTGGAAAAGGCGATCAAGAAGGCGGAGCAGCACCCGCTCGGCTCAGCCGAGAACCCGGTTCGCACGACCATGCCGCGGGGCGAGCACCTGTACCTTTCACGGCTGCGCTGTTCGGACGGCAAGGCCCCGGCCTTTTACCGTGAAGGCAACGTCGGCCCCGGCGTCTATGGCAATATCGTCGATCTTTACATCGTCACCTGCAAGGATGCCGAACCGGGCGAAAGCCGGATCTACATGGATATGTATCATGGTGGCTTCATTGAAACCCGGCCCGTTCCCGGCTTCACCGCCGTGGTCCCGCTGGAAAAGCCCGAGGAAGCGCGCGAAAAGCCGGTTGAGCCGCGCGGCTGAGCACCGCCGAAAGGATTGATCCCGATCAGTGACCGGCGCTATCCTGCGCGGCAGGGTTGCATGGGTCCGCGTGCCCCTGTTTGCGGACCGAAGGAGACTATGCCGATGAAACTTCGCCTGATCCTGCCGCTTGCCGCGCTGACCCTTGGCCTTGCTGCCTGCAACAGCGAGAGCAAGACCGAGGCGGTCCCGGAATCGACCGATTTCGTGGTTGAGGACCCGACTGCTTCGGCCGTTCCGGTCGATCTGCCAAGCACCGAGATGACCATGGCTCCGGCCAGCGAGGAAGCCCCGGCCAAGTGAGGTGCTGACAGGCCGGTGCCGCCCGCGCGGCCCGGCCTTTTCGGACGATTGCGCCGCGCACCGCGCGCAGCTATCCTGCGCGGCGATGAAGCTGTTTCGCGCCCTGATCGTCGCGCTGGCGCTGACCGCCGCGCCCGCCCCGCTGCTTGCCCAGCAGATCCCGCCCGACCGCGAAGACATCGTTCCGGTATCGCAGCAGGATCCGAAAATGAACGCCGCGATCGCCGAGGCACAGCGGACCTTGCCACGTTTCCTGGCGGTGGTTGACAATCCCCCGGCCGGGGTGAGCGAGATCGTGTTCAAGTATCCGCTTGGCGGGTGGGAACACATCTGGGTCAGCAAGGTCGAGCACAAGGGCGATCGGCTGGTCGGTGTGCTCGACAACGAACCCGCACAAGATGAGTACCGCATGGGCCAGCGGGTCGAGGTGCCGTTGGCGCAGGTGTCAGACTGGGGCTATCGCGACGCCTCGGGCGTGATGCAGGGCCAGTTTACCACCCGGGTGATCCTGGACATGCTGCCGCCCGATCAGGCCGATCGGGTCCGCGACTATATGGGCTGGAAGGAGTAACGCCCTTCAGCTTGCCAGCTTGAGCCGGTCCTGAGCCGGGGCGGAGGCGCCCGACTTGGGCTGATCGAGCCAGATCCCGCGGGTATCGTAAACCGCCTTGGCGGCCCGTTCGGCCAGCGGCACGGCCTTGAAGGCATCGTGATCGACCAGCACAATCAGCACGTCACAGCTTTCCAGCGCGGTATCGATGTCGATCAGTTCGGCCGCAGTCCCTTCGAATTCGCGCGGCAGTTCAGCCGCATAGGGCTCAACCACCTTGATCCGGTCGCCGAACTTGCGGGCCAGCCGGGCGGCAACGGCGCGGGCCGGGCTTTCCCGGAAATCATCGATATTGGCCTTGAAGGCGAGGCCGAGGCAAGCGACGCGCGCTGCCGGGTGGGCCTCGATCAGGGCTTCGGCGCGGGCGATCACGTGGTGAATCTTGCCGTCGTTGACTCCGCGCGCGGTGCGGATCAGCGGGGTTTCCTCTGGCGCACCGTGGACGATGAACCACGGATCGACCGCGATGCAGTGCCCGCCGACACCGGGACCGGGGGTCAGAATGTTGACGCGCGGATGGCGATTGGCCAGCCGGATCACTTCCCACACGTCGAGGCCCATCCGGTCCGCCACGATGCTCAGCTCGTTGGCGAAAGCGATGTTGACGTCGCGGTAGGCGTTTTCGACCAGCTTGGTCATTTCCGCGCTGCGGGCATCGGTGGTGACGCAGGTACCGCGCACGAACCGCTTGTAGAAGGCCAGCGCCTTTCTCGCGCAGCGCGGGGTGATCCCGCCGATCGAGCGGTCGTTGTTGGTCAGTTCTTCAAGGATCTTGCCGGGCAGCACACGCTCAGGGCAATAGGCGATCGACACATCCGGTGTTTCGCCGGTCAGACCCGGGCATTTAAGATCGGGCCGGGCCGCTGCGATCAGATCGCGCAGCGCCTCGGTCGTGCCGACGGGTGAGGTCGATTCGAGGATCACGGTATCGCCGGTCTTGAGCACCCTGGCGACCGCTTCACCGGCGGCCAGGACATAGGAAATGTCCGGTGCGTGGTTGGCGTCGAACGGGGTCGGTACGGCGATGATGAAAACGTCCGCCGGGGCCATTTCGGTCGAGGCCTTGAGCAAGCCGCGCGCGACAACGCCGTGGACCAGTCCGTCCAGATCGACTTCCTCGATATGGATTTCCCCGCGGTTGATCGTATCGACCACGCTTTGCGTCACATCGACGCCGTGAACCTTGCAGCCCGCACGCGCCACGACCGCGGCGGTCGGCAGCCCGATGTACCCCAAACCTACGACACAAACGTCAGGCTTTACGTCCGATTTCATTCCCGATCAGCTCCACGATCCGGCGCGCGGAGTTCCCGTCCCCAAAGGGGTTGTGGGCCCGGGCCATAGCTTCGTAGGCCGCCTTATCGTCGAGAAGTTTGAACATTTCGGTAACGATAACCGATGTTTCGGTGCCGACCAGCCGGGCCGTTCCGGCTGCCACGCCTTCGGGCCGTTCAGTCGTCTCACGCATCACCAGCACCGGCTTGCCCAGCGCGGGGGCTTCTTCCTGCACCCCGCCGCTGTCGGTCAGCATGATCTCGGCGATTGAGAGCAGGCGGACGAAGTGCGGATAATCGAGCGGTTCGATCAGCGCGACGTTGGACAGACGGCCCAGTCGTTCGTTCATCACCGATCGAACATTGGGATTGAGGTGGACCGGGAAGATCACCGCCACATCGGGCCGCACGGCGATTCTGCGGATCGCCTCGGCAATAGCTTCCATCCCGCCGCCAAAATTCTCACGCCGGTGGCTGGTAACGCCGATGATCCGGCGCCCTTCGAACAGCGTTTCCAGCCCTTCCAGACCGTCCGCCAGCGATGGTTTGGCAGCGATCCGCTTGCGCACCCAATGCAGCGCGTCGATCACCGTGTTGCCCGTCACGTGGACCCGGTCGGGGGCGACATTCTCTGCCAGCAGCGCGGCGCGGCTGACGTCGGTCGGGGCGAAATGCAGGCTGGCGATGGTGCCGATGATCTTGCGGTTCACCTCCTCCGGCCAGGGGTGATAGATATTGCCGCTGCGCAGTCCCGCCTCGACATGATCGACCGGGATCTGGCGGTAATAGGCCGCCAGCGCCCCGGCCATGGCCGTTGCCGTATCGCCCTGGACGATCACCCGGGCGGGCTGCACCTCGTCCATCACCTTGCCCAGCCCGGTCAGCAGCGCGGCGGTCAGGCGGTCAAGCGTCTGGCCGGGAGTCATCAGGTCAAGATCGTAATCGGGGACCAGGCCGGCGATTTCCAGCACCTGATCGAGCATCTGGCGATGCTGCGCCGATACACAGACCACCGGCGTGAAACGCGGATCGGCCTTCAGCGCGGCCACCACGGGGAACAGCTTGATCGCTTCGGGGCGGGTGCCGAACACGACGAGGATCTTGGCAGGTGCAGTCATGCGATTTCCCCTAACACCCGAGTGTTAACCGTGAAATAAGAGCCACAGGTTAGGAGCATGCCATGCAAATTCTTGTTACCGGCGCCGCCGGGTTCATCGGCCATGCCCTGTCCCGCGTCCTGCTGGCGCGCGGCGATATCGTGATCGGGGTCGATAACCTCAACGACTACTATCAGGTCAGCCTGAAGCGTGACCGGGTGGCAACGCTGGCCGAAGCGGGCGGCAACCGTTTTACCTTCCACCAGCTCGACTTCTCCGACATGGCCGCGCTGGAAGCCGCGCTGGAGGGAACCCAGATCGACCGGATCGTCCACCTCGGCGCCCAGGCCGGGGTACGCTATTCGCTTGAGAACCCTCACGCCTATGTCCAGTCAAACCTGGCCGGTCACGTCAACCTGCTCGAACTCGCGCGGCACCGTCAGGTTGAGCACATGGTCTATGCCTCAAGCTCGTCGGTCTATGGCGGCAATGCCAAGCTGCCGTTCGCGGTCGAGGACCGGGTTGATCACCCCGTCTCGCTTTATGCCGCGACCAAGCGCGCGGACGAGCTGATGAGCGAAACCTACGCCCACCTGTTCCGCCTGCCGCTGACCGGGCTGCGCTTTTTCACCGTCTATGGTCCTTGGGGGCGGCCCGACATGATGCTGTGGAACTTCACCCGGCGGATCCTGGCAGGCGAACCGATCCCGGTGTTCAACCACGGCGATATGCAGCGCGATTTCACCCATATCGACGATATCATCGCCGGGGTTGTGGCCTGCCTCGATTCCCCGCCCGCCGATGACGGTGCGGAAAAGGCTGGCGGATCGGTCAAGCCCCACGCGCTCTACAACATCGGCAACAACCGCAGCGAGCCGCTGATGAAGGTGATCGGCCTTCTGGAGGAAGCCTGCGGGCGCAAGGCCGAGATGCAGATGCTGCCGATGCAGCCCGGCGACGTCCACAAGACCTATGCCGACATCACCGCGATCAGCCGCGACCTGGGCTATGCCCCGACGACGGCGATCGAAGAAGGTGTCCCCAGCTTTGTGCGCTGGTACCGGGAATATCACGGGGTCTGACCCTTGCCCCGCTGCGGTGCTTCGGCAATCACCGTGCCATGGCGATTCTTTCAGACAAGTGGATTCGCGGCGAAGCCCGCCGTTCGGGAATGATCGAGCCGTTTGTTGAGCGGCAGCAGCGCGAAGGGTGCATTTCCTATGGCCTTTCGTCCTACGGCTATGACGCGCGGGTGGCGGACGAGTTCAAGATCTTCACCAATGTCCATTCGGCGGTGGTCGATCCCAAGAACTTTTCGAACAACAGCTTTGTCGATGTGCAGACCGATTGCTGCATCATCCCGCCCAATTCCTTCGCGCTGGCCCGGACGGTCGAATATTTCCGCATCCCGCGCGATGTGCTGGTGATCTGTCTGGGTAAGAGCACTTATGCCCGCTGCGGAATCATCGTCAACGTCACCCCGCTGGAACCGGAATGGGAAGGCCACGTGACGCTGGAATTTTCCAACACCACCCCGCTGCCCGCCAAGATCTATGCCAATGAAGGCGCCTGCCAGTTCCTGTTCCTGCAAGGGAACGAGCCGTGCGAAGTGTCCTATGGTGATCGCAGTGGCAAATACATGGGCCAGCGCGGCGTTACCCTGCCCCGACTGTGATCGCGGGCAGGTACGCCCTTCCCCATGCCGTAGCGTCGGGCGAAACCCGTTTTACATCGCCACTGAAATGTGCAGTCTCTTGCCCTCAGGCCCGGTGAATCGGGCGCAGGAGAGAGAGCATGACCGCCAAGGCAGAACGCCCGCATGACATCGTCGTCTATGGCGCAACCGGCTATACCGGCCGCCTGGTCGCCGAATATCTGGCCCATCACTATCAGGGCAAAGGCCCGAAATGGGCGATGGCCGGGCGCAGCGCCGACAAGCTGGCCGAAGTTCGCGACCTGATCGGCGCGCCCGCCGATACGCCCCTGATCGTCGCCAATTCGGACGATCCGGCCAGCATGAAGGCCCTGGCGGAAAGTGCCAGGGTGATTGTCACCACGGTCGGCCCCTATCAGCTTTATGGCGAACCACTGCTGGCGGCCTGCGTCGCGGCCGGGACCGACTATGCCGACCTGTGCGGAGAGCCGGGCTGGATGCGCGAGATGATCGACAAATACGATGCCCAGGCCAAGGCATCGGGCGCGCGGATCTCGTTCTCGTCCGGGTTCGATTCGATCCCGTTCGACCTTGGGGTGCTGATGCTTCAGCAAGAGGCGGTGAAGCGTCACGGCAGCCCGGCGCCGCGGGTCAAGGGTCGGGTCCGGGCGATGCAGGGCACCTTCTCCGGCGGGACCGCCGCCAGCCTGACCGAGACGATGAAAGCGGTGGCGAAGAACCCGGCGCTGATCAAGGTGCTGCAAAGCCCGTTCGGGCTGACCCCCGGCTTCGAAGGTCCGTCCCAGCCGCTGGGGCTGGTGCCCGAATATGACGAGAGCGTCGGCAAATGGGCCGCGCCGTTCATCATGGCGACGATCAACACCAAGAACGTCCACCGCACCAATTTCCTGCTTGGCCACCGCTATGGCGCGGACTTCCGGTATGACGAGATGGTCCTGACCAGCCCGGGCGAAATCGGCGAGAAGGCCGCCCATGCCGTGGCGGAAATGCTCAAGAACCCGTTTGGCACAAAGCCGCCCAAGCCGGGCGAAGGGCCGAGCCCCGAAGAGCGTGAGAACGGCCACTATGATGTGCTGTTCATTGGCGAATGGCCCGATGGAAAAACGATCCGCTATGGCGTGAAAGGCCGGTATGATCCGGGCTATGGATCGACCAGCCGGATGATCGCAGAAACCGGCATTGCCCTGCTGGACTGCAAGGCCGCAGGCGGCATAGCCACCCCCGGCGCGCTGCTCGGCGAGGATCTGGTGCAGCGCCTGCGCGATCATGCCGAAATCAACTTTGCGGCGGAAGACTGACCATGGCCGACGGTGAACGGGCGGAACACGATTGCCCGGCAGGCTGATTTGAAGCTGCGCATTCCCGCTGACAGCGAATGGCACCTGGGCTGGCGGATCGTGCTGGCCTGCGCGGTGGCGAACGGCACCGGGGTTTCGCTGCTGTTCTATTGCTTCAGCCTGTTCCTGATCCCGATGTCGCCATAACTTGGCCTGACCCGGACCGATACCGGGCTGATCCAGTCGCTGATCGTCACGGCGGTGATCGGCGCTCCGGTGATCGGGCGGCTGACCGACCGGTTCGGCTTCCGCCCCGTATGGCTGGCCTGCACCCTGTCGATGATCGCGATCGGGCTGGCCCAGGCGCTGTGGGCCTACGACTTCTGGTCGATGGCGGCGACGGTGGCGCTGGCCGGGTTCGTTGGCGGCGGCAGTTCATCGGTGGTGCTGACCCAGCCGGTCAACGCCCATTTCCGCAAGTACCGGGGCCGCGCTCTGGGAATGATCGGGGTCGGGGTTTCGCTGACCACGATCGTGGTGCCGCCGCTGTTGCAGATGGTGATCGCCGAAAGCTGGCGCTGGGGCTTTCTGACCCTGGCGGCGATTTCAGGACTGATCGGCCTTCCGGCAGTGCTGCTGCTGATGCCGCGCCAGGCCGGGGCTCGCCCTGTTTCGGCCCGGCCCGGACCCATGCCGCATGACTGGTCGTTCGTGCGAGAGCGAGATTTCTGGCTGCTATCGGGCGGCAACATGATCGCCGGGATCACCACCGGCGGCGCGGTAAGCCAGCTGGCCCCGATGGTTGCCGAACACGGCCTCAGCCCGCTGGCCGTGGGGCTGGGTGTGTCCTTCTTTGCGGCAGGGCAGTTACTGGGCAAGCTGGGCGGCGGGTTCCTGCTCGATCGCTTCGATCCGCGGCGAATGGCGATCCTGATGACGCTGATCCCGGGTCTTGGCTTTCTGGCCTTTACCCAGGCCGACCCGGGAATGATGGCGCTGGTCCTGGCCGCCTGCGCGATGATTGGCGCGCTGAGCGGGGCCGACGTGGACATCTATGCCTATTTCGTCGCCCGGCGGTTCGGCTTTGAGCGTTATGGCGCGGTGTTCGGCGCGCTGCACGGCCTTGGCTGGATCGGAACCGTCGCCGGGATCACCCTGTTCAGCCGTTCGTTCACCCAGTTCGGCAGCTATGCCCCGGCCCAGTTCGCGGCGATCGGCCTGTTGATCGGCGCAGCCATGCTACTTTCACCGGTCCGCCTTCCGCGGCAGAAGGCCGGCGGCGGTGATCTCGGCACAGGCTCTGGCCCGGTCCTCACCAATCCCCAGGCCGCACAGCCCCAGAACCAGCATCTCGGCTAGACGCTGGGCCGCATCAGCCCGGCTTGGGCGCCGTTCTATCACATTGAGCTGCGCGATCTGGCACAGGCCAAGCCAGAATCGGACCCCGCTCCGCTCGGCCTCCGGGCGGGCCAGACCGGCGGCGATCAACGCGACGATATCGGCCCTGATCCCCTGGTTCAGATGATGGCCCTGCCCGGTTGACAGTTCCAGTCCGCGCAGCATCACTATCGCCCGCTCGCGCTCGTCCAGAGCAAATGCCACCGCCTCGCGCATCCCGCCAGCCAACCGGGCGACGGGATCTGAAACGCCGGCATTCGCCGTGCCAACCCGGTCCTCCAGCTCCAGCCGCACTGCCTCGCCAATCGCGCCGGCAAAGCCCTGCTTGTCCGTGAAGTGGTTGAAAAAACTTCCCTTGGCCACCCCGGCGCGGGCCACAATATCGTCGATCGCGATTGCATCGATCGGCCGCTCGGCCAGCAGTTCAAAGCCTGCTTCGAGCAAGGCCGCCCGCGTTCTGGCGGCACGCGGATTGAGCGGGAGAGAAGCAAGACCGGCCATGCCCGCTTATTGCCTTACTTGACTGATTGGTCAATTCGGCATACTTGACCATTTAGTCAAGAACGAATCATCGGGAGAGGGCGCAGATCATGAGCGTGATCCGCATCGAAGACATTGCCCATGTCCGCTATGCCGCGCCTGATCTGGCTGCAATGCGCGCCTTTCTGGACGATTTCGGCATGGATACCTTCGAGAGCGGCGGTCGGCTCTATGGCAAGGGCAGCGATGGTCGCCCCTTTGTCCACGTCACCGAACCGGGCGAACCGCGCTTTCTGGCCGTGGGGCTTCGGGCCGAAACGCTTGCCGACCTTGAACGGCTGGCCGAACACGAAGGGCGATCCCTTGAGGATCTTGCGGAGCCCGGCGGCGGCAAGATCCTGCGGCTTACCGATCCCGACGGCTATGGGGTCGAGGTGGTGGCAGGTCAGGCCAAGGACAACCCCGGCGCCTGCCCGGCCGACCTTCCGCGCAACAGTGCCGCCGCCAGGCCGCGACTGCGCGCGCCCGTCCGGCTCGATCCGGCGCCATCCCATGTCAGGCGGATCGGCCATGCCGTTCTCAAGGTCCGTGATTTCCGTGCATCGGAAAAATGGTACAAGGACCGCTTCGGATTCCTGACCTCCGATCAGGTTGAGGCGGCCGAAAATGTCCCACTTGGCGCATTCATGCGCTGTGACCGGGGCAGCAGACCAGCCGATCACCACACGCTGTTCCTGGCCCAGCTGCCGGGTGAGCCGGGCATCCTGCACGCCGCCTTCGAGGTATTGAACCTTGATGACCTGATGCTGGGTCATCAGCACCTCAAACGGAAAAAGCGTGATGCCGCCTGGGGTGTCGGGCGCCATATCATGGGCAGCCAGATTTTCGATTACTGGCGCGACCCCTTCGGCAACGAGCTGGAGCACTGGACCGACGGCGATCTGTTCACCGCCGATGATCCGCCCAGCATCATGCCGATGCGCGCGCTGCTCGACGTCCAGTGGGGGGCGCCGCACCCCATGTTCGCGGGCAAGCTGGCGCCGCCGCCGGGCCTGATTTCGTTCATCACCGCGCTGCAACTGCGTGTGAAACGCCTGTTCCAACGCACTTCGAAGGAGTCCCTCGCATGAAGCTGTGCACCTACACCGCCCAAGGTCAGACCCGCACCGGCATCGTGGTTGATGGCAGCGTGATCGATACCGGTGTGCCCGGCACCATGATTGACCTGATCCGCGCCTGGGATGCCCTGAAGCCGCAGCTGGAAGC
>Ga0116179_1003010_pt1 | contig 11827 bp, 9 predicted proteins | sample AD_UKC071_MetaG_FD_89751 | JGI IMG/M metagenome (GOLD analysis project Ga0116179, IMG submission 89751) | Active sludge microbial communities of municipal wastewater-treating anaerobic digesters from USA - AD_UKC071_MetaG | ecosystem: Engineered > Bioreactor > Anaerobic > Digestate | place: USA...
ACGCTTCGCCCACGTCCTTGCGAACGTGCACGCATGACTCGGGGCCGCCGTAGCTGGCTAAGCCTTCAACGTATGACTCTTTCATTCACAACATCTCGCCGGTTTTGACCGGCGCACGGAGACCATGACATGCATCCGTTCCCTTGCACCCCCCGCCGCAGCCGCGTGCTGCATCCGACCACCCTGGCCCTGGCCGCCGCGCTGGTTGCCGCACTGGCCGCCGGATCGGCGCAGGCCGTGGTCAGCACCAGCGCGCCACCCGAGGCCGATGGCAGCTTCGCCGACATCGCCTACGGCAACACCGGCAACGTGTACGAGCTGATCCCGCGCCTGTTCGTGCAGGGCCTGGGCAGCGCCGACAACCCGCGCGCCGTGGCCCAGCGCAACCCGCTGCTGCAGTTCGAGCGCAGCGTCACCGGCGACGGCAGCGGCCTGCTGAGCATCGAGTACCGCGTGCGCAACACCAGCGCGGTCGAGAGCTTCAGCCAGCTGCGCTTCATGGTGTTCGCCAATCCCGACGGCGACGGCGTGGACTTCCAGGACCGCATCGGTGAGACCTGGGGCGGGCCGGCGGCCGGCGAACCGGTGCGGCGCGAGGGCCGCGCCTTCGACGCGGCCAACGGCATCCTCACCCGCATCGCGCAGAACAACAACCTGACCGAAGCGGAGCTGCCGCTGTTCCCCGGGCCGCTGGACGCCGCCTGCACCGGCGGCCTGGCCTGCGACGCCACCGCGGCGCTGCAGTGGAACGCCGACCTGCTGGGCCCGGGCCAGATGCTGCGGGTGCGGGTGAGCCTATCGGACGCCGGCCAGGCGCTGTCGGGCCGGTTCCTCACGATCAGCTCGGTCACCGACGCCGGCACGGTGCTGACCTTCTCGGGCAACAGCGCGGTGGTGGCCGTGCCCGAGCCCGCCAGCACCGCCCTGCTGCTGGCTGGCCTGCTGGGCCTGGGTTTCCTGGCGCGGCGGCGTGGCGCAGCAGTTGCCTGAGCAGGGCCCGTCAGCGGGACTGCCAGCGGGCCCGTCAGCGGGCCTTGAGCCCGTAGCGGCTGAACTTGTCGACGACGCGGGCGATCTCGTCGGCCGGCAGCAGCCGCGGCCCGCTTGGGCCGGCAATCTGCAGGCACATCAGCGTCTGCTGGGCAAGGGTCTCCACCTCGCCGGCCAGCCACATGGCGCGGTCGAGGTTGCGCTCGAAGGCCAGCAAGCCGTGGTGGGCCAGCAGGCAGGCCCTGCGGCCGGCCAGCGCGGCCACCGCGGCGGCCGACAGTTCGGGCGTGCCATAGGTGTGGTACGGCGCGCAGCGGATGGGCGCGCCGCCGGCCGCGGCGATCATGTAGTGCAGGGCCGGGATCTCCAGCCCCTGGATCGCCAGCACCGTGGCGTAGGTCGGGTGGCCATGCACCACCGCGCCGGCCTCGGGCCGGGCCTGGTAGACGGCCTGGTGCATCCCCCACTCGCTGCTCGGGTCCAGCGGATGGCTCCAGCCGGCCGTGCCAGGCCCGGTGAAGCGCACCGGCACGATGTCCTCAGGCTGCAGCGTGTCGTAGGCGATGCCGCTGGGCGTGATCAGCATGCCTTCGGCCGTGCGGATGCTCAGGTTGCCGGAGGTGCCGGTGGCCAGCCCCAACGGCTGCAGGCGGTTGGCGTGGCGAATGATCGCGTCGCGCTCAGCGGCGTGGTCCACCGTCAGCCCTTCGCGTTCAGCACCTTGGCCACTGGCGCCGGCCGCAGGCGGAAGGCGTCGGGCATGCCTGAACCCAGCAGCGGGCGCAGGTAGAGGCGGAAGGCGTCGGTCACGTCGGTGCCGCTGTCGGCGATGAAGTGGTCTTCCATCGTGCGCGTCTTGCCGGCCACGGTCTCCAGCGGCACCAGGTTGTAGTCGACCGAGTAATAACCTGTGCGCTGGATGGCCACCGACCCGTCCCGATCGCCCCACATCGCGAACTGCACCGCCTTCTCGCCGACCTCGCGCGCCTCGCGCTGGTCGACGTCGCTCACGCAGCCGACGAAGCTGCGTTGCAGATAGCCGAAGGTGTCGCCACGCACGCGCTTGATGCCCAGTTTCTGCTTGATCTCCTCGCACAGCAGGTCGGCCAATGCACCGCTGCCCGACAGCTGCACGTTGCCGTGGGCATCACGCTCCATGTCCTTGGCCAGCTTCGCCAGGATGGGCACGCCCGCCGCGTCATGGATGCCCTCGCTCACCGCCACCACGCAACGGCCATGGCGCTGATGGACCGACTGCACGTCGGCCAGGAAGCGGTCGATGTCGAACACCCGCTCGGGCAGGTAGATCAGGTGCGGGCCGTCGTCCGGAAACTTCTTGCCCAGCGCGCTGGCCGCCGTCAGGAAGCCGGCATGGCGGCCCATCACCACGCCGATGTACACGCCGGGCAGCGCCGCGTTGTCGAGGTTGGCACCGGCAAAAGCCTGGGCGACGAAGCGCGCCGCGCTGGGAAAGCCCGGCGTGTGGTCGTTGCCCACCAGGTCGTTGTCGATGGTCTTGGGAATGTGGATGCAGCGCAGCGGGTAGCTGGCCGCGCGGGCCTCGTCGGCAATGATGCGCACCACGTCGGACGAATCATTGCCGCCGATGTTGAAGAAGTGGCCGATGCCATGCGCCTTCAGCACGGTGAAGATGCGGTGGCAGTAGGCGGCATCGGGCTTGTCGCGGGTGCTGCCCAGCGCCGACGAGGGCGTGCCGGCCACCAGTTCCAGGTTGTGGCTGGTCTCGCGCGTCAGGTCGACGAAGTCCTCGTCGACGATGCCGCGCACGCCGTGGCGGGCGCCGTAGACCAGGTCGATGCCCTTGTGGCGGCGCGCCTCCAGCACCACACCGACCAGGCTCTGGTTGATGACCGCAGTGGGGCCGCCGCCCTGGGCGACGAGGATCTTCTGCAAGGCCATGCTCTGCTCCTGTGGCGGACAACCGGGGCCGTGCCAGCGGCGCGCCCGGGCCGGCGCGCATTCTCGCCTGCGGCTGTGCTGGCAGGCGCCGCAGGACGCCCATCCCCAAGAGCCGTGATGGTGCGCAGCACCAGCCTGCTGCGTGACGCGCCCGGCGGCCACTACAGCCTGGGCCGCACGCAGATGGCCTTCTGGGGCCTGCTGGTGTTCCTGGGCTGGCTGGCGGTGTGGGTGCTGACGCAGATGCTGGAGTACATCCCGAACCAGACCCTGATGCTGATGGGCATCAGCGCGGTCACCGGCCTGGCGGCGGCCTTCATCGGCCAGCCGCCGGCCGACCGGCTGGCGACGCTGAAGGCCGAGGCCGATGCGCTGCGCGCCAAGCCCGCCGCGTCACCACCGGTGGCGTTGACACCGGCCGAGCATGTGCGCCTGGCCGAGATCGACCAGGACCTGGCGCGCGTCCAGGCCTTCAATGCCCGCCCGGCGGCGTTCTGGCGCGACCTGTGCGACGACGGCAACGGCCCCAGCGTCCAGCGCGTGCAGGTGGTGGCGTGGACCCTGGCGCTGGGCGTGGTCTTCGTCTTCTCGATCGCCTCGACGATGGCGATGCCCGAGTTCAGCCAGACCCTGCTGCTGCTGATGGGCCTGAGCAACGGCACCTACCTCGGCTTCAAGTTCAGCGAGAAGGCCTGAGCCGCAGCGGCGGCCCCGGCGTGATGGGCCGGCGCCGCCGCTGCGGGCATGTCAGCGCAAGTGGTGCACCGGCGCCAGCTGGTAGACCGGCGTCGGAATGCCGGCCAGCCGCGCCTTCAGCTGCAGCGACAGGAACTGCGAGTAGTGCCGGCTCTGGTGCAGGTTGCCGCCATGCACCCACAGGTGCGGCACCTGGGTGGGCTTCCACATGTTGCGCAGCTCGCCTTCCCAGGGCCCCGGGTCCTTGGGCGTGTCGCTGCCCAGGCCCCACACCTTGCCGAGCCGGTTGGCCACCTCGGGCGAGATCAGCTCGGCCAGCCACTGGTTCATCGAGCCGTAGCCGGTGGCATAGACCAGCACGTCGCAAGGCAGCTCGGTGCCGTCCGACAGCGTCACGCTCTTCGGGTTGATGCGCTCGATGTTGACCCGGCTCTTCAGCTTGATGCTGCCGTTGGCCACCAGCTCGCTGGCGCCCACATCGATGTAGTAGCCCGAGCCGCGGCGCAGGTACTTCATGAACAGGCCCGAGCCGTCGACGCCGAAGTCGAGCAGGAAGCCGGCCTTCTCCAGCCGTGCGTACAGGTCGGCGTCGCGCCGCTTCATCTCGTCGTAGACCGGCACCTGCAGCGGCGCCATGATCTTGTAGGGCAGGCTGGCGAAGATCAGGTCGCCCTTGTGGTGGTCGACACCGGCGGCGATCGCCTCCTCGCTGTACAGGCCGCCCAGTGCCAGCTCCATCAGGCTGGCACTCGGGGCGATGTGGGTGGAACTGCGCTGCACCATGGTCACGTCGACACCGTGCTCCCACAGCGCGGCGCAGATGTCGTGCGACGAGTTGTTGCTGCCCAGCACCACCACCTGCTTGCCCTTGCAGGCCTCGGGCCCGGGGTGCTTGCTGGAATGGTGCTGGTCACCCTGGAAGGTTTCAGCACCCGGGATCTGCGGCACGTTGGGGTAGCCCGACACGCCCAGCGCGATCACCAGTTCCTTGGGCTTGAGCACCAGGGTCTCGCCGCCGCGCTGCACCGTCACCTGCCAGGTCTGGCTGGCCTCGTCGTACTGCGCGCCGGTCGCCGTGGTCGACGCCCAGTAGTTGATCTCCATGATCTTGACGTAGGCCTCCAGCCAGTCGCCGATCTTGTCCTTGGGCGCGAACACCGGCCAGTCGTCCGGGAAGGGCAGGTAGGGCAGGTGGTCGTACCAGACCGGGTCGTGCAGGCACAGGCTCTTGTAGCGGTTGCGCCAGCTGCCGCCGGCGCGCGGGTTCTTCTCGACGACGATGTGCGAGATGCCCAGGCGCCGCAGCCGCGCACCCAGCGCGATGCCACCCTGGCCGCCGCCGATGATCACCACCTCGGGCTGCACCGTGCGACCCAGGTTCGCCGCTTCGTCGGCCTTCAGCTCGGCCCAGCTCTTGCGGCCGCGGTGCACGCCGTGCTCGGCGCCGGCCACGCGGCGCTTGCCGGTCTTCTCCTCGTGGCCCTTGAGCTCGACCATGGTCGTCAGCAGGGTCCAGGCGCGTCCGTCGATCAGCCGCACCTGGCCCTTGCCGCGGGCCAGCCGGGTCTCGAAGGTGAGCCAGGCCTCGGTCACGCCGTCGGCGGCGGTGGCCTCGCCGATCAATTGCCAGTTGCTGGGCGCCACGTCGTCCAGGCGGGCTTCGAGCATCGCGCGCACGGCGGCCGGGCTTTCCTGCGTGCAGATGTTCCAGGTGAAGCTGACGAGGTCGCGCCAGTAGCAGTCGTCGCCCATCAGCGCCACGGCGGCGGCGATGTCACGGCGCTGCAGCGCGCTGTCGAAGGCGCTCAGCCAGGCTTGCGCCTGCTGGGTCGGGGTGGTGTCGGTCATGGTGGGCATGTCTCCGTGTTCTGCTGAACCGTGCAGCGGCCGGTCGGCCGTGCGGCTGGATCTGCGCAAGGTGCGTGCCGCGCCGGGGCGGGCAGCGCATGCGGCGGCGCACCATCGGCGCTTGGCCAATGCAGGCGCGGCTTTTCCGTGGTCGACAGCGCGAACCTGCTGCAGCGCAGCAAGCGATCGACGGCTGTCACAGGGTGACAGGTGTCACACCCGTGCTGTGACAGCCGCCGCAGGGCGCGCTGATCCAGGACATCGAACTCGGCAAGGACGCCGACGGCAAGGTCCGCTACGTCGCCAGCTTCGTGCTCACGACACCGGTCGACCTGAAGCAGGCCAGCGGCCTGCTGTGGCACGACGTGCCCAACCGCGGCTCGCCGGCGCCGATCAACGCCATCGAGCGCGGTTTCGGCGACATCGGCCTGGCCAGCGCCTGGCAGGGCGACAACGCGGCCATCAACCCGCAGAACGGCACGGCGGTGCGGCCGGCGATGGCGGTCGACGGCCGCCACTTCCTGCAGCTGCCCATCGCCCGCAACGCCGACGGCTCGGCCGTCACCGGCCTGGTGTTCGGCCGCATCGTCAACCGCAGCGGGCCGGGGTCGCAGCCGCTGATCGTGCAGACCAACCCGGTGCCCTACAGGCCGGCGACGCTGGACACCGCCCAGGCCCGCCTGGTCACCCGCAGCGGCGAGTTGCAGGACGGCACCGCCATCGGCGAGCAGGTGGTGGCGCCAGGCGACTGGGCCTGGGCCCGCTGCGACGCGGCCAACCCCTTCCCCGGCACGCCCGACGCCAGCCAGGTCTGCGTGAAGGGCGGCTTCGACCCCGCCAAACTCTACATGGTGGTCTACACCGCCAAGGACCCCTGGCTGCTGGGCGTGGGCTTCGCCGCCTGGCGCGACGTGGGCCAGTGGTTCCGCACCGCCGCCGCCGACGACACCGGCACGCCCAACCCGGTGGCGCAGCGGGTGACGCACAGCATCGCGCGCGGCGTGTCGCAGTCGGGCAACTTTCTGCGCGGCTGGCTGCACCTGGGCTTCAACCAAGGCGAGGACGGCAAGCCGGTGCACGACGGCCTGTGGCCCATCATCGCCGGCCGGCGCATCGCGCTGAACTTCCGCTGGGCCCAGCCCGACGGCATGCTGGAGCTCCACCAGGCCGGCAGCGAAGGCCCGCAGTGGTGGGCGAAGCATCCCGACCCGGTGCGCGGTGGGCCGGCGGCCGGCACCCTGGACCGCTGCGAGGCCAGCAAGACCTGCCCCAAGGTGGTCGAGCATTTCGGCTCGGCCGAGGTCTGGGCGCTGAAGCTCACGCCCGAGTGGGTGGGCACCGACGCCAGGGCCGACCTGCCGCTGCCGGCCAACGTGCGCCGCTACGACATCCCCAGCAGCACGCATGGTGGTGGTGCCGGCGGCTTCAACAGCAGCCTGCCGGGCAAGGGACTGCCGGCCACCGGCCCCAACTGCCCCGGCAACAACTTCGGCACCGGCGTGCTGCCGGCCAACCCCGTGCCGCACACGCAGACGGTCAACGCGATCCGGGCGCACTTCCGCCAGTGGGTGATGAAAGGCACGCTGCCGCCGGACAGCGTCTATCCCAGGCTCGCCGGCAGCACGGTCGACGCCGACGCGCTGATCGGCGCCGCCGACGCCAGCGAGGTGCTGAAGTGAGGCGGCGCGCCTAACGCGGCTTGCGACGGGGCGCGGCACCGGTGCGCGGCGGCAGGCCGCTGTGGCGCGTCAGCACCGTGCCGCGCTTCGGCGTGGCGGCGGGCGCCTCGGCCCTGGCCGCCGTCTTGACCGCCGGCTGGTAGCTCGGCACCAGGTGCTTCTTGCCGTTGCCGATCAAGTCGGCCCGGCCCATGGCCTGCAGGGCCTCGCGCAGCAGCGGCCAGCCGGCGGCATCGTGGTAGCGCAGGAAGGCCTTGTGCAGGCGCCGGCGCTTCTCGCTGCGCACCACGTCCACCCGCTCGTTGCCGTCGGGCTTGGCCACATCGCGGCTCAGGCCCCGCAGCGGGTTGCGGCCCGTGTGGTACATCGCCGTCGCGCTGGCCATGGGGCTGGGATAGAAGGTCTGGACCTGGTCGGCGCGGAAGCCGTTGCGCTTGAGCCAGAGCGCCAGGTTCATCATGTCCTCGTCGCTGGTGCCCGGGTGGGCGGCGATGAAGTACGGCACCAGGAACTGCTGCTTGCCGGCCTCGGCGCTGAACTTGTCGAACAGCTGCTTGAAGCGGTCGTAGCTGCCGATGCCCGGCTTCATCATCTTGGCCAGCGGCCCGGCCTCGGTGTGCTCGGGCGCGATCTTCAGGTAGCCACCGACATGGTGGGTCACCAGTTCCTTCACGTAGGCGGGCGAGCGCACCGCCAGGTCGTAGCGCAGGCCCGAGCCGATCAGCACCTTCTTCACGCCCGGCAGCGCCCGTGCAAGGCGGTACAGGCGGATCAGCGGGTCGTGGTCGGTGCCCAGGTTGGGGCAGATGCCGGGCCACACGCAGCTGGGCTTGCGGCAGGCGCGCTCGATGGCCGTGCTCTTGCAGCGCAGGCGCCACATGTTGGCGGTGGGGCCGCCGAGGTCGCTGACCACGCCGGTGAAGCCGGGCTGGCCGCGCATGGCCTCGATCTCGCGCACGATCGAGTCCTCGCTGCGGCTCTGGATGATGCGGCCCTCGTGCTCGGTGATCGAGCAAAAGCTGCAGCCGCCGAAGCAGCCGCGCATGATGTTGACGCTGAAGCGGATCATTTCCCAGGCCGGGATCTTCGTCGGCCCGTCGTGGCGCCCCTGGGCATCGGCGTACTGCGGATGCGGGCTGCGCGCATACGGCAGGCCGAAGACATGGTCCATCTCGGCCGTGGTCAGCGGCACCGGTGGCGGGTTCAGCCACACGTCGCGCGGCTTGCCGCCGATCAGGTGCTGCTGCACCAGGGCCCGCGCATTGCCGGGGTTCGTCTCCAGGTGCAGCACGCGGTTGGCGTGGGCGTAGAGCACGGGGTCGCGCTTGACGGCTTCATAACTCGGAATGCGCACGACCGTTCGTTCACGCGGCGGCAGGTTCAGCTTGCCGGTGCGCGGGATCAGCCGGATCGGCTGCGGCGCCGCCGCGTCGGGCGGCTCGTCGCGGGCACACGTGGTGCCCGCCGCATTCGCCGCCTCGCTCGGCATCTGGTACGGGTTGATGTGCGCGTCGACCCGGCCCGGCAGATCCACGTCGGTGGAATCCAGCTCGAACCAGCCGGCAGCGCTGGCGTCGCCATCACGCCGCAGGAAGGCCGTGCCCCGCACATCGGTGATCTGCACCACCGCCTCGCCGGCGGCCAGGCGGTGGGCGATCTCCACCACCGCCCGCTCGGCATTGCCGTACAGCAGCAGGTCGGCCTGGGCGTCGACCAGGATGGCGCGGCGCACCTTGTCCTGCCAGTAGTCGTAGTGGGCGATGCGGCGCAGGCTGGCCTCGATGCCGCCCAGGATGATCGGCAGGTCGGCACCGAAGGCCTCGCGCAGGCGCTGGGTGTAGACCAGGCTGGCGCGGTCGGGCCGCTTGTCGGGCGCGCCGCCGGGGGTGTAGGCATCGTCGCTGCGCGGCCGGCGGTCGGCCGTGTAGCGGTTGATCATCGAGTCCATGTTGCCCGCGGCCACGCCGACGAACAGGTTGGGACGGCCCAGCGCGGTGAAGGGCGCGGCGCTCTGCCAGTCGGGCTGGGCCAGGATGCCGACGCGGAAGCCCTGCGCCTCCAGCACGCGGCCGATCACCGCCATGCCGAAGCTGGGGTGGTCGACGTAGGCATCGCCGCTGACGATCAGGATGTCGCAGCTGTCCCAGCCCAGGGCGTCCATCTCGGCGCGGCTGGTCGGCAGGAACGGCGCGGTGCCGAAGCGCCGGGCCCAGTACGGACGCCAGGCGGTCAGGGGCTTCGCGTCGAGGCCGTATTCGATGCGGGGGCTGGCGTTGGACACGGCGGCTGACGGGTGGGCGGCGCTTCGGCGGGGCCGTGATTGTCGCCCCGGGCTGGGCGGCGGCAGGACCAAGACCGCGAGAGCCCGCACGCACAGCATGTTGTCCGACGTCCGCTTGCGGCCGGCGCGCACAGCCGCGGGCAAACCGCCTGCCCAGACTGGGCGGGCTGCCACTTCCGACCCGCCATGCCACCCCCGCTGCACATCGTCTTCAACCTAGGCTCCGGCCATGGCGATGCCGAGGCCACGCGCACGCGCATCGCCGACGCGTGCGCCGCGGCGGGCCGCAGCGTCCGCCTGATCGAGGTGCTCGACCCGCGGCAGCTGCCGGACCTGGCCGCCCAGGCGGTGCGGGCCGCGCGCGCCGATGGCGGCATCGTGGTGGCGGCCGGCGGCGACGGCACCATCAACGCCGTGGCCCAGGCGGTGCTGGGCAGCGGCTGCACCTTCGGCGTGCTGCCGCAGGGCACCTTCAACTACTTCAGCCGCGCCCATGGCATTCCCGACGACCTGGACGCGGCGCTGCAGCTGCTGCTGACCGGCCGGCCGCAACCGGTGCAGGTGGGCCTGGTCAATGGCCGGGTGTTCCTGGTCAATGCCAGCCTGGGCCTGTACCCGCGCCTGCTGGAGGACCGCGAAGCCTGGAAGCGCCAGCTGGGCCGCAGCCGGCTGGTGGCCGGCATCGCCCTGCTGGCCACGCTGCTGCGGGGCCACCGCAGCCTGCGCCTGATCCTGGAGGCCGCCGACGGCGCCAGCCGTCCGCAGGCGCTGCGCACACCCACGCTCTTCATCGGCAACAACCCGCTGCAACTGGCGCAGATCGGCCTGCCGCAGGCGCAGGCGGTGGAAGGCGGCGCGCTGGCGATGGTGGCCCTTCGGCCGGTGGGACGGCTGGCCCTGCTGGGCCTGGCACTGCGGGGTGCCCTGGGCCGGCTGGGCGAGGCCGACCAGGTCATCGCCTTCAGCAGCCGCTCGCTCAGCGTGCAGCCCGGTTGGCCCTGGAACCCGCGCGGCGTGAAGGTGGCAACCGACGGCGAGGTGCGGCGGCTGCGCGCCCCGTTGCGTTTCAGTGTGTCGCCCCAACCCTTGCATCTGATCCAGCCACCACCGTTTGCCGGCGGGGCCACCGAGACGGTCGCGGCCGTCACGCCCGCCGGCGTGTCGCTCGCCACCCCGTCTGCCAGTGCCATCGCCACGGCCTTCGATCCCGCATGACCCTGCTCCTGCACGCCTCCGATCTGCACTTCGGCACCGAACAGCCCCAGGTCGTGGCCGCACTGGAACGGCTGGTGGCCGACCAGCGTCCCGACGTGCTGCTGCTGTCCGGCGACGTGACCCAGCGCGCGACCGCCGCGCAGTTCGCCGCCGCGCGCACCTTCATCGACCGGCTCCAGGTGCCGGCCATGGTGGCGGTGCCGGGCAACCACGACATCCCGCTGTTCGACCTGCCACGGCGGTTGTTCAACCCCTACGGCCGCTGGCGCCAGGCCTTCGGCGATGACCTGGAACCCGTCTTCGAGAATGCCGCGGTGCTGGTGATCGGCGTCAACAGCACGCGGCGCTGGCGCCATGTGCAGGGCGAGATCGCCGACCTGCAGGTCGCGCGCGTGGCGCAGCGCCTGGCCGCCGCCAGCCCGCGCCAGTGGAAGCTGGTGGTGCTGCACCAGCCGGTGGCCGTGCCCCGGCCCGACGAGGACCACAACCTGGTGCGTGGCTATGCCAAGGCTGTGAAGTACTGGCGCACGGCTGGCGCCGACATGGTGCTGGCCGGCCACAACCACCTGCCCTGGGCCGCACCGCTGGTGACCACCGGCGATGCCGGGCGCGTGATCTGGGCGGTGAACGCCGGCACCGCGGTGAGCCATCGGGTGCGGCCGGAGGCCGGCAACTCGGTGAACATGATCCGCATCACCGAACTCGCCGACGGCGCGGCCGGCGCCCGGCAGGCCCTGATCGAACGCTGGGACCACCAGGCCGAAGGCGACGCTTTCGCCTGCGTGGCGCAGCGCGAACTGCGCCGGCGCTGACGCCCGGTCAGACCGCCAGGGCCCGGCGCAACGTCATGCGCGCCATCATCCGGCTGGCCATGTTGGCACTCATCAGCACCGCGAACCAGCGCTCCCGCGGCTGGACGAACAGCGCGGTGCCGCTGATGCCGGACCAGGTCAGTTCGCCTGGCGTGCAGGGCATGGCCGACGGGCCCCAGTCGTGGCGCACCGCCAGGCCCAGGCCGAAGCCGAAGCCCGGGCCGGTGTAGCCCGCGGGGCCGTCGACCCCATCGGTCAGTTGGTTGCGGGACAACTCGGCGAACAGGCGTTCCGACAGCAGGCGCTGGCCGCCGACCACGGCACCATCCGCGAGCAGCCGGCCGAACGCCGCGTAATCATCCTGCGTGCTGACCAGGCCGCCGCCG
>Ga0116179_1003025_pt1 | contig 11788 bp, 24 predicted proteins | sample AD_UKC071_MetaG_FD_89751 | JGI IMG/M metagenome (GOLD analysis project Ga0116179, IMG submission 89751) | Active sludge microbial communities of municipal wastewater-treating anaerobic digesters from USA - AD_UKC071_MetaG | ecosystem: Engineered > Bioreactor > Anaerobic > Digestate | place: USA...
CACATCAGAGAGCGGTGCGTCACAGTATGTTTCGATGTCGAGATGTAGTGCAGTCACAGTATCACCTCAAGATGTTAATGACATCATTCACGCTCTCCCACTCGCATTGTGCGCACGATCAGCTTTTCCTTTGTCCAGCAGCTGGATCACGCAGTCCGCGGCAGGTCTGTTGCTCCGAGATATAGCTGTGTCTACGACATCCCGCGCATAACCCATCGCCTCTTCGGTGTTCGCGGCATCAAGCAGCCCTATTGCAGAGGCTTCATAGGGGGTTACTACAACTACGTATCTAGGCATGGCATACTTAACCTCCTTGATATAGCGGAGAGGGGGCGCAGGGCCCCCACCTCCGATCTCTGGATCTTACTGTAGGAAATCCGCAAGCCCGTCATCCGATTCCTCGAAGTCGAAGTCGTCTGCGGCCGATGAGAACCCACCCAGGGGCTCACCGTCGTCGATCTTCTGTATGTTTCCGAGTCCGCAGCCTACGCCACGATTGCCGGAAACGCTATAAGGGAAGAAATTGATAGAGACTCGGGCATAGCATCCGGAGTAAACCTCATCTGGGCCCAGGTCCTTACGGCCCTTGAGGTCCACGATCTCAGGCTTGCGGGTGCTGCTTGCGTTTAGGAAGAATGCATCGGCATATACGTAGTCCTCCGGCCTGTCCTCATCGCCGTCACGAAGAGGGAGCTTGAGGTTCGCGGGGATTTTGCCTCCCCACTTAGTGTCCTTGCCAAGGGCAATAGCCTCTTCCACCGCCGCATTGATGGCCCCGATCGTGGCCTTATCCTCTTTGGGGATAATAATGGACGTGGAGTATTTGGGGTCGCTCACACCGTCCACTGATCTAGGCTCGTGGACATTAGCGTAGGACAACCTCACTTTTCCGGTTACAACTTTAGTCCCGATCTGTTTTGGTTGGAATTTTTTCATTATTGTTGCCTCCTTATATATCGAACTCGAAATCTTCAGCCGCCGAATTGATCTCCGGTCTTGGATCGCTGTCTGGCACTAGTGCGGGTTTGCCTGGCGGCTTGATTACTAGCCCCGGTTCCTCTAGGAGTTCACAGAACTGCTTTTTCCCGAGGAGTTTTTCCATGGCGGTGATGCCAAGAAGTTTGGGTTCCTGATAAATGTCCCGTTTGCGGTATTTCGCGGCCCGCAGAACCTGTTCCACTGTCGCTTGATCTGTATAGCGGCGGTCGCTCCGGCCCTCCACCAGCTTCCAGCCATCGAATCTTACGCCGTGATCGCGCGCCTGCTCCAGTGCGAAGCCTTTAACGTCGCTGGCCCACTCCTGTATCACATCCACTTTGGATAGAAGCTCAGCGACCTCCTCAATATCCAAGAGCATTGGATCTTTCAGCGCGAATTCGCTTTCTTCCAAACACACCTCATCCAACGTAAACGCATTTGCGATTTTTTGCATCGCCTCGGCCCTAGCACGGCATCTAGATTTCACTTTGCAGAAACGGCACCAATCGCCCGGCGCCGGCTCCCCTTCGCCTTTCCATGCAAGCTGTGCTTTAGGTTTCAGCTCGTTCTCTGCCCATGCTAGGAGCTCGTCTGCGGGGACCTCCCACGAGGAGATGTTGTCGATTCGTGGTTGGTGGATTGTCATTCGAACCGTTTGGATGTCATATAAGAACCCAAACCCATGCAAGGCGCCTAGCGCATAGAGCATCATTTGTGGGTTGTGGTCGGCCATGACGGGCACACCTTTGCCATACTTAAAGTCGATGACCTCCATTAGGCCATCTGCAATGATGATACAGTCGGCTGTTCCGAATCCACGGGGCACCCACCGGCTAAAATCTACTCGCTGCTCCACAAACACTAGTGGATCCACTGTTCGGCTCTTGGCCCCGGCCAAAGCCTCTAGCACATAAGAGCCGTATTGCTCTACGTAATCAGGCATTTCATTGCTGTATAGCTCGTCTTTTTTTAGGTCTTCCAGAACACAAGCGATATCTGCAGGCTCTCTCAGCTCTAATGCGGACTCCAACCACAGTGAGGCCAGCGAATGCGCCAGCGTCCCCTCCGCGGCATATACCGATCCGGTGTCTGGCGTTTTGGCCTCCAACTGTGCGCTCGGTGGACAGTTAAGCCACCGATGCGCACCCGAAGCGCTGAGTATTGCATGTGCGCGCGCCATTACATTGCCTCCAGTCGGGCGTAGACGTCGTCCCACACGTCCTCGGCCAGCCCCGAAACGTTCTCCGAACCGAACTCGGTAAGCAGTGCTTTGAGTTCTGCTTGCTTGCCCCGCTGGGCGACCTCGACGAATTTCGCCATCAGTGTCGCTAGGTCGATTGAGGGCTTCGTTTTGTTAGTCTCGGTCTTCGTGATCTTTTCTGGCTTGGGTTCCACTACCGGCGCAGGCTCCCCCGACTCATTCATGGCTTGTATCTGTATAGCGTTAGCCAGAGCTATGAGGCTGGCTGCCAGATCATCAAGACCCCGAATTGTAATCGTGATCTCTGCCATTATTACCCGTCTCCTTTCCTGTTTTTGAACTCTCTTCGCCACTGAGCGATATCTCGCACTGCATCAGGTATCGCTACGCACACGAGCCCGCCCAGGATGAAACACAACACCATGACCGTGCCCAAGTGCGGTTTAGTTATCCACATTGCCCGTCTGCCTCCCTATAGGATCTGCCGTAACTGAGACTGGCTGCGCCCCATCGCGCGTGTCCAGCAGGCACTCCACCAGCATTCCCGGCGCCCCGTGGAGGAGCTGGTCTGCTACCTCTGCACAATCTTGGATTGTTGCGCAACGGCATATCTGTCGCCGCATACCGCGTTTGTCCACTAGATGCACACTATAAGGCCTTGCGCGTTTTTCTATATCATCACAACTCACGAGATCCCCTCCTTGTAAAGGTCCGCCAACCACTGGTCAAAATCAGCGTGATCAGCATCGGACATGACGTGGTCGCGTTTCAGCCCGCGCGCGTAGCGCCAGCGATGGAAGTGCTCAGTGAGCCAAAGCAAATACCCGCGAGGTCCGTGTCCGTTACGGCCCAGGCCCGCAGCTTCCATTTGCTTTATCTCTGCTGGCGACTGCGCACCATGGACCAAACAGTAGATACGATACCGGCTGTTCACCTGCTCAAATGGATCGCTCACGCCTTACCACCTCTCTCCACGGGCACCGCCATATACCCTCTTGGATCTGTGATATTTCCGGTACTTGCGACGCCGTAGAGTGTCCGCAATGGCCTCCGATAGCCCATACGCAGCCCTGACAGTTTCGGCATGGCCGTTGGATGAGCATGGCTATGACTCCGATCGCCAGAAGGATCCACGCAATGACGCTTGCTGTCATGATGCATCAGCCTCCTTGGTCGCAGCCAATAGCGCCGCCTGCAGGTGATCCAGCCTCGGCCCCGCTATATAGCCGGTGTTGTGTATGCACGCAATCCTCGTGCATCGCGGCCCAAGTTGTGGGGTCTGTATGACCGCTGCTCTGGCCTTAAGCCCCTTTTTACGGGCATAACTGTCCAGATCCGCCTGGGCCTCTTCCCGCGTTCTCCGGCACGGAAGGTCAGGGCTCTTGTATCGCCTCGTCGAGCCCGTAGGGGCCTTGTAGGCCGTGAACCATGTGCGGCCCTCGCTAAAACCATCTGTCACAAATAACTCCCGTCCATCGGCCATCAGGTATTTCATGCGTTCTCCCCCAATCTCATTGCCACCAACTCATCCAGGATCCCTGGATTAGCATTGATGCCACTTAGTATGATGTCCACGGCTTCCGCGGCAGGACTTGCCCCACCCGCCGTCCGAAGCTCGCCGGATGCGATCCGATCCCTGGTCGACCGCAGCACACACACTAGCACGCCAAACCTGGCCTCCTCAGCCGGTGTTAACGGCCTCCGCTGGCGCGCCACAGACTTTGGCACGGCTCGCCGACGGATTCCGAGCTTTTGGTATCGTTGGCTGACGGCGCTTTCACTGCGCTCGAACCCTGCCGCGTTCAGCACTTGCACGATTTCCCGGAGCTTGCGCGTCTGGTTCTTGACCAGAATCTCGTCCTCAATCTCAGTCCAGCGCCGCTTTTCACTCATGGGCGCCCACCTCATCAAGCATCGTCGCAATGCGTTCCCGAACAGTGAAGGGCGACCATTCCAGACAACTCACGGTGCCACCTCCAATAATTCCTCGATAACCTCACGTGGCCGGTTCACTACTGCAGCAATCTCATCTGATTCTAGTCCACGATAGTATGCGAACCAACGAACTACGTCTGGTGTATCCTCGGACAATGGTCTCGTGAGGCTAAGATCCATTGGCTCCTCTTTGTTGCGCCTTATGTGCCCAGCCTTACCAATGATGCTGGCTCGCGACCTGTTGTAGCCCTGTTTCAATAGCTCAGTCTGCACTCGTTGCCAGCCATGGTCCTCGTAGTAGCAACGCAGAATATCAGTCTCCTCTGGAACCCAACCCCTTCGCGTCATCATTGCCACCCCCTTACATCAAGTTGCAACTGGTGTTGAAATCGGCATTACGACACAGGAGTAATTCGGATCCTTTGGATCTCGCAACAACACCGGATGCTTGTGGCTTTGGTAATAAATGTTCACTTCGTCTCCACCCATGGCGCTCAGTGCATCCCGCAGGTATGTGGGCCTCAGGGCCACCCACATGTCGCCGCCCTTATCACAACCAATCCCAATCTCCTCATGGGCCTCACCGACTTCGCTATAGACAGCCTTAAGGCTTAATGTATTGTCGGTTTGCTTTAAGCGAATCGCTGCCATGTCGTCCTTACACATCAAAGAGACGCGCTCCACTGCTGCCAGCAGTTGTTCGCGATCCGCTGTTAGCCTGGTCGGGGCATCAGCAGGATGAGGCAGCACCTGCTGCCAAGCTGGGAATTGACCTTCCAGCAGTCTACCCGTGAATCTCATGTTCGCGACAACCGAATGGATATGACTTGTGCCAATTGTGAGCCGAATGTCTTCACCGCCAGTCGCCCGTGCCAATTCTTCAAGGAATTGCGCTGGCACAATGGCTGTGACAGGCTCGTCCACAGGGAAGCTTGCTGGAATAGTTCGCACAGCCATTCGGAACGAATCCGTAGCAACCATCGTAAGCTCATCCTGTTCAAATACTGTGTAAACTCCGCTCAGCACATAACGACCAGTTTTGTCTGCGTTGGCTGTGGCGAATGCCACTTTACGCACCATTTCGCGGAACTCCTCGAACGGCACCTCGAGCGTCTGTCCTGAGTCTTCCGGCAATGCCGGATAACTTGTTGCCTCCATCTGCTGAAGTTTGAACTTGGTCTTATCTGCTGTAATTCGCAACATAGCCTCTTCGGCCGCCAGAACCACCTCGGTTCGGGGCAGTGACTTTACTATGCTGGTCAATTGTCTTGCAGGAACAACTACAGTCCCAGCCTCGCCAATGGTTACCGGTACGCACACCTCAATTCCAAGGTCATAATCGTAACCAACTATCCTCAGACCATGGTCGCCCGCATCCAAAAGCAAACCGGAGAGTATTTCTAATCCACTGCGAGTTGTGCCCCTAGCTGCTGCCCTGCTCGCTAAAGCTGTTGCTGATTGCAATACCGCCTTGTTGCATGAGAGTCTCATTTTTCAATTCCTCCTCAGAAAGTGGTCTGTAGCCTATAAGCGCAAGCTCTTTAGCCTTATGCTCGCTATCCACCACTGCTATCGATGTCCTGCCCTCATCCTTGCGAACCAAGCGTATTAGCATGCATCCATCTCCGCGTATGTCTTGCGCAACCAGTTCGTCTCCAGCATGAACCTTGGTCCAATCAATGTTCATGTCATCGTATTTTTTCGCTGCCGTTGCCACTAGCCCACCTCCGCGAGTTCAAACTCTACAACCCATACCTCAAGGTCGGGATCCCATTCGCCATTGATCTCCGGCCAGAGATTGATAAACTCTTCGGCGCTACCTACACCTTCCGCCCTGGCGTCGGCCTCTGAGATGTCCCCAACTCGCTCCCGCCGCACATCGAGGATCCTCAGATGCGCAAATGGTTTGCCATAGTAGCTCAACCTGGCCTGATGTATCGACCCAATATTCCAACGTTTCTTTCCGGTTCTCCGGGTCTGCGTTTTTTCGCCTGATAAAATCAGTTCTATGAATCGTTTCTTGAAGAGGATCACGTCACAATTTCACCCTCCCATCAGGCCCCAGGCCATACTTGCTTTGTATCTCTCTAACCCGCCAGCATAGCTGGTGCCCACTTATCTCTCTGCGCCGCCATTCACGACACGCTTCCATGCATTCATCGGCTGCTAGCTTTTCACGCTGTTTTATTGTGAGGTTGTCCACCGGAATCTCCATCGGCAGACTCACGACGCCACCTCCTCGTTAGCAAGATCCCGAAACGCCGTATTGACTCGGTCGTAGTAGACATCTATGGAGCCGGTTGGTCCGTTTCGCTGTTTGCCTATGATGATCTCCGCAATTCCCTTACGATCCGTGTCCGGTCGGTAATATTCCTCACGATGTAGCAGCAAGATCACATCTGCGTTCTGCTCAATGTCGCCTGACTCCCTGATGTCTGCCATTGTGGGCCTGCGTCCGGCTGAATCACGCTTGAGCTGAGCTAAGGCAAGGACCGGGACATCAAGTTCCTGCGCCAACCTCTTGAGTGCCACAGATATCTCGCCGATTTCTAGGTAACGGTTCTCCCTGGGTCTTACCGGTGGCATAATCTGCAGATAGTCCACAACGATAAGCTTCAAATCCTGCTCTGCCTTAAGCTTCCGCGCTGTTCTACGCAGATTGCCGACTGTTATATACGGTGGCTCCAGCGTCCATATGGGCAGTGGCGCAAGCTTGCCAAATGCCTGAGATATCCGGTCCCAGCCATAGTCGCCGAACCATGCTCTGCGCAATGATTGCAGATCAATTCGAGTAGCACGGGATATTGAACGCATGCCAATATTCACAAGCGTGTCTTCAAGCAGTGCATGGAGCACTGTATGCCCCGCTGTTCCTGCGCTTTCCATGATGCACTGGGCAAGCGCTGATTTCCCCATTGATGGTCTACCACCAAGAATCACAAGCTCACCGGGCTGCAAGCCGCCGGTTATGTCGTCGAGGTCTTGGAGCCCAGTGGTAATGCCCATTAGCTCCCCTTTGTGCTCTTGGGCATATTCCAGACGGTCTGCTACCCGGCGCATTGTCTCTGCGAACGAAACCGGCTCCCCTCCAACGGTCCGGCGATCAATCTCTAGAGCTGCAGCCTGCATCATGTCTGCAATATCCTCTTCGCCCTCATATGCTGCTTGGATGATTTCTGTGCATTTCGCTATTGCCTGTCGCCTGACAGACAGTTCAGCGATGATCTTGGCATAATAGATCCCGTTGGCTGCTGTGGGAACACTTGATGCAAGACTGCTAATAAACGTAGCCCCACCCAGCTCGTTCAATGTGCCGTTTTGCCGCAGGTAGTCTGTAATCGTTACGAGATCCACTGGCGTCGCTTGGGTTCGTAGTTCGGAAATAGCGTCGAATACAACGCGATGCTTATCCCAATAGAAGTCCTCGCGTCGCAGCATGTCGAGCACTTCATCAGACATGTTGTTGTCAAGGAGCATCGAGCCCAATGTGGCCATTTCAGCATCTTGGTTGATGGGCAGCGCCCGACTAGCCATCCGATGCCACCCCCTGCTCCTTATACATCTGAGCCTTGGCCCTCACTTCTGCCATGTAACGCCGTGTTTCTTCCACACCGGGGATATAGGGGCCAACGGGCTCCGAAGGCTCTGCACTTCCTGATTGTTTGGTTGTCGCCGGCGCCTCAATGTAATCACGCCACGTTTCTTCTTTGAGGAAGTTGTGTGCTTGCTGTATGAATTTGGGCATTTCGCCCTTATTGGCCGCTGCGTAGTTTTTGGCAGCCTTGATAACAAGCTCCGGATCAAAGTCAGGATCTTGTGAAAGCTTCCGCCATGCGTCACGTGCCGCTTTCGGATTGCGTCGAGAAGGGTATGCCGCCCAGAACGTATCGAACAACATTTGGTCACGGGGGGATAATAGGGGGGTACTCTGTACTCTTATATCTATAGGGCGTTCTTCCGCGTTCTCGTCGCGTTCTGTATTATGCGGAACGCGTTCCGAACGCGTTCCGGGGGCGTTCTCGTCGCGTTCTGCTTGTTGTTGTTGGCTTTCCCGCCAACGTCGCTTTCTTTCAGCTACTCGATGTGGTTCATCCGATGGTTTACGTGGGTTTCTCTTCTGCCAATTGGTCAAAACAATGGCCTCATCGTTTCTGATCTCGATCATATTGAATTGTGGGCTTGCAAACAGCTCCAAAGCCTCTGATAGCTGCTCTTCCGTTGTATATAGTGCCCTTGCAAGCCCTGGCAGCGGATATGGGCGTATAACTCCTCGTTCATCAGAACGATTGGCGAGACAGAGCATTCGGACCCACAACGTCACCATGCCGTCACTTAACGACAACATTTTGGGGTCGTCCAAAAACTCGTCATAAAACTTGAACCATGGTGTTCCGGCCATTATCATCATCCTCGCGCGTTCTAGTGGGCGTTCCGGGGGCGTTCCTGTGTATGATGGAACGCGTTCGGAACGCGTTCCGGGGGCGTTCCTGCTGCTCCAGCCCCGTTTCGCGTTTTGTGTAGCCCCATAATCTCCGCCTGTATCTGGTTTGCCTCCTCAATGCTCACAGTCTCTATCCCAGCAGCCTTTCGGACCCTCCGGATCTCCGCTCTTATCCGGTTTCTGGACGCGATCACGTCCATGTAGGCCGCGTCCCCAAGCTCTGGGTCATGTGTCTCATCGAACACGCTTTCCGCATCCTCTGCATCCCTAACAAGCTCATGCAATACGGTCACTTAGATCACTCCCTTGTAGTCCTGATTGTTCAGCCAGGCTGCACTCTTCACACTGTCGCCCTGTTGGGCCAAGGTCGCCACACCTGCTTGTTTCTCCCCATTTGAGAGGGCAATGACCATTCATCCTTTGGATCCGGTAATACTCAGTTTCGTCTAGAGTCTCTTTTTGGGTCTCTCGCGTTGCCAACACGGCTGTGCCGCCTGCAGCTTGAACAACGTATCCATGTTGCTCAGCCAGCTTCAGAATCTCTTGCCAAGCACTCATGACTGTTCCCCCTTTACGGTTCACGCAACCGTTGTTGCTTTACATCCCACACGCTCGGTTTTGGCATGTTGAACCCCTGGTTCTTAGAAAGCATTATCCTGTGTTCAATGGCCCCCTGAAGGTCCCACAATGCCTCAACAGGTGTATCGCCGATCCCATCCAACGGTAGGTCTATGGGGAGAGCTGCCCACGTCCAGCCACTACCAGTGTCTGAAGGTGTTAATGCTTTCCGATCTACGCGAAACAACTGCACAGGATAGCCGTATAGATCGAGCGTTTCTTTGGTGCCATATCTTGCTTCGCAAGCCGGGCGTTGAGTAGAAATCTCACGGACAAGCTTCTCAAGCTCTTCGATGCGTTGTGCAGCATACAAATCCATTGGGCTGTTGTTCAGCCTTAGCAAGGACACAATCTTCTTGTTCATCTCCGGATGGGTATCTATGGCCACACAGCGCCCGCTAGCTGCCTGTCCGCGTTCGTCCAGGGTTTTTTTGTCAGTCAATCCTCCGTCCTACGTAGGCCCGCCCGCAGCACCAGTAAACGCGCCTGCAGGCAGCCTCCATGTGTCTGTGACAATGTCTGACGTCTTGATGTCGCCGTCAAGGGCGATCCGGATCCACTTCTCAGCGTCCATGTTGTTAGGCACTCTTGATGTGCCTCGGTCTGCAAGCTCGGTTAACGTGAGTTTGTTGTCTATCGTGTGGTCCAGCTCTCGTTCCATCTCCACGAGTTTTGCGAACCGCTCTGGCGAAACCTCTCGCATCGTCGCCCACTGGTCGGCCGTGCAGAAGATGCAACCAAAACAACTTGTCCGACTGAAGCCCAACCAGTATGCCGGATGGGGCAGTATCCTGTGTTTCTCGATGATTTCCCACACCTGAGCCTCTGACCACTCGATGACGGTGCGCCACCACGTAACTTGCCGGTCCTTACGGTTGCATGGGTGCTCCTCGACGTTGAGGTATTTGGCACGATTCGCGGACTCCTCGCGTCTCTCACCAGTAATCACCAGATACGTGCCATGTTGATAATCTGGGTGATTGTTAAGGACCCTTCGCATGACATCGATCTTCAAATATGCCGTGCACCATCTAGTCCTCAAGCTTGCCGTCTTAGCTGGGAATTTGCGCCGTGTGCTGCGTTTCCCACCACGAGTAGGCAGTGTGACGACTTCGCCCCCGCGCTCAAACCGAACATCGTTGGTGAGGCGATCTTCGCGCATCATCTCTCCCCAAAAGCCGTCCTCGCGCCACTGGAATTCTGTGTGTATGCCCATGGCCTCACCGAATGCCCTAACATATGGTTCGGTCACTGGCCAGTCCATGAACGGAGTCCCGCCGTCTATGTCCTGGTGCCACAATACGATCCGATCTTTCGGAATACCGATGTCAAGCAGATAGAGCACACAGGCCGCGCTATCTTTGCCACCACTCGTACAGACGATGATACGGTCGTATGAGTCCAAGTCGCCGAGCGATGCGGCCCTGGGATGTTCGGATAGCTCTAACTCCTCATATTGCGACCATAAACTGTGCTGTAGCACGGCACTGGAGCTCATATGATTTCCTCCTTAGCGGACCCGGCGCGGTCCGCGTAGCTATTAACAAAACTCCGTACCAGATCAGGGCGAAGATCGAGCCCCGATAATCCAAACTAGAGGAGTGATCGCTAATCGATCTCCCTCGTTATGTGTTGCCCCGTGCGCCGCCGGGGACAGTTGGCCCGGCTACCTGACCTTAGTTCGCTTGCCTTATCCCCTAGCCGGCGGGGAAAGATGTGATGTTGGAATCATCACTATCGTTATTGCAATCCGCTTCAGTGCTTTGCGCCTTTGTGCAGTCCTCGCAATCCATTCCGCGGTTCACGCGGTAACAGTCTGATGGGTCGCAACCAATCCTTGGGTTAAGGTAACTCATAAGATCACCACCCCGGAATATCCGTGTTGGCACCGAACGAATTGGGATCCGCAGAGGGCTCATCGACGCCACCCGCCTCGTCCGGCCAGTCGATGAAGTCACATCTCTCAGCGATCACACTGATTTTGCTGCGATTCTGGCCAGTCTGCTTGTCCTGCCACTTGTCCTGCTGTAGACGCCCCGAAATCCCCACACGACAACCCTTGCGCATATGGTTGGAGATTGATTCTGCGACCTTCCCAAAGGCCGTAATGTCAAACCAATCTGTGACCTTGTCAGGCCCGATACGGTTTATAGCTATGCTGAACTTGGCCACTGCCGTTCCCTCTTGCGTATATCGCAACTCGGGATCTTGACCCAACCTGCCAATAAGACACACCTGATTCATGCTGAATCCTCCTTAACAATCCATTCATATTGCCATCCATCTGCACGTTGAATGACTTTGCAGTTCTTATGATTGGTGTTGCATATGATCTGTCGCTCTCCGTTTCGTATATCAAAGCTGCCACTAGCTCTACAGGTAACCCGTCCACGCCACTGCCCTGCATATTTCCCCTTCGGGACATCGGCAGCGACTTCGTCGATCACGGCCATGCCCGTTGTTCGAGATCCTGGGTCCAGCTTGAGCCTCAAAGGCTGAAGAGCACTCCCCTTGACCGTTCGGTCTTTGAGCCGGATAGTGAACGGCTCCATTGATGTATTACTGCTCTCTTGCGTTCTAGCAACTGTCTAGCCCGTTTCTCTGAGCACGGCATG
>Ga0116179_1003027_pt1 | contig 11779 bp, 6 predicted proteins | sample AD_UKC071_MetaG_FD_89751 | JGI IMG/M metagenome (GOLD analysis project Ga0116179, IMG submission 89751) | Active sludge microbial communities of municipal wastewater-treating anaerobic digesters from USA - AD_UKC071_MetaG | ecosystem: Engineered > Bioreactor > Anaerobic > Digestate | place: USA...
AACACTCGCGCAGCCTCCTTCAGGTGCACCATTGGAGCCGTCAGATCATCGATCTGGCGGGCGTCTCGCCTCTTATTCTCGATCGCGGTGGTCAGACCGCTGAAGAGCTCCGTTGCTACGACCACTCGAGGGAAGCTGACGTTGCCGTCGCCAGACGCCCCAGGGGTCGGAAGCGTGATGTCTTCGTCGGGCTTGGTCTGCGCGAGCAGGGTGAACATTCCAGACAGGCTGGGCTTTCCCGGGCTGGTCGCCGAGGGTGGCGTGCCGAATGCCGCACCATCCTCCTCGTCATCACCGAAGAACTCGCTGACGCCTGCGGGCGCCGCGCCCGCCACTTCCCCGTCGGCTCCGTCGACGGTGAGCAAGCTGTCGAGGTGTGGGGCCAGGGTCGTTGACTCGCCCAGTGCCGGAACCATGTAGTTGTCCAAGAGGTTCGTATCGATCTCTCGAAGTCGCCGATAGTCGACGCCGGCGATCATGGCGGCGAGCTGTGCGTCGCGTACGCGGCTCGCCTCTTCGGCCTTGGTGTTCTTCAGGCGCTGGTAATCCTGGTCTATCTCGATCAACGCCTGGCGCTGATCGTCGAAGTACAGGAAGTTCAGGACGCCGCCGCTCGCGCCCACGACCTCGCGGATGAGGCCAAGTAGGCGAAGCTCTCCTTCGACCAGGTCGACAGCGGCCTTGTTGTCCCTCTTGCTGGTGGTCAGCGACGGGCGGAGCGCGCGGCCCACTTCCAGGGTGGTGTAGTTCCCGCTGTTGATGAGGTCCTCGATAAAGAGCAGCTGGCTGGTGAAGCTGTACTCCTGCTTCACCTCCTGCTCCATCTGAAGCTGGAGCTCGAGCTCGGTGATCTCCTTCGGGCCGGCATCGGCCGGCAGGACGATCACCTTGATGTACTGCTCGCGCAGGTCCCGGAGCGCGACGGCGCGGGTGTTTGCGTTGACGAGAACCCCACCGGTCGTGAGGACGCCGGCGTACAGCTGGCCGTCGTTGGCCAGGGCGTTCTTGATGCGCTCGAAGCCAGGAGTTTCCCGGAGCAGATGAGCGATCAAACCTTGGGCCTGCTGACCGTACGGGTCGGCGGCCACCAAGTCCTGTTCACTCTGGGGGAGAGACTGCAGCTGGGCCTTGATCCGGTGGCTGTGCGGGCTCAGGAGGACGACGTCCAAGTCAACAGTGGCCACGGGGAGGACAAGTTTGCCTCCCTTCCACCTCAACTCTTCGGCGGTGCCACCGCCGCCCGCGACGGCCTGCTTTGCTGCGTCGACTGCGGCTTGGATCGAACTCTCCCGAGTGGCTGTCGTGATTGGTTGGCTCATGCACCTCTCCTGTGCGACGTTCGTCGGTTCAGCATCTCAGTCGTTACCGACATGCGCCGCGAGGCTGGCTAGCGCTTCGAGAGTCTGCTCCGTGTAGAGGCGCCCGCCGTACTCCCGCACCAGGTCGTCGCTCTCCCCTCGGTCTGCCCATCCGGTACCGAACAGCACGAGGACCGTCGGCACAGCGATCTTCTTGGGAAGCTTGAGCAGGGTCGCGGCCGTCTTCCGGGCTGTGCCTCCGTCTCTGGCGATGGCCACCAGAACCGCAAGGCCGGCTGCCCCGTCTGCCCGGCGGGTCACCACCGTGAGTTGACCGGGAGCCGTACCGACCACCCCAGCCCGATCAGAGAGGAATGACTTCGCGACAGGCGCGTCCCCTACGGTGGACCAGAATCCGACGCCCTGCTCGTCGAGTGCAGCAAGTACGCGACGGACCATGAGCCTGCTGATCTCGTTGTTGCTCCGGTTGCGGTGCGCACTCCAGGCGCTGCCCACATCGCGTTGCGCGAGAAGTGTCCCGTAGTCAACCCCGTCGGTTCGAAGCTTCTCGATCGCATCCCACCCACTCGAGCCGTCGAGGAGGAGCTCGAGTGGTCGGGCTGCGACTGCACCAACAAGCTGCGGTTCGACTTCCGCTCGCACGATGTCGTCGATCACTCTGAAGGCGCTGACCACCTGGCTCGGGTTCCAGGCTCCCTGCGAGTCGTTCGGCAGTGGCACGCCGCGCGCGAGAGAGCGAGCCTGAAGATCGCGCCAACTGAGGCCGGCCACGAGCCCCAACGTCTCGACGACCAGCGAGTCATCGGCCTGAGCCGCCATCACGGTCGCACTTGTGATGTCAGCCAGAGTTCCGCTCGGCGTCCGATGCGCGACATTCGCCAGTGCTGCCTGATACCGGTGCGGAGACACGATCGAGTTGGTCAGCACGAGGTCAGCGCTCGTATCGAGCGTGCTGCGCAACGCCGACCTCACCGCGGCCCGGAGCGCTGCGTCCGCACCATGGATGCCCGAGTCGGCCGCGGCCACGACCGCCGTTAGCAGGATCGCACCGTCTCCAGAGACCGGTCTTCCCTCCGCAATCCAGTGCAACGCGTCCACAAGATCCGCGCGACCGGTAGCCGCCAACAACGCGGACTCATGCTCGGGGGCAAGGTCGCCCCCGGTGCCTTCAGCCTCGACCATGCAGCCAATCTTGCACTGGACAGTTTCTTCGTGGCCCAGGACCGCCATTTCGTCCCGCCACCTACCTATGGTGGGCACTACGCGGCTCGGCCCTCGACGCACATGTGGCTGCTGAGGCTGATGGTTGCCGGGTGCCATCTATTTAGGACGAAAACCCTTGTCGCACAGCGGTATTCGAACTGGCAGGGGCGGGAGTTGATGAGGCGGGAGTAGACCTGCAGGAACGCCGTGCACGTCGACGGACAGGAGTAGTCGCATCTACTTCTACTCCTGTTGTTTGATGTCCCCCGCGGAGCCGTGGCGTTCCGTCTAGTCTGCGATTGGGGCAGCGTGGGTACCGACAGCGATATCCGCGAGCATGGTCGGCAGGTCAAGGATCGCGCGTCTGATGGCGCGATAGTCCTCCTCCGGCACCTCGACGCCACCCACGACGGCCGAGAACTCGTCGTCGTCGTCCCCGCCGAGCAGGCTCTGCGGTGCGGCGTGCGTACCGAGCAGGTGGACGTAGCAGCCATAGTCGATCTGGAGGACGTCGTACCGCTCGCCTGGTCTGTCCTTGCCGGACCACCCGCGCTTGATGATGTGCAAGATGCGGTCGTCCACGAGTTGTTGAATGAGGGCGTTCTCCGTCTGGTCCTGCTTGATGAGGAACGCCCGCGCCTTCCGGCCAGAGATCACGTCGCTCAGGATGCGGTCAAGTAGAGCGCGCGCGACGGGGATGCCGTTGAGCTGCGCTGCCTTGGTCGTGGTGTAGAGCTGAGACGCGGCCTCGCGGACGTGGGCCATTGCGATCTTGGACCCACCCGCGCGAAGTCCTGCGCGGCCGACGATGCTGAGTGCGTCACGTGGCACACCCTCGGCCGCGCGGATGACTTCCTGCAACGAGGTGACCTGGGTGAAGAGCGAGCTGGTCAGCTCGGCCTCGGACTCGGGCGGGTCCTCGCCGATGCCGATTACGGCGGTCGAGATGTGACGAAACAGCAGGGCTCGGAAGAACGACAGGGATCGCTGCGCCTGCTCCTCGCGGCTCCGGGCGGGGAACACCACGAACTCATCGAGGTCGAGCAGTGGGAACAGCTCAGCACCGACCTCCGCGCCGATGTAGTCGCCGCGCTCACCCGCGATGCGCCACTCCGAGCGGTGCGGGATGGCGGCGATGCGCACGGAGACCTTTGGGATGCCGAAGAACAACCTTCGGAGCATCTCGGCAAGGTAAGGCTGGAGGTCGATGGGGATGCCGCTCCACTCGTCAATGAGCAGCCAGAACCGCGTGGCGTCGTCTGCCTCGATGGCCTGGCGCATCGACTGCGTGACGCCGCCGAAGTGGATGCGGTGCCTGACCACGCCCGTCTGCCGGGTCCGTACGCCGTCCTCGCGGGCGGTCTCGCGCGTCGAGCCCGCGCCGACATTCAGCGACGGCATCCCTCCGGGGGTCCATCCAACCGCGGCATCGACTTTCGATCCCTGCGCCGACCGATCGGTTCGAGTGTCCTCCTGTTCGGTCTCCGTGGCGACCAGCACCTCCTGGAAGTTATCGAGCATCCGGTCGAGCACGTCGATCTGCACCTTGACGTTGCCCGCGAACGCGGCTTCGAGTAGTTGGGTGTGGACGATGCTCAGTACGTCGACCACGAGGCGGGTCGCCCGTTCGCTAATGCTGAGGTTGGGGTCGGCGTAGCGGCCCTCGGTGGAGCCGACGTCCTGCTCCATGTCGATGTAGACGACCCGGTTGCCCTTATCCCGCTCGGTCTGCGCGACGTACTTCAACGCGTGGGTCTTGCCGGTGCCCCGGCGGCCGAAGACGATGCCGTTGTCCTTCGCGCCCAGGGCGGCGGTCAGCGATTCGACGTTGACATACGTCGCGAGCACGTCGTCCTCGCTGACCCGCTCGGCGCGCTTCTCGACCTCTTGCAGCGCGCTAAGCAGGATCTTGGTGTCCACGTGGCGTTCCCTCCTCGGTGGTACTCGGTGCCGCGGCCCCCGTTCATCGGACCCCTGTCAGCCCTGTCCGGCCGTGCCGGGAGCGCCGACGGCCCCACCCCCGCGGGCGTGCCTGGAGACGCTAGCGGAGTCTACGCGGGCGCATGGACGCTCGCCTGTCATCAGTCGGCTGGGCGATAGACGACGTCCTGATCCCGGCATGAGTGTGAGCTTCCGGGACCAGCCCGCTGGTTGACGTAACGCGAATTGTTCGACAACACGTAGGCATTTTCCTCCAGGAACAAAGGGACGCTCCAGATCGGGGAGGTACCTGGTCATCGCCGGTGGTTGGCTCATGAGGTCATCCGCTGGTCGCGTGCGGCCGCGATGTATTGCGAGTACACGGCTGCGGAGCCGACGGCATGGCGTTCGATCGTCGATGGGTGGTAGCCCAAGGCGTCAGCGATGATCGGCACCGGCCCGAGCTTGGTCAACTCGTGCAGGGTCCCGAGCCGTGCAGCGCGCGTACTGAAGACCGTCTTGAGCCGTTCCCGCAGGCTGGAGCCGTGGATGTGTTGCCCGGGGGAGTAGCCGCGGAACACCCAGGTGCTGTTCGGGTGGGACGCGGTGAGGTCGTTTCCCGGCGTGGCAGCGAGTTGGCGCATGGGCTCGTCCAAGGGGGAGGGGAGTGCGAACTCGGTCTTCCCCAGGCGCACGGTGACGACGTCGCCGGTCACGGTGACGACGTCGCCGGTCACGGCGACGTCGTCCCTGACCGAACCCCGACCTACGGACACGATTTGGCACGTCCCTCTCAAGCGCCCGATGCTGGCGACGGGTGCCCCGACCATGGGCAGAACCCTCAACCGCAACGAGGAGCTCGAATACGGTGGGCCGATATTCGTCACGCAACGCGACAGAGGGGTTTCATGGCACCGCAGGGGTTTGAGGACAAGGTCGCCTTCGTGTGGAAGGTGGCGGACAAGCTGCGGGGGACGTTCAAGCAGCACGAGTACGGCTCGGTCATGCTGCCGCTGCTGGTCCTGCGCCGCATGGACGCAGTGCTCACGCCGACCAAGGCGCAGGTTCTGGAGAACGCCAAGAGCCTCCCGGACGATGCCCCCGGCCGGGACGCGATCCTCAAGCGCGCCGCAGGGCACCGGTTCTACAACACCTCGCCGTTATCGTTCGCGAGCCTGCTCGCCGATGACAAGAACGTCGCGGACAACCTCGCTGCCTACATCCGCGCTCTCTCCCCGGACGCCTACCGGGTGATGGAGGCCTACAACGTCGACAACCGGATCGAGCGGATGGACCGCGCCGGGATCCTGTATGCGGTGCTCGCCGACTTCGCCGACCTCGACCTGCGCCCGTCGATCGTGAGCAACGAGGCGATGGGCTACATCTTCGAAGAGCTGCTGAGGAAGTTCTCCGAGATGAGTAACGAGACCGCGGGTGAGCACTACACCCCCCGCGAGGTCATCCGCCTCATGGTCGACCTCCTCGTCTCCGGCCGCGCATCGAGGGAACTCACCGAGAACCCGGTGCCGGTGCGCACCGTCTACGACCCGGCCGCCGGCACCGGCGGGATGCTGATGACCGCCATGCACCGCATCCGCGAGCTCAACGACAAGGCCATCGTCAACGTCGCTGGGCAGGAGCTCAACGACGAGACCTGGGCCATCGCCCAGTCCGACCTGATGATGCAGGACATCGACCCCGCCCGGATGCGCAACGGCAACACCCTCACCGGTGACGCGTTCCCGACCGAGAAGTTCGACTTCATCCTCGCCAACCCGCCCTACGGCGTGGACTGGAAGGCGTACTCGGCCCCGATCAAGGACGAGCACGAGAAGCAAGGCCACCACGGCCGCTTCGGCGCCGGCCTGCCCCGAGTCTCCGACGGGTCGCTGCTGTTCCTGCAGCACATGCTCTCCCACATGAAACCGGCCGGGTCGCGGGTCGGGATCGTCCTGTCCGGGTCCCCGCTGTTCTCTGGGCAGGCCGGCTCCGGGGAGTCCGAGATCCGCCGCTGGATCCTAGAGAACGACTGGCTCGAAGGCATCGTCGCCCTCCCGGACCAGATGTTCTACAACACCGGCATCTCCACCTACGTCTGGGTCCTCACCAACGATAAGACTGAGACCGCCAAGGGCAAGGTCGTCCTCGTCGACGCGCGCGACCTCGGCACCAAGATGCGCAAGTCCCTCGGAGACAAGCGCAAAGAACTCACCCCGGCCGCGATCGACGACATCGTCCGGCTCTACCTCGGCGCCCAGGACGAAACCACCGACGACCCCCGCATCAAGGTTCTGCTCCGCGAGATGTTCGGGTTCCAACGGATCACCGTCGAACGCCCCATGTGCCGCCGCTGGGAAGTCACTCCCGAGGTGGTGGAGTCGGACGAGGCGTATGCGCACCTCGCCCCCCTCATCGGCCACCGGTTCGACACCGAGAAGGCCCTCCTGGGCGAGGTCGATGGGCTCACCCCGGCCGCGAAGAAGAAGTTCGCCAAGGCCTGCGCGGTCGCCGACCCCGACGCGCCGCTCGTCACCGGCCGCGGCGGGAAGGTCGAACCCGACCCCGACCTCCGAGACAACGAGAACGTGCCCCTTCCCGCTGGGTGGCTCGACCTCGACGACGACCAACGCGCCAAAGCCCTCAAGACCGCAGCGGAGGAGCACCTCGCCACGGAGATCCACCCCTACGTCCCCGACGCCTGGATCGACCACACCAAGACCAAGGTCGGCTTCGAGATCCCCTTCACCCGCCAGTTCTACGTCTACACACCACCGAGACCCGTCGACGAAATCGCCTCAGAGATCCGAGACCTCGAGACCCGGATCCAGGGCTGGATGAAGGACCTGGGACTGTGAGGACGTGGACGGACAACCTGCCGCAGGGTTGGAGGGTGGCTCATCCCAAGACTCTGTTCCGTGAGCGGCGCGAGCCGAGCCAGCGTGACGATGTCCACCTGACTCCGTCGCAGCACCACGGGGTTCTTCCGCAGGCCGAGTACATGAAGCGCACCGGAAGCAAGGTTGTGCTCAACCTCGCAGCGCCGGACAACATGAAACACGTCGAGCCGAACGACTTCGTGGCACACCTGCGCAGTTTCCAGGGCGGGATCGAGAAGTCATCCATGAGAGGCAAGGTGAGCACCGCCTACACGGTCATATCTCCGCTACCTGAGGCTGACCCGGGCTTCTATCGGTGGGCCTTGAAGTCCGGTGCCTTCATCAGCGAGTTGGCCGCCAACTGCGAACAGCTCCGCGACGGTCAATCGGTCAAGTTCGGCGACTTCGTCCGCATTCGGCTACCGCACCCTCCCCTCGATGAGCAGCGGCGGATCGCGGACTTCCTCGACGACCGCGTCGCCTGCATCGACCAGATCATCACCGCCCGCCGACAGCAGTCTGCGGCAGTGGGTCGGATGTCGCACGCAGCACTGAGCGCACTTCTGGACGAAGTTGGGTCCCGCTATGGTCTTGCGCCCCTTCGACGTTTCTGCGGAGGGATTGAACAAGGCTCCTCTCCTGTGTCGGATGATCGTCCGGCGGGGCCGGGCGAGCCAGGAGTCATCAAGACGAGTGCGATCCAGATGGGCGTCTTTCGGGCGGAACAGAACAAGGTCATGCCGGCCGACTCCGTCGATCCGAGGTACTTGATCCGCTCAGGCGACCTGCTCGTCACAAGAGGAAGCGGCTCCGCGGAACTCGTCGGTGACGCAGCCGTTGCAGTAGTGCCAAGCGACCTGATGCTCTACCTCTCGGACCTGACTTACCGCATCCGGCTTCTTGAGCTGGATCCGGTGTTCACGTCACTCAGTATCATCAGCGCCCGCGGAAGGGCTGAGCTGGGCGCCCGGGTACGTCAGGGCAGCGGCCCGGCGAAGGCTAGAGGCGAGGACATCCTCTCCATCCCGGTTCCTGCGGCTCCCTCGGCCGATCAAATGGCAATAGCGCGCCGAGCGAGCAGTGATAGGACGACCATGGAGAAGCGCCGGCAGCAACTGGATCTGTCGATCGCGCGCCTCTCTGAGTACAAGCAGTCGTTGATCACGGCGGCAGTCTCTGGGGAGTTGGATGTGTCGACTGTCGGTAGCGGGATTCCGGGCTGAGGGAGGGTACGGGTTATGTCGGTAACGCAGGAGTCAGCCTTCGAGGGGAACATCGAAGCGCATCTGCTCGGGCACGGCTGGGACACGGTCGCGCAGGGTGGTTATGACCGGAGAATTGGCGTGTTCGGCGATGAGGTGATCGCGTTCGTTCAGGCGTCGCAGCCGGACGAGTGGGAGCGGCTCGTGGCCCGGCATGGGGGTGAGGCGACGGCACGGACGAGGTTCCTCAAGGTCGTCACCGACGCCCTGGACCACCGCGGCACGGTGAGCGTGCTGCGGTCGCCGGTGAAGGACAGTGGGGTGTCGGTGCGGCTGTGCTACTTCAAGCCCGCGTCGGGGCTGAACGCGCAGCAGAGCGCCCGGTATGCGGCGAACCGGCTCGGGGTGACCCGTCAGCTGCATCACTCCGAGTCCCGTCCGGGCGACTCGCTGGATCTGGTCTTGTCGGTCAACGGGATCCCGGTGGCGACGGCGGAGCTGAAGAACCCGCTGACCGGGCAAGGGGTGGAGCATGCCAAGACCCAGTACCGCACGGACCGTAACCCTCACGACCTGATCTTCCGGTCGCGGGCTCTGGTGCATTTCGCGGTGGATCCGCATCACGTGGCGATGACCACGGAACTGGTGGGGCAGGAGACCCGGTTCCTTCCGTTCGACCAGGGCAGCGCCGGCGCCGGAGCACCCGGCGCGGCGGGAAACCCGCCGGTGAAGACCGGCTATGGCACCGCATACCTGTGGGAGCAGGTGTGGGAACGGGAGGCGTGGCTGGACCTGCTCGGATCGTTCATCCATGTCGAGGACGGGCGGGTGCTGTTCCCCCGGTTTCATCAGTGGCACGCGGTCCGTTCGATCCTGGCCGCCACCTACGCCGACGGGGCGGGGGTGGACCGGCTGGTCATGCACTCGGCCGGGTCGGGCAAGTCGAACACGATCGCGTGGACCGCGCACGCCCTCTCCCGCCTCCACGGCGCCGATGATCAGCCGATCTTCGACAAGGTCGTCGTCATCACCGACCGCAAGGTCCTGGACCGGCAGCTCCAGGCCACGGTGGCCGGGTTGGAGCACACACCGGGCACGATCGTGCGGGTCGACCAGCACTCCTCACAGCTGAAAGAGGCGCTGGAAGGCAACGCGGCCCGGGTGATCATCACGACCCTGCAGAAGTTCCCCGTCGTGGCCAAGCTCGCCACCGAGGAAGCAGCCGCCGGCGAGCAGCGCGGCGTGGTGGGGCGCCGGTTCGCGGTCATCGTCGACGAGGCGCACTCCTCGACCACCGGCGAGGGCGTGACCAAGCTCAAGACCGTCCTGCGCGGCGAACCCGCCTCCGAGGAGGACGCACTGGCGGCGGCCGAGGCCGATGAGTCCGACCTGGACGACGAGACGGGCGGGCCGGAGGCGGCGCTGTGGGCAAGTGCGTTGGCGCGGGGGAAGACGAAGAACCTGTCGTTCTTCGCGTTCACCGCCACCCCGAAACCCAAGACCCTGGAGACGTTCGGGCAGACCGTCGCGGGCCCGGACGGGGCATCGGTGAAGGCGCCGTTCCACACGTACTCGATGCGCCAAGCGATCGCGGAGGGGTTCATCCTCGACGTGCTCGCGAACTACACGACGTACGCGGTGTACTACAAGCTCGCCAACGCCCACCCCCGCAACGACCCCGAGCTCGACACCCGCAAGGGCCGGGCCGCGTTGGCGCGGTTCGCCTCGCTGCACCCGTACGAGCTGAACGCCAAGGCCGAGATCATCGTCGAGCACTTCCTGCAGAAGACCCGGCACAAGATCGACGGCCGCGCCAAGGCGATGGTCGTCACCCGCTCCCGGCTGCACGCAGTGCGCACCAAGCAGGCCCTGGATGAGTACATCTCCCGCAAGGGCTATGACCAAGGATCCTTGCCGCTCAAGACGCTGGTGGCGTTCTCCGGGACCGTCAACGACCCCGACGCCCCGGACCTGCAGTGGACCGAAGCGGGGATGAACGGGTTCCCCGAGAGCCAATTGCCGAAGCGGTTCGGCTCGGACGAGTTCGAGGTGCTCGTCGTGGCCGAGAAGTACCAGACCGGCTTCGATGAGCCGCTGCTGCACACGATGTATGTCGACAAGAAGTTCGCCGGCGTCAAGGCCGTGCAGACCCTCTCCCGGCTCAACCGCACCTATCCCGGCAAGGAGGACACCTTCGTCCTCGACTTCGCCAACACCGCCGAGGAGATCCAGGCCGCGTTCGAACCGTTCTACGAGCAGTCCCTGGCCAACCCGACCGACCACAACATCCTTTACACGATGTCTTACGACCTCGGCGCCGCCGGCATCCTCTCGGCCGAGGAGATGGACGCCGCCGTCGCTGCCCTCCTCTCCGACGACCCGGCCCGGCAGGGTGAGATCTACGCCAACCTCGGGCCGGCGGTGGGGCGGTTCATCGCCCTCGAGGAGGAGCCCGCGGAGGAGTTTCGGGCCACGCTGCAGCGGTTCACCCGGGCGTATGCGTTCATCGCCCAGATCATGCCGTTCACCGACACCGACCTTGAACGGCTCTTCCTTTACGGGCGGATGCTCCTGTCCGAGCTCCCGGCTCGGGAGAACGACCCCATGCCGCAGCTGAGCAAGTCGGTCCAGCTCACCCACCTGCGCATCGCCGCCACCTCCGAGGGCGCCATCACGCTCGAAGGCTCAGCGGACCCCGGCACCGCCCTCCCCGGCGAAGGCAAGGGCCCCATCACCGAGCCGGAACTGGACAAGCTCTCTGCCCTCATCGTCGCGATGAACGAACGCTACGGAGCCGAGCTCACCGAAGCCGACAAGATCTGGGTCGACCAGCAGTGGACGGTCGTCAAGGAGGACGCGGAGATGCGCGCCGTCGCCGAACACAACGACCGCTCCCAGTTCGAGATGGTCCTCGAGAAGCGCGTCGAGAACATGCTCCTCGACCGCCACGGCAAGAACGAAGTCCTCTTCGACATGTTCTTCGCCAACCCCGAGTTCCGGCAGTACCTCGTCGACTACCTCGCCGGCACCTATGACGAGTTCCGGAAGGAAGCGGTCTGAGCCGTCGGCAGCAAGCAGATCCGCCTTCCTCCTCGATGCGACAGCCGGCAGGATCACCACTCTCGCCCGGCAAGGCTCAACGTGATTGCTGAATCTGCCTCTATGGAATCAAGGGCGCCTAAACGCCGATAATTTTGATTATGTCGCCTATCACTCCTCTGAGAGGGCGCAAAGGGCATGATACACTCACCTCATGGCC
>Ga0116179_1003035_pt1 | contig 11766 bp, 9 predicted proteins | sample AD_UKC071_MetaG_FD_89751 | JGI IMG/M metagenome (GOLD analysis project Ga0116179, IMG submission 89751) | Active sludge microbial communities of municipal wastewater-treating anaerobic digesters from USA - AD_UKC071_MetaG | ecosystem: Engineered > Bioreactor > Anaerobic > Digestate | place: USA...
AGGGTTTCTGCGAATGGCTCGCAGGACTGTTGCGAATGATTCGCAACACCTTGTGAAGGGGTTTGTGGGGTGAGCGGCAAAATGCGGACGATTGGCTTTTGGGCTGGCATTGGCGCCGCGATCTGCCTGCCTGCCAGCGCGATGGCGCAGGCGCCTGACATTCCTGCCAACCTTTCGGTCGGCGGCATGTTCATGGCGGCCGACTGGATCGTGAAGCTGGTCATGATCGGATTGCTGATCGCCTCACTGGTCACCTGGACCGTGTTCGTCGCCAAGGTTCTGGAACTGCGCAAGGCGACGGCGAACCAGCAGGCCATTCATGACGGCGTGATTGCGCTGCGCTCGCTTGGCGATGCCAAGGCCAATCCCGCAGTCGCCAGTTCGCCGCTGGTGCGCGAGGCGGGCGAGGAGTTGGCCCTCTCGGCAGACGCGCTCAGCGATACCGATGGCATCAAGGAGCGGGTGGTTTCGCGTTTCGAACGGCACGAAGCAGCCGAGGCCCGGCGCATGACCCGCGGCGTCAATGTGGTGGCCACCATCGGCGCGACCGCGCCATTCGTCGGCCTGTTCGGCACGGTGTGGGGCATCATGAACAGCTTCATCGGCATTGCCGAGCAGCAGACCACCAACCTCGCCGTTGTTGCCCCCGGAATTGCCGAGGCCCTGCTGGCGACTGCGCTGGGTCTGGTCGCGGCGATCCCTTCCGTGGTCATCTACAACCATTTCAGCCGACAGATCGCGGCCCACCGGGCGCTGGTTTCCGATACGGCAGCGGCCATCCTGCGCCTCGTCTCGCGCGATCTCAGCCGCGGCACGACCGGCGTGGGCAGGAACTGACATGGCCATCCGGCTTCGCGACAGCAGCGACGACCTGCCGGTCAACCACGAGATCAACGTTACCCCGTTCATCGACGTGATGCTGGTGCTGCTGATCATCTTCATGGTGGCCGCTCCGCTGGCAACAGTCGATGTGAAGGTCGATCTGCCGGTGTCCACCGCGCAGCCCGCGCCAAAGCCGGACAAGCCGGTGTTCCTGTCGATTCAGGCCGACGGACGCATGCTGGTGGGCGAACGCGAAGTGACTGCGGCCACCCTGGGTCAGGCGGTCGAAACGGCGACGGGCGGCGATCGCGAACAGCGGGTGTTCCTGCGGGCCGACAAGGCGATCACCTATGACACGATCATGCAGGCCATGAACGGCTTGCGCGCGGCGGGATACCTGCACGTCGCGCTGGTCGGGGCGGAAGGCGCCGGTCAGTGAGCGCCATGGCGATCGATGCCCGGGACCGGCAGAACTGGACGACTGCCGGACTGGTGGCGCTTGCCGCCCATGCCGGCGTGGCGGCGCTGGTGCTGGCGTGGTCCCGCCCGTCAGTGCCTCCCGCGCCGGAACCCGTGGTTCTGATCGAACTTCCACCCGAGGCAGCCCCTGCGCCTGCCGAAGCGGCGCAGCAGGCGGAGGAGCAGCCCGTGCCGGACTTGACGCCGCAGCGGCCTGAAACGCCGCCCATCGAAATCCCGCCGGTGAGCGCGCCATTGCCGAGCAAGGCGGTAACCCTGCCGCCGCCTCCGCCATCCCCGCCCGTGCGAGCCGCGGCTTCTGCGCCTGCTGCCGCGCCGGCCAATCCGGTTGCCATCGCTCCCGCCGGCACGGGAACCGGAGCAAGCACCGCGCCAGGCAACGATCCACGCGCCAAGCGGCAGGAGGCGGACTATTTCACCCTGGTCAGCGCGCACCTCAATCGCCGCAAGGTCTATCCGGCCGCCGGCCGCCAGGCCCGCCAGCAGGGCGTCGTGACGGTCCGTTTCACCGTGGACCGCAACGGCAATGTATCGGGCGTCTCGATCAAGCGCAGCAGCGGTCACGAACTGCTCGACACCGCCACCCTCGAGCTTCTGCAACGGGTCGCCCCCCTGCCGCGCATGCCGACTTCCATGCAGCGCGACAGCGTCACCCTGTCGCTCCCCATCGATTACTCGCTTCGAACCAGTTGAAAGAAAGGTAGTTTCCCATGAGCAAGAGCAAGCGCGCAATTCTGCGCTCTGGAATCGTGCGACCTGTCAGCTTGCGCCAGAAGCGTGCGAGCCTGGTCCTCGGCATGAGCGCGGCATTGCTGGCCGGTCCGGCCCTGGCCCAGTCTGCGGAGCCGGACGAGGTTGAACTTGATACCCTGCGGATCGAGGACAAGGCCGCCGACGTCAATCCCTACACCCAGAAGGGCGCGCCCTATAAGGCCCGCGTATCCGGCGACCCGCGCCGGGTGAAGCCGCTGGCGGAAACCCCCGCGACCATCCAGGTGCTGACCGCCACCCAGATCGAGGAATCGGGGGAAACGGACCTGCGCGATGTGCTGGACGGCGTGCCGGGCGTCACGGTCGGCACCGGCGAGAACGGCAACGCATTCGGCGATCGCTACATCATCCGCGGGCAGGAAGTGCGCTCGGACGTGTTTGTCGATGGGCTGCGCGATCCCGGCATGACCACGCGGGAGAGCTTCGCGGTCGAGCAGATCGAAGTGACCAAGGGCCCAAGCTCCAGCTTTGGCGGGCGCGGCACCACCGGCGGCGCGGTCAATTCCATCACCAAGCAGGCCAGCACCGACTACAACTTCAACCGCGTCGATCTGGGCGTCGGCACCGACAACTTCTGGCGCGGCACGCTTGATTCCAACTGGCGCGTTTCCGATGATGTCGCCGTCCGCGCGAACCTGCTTTACACCTCGGAAGACGTCCCGAACCGCAAGCCGTCCGACCGCGAGCGCTGGGGCGGCGCGCTCTCCGCTTCGCTGCGCATTTCGGACAGCGTGCGGTTGCTGCTCGACTATTACCACCTGACCGCGAACGACACCCCGGATCTTGGCGGCTATGTGCCGGCCCCCACCGGCACGGCCGGCAACGTCGCTATCCATGGCCCATGGAACGAGGTTCCCGCCTATGCGCAGAAGGGCGATTTCCTGAAATCGGAAGTCGACACGTTCACCGCGCGGGTGTTCATCGAACCGTTCGAGGGGTTCAGGATCATCAATTCGACCCGCTATGGCATGACGAGCAACGGCTATGTCGTGACCGGTCTGCGCGGTGGTGCCTATGATCAGGCGGCGAACAGCTATGCCCCGCTGACGCTCAGCAGCCACCAAGGCTGGCAGGATGTCGATTACTTCGTCAACCAGCTCAACGTGTTCGGCGAGTTCAATACCGGCGCGATCAGGCATTCGCTGATCGCCGGCGCCGAATATTCCGATCTCAAGGTCGTGAACGGGGTTTACCAGCTCACCAACAGCGGCGCGTTCAACTGCCAGACTTCCGGCACCGGCGCGTTCAACGCCTATTGCCTGACCGTTGCGGGCGCTGACCGGGCGCTGGTTTCCGGCGACATCAACGATATCCTGGGCCGCTCGGTCACCAAGGGCAACTGGGACAGCGACTGGCGGGTGAAGACCATGTCGCTCTACCTGATGGACACGATCGACATCACCCCGTGGCTGACGCTGCACGGCGGGCTGCGCATGGATTCCTTCACCTACAGCAACGTCATCCAGAACACGACCACGCTGGCCCAGACGACTTACCGCTACGGCGACACCCTGTGGAACGGCCATGCCGGCCTGGTTATCAAGCCGGCCGAAGATGGCATCATTTATGTCACCTGGGGGACATCCAAGGAGATCAACGGCGGCGAATCCGACCTGGGCAGCAATTGCGGCTATGGCGGCGTCTGCATCGTCAACGGCGTGTCCGACGTGGGTGACGGCGCTCCGGAAAGCGCCACGAACATTGAAATCGGCACGAAGTGGGACCTGTTCGATGATCGCCTGCTGATCCAGGCTGCCGTATTCCAGCTGACCAAGGACGACGTGTTCGAATCCGGTTCGGCCGGCAGCTATTCCACGTTCGGCTCGCTCAACACCGGCAAGCACCGCATCCGGGGGATCGAGTTGGGCCTGGTCGGTAACATCACCGAAAAGCTGAGCGGGCAGGTCGCGGCGACCTTCATGGAATCGGAAATCCTGAAGACCAACCAGCAGCCCCCGGCAAGTGCCCCGGCCGGATCGACCCTGGTCGGCAAGCGCCTGTCCAATTTCGCGAACACCGCCTTCTCGGCCCAGTTGCGTTACCAGGCAACGGACGCCTTCAGCTTTGGCGGCACCGCGACCTACAAGAGCGCGATGTATACAGGTCAGCCGGACAGCCCGGCCGCCTATGACTTTACGCTCGACGTGAACCGCTACAAGGTTCCGTCCTACTGGGTGTTCGATGCTTTCGTGAACTACAAGTTCAACGAGAACTTCTCCGCCCGGCTGAACATCAATAACGTCGGCAACAAGGACTATTACCTGGCCGGTTATCAAAGCGGTCATTTCCTTTACAAGGGCGATGAGCGTCGTGCGACGCTGACCCTGACGGGACGGTTCTGATGCCAGGCCGGGGGGCGGTTTTCGCTCCCCGGCTCACAGCCCACACTTGCGGAAAGTCCCATGCTGACAATTATCGAGAATGTCCTCAGCGCCGAGGAAGTGCGCCAGTTCCGGGAAAAGCTGGCCTCAGCCGATTGGCGGGACGGGGCGGCGACGGCGGGCACCCGCTCGGTCGCGGTCAAGCAGAACCTCCAGCTTGACCGCCGCGATCCGCTGGCGCTCGAACTGGGCAACACGATCCTGCGCAAGCTGGGGCACAATCCCGTGTTTGTCTCGGCCGCCCTGGCCGAGAAGATCTGGCCGCCGGTGTTCAACTGCTATCAGGACGGCGGCCATTACGGCACCCATTCGGATGCCGCGCTCATGCGGCTGCCCGAAGCAAATCTGACCATCCGCAGCGATCTTTCGGCCACCGTTTTCCTGTCAGACCCTGAAGACTACGAAGGGGGTGAACTCGTCATCGAGGAGCAATTCGGCGGCCAGGCGGTGAAGCTCGCCGCCGGTGACATGGTGCTTTACCCATCGTCGAGCCTGCACCAGGTCACCCCGGTGACGCGGGGGCAGCGCGTCTGCGCGATCATGTGGATGCAAAGTGCCGTGGCCGATACGTCGGCGCGCGCCCTGCTGTTCGATCTCGACCAGTCGATCCAGTCGCTTTCGGTCGGAAGGGCGAAGGACGATGAGGACATCGACCGGCTGATCCATGTCTACCACAACCTGCTGCGACGTTGGGCGCAGCCATGACGGGACGGTTCACCCGGCCCTTGTTCTGGTTTGCGCTGGCCCTGCCGGCGCTGCTGATGCTTTCCGACCTTGCGCGCGGTGCGGTGCTGGCCATGGATCTCCTGCACCCAAGCGGCGAACTTTCCGTGCGGTTGGTGATCGCCGCCATGCTGGCCGGGCCGCTGGCCGGCGTGTTCGGCCCCAGCCGCTTCTTCCAGGGCTGGCTGGCGATACGCCGCAACCTGGGCGTGGCCGCCTTCGGTTACGCCATGCTCCACCTGATCTTCTATTTCGTCGACATGGGCGCGATCGCGGTCATTCTAGACGAGCTTGCGCTCCCTTCCATCTGGACTGGCTGGCTGGCCCTGGCGCTGATGGCCGTGCCCGCCGCAATCAGCTTCGACCAGGCGATGCGCAAGATGGGTCGCCACAAATGGAAGACCGCACAGCGGCTGGTTTACCCCTGTCTTCTGCTTTCCCTGGTCCACTGGCTGCTGCTCGACTGGAAATGGCAGCCGGCTGCCGTTCACCTGGCGCCATTGGCAATGGCCTGGGCTGCCTTGCTCGTCGTCCGCCACAGGACTCGTATTTCTGAAAGGAACCCCGCCGCATGAAGAAGTCTCGCGCTGCGCTTCTGGCAGTGCTGCCACTGCTGACATTCCTTGCCGCGCCTGCGGCCCATGCCGATGGCAATGTGCGCTGCAACGCCGGACCGCGCGAGGCGTGGAAGGCGATTGCGGACCTGCGTAAGAAGGCCTGGATGGAAGGCTGGACGGTGCAGAAGACGCAGATCGAAGGCGACTGCTACGAGGTCTATGCGCGGACCGAAAGCGGCCAGGCAATCGAGGCGTTTTTCCATCCGGTCACCCTGCAAAAGCTAGTCGTCTATCGCCGGGGCCGCGAAATATACCGGGCACCGGGGTTCAGCCCGCCGTGATCTTCGCACCTCCAGTCCGGTACGGACCGCAAGCGACCAGTCGATGGCAATCTGGTCCCCAATCGGGAGTTGAACCGGAATTCCCAGGATGATCCGGAACGCGCCAGCCTTGCCCGGGGCTATACCCCCATTCATACTCCCAACGGGCGGTAACTGAATGCGAACGAGGGCGAACGCCTCGGACCTGTTGGCCGTGAAATACCGTGGATTTCTGGGGTTTATCCAGACGCCTTGCGAACATCGATGGACAGGAAAATGGAGCGGTGAAGGGAACCGCAAAATAGCCCAGAAAACCCGCATTTCCGGCGTTTCTGGCAACTTCGTTTTTCAGGATACCCCCAAAGATACCCCCATAGCCTTGCGCTACCCCCGGATTGAGCCTCCAGACCCGTCTGGAGAATCGCGGGTCCTACCTGCCTCTATCCAGTGACCCATGCGCTGCTTGACCGCAATTTTCGCGCGTGCCCTGTTCATCGCGCAACGTTGCAGTCAGTAGTTTCAGTCTCCCGGCCCGGCGTTGCCAACATCATTGATTTGGAAGCGCCTTGGCGCGCACGTGGGCGCACGGTAAGCGTCGCGTGTGAACGATCCGACCCTCTTCGCTGCTGGCGCGCTTTTCACCCAGGACTACCTTTCCGAAGGCATTGCCGCCACGGCGGCCTATGCCGCGATTGATCCCCAGCCCTTGCGCGAGCGGCTGGATGCGATCCTGGCCGGTTTCCCTCACGCCAGCCGCCCGAATGAAGCGACCACGGAAAGCGATCTTGTCTGGCCGGTCCTCTCGCTGCTCGGCTGGAGCGATTACCTTACCCAGCAAAACCTCTCGGCTTCCGGGCGGGTCGACGTTCCCGATGGCCTGCTGTTCATCGACGCGGGGGCAAAGGCCCAGGCGAACGCGCACCCCGAAGAATGGAAGCGCTACGAATTCGGCGCGGCGATTGTCGAAAGCAAGCGCTGGGGCCGCGCGCTGGACCGTGCCGAGGGGCGCAAAGGCGAAGAGCGCGACACGCCTTCGACCCAGCTCCTGCGCTACCTGCGGCGGATCGACGACCTGACCAGCGGCGCGCTGCGCTGGGGCATCCTGACCAATGGGGCGCGCTGGCGGCTCTACTTTTCGGGCGCCCGCTCGACCATCGACGATTACCTGGAAATCGACCTTGCGCGGGTGCTGGGGCTCGATCCGGACCTGCTCGACAGCGGCGTTACCCCAGCCGAACGCGATCACTGGCTGCGCGTCTTCGCCGCCATGTTTGCCCGCTCCGCGTTCGAACGCGCCGCGCCCGGCGCGCCCAGCTTCCACGATACCGCGCGCAGCGAAGCCGCGTTCTACGAGGAACGGGTCGCCAAGAGCCTGTCCGAACTGGTCTTCACCCGGCTCTATCCCATGCTTGGCAAGGCGGTGGCCAAGGCCGCGCCTGCCGATACGGCGCTGGACGAGATCCGCCAGGCAACGCTCATCCTGCTCTACCGCCTGCTGTTCGTGCTCTATGCCGAAGACCGCGGCCTGCTGCCGGTGCGCGATCCCCGCTTCGACGATTACGCGCTGCGCGTGGCGCGGCTGGACATCGGCAAGCGCAAGGATGCCGGGGACGCCTTTTCCGGGGTGGCCAAGCATATCTGGAGCCGCTTCGCCAGCCTGGCCGAAATGATCGATCAGGGCGATCCATCGGTAGGCCTGCCCCCATACAACGGCGGCCTGTTCAGCGGTGAGCAGACCCCGCTGCTGAAAGCCATCGCGCTGGGCGACGATGTCATGGCCGAAGCGCTCGACATCCTGTCCTGGGAGCAGCGCGGCGGGCGGCGGCGCTACATCAACTACCGCGACCTTTCGGTGCAGCAACTCGGCTCGATCTATGAACGGCTGCTGGAATTCGAACTGGCGCGCGATGAAACCGGCGCGGTCGATGTCCGGCCCAACATCTTCGCCCGCAAGAATTCCGGCAGCTACTACACGCCCGACGACCTGGTGCTGCTGATCCTGGACGAAACGCTAGAACCGCTGATCAACGACGCGCACGAAGGCTTTGCCGGGGCAATGGCCAGCCTCAAGCCATCGGACAGCGAAGACTACAAGCTGACCCAGCTGCAAAAGGCGGACCCTGCGAAAGCGATCACCCGCCTGCGCGTCTGCGATCCGGCGATGGGTTCCGGGCACTTCCTGGTCTCTCTGGTCGACCGGCTGACCAATCACGCGCTCGACGCGATGGCCGAGGCCGCCGCGCTGGTGCGCGACAAGCTGGGGCTGGAATACGAAAGCCCCGTGGCGGAAGAGGTGCGCGATGTGCGCGGCACGATCCGCCACAATGCCCAGAACCAGAACTGGACCGTGGCGGAAGAGCAGCTGGACGATCCCCAGCTGGTCAAGCGCATGGTGCTGAAGCGCTGCGTCTATGGCGCGGACAAGAACCGCATGGCCGTTGAACTGGCCAAGGTTTCGCTGTGGCTGCACACTTTCACGGTAGGGGCGCCGCTGTCCTTCATCGATCACCACCTGGCCTGCGGAGACAGCCTGTTCGGGCTGTGGGTGCGCGACGCGATCGACAAGGCGGGCGCGGGCGGCGAACTGCTGTATATCGAGGAACTGCGCACGGCGGAGCGGCAGGCGGCGACCATGCAGCGGATCGAGGCGCTGACCGATGCCGAGATTGCCGAGGCCCATTCCAGCGCCGAAATGTGGCGCGATGTCGAATTCCAGATCGGCCCGTTCGACAGCTTCGTCAGCTTCATCCACGCGCTGGACTGGCTGGACCTGCCGCGCGCCCAGCGCCCGCTGATCACCCAGTGGCTCGACGGCGGCTTTGGCGATCCCCTGCCGATCGCACGGGGCAAGAAGGAACCCGAAGCCTACCGGGCCAAGCCGGAAGAGGCCGAAGCCTTCCGCGCCATCTGGCAGGCCGCGCGCGAACTGATCGAGGAAGAGCGCTTCCTCAACTGGCAGATCACTTTCCCCGGCGTGTGGAAGAACTGGGCCAGCCGCGAACTGGAAGGCGGCTTCGATGCCGTCATCGGCAATCCGCCGTGGGACCGGATCAAGCTGCAACAGGTCGAATGGTTTGCCGCGCGCAGGCCGGAAATCGCCATGGCGCAGCGTGCTTCGGATCGCGGAAAGATGATCAAGGCGCTGGAAAAGGCGGGCGATCCCTTGTTCGCGGACTATGCCAAGGCAGACCGGCGCGCCGCCGATACCATGCGCATGGCGCGCAAGGGCGGGCATTATCCGCTGCTCAGCCGGGGCGACATCAACCTGTACAGTCTGTTCGTTGAACGCGCGCACCGGCTGGTGAAGCCCGGCGGCATGGTCGGCCTGCTCACCCCCAGCGGCATCGCCAGCGACCTGTCCGCCAGCGAGTTCTTCCGCAAGGTGGCGACCGGCGGGCACCTCAAGGCGCTGTATGATTTCGAGAACAAGAAGGTGTTCTTCCCGGATGTCCACGCCAGCTTCAAGTTTGCGGTGATGGTGGCCAGTCCGGGCCGCGCGTTCGAGGCGGCGAGGTGCGCCTTCTACCTCCACAACGTGGCCGAACTGCATAACCCCGACCAATGCTTCCCGATTGCCGCTGCGGATTTCGCGCGGGTCAATCCCAACACTGGCACCGCGCCGATTTTCCGCACCGCCCGCGATATGGCGCTGACCACCGCGATCTATGCGCGCTGCCCCGTGCTGGTCGACCGCTCCGGCGGGGAGCCGGTGGCGGCATGGCCAGTCAAGTATAACCGAATGTTCGACATGACCAACGACAGCCACCTGTTCCGCACCCGCGCGGAACTGGAAGGCAGCGAAGGCGCATGGCCCATCGGCGGCAACCGCTGGCAGTCACCAAGCGGAGAATGGGTGCCGCTTTACGAAGGCAAGATGGTGCAAGCCTTCGACCATCGAGCGGCTGGTGTAACAGTCAATCCAGATAACGTAAAACGACCCGCACAGCCTTTTGAGACGTCACTAGAACAGCACAAGGATCCACAATGGCTGCCTGATCCGCAGTTTTTTGTTCAGCGCTCAAACACACCGAGACACCAAGACTGGCACCTCGGAATTAAGCACGTGACAGCGGCGACGAACATGAGATCGATGATTGCCGCCATCATCCCGGCTTGTGGTGCCGGAAACTCGCTTCCGGTTTTGGACTTCCCGCGCGATCCCAAATTGGCGAGCTTGGCTGTCACTTGCCTGAATTCAATTCCTTTGGACTTCGTGCTGCGTCAGAAGGTTCAAGGTCAGAATCTAAACTGGTTCATCGTCGAACAACTCCCCGTCATCCCGCCCGCCGCCTACGCCCGCGCCTTCGGGGCGAAAACCGCTGCCGAGATCGTCCGCGAATCCGTGCTGGAACTGACCTACACCGCCCACGACATGGCCCCCTTCGCCCGCGACATGGGCCATGTCGACGAGGCCGGGGAAGTGCGGCCGCCCTTCGTGTGGGACGAGGAACGCCGCCTGCGCCTGCGCGCCCGGCTCGATGCGCTCTATTTCATCCTCTACGGCGTGTTCGATCCCGCCCGCCCCGAACAGTCGCGCGATGATGTGCGCTATATCTATTCCACCTTCCCGATCGTCGAGCGCGAGGAACTGGCCCGCTGGGGCCGCTACCGCAGCCGCGACCTCTGCCTCGCCTGGATCAACGCCCTGATCGCCGGCCAGCCGGATGCGCAAGTGGAGGGTTAGCGGATGGAAGACCGCACCTTTGCCCTGCCCCCCGCCATTGCCGCGCTGGTGCAGGCGCGCGGCGCGCTGCGCGATCACTACCGCCGCGTCCTGCGCGAACAGGGCAGCGAAGTGGACCTGGGCTTCACGCTGGACGGCAACCTGATCGGCGACATTGGCGAGGCGCTGGCCGCCGAACTGTTCGGCGTGCGGCTGGTGGAAACCCGCTCCACCGAAGGGATCGACGGTTATGCCCGCGATGGCCGGACCGTGCAGGTAAAAGCCACCGGCACCGGACGCGGCCCCGCCTTCCGCTGCACCGAAACCCGCGCCGATCACCTGCTGTTCTTCGACCTGGACTTGGAACGCGGGCGCGGCACAATCGCCTTCAACGGGCCGGAACACTACGCGACCCGCAATTTGCCAGATGAATTCCGCAATCAACGCATGATCAGCCGCGCGCAAATCCGGGCCGCCGATTTGCTGGTCAGGGACGAAGAGCGGCTGGAAAGGCTTGCCTGACTGAAAAGCGCAGGATGTCCTAGAACTACCTATCAACCGTGGCGTCTGGTTCATGGTAGTTGGTGAGACCGGTGCTGAAGGACATAGGACAACTACCCCTGGCGGCGAGCGAGGCTTTCGCTCTGTTGCCAAGGGCAGTCCGGTCCTTCGAAGTCATGGCAGTCGGAGCCGACCGTATGCTTATCGGACGCTTCTGGTCGAGAGGTCGCCGGAAGCTTGGTGGTTGCTTGCGACGCTATCCTCCGCGCCGCCGGTCGCCTCTCCACCTTACGGACTAGGCTTGCCAATGTGACCGGCCCCCCCCTGGTTTGGCAGTTACGACCTCGCCGCCAGTGTATTGAGCTCCCCGGCGAGGAAGCCCGGCTAAGCCGGGATAGGATCAATCAGGCAGCCTCCCCTTCGATCAGGGCGCGCAGGCTGCGGGCGGTAATGATGGTGCGCTTGCCGAACTTGCGCGCCTCCAGCCGACCCTCGTTGATCAGCTGATAGATATAGGTCCGGCCAAAGGTGCTGACCCTGCACGCTTC
>Ga0116179_1003037_pt1 | contig 11765 bp, 5 predicted proteins | sample AD_UKC071_MetaG_FD_89751 | JGI IMG/M metagenome (GOLD analysis project Ga0116179, IMG submission 89751) | Active sludge microbial communities of municipal wastewater-treating anaerobic digesters from USA - AD_UKC071_MetaG | ecosystem: Engineered > Bioreactor > Anaerobic > Digestate | place: USA...
CACCCCGCCGACGTACCAGTCGTCGCTGTTGCGGTCCTTGCGGGCGAAGATCGCGTATTCACCAACCGATCCGGCCAGCAGTCGGCTTTCACTCCAGTCAGTCGGAACCTGGCTGATAAAGGCCAGTTCTCGGGGGTGTTTTTCGAGCTCCTCAGGAAAGTCGGCCGCCATCTGGATCGGCGAATAGATCGCCAGGTAAAGCCCAAGCTGCTTGGCAAGGGTTGAAGCCAGCGGCACGCCTTCGGCACCCTTCAAACTGAGCACGCCCGGGGTGAAATCCATCGGGCCGGACAGCATCCGGGTATAGACCAGCGTTGCTTCATGCTCGGGCGGATTGGCGAAGGCGCCCCAGGCGTTGTATTCCATCCCGCGCGCGCCTTCGCGGGCGACCCAGTTGGGATAGGTACGGCGAAGGCCGGTATCCTTGACCGGTTCGTGCGCGTTCACCGCCACTTTGTATTTCGCGGCCGTCTGAACGACTTTCAGGTGGTGCTGAACCTGGCGCTGGCCGTCGTGCCATTCCATCCGCACCTCACCCGGCTTGTCGCCCGGCGCGATGATCCCGCCGGCATCGGCGACATAGCCGGTCTTGACCCAATCGATCCCCAGCGCGGCGTCGGTGCGGAAAGCATCGTCCATCTGCGCTTCGTAATTGGCGATATTGCCGCCGGTTTCGTGGTGGCCGATAATCCGCACGCCCTGCTTGCGGGCATAGTCGGCCACCGCCTGCCGATCGAAATCGGGCGCCGCCTTGGTAAAGCTGAATTCGAAGCCGCGGCTGAACCAGTCAGCGTTCCAGCCCTCGTTCCAGCCTTCGACCAGTACGCCGCGGAAATTGTACTTCTTGGCAAAGTCGATCATCTGCTTGGCACGCTCGGTCGTCGCGCCGTGGTTCGGCCCGGTCGCCCAGGTCCAGCGGCCCGAAATCATGCCCCACCAAATCCCGACATAGCGCCCCGGCTGCACCCAGGAAACGTCGCCCAGCTTGTTGGGTTCGTTGAGGTTCAGTTCCAGATCGCTTTCAACCAGCCCCCCGGCATCGCCCGTTACCCGGATCGTCCGCCACGGTGTGGCCATCGGCAAGGGCAGGCTGACTTTTGGACCATGTGATGACGGCGCCAGCATCGTGCGAAAATTCTGCCCGCTGGCCCGGCGAAGCCAGTACCCGGCATAGTCAATCAGCGCGGCTTCATGGAACGCCAGGTGGGTGCCGTCCTCCAGCCGCATGGTGATCGGGGTGTGCGCGGTGGACACCGCATCGATCGGTGTTTTCTGATAGATCTGCTCGTAACGGTTCCAGTCCCCGCCGGGGATCCACCAGGCCGTGCCCTTGGGGGCAATGTTGAACTGGGTCAGTTCATCGGCGATGTTCAGCACCTTGAGCGCGGATTGTGCAGGCACCTCATAGCGAAAGCCGATCCCGTCATTGAACACCCGCACCCGCACGTTCATCAGGCGGCCGCCGCGATCGTCCGACTGGTGATAGCGGATCAGTAGTTCGTTATGCACGTCGCGCACAAAGCGCCGTTCACCCCAGGGCAGTTCCCAGGTGGAATCCGCCTTATTGGTTTCGGCGCCCACCACGGCAAACCCGCGATCGAGTGCGAGCCCATCGGTCAGCAGGAAGCCGAGCCGCGACGGCGCGATCAGCAGCTTGCCCTTGCGGCTGAGCGACCATGTCGGGTGGCCCTCTCCCCCGTCAGTCCCGATCGTGACGACCAGACCGCCGTCGGGCGAGGTGACGCTGGCGGCATCGGCGATCGTCTGCGCGGCCGCCGGGACGGCAAGAACCAGCGCGAACAGCAAGGACAGGAACCGCAGTCCGCGCATCATTCAGTCTCCTCAACAAGGATTGCCGCAAATGGCGGCAGTGCACCGGGTTCTGCCCCGTTGACGGTCACTACGGTCCGTCCCCTGGCCGGTCCGGCCAGCGGCCAGGCCTGAGTCTTTCCGCTCAGGTTGAAAGCGCACAGGATAGACTGCCCGTCTTGACGGCGGCGCATCACCAGGCAGTGCGCATCGGCGTGGATCACCTCGGCACTGCCGGTGCGCAGCGCCGGAATGGACTGCCGCAGCGCCAGCAATTGCCGGGTCAGGGTCAGCAGCGAAGACGGGTCGCCCGCTTGCCGATCGGCGGCGCGAGCCAGGTTGTCTTCACCCAGCGGCAGCCACGGTGCGGCACGGCTGAAGCCGCCGTGCTCGTCCTGCGCCGCCCACGGCATCGGGGTGCGCGCGCCATCGCGTGAAAGGGTCAGCGGCCAGTTCGCGATCGCTTCCGGGTCCTGAAGCTGTACGAAGGGAATATCTACCTGGGTCAGGCCAAGTTCCTCACCCTGATAAAGGATGATATTGCCGCGCAGTGCGGTCAGCAGCACCGCCTTCATCCGCGCAAAGGCATCGCGTTCACCGGCCGCGCACCAGCGTGAAAGGGCGCGCGGCGCATCGTGGTTTTCAAAGGCCCAGCTGGGCCAGCCCATCCCGCTGCCGTCCGGCCAGTTCGCCAGCGCCCCGGCCACCAGGCCGGGCGTCAGGGCATCGGCATAAAGGAAATCAAAGCCATAGGCGCTGTTGAGCCGCGCCTCGCCCTGAGTGAAGTTGTGCATTTCCGCCAGGGCGTTCATCCCGCCCACTTCAGCCATGGTGAAGATCGCGCCGTAAGCGTCGCACAGCGCCCGGATCCGCTCGATGAAGGTGGCAATCGCGGGATGTGATTGGTTGTGGAGGTGGAGCTGGAAATCGAACGGCCGGGTTCGCACCTTGCCGTCATCCGGGGCAGGCGGATTATCGGTCAGCGCCGGATCGTGCATCGCAAAGTTCAGCGCGTCGAGCCGGAACCCGTCAACCCCGCGATCCAGCCAGAACCGCGCCGCCGCCAGCAACGCATCCTGCACCGCCGGGTTGTGGCAATTGAGCTGCGGCTGGCCGGGCAGGAAATTGTGCAGGTAATATTGCCCGCGTCGCGCGTCCCAGGTCCAGGCCGGGCCACCGAATACCGACTGCCAGTTGCTGGGCGGCGAACCGTCCGGCTTGGCATCGGCCCAGACGTACCAGTCGGCCTTGTCTCCTGTGCGGCGCTGGCGGCTTTGCACAAACCAGTCGTGCTCGTCCGAAGTGTGGGCATAGACCTGATCGATCAGCACCTTCAGGCCCAGATCGTGCGCCCGTTCCACCAGCGCATCGAAATCGGCCAGTGTCCCGAAGATCGGATCGACATCGCAGTAATCTGCCACGTCATAGCCGAAGTCTTTCATCGGTGAAGTGAAGAACGGCGATACCCAGATCGCGTCCACCCCCAGGTCCGCGATATGATCGAGCCGCGCGGTCAGTCCCGGCAGATCGCCGATGCCGTCGCCATTGGCGTCCATGTAGCTGCGCGGATAGACCTGATAGATCGCCGCCCCGCGCCACCACGGGTGGAGGCCGGATTGCGAAATGGCAGCATCGATGCGGGACAGACGGTTCATCGGATCGGGTTCGCGCTCATTGTTTTGCGGCACAGACGGCAAAGCCGAATGCGGGAAGGGTTACGGAAAGGCTGCCGGGCGCATCGGCCCTGGGCGCGCATTGGCCGACCAGCGGCGCGAAGCCGAGGCTGCGTGGATCGATCGCCACGCGGGCGGAAATCGGCTTGGCAGAAGTGTTGAAGGCCAGCACCACCTCGCGCCCGGTCCGGGGATCAAAGCGCGATACCACCAGCAATCCCGGCTTGTCGGAGAAGGCGCGCACCGTCTGTAGCCCGCCGGTCAACGCCGGGGTGGCGCGGCGCACGGCGGAGAGCTCTGCGATAAACCGGTAGAGCGGATGGCCGGTATCGAAATTGGCATCGGCGGTGGTCGCATCCGTGCCGATCAGATCGTTGTCGTTATAGACGGCAACCTTGCTGGGGAACATATCCTCGCGCGCAAACTGATCGTTGCCATCGGAAACAAAGCCCTGCTCGTCACCCGAATAAATCGTCGGCACTCCGCGCAGGGTCAGCATCATGGCATGACCCAGCATAACGCGGGACAGCAGCTCTTCATCCGAAATGCCGGGATTGGCCTGCTTCACAAACATCGAAAAGCGGCCGAAATCGTGATTGCCAAGGAAGGTCGGAGAAATCAGCGCCGCCTTTGCTCCGCCCTTGTAGAGCGGATCGTCCTCATACATCCGGGCGATGAGATCGGTTCCCGCCTGCCCGGAAACGACCTTCTGCGCCGCTGCGGCAAAAGCCATGTCGAGCGTTGCCGGAAGCCCCGCGATGTGGGTCCAGCGCGCCAGCAGGGCCGGATCGACGTCACTGGTCGCGACTTCACCGAAGATGTGGAAATTCGGGATTCCTCTGGCCCTGGCCCGCGCCAGCATCGCCGGAACGAAGGCCTGCCAGAACTCCGGATTGACGTGCCGGGCGGTATCGATCCGGAAGCCGTCGATCTCGAACCGGTCGATCCAGCTGCCGTAGATCGCAATCATGCCCGCAACTACCCGGGGATGCTCGGTCGCCAGATCGTCCAGCCCGACGAAATCGCCATAGAGCGAGCTTTCGCCGATCCAGTTCGAATTGCCGCGGTTGTGATAGTAGATCGGATTGTTGAGCCAGGCCGGGACCTTGGCGTTCTCTTCGCCCTTGGGCATGTAGGGCGTGTAGGCAAACGACGGGTCGGTATATTTCGCCCAGTTGGCGGCGGCGCGCAAATGATCGCCGGCGAAGCCCGGATTGATCGGCGTGCCGTTTACGCCGCCCCGGCGCGAGAAGGGATAGTCGGCCTTGCCGCGATAGGAATAGTCGCCGCCTTCGCGGTACTGGATCACGTCAGCCGTGTGGTTGACGATGATGTCCATATAGACCTTGATCCCGCGCGCATGGGCGGCAGCGACGAAGGCCCTGAATTCCGCCTCGGTCCCGAAATGCGGGTCGATCGTGGTGAAATCGGTTACCCAGTAGCCGTGATAGCCGGCACTTTCATCGCCCTTGGGGCCCTGTACCGGCTTGTTCTTGAACACCGGGGCGAACCAGATCGCGGTAATCCCCAGGCCCTGGATATAGTCGAGCCTGGCGGTCAGTCCTTTGAGGTCGCCGCCGTGATAAAACCCTTTCGCCGTGGGATCGAACCCGGTGACCAGCCGATCGCCGCTCAATCCGCCCCGATCATTGGCAGGGTCGCCGTTTTCAAAGCGGTCGGGCAGAACGAAATAGATCACCTCCTGTTCGGGCGTGCGGGCACGGAAGCCGGGCTTTGCTGCCGGAGCGGTTGCCGCCAGACAGGCCACGCCGCCAAGGGCCAGGAAGATACGCTTCAGATCAACCATCAATGGCTCCCGCCGGGCAGAACCGGGCAATATAGTCGGAATGGTTCGGCATCCGCGCGACATCGCGGGCATAGGCCGCCTTCACCGTTTCGAGAAAGCCGCCAAGCTGCGAACTGTCGAGCTGATCGGCCAGCGGATGCCAGCTTTCGGGCATGATCCCCTGCCCGATCATCACCTGAACCCAGCCGGGCACATCGAACAGTTCGTCATGTTCGCGCACGATCCGGCCCGATGCCCTGAACATCGCGATCCGCTGTGCCAGCGGTTCGGGCACGTCCATGGTCCGCAAGGCATCCCAGAACGGTTCGCCATGCCGCCCGTTGGCGGCATAGTGCAGGATCACGAAGTCGCGGATCTTCTCGATCTCGAACACGGCAAGCCGGTTGAAACTATCCCGATCGGCATCGGCAACCGGGCCGTTGGGCAGAAAATCGAGCAGGCGGCTGATCGCGGTCTGGACCAGATGGATCGCGGTCGATTCCAGCGGCTCGATAAAGCCAGAGGCCAGCCCGATCGCCACCACGTTGCGATCCCAGAACCGGTCGCGCCGCCCCGACTGAAAGCGGATCATGCGCGGCTCCGCCTGGGCCTCTCCATCCAGCCCGTCCAGCAGGATCGCGGTCGCCTCATCCTCGCTCATCTGCGCGGAACAGAAAACGTGACCATTTCCCGTGCGGTGCTGCAAGGGAATGCGCCAACGCCACCCGGCCCGCTGCGCGATCGAGCGGGTGTAGGGCACCAGCGGATCGGTCCGCGAACTGGGAACCGCCACCGCCCGGTCGCAGCCAAGCCACGCACTCCAGTCCTGATAGCCGACCCCCAGGGTCTGCCCCAGCAGCAGTGAACGGAAGCCCGAGCAATCGACGAACAGATCGCCTTCAACCATGTCGCCGTCGGCCAGCTTCACGGCCGAAACGTCACCGCTTTCACCGTGGCGCAGCACCTCCACGATCCGCCCCTCGCGCCGCACCACAGCGCGATCTTCGGCAAAACGGCGCAGGAACCGGGCATAGAGCGCAGCATCGAAATGATAGGCATAGGGCATCGGCGGCAGCGGGCTGTCTGATCGCCGTTCGACATGGGCAAAGCGGTTTTCCGCCGCCGCCTGCGCGTTGAGAACATAATCGCAAAGCGGACCGGCTGATCCTTCTGCCCGCGCCCGCAGCCAGTAATGCTGAAACGGCAGCAGACCCAGGCCGCGCCCGACGAGGCCAAAGGCGTGAATGTAGCTCTGATCGAAGCCGCCCCAGCCTTCGAACTGGATGCCCAGTTTGTAGGACCCTTGGGTGGCAGCCATGAAGGCGGCCTCGTCGATCCCCAGAGTCTGGTTGAAATTGCGGATCATCGGGATCGTGGCCTCGCCCACCCCGATGGTCCCGATTTCGTCGGATTCGATCAGGGTGACCGACCAGCCGCTTTCCAGAAAGCGGGCCAGCGCCGCCGCGGTCATCCAGCCGGATGTTCCGCCGCCCACGATGACGATGCGCTTGTGCAAATCAGCGGTCATCACCTTTCCCCACCGGAAGTGCCCGATGCCCGGTCAACCCGAAGCCAGCCCGTTCCGCAAGTAATGAGTAGGACGAGGCATCGCGCCGCGAAACCCCGTCCCCCCTCATGACTGTCAGAACTTGTAGGTGAACCCGGCCATGTAACGGCGGCCATAGGTCTGATAGTTGTGAACCTGAAGGCGCGAATTGTTGTCGATCGCAACAAACGGCTCGTCAGTCAGGTTCTGGCCCTGGACATAGACCGACAGACCCGAAAGCGGACCTTCGCCCCGGAAGTCATAGCCGATCTGGGCATCGACGATCATTTCACCCAGCACCCGGCGATCGACCAGTTCCCCGCCAAAGCCGACGAACTTGCCGACAAACGACGAACGGTAACGAACCGAACCACGGGCATTGAAGCCGCCCTTTTCGAAGAACACGGTGCCGTTGGCGACCCACTTCGAATAGTCGGGCATATCTTCAGACAGACCGCCGACCGTCGGAACGATGCTGGTCTTGGTATAGCCAACCCCGCCGGTGATGCCGAAACCATCGAGCGCCGGGCTGATCACGCCGAACGGCAGGGTGCCGGCCAGTTCCGCGCCATAGAGTTCGCCGCCCTTGAGGTTGATCGGCTGGGTGATCGTACCGATCCAGTTGATCGTCGTACCCGGCGGTACAGTGATCGGCAGGCCGGTGTAGTCAAACGCTTCCGGTGCGCGGTAGATGTAGCTGTCGAAATTCTTGTAGAACAGCTGCAGGCCGATGTAGCCCTTGCTGCCAAAGTACTTTTCGAAGTTCAGGTCCAGCGCGCAGGCGTGGTACGGGCGAACCTGCGGATTGCCGCCCGAACCCGAAATGTAGTTGCCGGCGACGTTGTAGCTGTATTCGCGGCTGACCTTGAGGTCATCGAGCCGCGGGCGCTGGATTTCGCGCGCTGCCGCAAAGCGGATCACGAAATCGCTGGGGAAGCGCAGGTTGAGGTTCAGGCTGGGCAGAACGTCCCAGTAGTTCGCCCCTTCAACGTGGTATTCCTGCACCACCGGATAGCTGGCCAGGTTGACCAGCCCGCGCGACTTCTGCTCGGTGTTCTGCGCCAGTACGCCGAAGTTACCGGTCAGCTCGGCCGAACCGACATTACCCTTGATATCAACCTGGGCATAGAGCGACATCAGCGCTTCGGACACTTCGTAAGCCTTGGCCGGAACGTCCTTACTGGTGTTGGCAGTCTTCACCAGTACACCGTCACGCAGCAGCACGAACGGATCGTAGCTGAGCATAGAACCCGACCCGATGAACGCGAAATTTGTGTCGGCCAGGCGATACTGGGCCGGCAGAACCAGCGAAGTCGCGCCGCCGGCCAGGTTGAGATAGTATTCGTCCGGGGTCTTGGATTTGGTCCGGTCGGTGTAGGCCATGCCCAGCGTCACCTTGGAAACAAACCCGTCATCGAATTCGCGCGCGACCTGGGTCTGGAAGCTCAGGATCTCGTCGTCGATCTTGCGGTCGTTGTAGTAGCCTTCCTGGTGGCCGCTCGGCGCGCCGCCGCCCCAACCGAGCGGATCTGTCAGAACGATCAGGTTGGGATCGGAATAATCGAGAACATGGCTGGTAAAGTGGGTGCCGTTCATGTCGCTGACGAAGGTCAGCGTATCGGTGACCTTGCCCGCGCCATTGAGTGTACCGGCATTGCTTTCCAGCGACAGTTCGTTGCGCTTGGTTTTCGAATAGCCGACGTCGAACGAAGCCGACCAGCCATCGTCGCCCTTGTAGGCGGCGTTGAAACCGCCGGTGAAGATGTCCGAATTGCGTTCGTAGCCGTGGTTGTTGACCACCGCACCGACGCCCGCAAAAGTGCCGCCAGTGATCAGGTTGCCGGTGGTTCCGGTCGAGGTCAGCGAAGCGCCCGACCAGGCCAGCGGGAATTCGATGCCGCGCTTGATCTGCTTGTCGGTGAAGTGCGAATAGAACCCGTCCACGGTGAGGCGCAGGGTCGGCGTGGCTTCCCATTGCAGGGTACCCTGGAACGCCGAGCGCTTGACCCGCGAGGAAACGCCGAACGGCTTGATCCCGCCGATCACCTTGTTGCTGCCGCTATCGGCATAGCCCCAGGCTTCGAATTCTTCCGACTGATAGGGATCGTCGGTATAGGCCGCGGACAGCGCTAGGCCGATCGTGTCATTGGCGAACTTGTTGGCATAGGTGCCGGTTACACGGAAACCCATGTCGCGCGATTCGGCGTTGACCTTGCCCTTGTCAACGTAGGTGCCGCGCGCGCCGAACGAGATGATCGGCTTGCTGATGTCGAGTGGACGGATCGTCTTGATGTCAACCGTACCGACCAGGCCCTGATAGACGAGCGAGGCCATCGGCGCCTTGTAAACGTCGATCCGGCTGACCGTTTCCGACGGGAACTGATCGAACTCAACGTTGCGCTGTTCCCCGGTCGAGGTTTGCGGACGGCCGTTCATCGTGGTCGACGAGAGATCCGGCCCCAGACCGCGGATCGCAACCGAGTTGGCGCGGCCGAACAGACGTTGCGAGGTCAGACCCGGCAGGCGTGCGATCGATTCACCGATCGAAGCATCGGGCAGCTTGCCGATGTCTTCGGCCGAAACCGATTCAACAATGGTTTCCGCCTTTTTCTTGGTGTTGACCGCGCTTTCAAGGCTGGCGCGGAAGCCGGTGACGACGATTTCGTCGGTCGGCGCATCTTCGCCGGCATCCTGGGCGTAAGCTGCGCCCGGAAGAACCATTGCGGAGACGGCGATGGCCAGCGCGGAAACGCCGCGGCCAGCAAGAAACGTGTTGCGAAGTGCCACTTCAGGAACCCTCCCTGTTTGTTCGCCGGAAACCGATGGCCCCCGACCTGCAGACTGATTGGCAAGGCCAGCCGTTTGGCTTTATCCCTGCCAGTTGCCCGCGCATTTAGGGCGCAGGGGCCTTCACCGGGAAGATGGCATACGTATACCTATTTTATGCGCAGGCGATGCTGCGCCCTTCTTGCCACAGTTCCGACCACGAAAAATCCGCCGATTGCAGCGGTCTGCTCAAAGGCCTAGGCTTACCGGCGACGGGAGGACCGGATGGGCCGCAAGCGCTCGACCAAACCAACGAGTTTCGACATCGCCTATCTGGCCGGCGTTTCCCAGCCGACGGTCAGCCGCGCGCTGCGCGGATCGAAGTCGGTCAGCCTCGCGACGCGCCAGCGGGTTGAGGAAATCGCCCGTCAGCTCAACTATTCGGTGGACAAGAACGCCTCTTCGCTACGCTCGCAGCGGTCCAACACCATCGCCCTGCTGTTCTTTGAGGACCCCACGCCCGACGGCGCCAATATCAATCCCTTCTTCCTCGCCATGCTCGGCTCGATCACCCGGGCCAGCGCCAATCGCGGACTGGACCTGCTGATCTCGTTCCAGAAGATGGAGGATGATTGGCACGTCCGGTACCAGGACAGCCACCGCGCCGACGGACTGATCCTGCTCGGCTATGGCGACTACACGCTCTATGAGAAGCGCCTGAGCCAGCTGGTCGGGAGCGATACCCTGTTCGTTCGCTGGGGGTCGGTGCGCGATGACAATATCGGCGTAACCGTCGGCTCCGACAATTTCGGCGCGGGGCGTCAGGCGGGGGAACATCTGCTCTCGCTTGGGCGGAGGCGGATCGCCTTTCTCGGCCAGGCCGATGAACATTATCCCGAATTTGCCGAGCGCTATCGTGGACTTTGCGCGGCGCTGGAAAAACAAGGATTGCAGACGCCGCCCGAATTGCAGGCCGATGCCCTGTCCAGCGAAGAGGACGGCCGCCGCGCGATCACCCGCCTGCTCGAACAAGGGCAACAGTTCGACGCGGTCTTCGCTGCCAGCGATCTGATCGCGATCGGCGCGCTTCAGGCGCTGTCCGATGCGGGCAAGCGCGTGCCGGAAGAGATCGCGGTCATGGGGTTCGACAATATCCCCGCCGCCAGTCAGACCAGCCCGCCGCTAACCACCCTGATGCAGGACCTCAAGACCGGGGGCGAGCTGCTGGTCGAAAGTCTGATCGCGCAGATTGAGGATCGCCCGGTTCCGCAGGGTACGATCCCCGCCAAGCTGGTGATCCGAAAGAGCACCTCCGGTTAGGGCTGGAACCTTAGGTATTCGTATGCGTGTTGTCGCGGCGCGCACAAAGTGCGACCGCTTGCCGCCACACCGGGGAGAGGGACTGCATCGATGGAAAAACCGCGCCAGAACTGGGCTGGGCTGGCCAATATCAGCTTCGGCTTTTTCGGCATCCAGATCGGCTTTGCCCTGCAGAATGCCAATATGAGCCGGGTGTTCCAGTCGCTGGGGTCCAGCATAGAGGATCTCCCGGCGCTGTGGATCGCCGCTCCGCTGACCGGTCTGCTGGTCCAACCGATCATCGGTCACATGAGCGACAAGACCTGGCTGGGGCGGCTCGGGCGGCGGCGGCCCTATTTCGTGGCCGGAGCATTGCTTGCAGCGCTTTCGCTGATCCTGATGCCGCTCAGCCCCGGGTTGATGATGGCGGCGGTCTTGCTGTGGACGCTCGACGCCAGCCTCAACATTTCGATGGAGCCGTTCCGCGCCTTTGTCGGCGATATGCTGCGCAAGGATCAGCATACCGCAGGCTATGCCGTCCAAACTGCCTTCATCGGGGTGGGCGCTGTGGTCGGATCGCTGTTCCCGTGGCTGCTCGATCATTTCGGGGTGGCAAACGAAGCGCCCGGCGGGGGTATCCCCGATACGGTACGCTATTCGTTCTGGGCGGGCGGACTGGCGCTGTTCGCGGCGGTGATGTGGACCGTACTGTCCACCCGCGAGTATTCGCCGCAGGAAATGGCGGCATTCGGGAACCACGAGGAGGCGGCGGGGCCAGTTGGCGATCTGGCGCAGCGCAGCATCATGGCTCCGCTACGGTGGATTGCCGCCGGGATGCTACTGGCCTTCGCAACTTTCGAGCGGGGGCTGGAGAAAGAGATCTACC
>Ga0116179_1003045_pt1 | contig 11750 bp, 8 predicted proteins | sample AD_UKC071_MetaG_FD_89751 | JGI IMG/M metagenome (GOLD analysis project Ga0116179, IMG submission 89751) | Active sludge microbial communities of municipal wastewater-treating anaerobic digesters from USA - AD_UKC071_MetaG | ecosystem: Engineered > Bioreactor > Anaerobic > Digestate | place: USA...
CAGCGCAGCCGGAGCATCTTTGAAATTCTGAAAATCCTTCATTACAAAACTGTCTTTTAAGAGTAATTCATAAACAGCCAGTTGACTTGCATTGAATTGGCCTGTCTCCCGGGCTTTTAGTACTGCCTGAGCTGCTAAGTAACCTGAAGCCATAGCATATTCCATGCCCCGGACCGTTACGCCAATGTTCATGGACAAACCGGCGGCATCCCCTGCCACCAAAATGCCGTTGCCATACAGTTTGGTCAAAGCCTTCAGGCCGCCCTCAGGTATCACATGAGCACTGTATTCCACTGTCTGCCCACCGCGAATCAAACTGGCCACTTCCGGTCGTTGTTTAAAGTCATCCAATAGTGACGGGGCTTGCACCTGCTCACCTTCCGTCAAATCCTTGATACCAACCACAATTCCTAGGCTGAGGCTTTCTTTGTTAGTATAGAGAAAACCACCTCCGAATTTCCCCTTGGTGACTTCTCCCATGTATAACCGGGCAGCGCCTTCATTGCCATTTAGGCCAAAACGGTCCTCAATAACGGTAGGGTCCAGTTCGATAACCTCTTTAAATCCCACTGCAAAGTCCCGGGGATTACCTGGTTTACGCAGTCCCGCTTTTTCTGCTACCAGCGACATGACTCCGTCACAGGCTATAACTACATCGGCGTGGAGTTCCTCCCCTCCGGCTATAACTCCAACAACCTGGCCATTATCTATGATGACATCATCTACCCGGCTCTTAGTAACCAGCATGGCCCCTTTGCGCTCAGCCTGTTTGGCTAGCCAGCGATCAAATTTAGCCCTAAGAATACTGTAACTCTGGTAAGGTTCCTGACGAAGCTCTTCTCCGCAATAACTCATGGTGAGGGACCTTTCTTTAGCTACAATAGCCACCTCTTCACGGGCAATAAACCTTTCTAAAGGAGCCTTTTTCCATAGATCAGGGAACATATCCCGTATCGGGTTTAGGTAGAGACGGCCTCCGGTTACGTTCTTGGCACCGGCATAGTCACCTCGCTCCAGCACCAATACTTCCAGACCCTCCTGAGCCAGGGTATAGGCAGCAGCCAAGCCAGCCAGACCAGCTCCAACTATTATTGCGTCAAATTTTTCCACTTCCAATCGCACCTCACTTTTTCGAAAAAAGAACCCAGATATCCTCAGGTATTCTCAGGAAAGGTTTAGTCCGCCAAGGTGACACCAGCTACGATCATTCTCTGCATATCAGCTACCCCTTCAATTTGCGGTCCTATTATGGAATCCTTGTATATGCGGGCAACTTTGTAGTCATTCATAAGCCCGTAGGATCCATGGATATCCATAGAAATCCGGGCTGCTTCACACATAGTGTCGCAGACAAAAGTCTTGGTTAAAGCTGCTTCCCGGGCAAACTGGCGGGGATCCTTTACATTATTGGCCAGCATACCCAAGCGATAAGTTAGCCAACGGGCTGCTTCGTATTTGATAGCCAGATCAGCTACCTTCAGTTGGATCGACTGAAACTTGGCAATGGGAGCATTACGATGCATCTTTTCCTTGGAGTAACGCAGCCCCTCTTCATAGGCTGCCAATATGCCGCCCAGGGCAGTAGAACTGACCCCTACTTTACCGAAGGAAATTCCCAACTGTAATATAGGATAACCCATACCAGGACCAGCTAAAACATTTTCGGCTGGTACCTTAACATCCTTAAGATATACGTCTAAGAGCTGACCACCGTGCATACCGATTTTATCCCAGGGCTCGGAAATAGAATACCCTTCACACCATTTTTCTACTAAAAACCCGGTAGGTTTATTTGTCTCGTTATCCACAGCAAAGACTACTATTACACCAGGCCAATTGGCATTGGATATAAAGCGTTTGGTTCCATTCAAAATATAATGGTCACCATCTTTAACAGCTGTGGTGGTTAGCTGTTTAGGGTCTGAACCAGTAGCCGGTTCAGTAAAAGCAAAAGAAGCTATTTCTTCTCCTTTGCAAGCTGGGGTCATAAACCGTTTTTTCTGTTCTTCAGTAGCAAATACCGATAGGGCACTTAAGGCCAAACAGTGGGCAGAAATGGTCATGGCTACACCGCCGGATGCCTTGGCAATCTGTTCCATAGCCAAAACATATCCATCGTATCCCCCATCGGCTCCACCGTATTCCTCAGGATAGGGTATACCAAAAAGCTCCAACTCAGCCAGTCCTTTAATAATCTCCTCGGGAATTACATTTTCCCGATAAATTTTCTCAGCAACCGGTTCGATGTACTTCTCGGCAAACTCCTGTGCCATCTGTTGGATCATGAGCTGTTCTTTGCTCAAATTAAAATCCATAATTTGTCCCTCCCGTTTTTTTACCTGATAAAATAATTTTAACATTGAATATTATGTTATGGGAATATTCTTCGTTGCTTTTAATTTTCCTTCTTTTAGGGATAATTTTTTTATTAGAAATTTCTAACAATTTCGTCAATGGCTTGCATCTACAAACACAGGGGCTTAGGGGTAGTTTATAAAGGCAAACAAGAGGGACATCTCCCTCTTGTACATGTTTATTGGAACTATATCCTCTTCCTAACCTACCTGAGCAGGCTTACGGCTTCTCAGGGCTGTAATAGCTCTTTCCAGACCATCAACGGTCAATTCTTCCATAGGAAATATCTCGCTAATTTTGCGAATAGTCCAGGCTCCATCTGTCCAATCCCAGTATTCCTTAGGAATAGGATTCAGCCAAACCGAGTATTCAAAATGCTGGCGCAGTCGTCTTAGCCAATCCAAACCAGGCCGGTCATTATAAAGCCCCCATTCAATAACACCGCCCACCCGGGTTAATTCAGAAGGAGCCATACTGGCATCTCCAACAATGATAACCCGGTAATCCGGACTGTAAGTTTTTAATACGTACTCAGTCTCCGTATAGTCGCCCAAAGTACAGTGAGGATCATGGAACATCCAGTCATAAAGACAATTGTGGAAATAAAATGTCTTTAAGTCCTTAAAATGATTGGAATTATTCACCGCAGTAAACAGCTGGTTGCACAGGCGGGTGTAAGTTACCATAGATCCACCCGAATCCATTAGCAAAAGAACTTTGATGGAATTCTGCCGGGGGCGGTCCCAAACCAGCTCCAGCCGACCGGCATTGTTACAGGTTTTATCAACAGTAGCATCTAAATCGAGTTCCGTGCATTCCCCTTCCAACCGGCTGGTAAACTGGCGCAATTTACGCAAGGCTACCTGGAATTGACGTACTCCCAAAGTCTCATCGGTACGGAATTCCTGGAAACGACGCATACCAGCTACTTTGACAGCTGACAAATTGCGAGATTCTCCACCGATACGTATTCCCCCCGGATGATATCCCGAATGGCCAAAAGGCGAGGTACCTCCAGTACCAACCCAGCGGTTGCCGCCATGATGCTCTTCAGTCTGCTCAGCCAGTCTTTCTTCCAGCATGCGCTTCAATTCGTCCAGGTCCAGCTGTTGATGCTGGCGGCGCATTTCATCGGTGATGTGGATGGGGGGCAACTCTTTATCCAACCACTCCCATATTTTCTCTGGTAACCCTTCTGGGGTTTCGATATCCTTAAAAAAAGAGGCAAAAGCTATGTCAAAACGATCATAATGGGCTTCAGTTTTGACTAAGAGAGCCCGGCACAAATAATAAAAGCCAGTCAGGCTCGACCCGGCCATACCTGCTTCCAGAGCTTCCAGTAATGACTGCCATTCATTCATAGAGACCGGTAGTCCAAAGTTTTTTAAGGTGTAGAAAAAGTTAGTAAACATTTATATCCTTCCTTAATTTTAATAACGATAGCGGTTAAGGGAGGTATATGAGGCTTGGGGACGACTGACTTGGGTCTTCCCATGCAGGTGGTTTAATAAGGTATCCAAATCCTCATTTTTCTTAAGTAAGACACCTAAGAAAGGCATCTCTTTTTTAATACGATTGGGACTAATGCCTCCCACCACCAAAGCCTGCAGCCAGTCAATCAGTTCACTAGTGCTAGGCTTTTTCTGGATGTGGGGAACATTGCGCAGGGCATAAAAGGTCTCCAAAGCCTGTTCTAAAATACGTTTTTCCAGATTAGGATGGTGCACCCTTACGATACGCTCCATTCCTTCGGGATCCGGAAAGGCAATGTAGTGAAAAATGCAGCGGCGCAAAAACGCATCGGGCAGCTCTTTTTCCGCATTACTGGTAATAATTACAATGGGTCTATGACGGGCAGTGACGGTTTCCCGGGTCTCGGGAATATAAAAACTCATCTGATCTAATTCCCATAGTAAATCGTTGGGAAATTCCAGATCAGCCTTATCGATCTCATCAATGAGAAGTACTACCTGTTCCTCAGCCACGAACGCTTCTCCCAGCTTACCCAGCTTGATATACTGCTTGATATCAGATACATCATGGTCCTGAAACTGGCTGTCATAGAGCCTTTGTACCGTGTCATATACGTAAAGACCCTCTTGGGCTTTAGTGGTGGATTTAATGTTCCAGATAATCAGTTCCATACCTAAAGAGTCGGCAATGCTTTGAGCCAGCATAGTTTTGCCGGTACCAGGCTCTCCCTTAATTAACAGGGGTTTTTGCAAAGCGATGGCTATATTAACGCTGTTCATCAACTCATCGGAAGCAATATAATCATGCGATCCCTTGTACTTTATGGATTTCTTGGCCATTATCCCCGTTCCTCCAAACACAAATATTTATATAATGGATATTCTCTCACAAATATTAGCATGGTTAATAAATTAGGTCAACGCAGCCAATTCTGAAATAAGGTCGGATAATCCGGTCTTTTCAGCCTATTGCCGCACTGTGCCGGCCGGCTAAATATCCCGTTGAAAAAGCGGCCTGCAGATTAAATCCTCCTGTATATCCATCCACATCCAATATTTCTCCGGCGAAGTATAGATTACGGTGCAGGCGGGATTCCATAGTACGGGGATCAACTTCTTTGGTATCCACTCCTCCGGCAGTAACAATGGCCTCAGCCACAGGACGGGTAGCGGTGACGTTCACCTGGAGAGATTTGAGCAGTTCTGCTAAATGGCGCCGCTGTTCTTTTTTAATCTGGCCGCTTTCCTGGTGAGGAGCAATACCGCTTAAACTGACTATTACCGGGATAAGCTTGCGGGGCAGGAGGTCATCCAAAGAATTAATTAAGTGACGGCGGGCATAACGTTGGAAATCTCTCTGCAGCCTGGTTTCCAACTGTTCTAAAGTCAGAGCTGGTTTTAAGTCTATAGCTAACTTTACCGCCTCTTTTGTCTGACGCAAATGGTCACCTATAGCCCGGCTCATACTTAATATGATGGGCCCTGAAAGGCCAAAATGAGTGAAGAGCATCTCTCCGAACTCACTGTTGAGCCGTTTCCCATCAGCCCGGTAAGAGGTAACTTGTACATTTTTCAGGCTAAGTCCTTTGAGACTGGGGATCCACTCTTCCTGGGCTACTAAAGGAACCAGACCGGGACGAGGAGTAATTATGTTATGCCCCAGGCTCTTAGCCCATTTATAGCCATCACCCGTTGAACCAGTCCCAGGATAGGACAGACCACCTGTAGCCACGATCACTTTTGGCGCATGGTACTCGGTTGTTCCAGACTGGATAGAAAAACCTGTTCCCCGTGGTTTTATTGAGTCCACCCGAGCTCCGGTTATCACTTCAATATTCAGGCACTGCAGTTCTTGCTGCAATATACGCACCACATCATGGGCTTGGTCGGAAACCGGAAAGACCCGTTGCCCCCGTTCTACCTTTAGCTGCAATCCCCGGGAGCGAAAAAAATCCATTAGATCTTGATTGGAAAAAGCGTGCAAAGCACTGTACAGAAACTTTCCATTTCCTGCATAGCCCTGTATGAATTGTTCCAATGCCAGTGATGAGGTAAGGTTACAGCGTCCTTTGCCGGTTATCCTTAATTTGCTTCCCAACCGGTCTTTTTTCTCCAGTAGAACCACTGTTCCTCCATGATAAGCAGCGGAACAAGCCGCCATCATACCGGCCGGCCCACCTCCTATTACATATATTTTCATAGAGAAAATCCCCTTTGGCTCCACATTGTATCAGCTTCCTTCTTTTGCTATAATCGAGAGATAACGTGGCCTAAAAGGCCTAGGAGGTATTATTTTGGTTCAAAAAGTTCCGGCGGGAGTGCCGAAAATCCTTTATGTGCTTATTATAATCATTCTAGTCGCCATGTACTATTATGCTGCCTTTGTAGATGTTTCGCAGCCCGAACAAGTTGTGGAGGAGTTTTACACAGCCTATTTCAATAGAGATTTTGAAACGGTGTCGGCTAATTTGAGTGTATTCTGGTCAGTACAGTTTTTGCCTCAGTACACATCTCTATCCCCCGCTGAGCTGTTAAACAACCGCGATGCGATTATAAAGGAAGTTAGGCAGGTAATAGCCGAAGGAGAAAAAGAAAACATTCTGGAGGAGGACTACAGCATCGAAGTGCTTCCTGAGTACACCAGACAAGGAACCAACAGTGCTCTGGTAGTGTACTCAATTAAGGAAAATGGTCGCGAAGTAAGCCTGGAAATGGCCATATTAATTAAGGAAGACAGCCAGTTTCGCATTTTCAACATGATGCCAACCAATAAAGAAGCGCTGGATATGATTACCCATGAAGATTTCAAGGCCTTGGAAGAAAGCTTGGGCAAATTGCTGCAGGCAGAAAATATCCATCAGGAGGCATTGGCCGCCTCCTGATGGTGGATGCATGCTAATTAAACTGCTGGGCCAGGTTTTTTAGTTTGGCAGCTGACTGTTCTATTTCTGCCACCGCTCGAGCTACATTATCTACTGCATCCCGCTGCTGGGCAGCCAAAGCCGTGATCTCCTCAGTAGAAGCTGCAGCTTCCTCGGTGGAGGCTGAAATACTCTCCACCTCCTCAACTACATCATCGATAGAAACCAGGGTTTTCTCTAAAACAGCCGCAATTTCTTGAATAGCTTCCCCAATTTTAGCGGCCCCTTGATCCACCTCTTCAAACATTTGCAGCGTTTCTCGTACCGCTTCATCCTGCTGCTCACAAATCTGACTGGAGCGTTCAATCTGTTCAACGGTGGTCTGCATACCCTGTTGTATCTCGTTGATTAGCTGGGATATGTTATCTGCTGCCCGCCCAGATTCCTCCGCTAGTTTGCGCACTTCTTCCGCTACAACTGCAAAACCTTTGCCGGCTTCCCCGGCACGAGCCGCTTCAATAGCAGCATTTAGAGCCAACAGATTAGTTTGATTGGCTATACCAGTTATCACTTCTACAATATTAACTATCTGAGCCGATTTATTATTCAGTTCATGCACCGCATCGCTGACCATTTGCTGGGCGCCCGTGCTTTCCTGCATAAAAGAATTCTGCTTTTCCAGGGCTTTTATACCACCGTCAACGATTTGGTTAAACTGGGCGGACTGTTGATTTACTGCTTGTAAACTTTGGCCGCAACTTTCTAAAGCCAAGGCCATTTCTCTTACCACTTCCGTTGTTTTACCAGCATGAAGCGCTTCTTCCGTGGTTGCATTAGCCAATTCTTCTACACTGGCACTGACCTGAGCAGCTGCTACGCCCGTATTTTCGGCCATAGTGCGTACTTGTAAGGCATTGTTATTTAATATTCCTGCCTCACTGGTTATTTGGGCAGCTATCGCTTGCAAGCTATCATTAAGTTGATGGGCTTCCTGTTCCTTTTCAATAGATACCTGTAAAAGACCATGAGCAACCTTGGTAGAAAATCCACAGGCAATACCAACAAAGATAAATAATAAGTACCTAACTCCTAAGGTCGAACCAATGCTGCCCTCTGGAATTATACTCGGATTGATAATAAACGCCAGTGTCATTAAAGCAATCACTAAAAAAGCAGAAAAAATGCATACTGATAAGTCGAAGTACAAAACTCCCAGAGCTAATACCAGGTAAAAAACAGCAAATAATTCCATGCTCCCACTCATGATCACAACAAATAAAAAGGAGGTAAGCCCCACCATTAACATGGTTAAGTACTTACTGAAGGTATGGGTTGGAAATTTGGACACTATTAAATAAGTAACAACTATGATTACAGCTGCCGCACCTACTTCCAGACCGATACTGGTCAAGCTAAGCTGGCTGGATCCCGTTCCCGTAAAATAGATTCCCAGGGTAGACAAATTGGCCAGTATCTCTATCAGGATAGTAGCTATAAACACCCGCCGGTGGCTTTCCACCATGTTTTTAACCAGCAGATCATCTTTACTCAAAGCTTCTTTATTCAAATGCTAACCACTCTCCTCTCATCCCTTCACCTCTATTATCCCCTTTCTTTCTGCATATTAGTTCTATGGAATAATCCCAAATCCTGCAATCAAATGACAGATAACGATAAAGTGCACAGCATTTATTACGCTGTGCAATATTTTTGATTATAAAAGTTTAGTGGGTAGCTGGCAGGCTAAACCTGGATAATCTTATCAGCTTGTCCCAAACATTGACCGGGATCAATCTGGCATCCAGCCCCGATTACAATACCTTCTCCCAGTTGAGAATGGCTGCCCACCTGACAACCAGTCCCCAGGATGCATCCCTGCAGCCGCGCTTTTTCACTTATTTGTACCTGATCCCACAGGATACATTCATCCAACAGTACCCCACAGCCAATATGACAGCCCGGACCAATGACCACATTGCCAACTACCTCGACACCGTCTTCGATTACGGCTCCATCACCGATTAAAACGCTGGCCTTATCGGTCCGCTTTAATATACCTGCTGCCGGCACTCTGACCTTTCCCTGCAAAATATCAACATGGGCTTGACGATAAGTATCTATACTGCCCACATCACACCAGTAATCATTGATAACCGCGGCATAAAATGGGGCCTTAATCTTAACTAAATGAGGAAAAACCTGTTTGCCAAAGTCATAGAACTGTCCAGCGGGAATGTATTCAAATATTTCGGGTTCAAATATGTATATTCCGGTATTGACCTGATTGCTCAGAGCTTCCTCCAGGCGCGGTTTTTCTTGGAAGCTGGTAATACGTCCACCGGTATCACTGACCACTACTCCAAATTGCTCAACTTCATCTACTTCTTTTACGGCAATGGTGGCCAATGCTCCTTTACGCTTGTGCTCCTGAACCAGGCTGGTCAGGTCAACATCTGTTAAAGCGTCACCACTCATCACTACAAAAGTATCATCCAGAAACCACTGGCACCTTTTCACTCCACCGGCGGTTCCCATCAACTCCTCTTCCCGGGAATACACCATGCTCATGCCGGGGCGGGGGCATTCGCCAAAGTAATTAGCAATACTATCCGCATGATAATGGAGGTTGGCAATCACCTCGGTAATATTATGCTCTGCTAACAATTGCACAATGTTTTCCATCAAAGGTCGATTAGCCATGGGTACCATTGGTTTAGGAACTTCGCTGGTAAGCGGCATTAAACGTGAGCCGACCCCTGCCGCCATAATCATCGCCTTCAAATCCATTAAACCTCCCGTTACCGCAATCATTTTCCTGTAAATACTATACCATTATATAGCCAGCCGGTCAGCCCTCACCATATCACCAAGCGGTTATTATTTTTTTCCAGGTAATAACCCATACCGCGACGAGACTTAATAATACCAGGATGCTGGAGGTTGTCACCTAATTTAATGCGCAGATTGCGAATGTGGTATTTGGGATCCGTCCATACCGCTCCCGTGTGATCCTGGCTAATTATATCCGATAGAACACTATGGGACACAATCACCCCAGGCTGGCGAGCCAAGCATTCTAAAAGGCGGGTTTCGGTGGGTGTTAACAAAACGGTTCCTTGGGGTCCGTAAATCACACCTTGATTTAAGTCTAATTTAAGAAAATGCCCACGGGCATTCACCTTATAGGTAACCGGGTTTTCTTCCCAGGCCTGATCACCCCAGTGATTATGCTGCCCCATCCTGCTCTTTTCCAGGTACCACTGTCCCATAGGATCACTGTTAACCTCTCTTACTATTTCCTCCATCTGGGCCAGGGACACATCTTCTGAACCTGCTTCGGCTACCATAGGTATAATAAAGTCCAACAAATGCACCTTAGCCACCATCAGCCTACCCCCAGATATTCCACCCGGCAGCAGAAAGCCTCTTTCCCACCTTCCAGAGTAGACATTACCTCCCAGCGTATGGACTCCTCATCCAGTTTTCCTTGCTGTTTAAGTTTGCCTCTGCCACCTTCCAGGGTCATAGCAATCACCCAATCCGCTTGTCCGCCCACCACAATATTAGGGTTATGGGTGACTAGAATAACCTGACGGGTTTTCTTTATATTTAACAACCGGGGTATTACCATATCATAGATACAAGCGTTGTCCAGATGATCCTCGAATTGATCCCCTATGAGTACTGGCTTTCTCGCCAATAGGACTATCGGCAGCAGTAAAGAACACTGGGTCCCCCGGGACAGATGATAGCTGTTTACTGACTCCACCCCCGACTTGTTCCGGTAGTATAAGGCAGCTTCATCCCCAACAGGTATCTCCGTCATCCTCCCGCTGTCCATTCGCTGGCCCAATACCCAAATGATTTGGCGGGCTTCGTTGGTTCCGCATTGCAGGGTTCGGCTGAGAAGTTCACTATCAGCCTTATTCACTATGTTCATGAGAGTACGTCCATCAAGGCGACGGGCCAAATCATCGATCATCCTCCTGCTTACCGTACCCTGCAGCCTTTGCTGCAAAAAGCGCCGGTACTCGTCTATATCGCTATGCTTATTGATATGGATCCAAGGATTGCCTGCTAACACCGCATTAAGCCTATTCACAGTACTCTGGCGAAGGCGGAATATTGAATTCTCCAGGCGCTCAGCTTCTACAAGCAGGATCTGTTTGCGTTCTGTTAAGTGTCGAATCCGCGTCACAGTTTTCTGGTATTCTTCTTCACAGCCAGTTAATTCGGCTAATTCCCTCATCAAATTCTGACGGCGTTGGGCCAGTTCCGTACAACCCGCAAAACCCTGTTGGCGCAAATCCTCCATAATCTGTTCTTCCTGGTTCTGATGCCGTTTCGCCAAATCAGCACCTAACTCTTTTATGGCTGCCAACCCTTCTTCCATAACCTTAATCAGTTCATCTGCCAATTGCTGGCGAACCTCTAAAGTTTGATTAACCTGAACGATAAAGCTCTCCACCAAATCCGGGTTAAGCAGCATAGCATTTTCCATGCGACAGGTATGATAGTCTGCTTTCAGCATATTGTGCAGTGTTTTCACTCTTGAGGAAAACAGCTTTTCCCAAAACTCAAAAAGAGCCGCTTCCTGAACCAGGGCTTGTTTTCTTTTTTCTGGTTCATTTAACTGCAGAGCAGCTAATTCTTTTAAGAGCAGGTCCTTCCTTTCCACCTGTTCTTTCAGTTCATTAAGCTTTTCTGCCTCTGTTTCATAGTCCCGCTGGAGATGAGTACGCTTGGCAATATTGGCTTCCAGGTCCCGCAACAAAGGCTCTAGATCCTCAATGGTGCGGTCCAGCATATCCATTAACGCTGTTCCCCCCTGATCCAGCAGCAATTCCAGCTGGCCTTGATGGTAAGCTTCCAGGTTAAATCTCATCTCCCGGCCGTCTTGCACTAATTGACCTTTATCATCATAGAGCCGCGGATAACGCCCTATCCTGCGCTTAATCCGCCGTATATTATCCACTTCGGTAACAAATTCTACTTCTACTTGACCATCCCCTAATAAACCGTTCATCTTTCCCACAAATTCTCGCGGTTGACCAGGCCAGTC
>Ga0116179_1003046_pt1 | contig 11746 bp, 15 predicted proteins | sample AD_UKC071_MetaG_FD_89751 | JGI IMG/M metagenome (GOLD analysis project Ga0116179, IMG submission 89751) | Active sludge microbial communities of municipal wastewater-treating anaerobic digesters from USA - AD_UKC071_MetaG | ecosystem: Engineered > Bioreactor > Anaerobic > Digestate | place: USA...
AGTTCAACATCCAGCAGATGGATGTGCAGACCTACTTCTTCCGCCGCACCAACATGAACGCGCTGGGCCAGCCGCGCAGCTGGACCGACCATCTGCTGTGGCACCACGCCGCGCACACGGTGGACCTGTTCGCCTACCAGTGCGGCAGCCCCATCGTGGCGGCCAACGCCATCCAGGGCCCGATCCACCCGACCCTGGGCATCGCGATGGACATGAGCATCCAGCTGAAGGCCGCCAACGGCGCGATCTGCACGCTGAGCCTGTCGTTCAACAACGACGGCCCGCTGGGCACCTTCTTCCGCTACATCGGCGACACGGGCACGTACATCGCGCGTTACGACGACCTGTTCAACGGCAAGGACGAGAAGATCGACGTGTCGCAGGTGGCGGTGTCGATGAACGGCATCGAGCTGCAGGACCGCGAGTTCTTCGCCGCCATCCGCGAAGGTCGCGAGCCCAACAGCAGCCTGGCCCAGGTGCTGCCCTGCTACCAGGTGCTGCACAAGCTGGAACAGCAGCTGAACGCAGGTTGACGATGCTGGAGCGGACCTTCATCAGTGTGTGCGGGCCGAGCGCCGGGCCGCTCCCAAGCCGGCCCGCGATGCCCTTGGGGGATCGGCCGACGTCCTCGTCGGACGAGGGGCTGACATGACACGGCCGCAGCGACGCATCGGGCCGTTTGCCGTCTCGGCCATCGGCCTGGGCTGCATGAACCTGAGCCACGCCTACGGCGCGCCACCGCCGGTGGCCGATGCCGAACGCCTGCTGCTGCAGGCGCTGGACGCCGGCGTCACGCTGTTCGACACCGCGGCGCTGTACGGCTTCGGTGCCAACGAGACCCTCGTCGGCCGGGTGCTGAAGGCGCACCGCGACAGGATCGTGCTGTGCAGCAAGGGCGGCATGACCGGGCAGCCAACCGGCCCGAACGGTGCCTTGCAGCGCGTCATCGACGGCCGGCCGGACAGCATCCGCCGCGACGTCGAGGCCAGCCTGCAACGCCTGGGCACCGACGTGATCGACGTCTACTACCTGCACCGCTGGCACAAGGCGGTGCCGATCGAGGACTCGGTGGGTGCGATGGCCGACCTGCAGCGCGCCGGCAAGGTCCGTGCGCTGGGCCTGAGCGAGGTGTCGGCCGCCACGCTGCGGCGCGCGCATGCGGTGGCGCCGATTGCCGCCGTGCAGAGCGAATACTCGCTGTGGAGCCGCAACGCCGAGATCGCCGTGCTCGACGCCTGCCGCGACGTCGGCGCGGCCTACGTCGCCTTCAGCCCGGTGGCCCGCGCCTACCTGACAGGCACGCTGCGCCACGTGTCCGGCTTCGACGCCAAGGACATCCGCCGGGCGATGCCACGGTTTGCGCCTGACAACTACGCCGCCAACCTGGCGCTGCTGGAACCGTATGCGGCCATCGCCGGCGACGTGGGCTGCACGCCGGCGCAGCTGGCCCTGGCCTGGCTGCTGGCGCGTGGTGACCATGTCGTGCCGATTCCCGGCACGGTGAACCCGGCGCACCTGGCAGAGAACCTGGGCGCGGCCGACGTCGTGCTGCCGGCCGAGGTGGTGGCGCGGCTCAACGTGCTGTTCACCCCCGGCGCCATCCACGGCCCCCGCTACAACGCGCAGAACCAGGCGGAGATCGACACCGAGGACTTCCCGGCCGGTGCCTGACGTCCTCTCGATCACCACGCCGATCTTCCTGCTGATCGGCCTGGGCTATGGCGCCGTGCGCAGCGGCCTGTTCGCGAAGGCCGCGCTGCCGGCGCTGGGCAGCTTCGTCATCACCTTCTGCATCCCGGCCCTGCTGTTCAAGTCGCTGAGCCAGCGCAGCATCGCCGAGGTGGCCAACACCAGCTACCTGCTGGCCTACGCCGCGGGCTCGCTCGTGACCCTGGCCGCCGGCCTGCTGTGGGCGCGAGCCCAGGGCCAGCCGCGCGACGCCGCGGCGATGACGGGCATGGGCATGGCCTGCGCCAACACCGCCTTCATCGGCTACCCGGTGGCGCTGCAGGTGGTCGGGCCCGATGCCACCGTGGCGCTGGCGCTGACGATGCTGGTCGAGAACTTCCTGATGATCCCGCTGTGCCTGGCGCTGGCCGACAGCGCGGGTGCGCGCCATGAAACGCTGGCTGTGGCCTTTGGTCGTGCCGTGCTCGGCCTGCGGCGCAACCCCATCGTGCTGGGCATCTACCCCATCCTGGGCCAGCGCTACGGCCGCCAGGCGGTCAACGCCGCCTGCCTGCTGGTCAGCACCGTGGCCTCGTTCGGCACGCTGGCGCTGGTGATCTGGAGCCTGCACGCCGCGTGGGACGTGCTGCTGCCGCCTTGATCAGCCGCCGGCCGCTTTCAGCGCGGGCGGCACGCAGTCCTCGACCAGCCGCCGCAGCCAGGCCCGCAGCGGATCGGCCTGGTGGCGCACATGCCAGACCAGGAACATCGGCAGCGGCGGGCAGGGCAGGGGCGGCTCGGCGGCATCCAGGCCGTTGAACAAGCCGCGCTGCAGCAGGCTGGGCGCCGTGGCGATGCGCGCACTGCCGCGCAGCAGCGCCGGCACGCCGGCAAAGCCCGGCACAGTGGCGACGAAGCGCCGCTGCACGCCTTGGCGTGTCAGCGTCTGGTCCAGGTCCAGTTGGCGGTGCGGGTGGTAGACCACGGTGACGTGCTCTGCCGCCAGGTACTCGGCCAAGCTGGCCGGCGCGGCGCGCACCGCCGCGTCGAAGAACACGACCTGCCGGTCGCTGAACAGCCGCTTCTGCACCAGGTCGGCAGCATCCGGCGGGCGCGGCGTGATCAGCAACTGGCACTGGCCATCGCGCAGCAGCTCGGCGCCGGGCACGCCCGAGGGCATCACCTGCAGACTGGCGCCGGGCGCCGCAGCACGCAGGCGGTCGAGCAGGGCGGGCAGCAGCAGGTCGCGCTGCAGGTCATTGGCGGCGATGACGATGGGGCCCTGCAGCCGCGCCGGGTCGAAGTCGCCGGCGCTGACGAAGCCGCGCAGTTCGTCCAGCAGCGGCCGGGCGCGCTGGGCCAGCAGCTCGGCCCGCGCGGTCGGCACGATGCCGCGGCCCGAGCGCACCACCAGCGGGTCGCCGACGATGCCGCGCAGCTTGTCCAGCAGATGGCTCACCGCCGACTGGCTGACCTCCAGCCGCAGCGCCGCGCGGGTCACCGAACGCTCCTCGACCACCGCCACCAACAGGGCCAGCAGCCGGCCGTCCAGGTCCAAATGATCGAAATCACTCATGGGTTGCATCGAAGGCCAGGGCTTTTTCCGAATGATGCCGCATCGAATACTGCAGGTCGCCACACCCGCAGTTCTTCAGGAGACAACCCTTGACCGACCACACCGAGATTCCCGGCACCGTCATCTTCGACGGCGCCCAGGCGATGAAGGGCTATGCCCTGAATCGCATGTGCTATTCGTTCAACGACGCCGCCAACCGCCAGGCCTTCATCGCGGACGAGGACGCGTACTGCGCCCAATACGGCCTGAACACGCAGCAACGCGAAGCGATCCGCGCCCGCAACGTGCTGCAGCTGATTGCCGCCGGCGGCAACGCCTACTACCTGGCCAAGTTCGCCGGCATCTTCGGCCTGGACATGCAGGACATCGGCGCCCAGCAGACCGGCCTGACCAAGGCCGAATTCCAGGCGAAGCTGCTGGCCGCCAACGACCAACCCCGCCGGAGCATCTGACATGGCCCGCATCATCGGTGGCATCACCACCTCGCACGTGCCGGCCATCGGCCGCGCCATTGCCAAGGGCCTGCAGCAGGACCCGTACTGGAAGCCGTTCTTCGACGCCTACGCACCGGTGCGCCAGTGGCTGGGCGAGGTGAAGCCCGACGTCGCCATCGTGCTCTACAACGACCACGGGCTGAACTTCTTCCTCGACAAGATGCCGACCTTTGCGGTCGGCGCCGCGCCCGAGTACCGCAATGCCGACGAAGGCTGGGGCATTCCGACGCTGCCGGCCTTCCAGGGCGACCCGGCGCTGTCCTGGCACCTGATCGAGCAGCTGACCGGCGAGGAATTCGACCTCACCACCTGCCAGGAGATGAAGGTCGACCACGCCTTCACCTTGCCGATGGCCTTGCTGTGGCCGGATCAGAAGTGGCCCGTGCGCGTTGTGCCGGTGTGCATCAACACAGTGCAGGCGCCGCTGCCCAGCGCAGCGCGATGCCTGAAGCTGGGGCAGGCGCTGGAACGCGCCGTGGCCAGCTGGCCGGGCGACGAACGGGTGCTGGTGCTGGGCACTGGCGGCCTGAGCCACCAGCTCGACGGCGAGCGTGCCGGCTTCATCAACAAGGACTTCGACCTGCGCTTCATGGACAGTCTGGTGGACAGCCCGGCGTGGGCCACGCAATACAACACCCACCAGCTCGTCGAGCTGGCCGGCACCCAGGGTGTGGAGCTGCTGATGTGGCTGGCCACGCGTGGTGCGCTGGGCAGCCAGGTGCAGGAGCTGCATCGGAACTACCACATTCCGATCTCGAACACGGCCTCGGGCCTGATGCTGCTCGAACCGGTGGCCTGACCGTCGGCCCGTGCCGTCGCAAGCGGCGGCCGGACGCGACGAAGCCCCGGATGCGCTGCCGCATCCGGGGCTTCGTGTCGTTCAGGACCGCAGGCCGCCGAAGCGCTCCTGCGGTGCCTGCATCAGGGCTTGGCGCCGCCTTCGGCGTCGGCTTCCTTGCAGCTGGGCGAGCAGACGAACTGCGCCTTGCCCAGCAGGCGGCGGCTCTTCAACTGGCTGCGCGGGCGGTGCTTGCCGCACAGGAAGCAAGACATCGTCGCCGCGCCAAAGGCGCCGGCAGCAGTGAACGGAGAACCAGGAGTCTTGCTGCGATAACGCAGGCCGTCGGAATCGATGGAGGTCTTGGTATCGGCTTTGGCCATGGTGTGCGCGGTACGGCGTTGAGGTGGCTGTGCAGGAGGCTGCACATCGCGGCGGCTGTGAGGAGCAGCCACCGGCCCGGACGCATCGATTATGCCACATCTTGTTTGTTTGACATAATACACATCGTCGCTGTTTCTGATGAACGGTATGGCCGCATTGCATGCGTGCGCCGCCATCCGCACCCGGTGGCGCGCCACGCCCCATCGGCGGCGATGTCCAGTGGCGCTCACCACTCCGGGATGACGGGGCCGACCGGCAGCGCAACGCTCCATTCGGGCCCTGCGGACGACGCCGGCGGCGCTGGCTGGCTGGCCGCAACCACGGCGGCCGGCGGTGCCAGGCGCAAGCGATCGCCGGGCTCCCGGCAGACGACCACCAGCTGCGCCGAACGTTGCGGCGGATCAAGCCAGAGCGCCGTCGACTGCAAGGCGCGCCGCCAGCGGCTGTCAGCCGGGTCGACCATCGGGGTCCCCTGGGCCGACTGGCGCAACACGTCGCCGCCCAGCGGGCAAAGGCGCCGCGCTTCCTGCCGCAACTGTTCCAGGTCGCTGCCGTCCAGCGCATACGCCGAGACATCGGCGCGGCCCGTGGCCAGGGTCTGCACCTGGGGGCCTGGTGATGCGCAACCGCCCAGCGACACGAGCGCGGCCAGGGCAAGGCTGCCGCCTCCCAAGACTGGCCGCTGCAGCCAACCACCCTCCGTCCGGACCATGGGCCTGGCCGGCATCGATTCAGGCGGCGTCGCGGTCGAGATCGGGACGCAGACGGCCCTCATCGGCGCGCTGGCTGTCGTTGCTCTCTTCGCCGTCTTCGCCCACCACGCCCAGCAGCGGCTTGTCGAGCGGACGGCAGACACGGCGCTGCAGGCGCTCCAGCCGCTCGGAGTTCTCGATCTGCGCCAGCACGGCCTGCGGATCGATCATCAAGGCGAAGGGGTTCGGGTTGCGGCGCATCGGTTGCATGGCAGTCGTCCTGGGTCGGCCCGGGCAGCGCGCCCGTGAATCCAATGTAGGCCGCGCCTGCGGCACACTGCAGTGGGCCCACCGACATGCTGCTTGTCAGCGTTTGGATGACAAGGCCGTCAGCCGGCGCGGTGCCGGCCTGCTGCCGCGGGCAGCGTCAGCGGCCGCTGCCGCCCAGGCGGCGCGCCAGCGCCTCGCGCCCGCCACGGCGTGCGAAATCCGCCGCCACCAGGTCCAGGTCATTGCGCGCCTGCAGGTCGGCACCCTGCTTCAGCAGCAGCTCCACCGCCTCCTCGGTGCCGTATTGCGCGGCCATCATCAGCGGCGTGGTGCCGTTGGGCGACCGGGCGTCGACGCGTGCACCCCGCGCCACCAGCACCTGCAGCGCCTTCGCGCCGGGCGACGCGGCGGCATAGTGCAGCGGCGTCCAGCCCGGCTTGCCTGGCTCGGCCGTGCCGTCGATGCGCGCGCCCTTGTCCAGCAGCTTCGCCACCCAGCTGTCCTGGTCGCGCAGCGCAGCCATCATCAGCGGCGTCTCACCGGCGTTGTTGGGCAGGTCGACGCGCAGATCCGGGTGGGCGATCAGCACCTGCGCCACCTTGGGCGCGCCGTCGCGCTGGCTCAGGTACAGCAGGTTCTGGCCCTTCTCGTCGCGGCTGTTGATGTCGAAGCCGCGTGCCAGCAACTGCTCGACGGTGCGCGCATCGTCGTTCACAGTTGACTTGAAGAAATCCTCGTAGGCGCCAGCGAACGCTGAAGAAAATCCGACGGTCAAAACCACTTGTGCAGCAAACTTCAAGTAACGTCTCAACATGGATTCACTCCCCGGCCGGCGCCGGCAACTGGAACAGATGCTCAAAATTGCGGCTGGTGGCCGCCGCGACGACCTCCAGCGGCGCGCCCTTGATGCGCGCCAGCTCGGCCGCGACATGCGGCACCCAGGCCGGGCTGTTGGTCTTGCCGCGGTGCGGCACCGGCGCCAGGTAGGGGCTGTCGGTCTCGATCAGGCAGCGGTCCAGCGGCACGAACGCTGCCACGTCCCGCAGCGCCTGGGCGGTCTTGAAGGTCAGGATGCCCGAGAACGAGATCATGAAGCCCAGGTCGAGCGCGGCGCGGGCCACATCGGCGGTCTCGGTGAAGCAATGGAAAACGCCGGTCAGCGCCCCGCCCGCCCTCGCCTGCGCCTCGCGCAGCATGGCCACGGTGTCGTCCGAGGCGCTGCGGGTGTGGATCACGAGCGGCTTGGCCGTGGCCTGCGCCACCGCGATGTGCACCGCGAACCGCTCACGCTGCCAGGCCATGTCGGCGATGCTGCGGCCGTTCAGGCGGTAGTAGTCCAGCCCGGTCTCGCCGATGCCGACCACCCGGGGCTGCTGTGCCAGCGCGGTCAGACCGGCGACGTCGGGATCGGCCAGCCCCTCGGTGTCGGGGTGCACGCCGGCCGTGCACCAGAAGTTGTCATGCTGCAGCGCCAACGCATGCACGGCCGGAAACTCCTCCAGCGTGGTGCAGATCACCAGCGCCCGGTCCACACGGGCGGCCGCCATGTCGGCACGCACGGCGTCGATGCGGCCGTGCAGTTCGGGAAAGCTGAGGTGGCAGTGGGAGTCGACGAACATGGATGGTGGGCGCCGCCGCGCGGTGCAGCCGCTGAACCGGCGCTCAGACCGTCTGCGTCGGGCGCGACGACGAGATCTGCGTGCCCAGGATCTCCTCGATCTTGAGCTTGAGCAGGCGCGTCTTCTCGTCGGCCGGAAAGCGCACGCCCACGCCCTGCGTGCGGCCGCCCGAGGCATTGCCCGGCGTGATCCAGGCCACCTTGCCGGCAACGGGATAGCGCTGCGGGTCGTCGGGCAGCGACAGCAGCAGGTAGATGTCCTCGCCCAGGCGGTAGGGCCGCTGGGTGGGCACGAACAGGCCGCCATCGCTGAGCAGCGGCATGTAGGCGGCGTAGAGCGCGCCCTTCTCACGGAACACCAGCTGGATCACGCTGGGCCGGCCGCCGGTGGCGGGCGCCATGGCGCCGGGCACGCTGGCCGGGCCGCCCATCGGGCTGGTCAGCACGCCAGCGACCGTGTTGCCGATCATCGTGTTGGGGGCGAAGGCGCTGGGTTCGCTCATCGGCGGGAGTGTAGCGAAGCGCCCTGCCCGGCCCCGGCGGTCGCCCACACGGCGCGCGCCTGCGTGACGAGTGACTCGATCAGCAGCGCCGCGCTCCACGGGTGCTGGTCGTGCCGCGCCACGCGCAGCAGCGCGCGCTGCCACTCACGCAACGCTGCGGCATCGGCACCGGCCGGAACAGAGCCGGCCGCAAAGAAGCGCGGCACGCCGCCGGCCGCCTGCACCTGGGCGTCATGCGCCAGCTTCAGCAGCAGCTCGACCACCCGCGGCACCGGTCGGCCCTGCAGTGCCGACGCATCGCCCGCCGCCACACGCTTGGGCAGCATCGCCAGCTGGGCCGGCGCAACGCCGTCCGCAGCCCAGGCCAGGGCCTCCAGCGGGCTGCCGCCGGCCAGGGCCAGCAGGGCGTCGGGCGCCTCCAGGCCCTGGGCCTGCAGCCAGGCGCGGGCCCGGTCGGCCGGCGGCAGGCGCAGGGCCAGGCGTTGGCAGCGGCTGCGCACGGTGGGCAACAGGTGCTCGGGGTCGGGGCAGGTCAGCAGCAGGCGCACCGCGCCGGGCGGCTCTTCCAGCGTCTTCAGCAGGGCATTGGACGAGGGCACGTTCAGCGCCTCGGCCGGATGCAGCACGATCACCTTGCCCCGGCCCCGACCGCTGGTCTGCTGCGCCCAGTCGATGGCCGCCCGAACCTGGCTGATGCGCAGGTTCCGGCTGGGCTTGGTCGCACCCTGCGGCGGCTCGTAGTCCTTCTCGTCGGTCCAGCCGCGGGCGACGCGCAGCTCTTCGGGCAGGACGGTGCGCAGATCCGGATGCGAGCGTGTGGCCACCAGCCGGCAGCTGGCGCAGCGCCCGCAGGCGATGCGCCGCCGCGGACCGCCGGCGTCCGGCGGATCGGCCTCGCAGAGCAGGCTTTGCGCCAGCACCACGGCGAACTCGAAGAAGCCGGCGCCGGCCGGGCCGTGGACCAGCAGCGCATGCGCGCCGGACAGGCGCCACGCGTCCTCCAGGCCGGCCGCCAGCCAGGGCAGCGGCAGTGCGCCATCGGGCTGCACCACCGGCATCGGTGCCGCGTCGTCGCGGCCGGCAGTCTCGGCGCGCGCCATCAGCGCCCCCGGCCCAGCGCGGCCTGCGCCACCGCGGCCCACACGGCGTCGCGCGGCTGGTCGGCGTCGATGCGCACGATGCGTTGCGGCTCGGCCGCCGCTCGGCGCGCATAGCCGGCGCGCACGCGGTCGAAGAAGCTCAGGTCCTCCTGCTCCAGCCGGTCGGCAGCGCGCGCGGCCGCACGGCGCTGGGCCGCCACGGCGGCGGGCAAGTCGAACCACAGCGTCAGGTCGGGCTGCAGCAGCGCGGCATCGCCGGGCTCGGTCTGCACCCAGGCTTCCAGCCGCGCCAGCACGTCCAGGTCGAAGCCACGGCCGCCGCCCTGGTAGGCGAAGGTGGCATCGGTGAAGCGGTCGCACAGCACCACGGCGCCGCGCTCCAGCGCCGGGCGGATCACCGTGCGCAGGTGGTCGCGCCGGCCAGCGAAGACCAGCAGGGCCTCGGTCAGCGCGTCCATCGGCTGCTGCAGGAACAGCCCGCGCAGCGCCTCGGCCAGCGGCGTGCCGCCGGGCTCGCGGGTCAGCACCACCTCGCGGCCACCGTCGCGCAGGCGCTCGGCCAGGGCATCGATGTGCGAGGTCTTGCCGGCGCCATCGATGCCTTCGAAGGTGATGAAGCGGCCGCGGCTCATCGTGTTGCGGCCCCACGTTGGTATTGATTCACCGCCCGATTGTGGGCTGCCAGGTCAGCGCTGAAGACGCTGCTGCCGTCGCCGCGGGCCACGAAGTACAGCGCGTCGGTGGCCTCGGGCTGCACCGCGGCGCGCAGCGCGGCCAGCCCGGGCAGCGCGATCGGCGTGGGCGGCAGGCCGCGCCGGGTGTAGGTGTTGAACGGGCCGTCGGTCTGCAGGTGGATCTTGCGCAGGTTGCCGTCGAAGGGCTCGCCGACGGCATCGGACACGCCGTAGATCACCGTCGGGTCGGTCTGCAGCGGCATGCCCTGGCGCAGCCGGTTGATGAAGACGCCGGCAATCCGGCCGCGGTCGGCCGGGCGGCCGGTCTCCTTCTCGACGAGGGAGGCCAGGATCAGCGCCTGCTCGGGCGTCTGCAGCGGCAGGTCGGCCTGGCGCTGGGCCCACACCTCGGCCAGGCGCCGGCTCTGCGCCGCCGCGGCACGCTTGAGCACGGTGACGTCGCTGACACCGCGGCTGTAGAGGTAGGTGTCGGGAAAGAAGCGCCCTTCGGCGGCCACGCCCGGCAGGCCGACCGCGGCCATCAGATCAGCCTCGGTCATCTTGGCCGTCAGCGGCTTGAGGTTCGGTGCGGCGGCCAGCGCGGCGCGCAGCTGGCGCACCGTCCAGCCCTCGATCACGCGCAGCTTCTCCAGCGTCTCGTCACCCTGCACCAGGCGTTGCAGCAGGCCGCGCGGCGTGGTGCCGCGCTCGATCTCGTAGCTGCCGGCGCGGATGCGGCGGGCGTCGCCGCTGAAGCGGAACCAGGCGTAGAGCCAGTCGGGGTTGGTGCGCACGCCGGCCTGCACCCAGGCGGCGGCCACGTCGCGCGGCGGCGTGCCGGGCTCGATCGACAGCTCCACCGTGGGCGCCTGCAGGGCCAGCGGACGCTCCAGCCACCATGCCACCATGCCGGCGGCCAGCAGGCCCAGCAGCAGCAGGCCGGCCAGCAGCCGGATCAGGAATCGCCAGGGCGTCATGCCGGCCAGTGCAGGGGTGCAGGGGGTGGGGTCAAGGGGCGCTGATGATAATGGCCGCCATGACTGCCTCTCCCGCCATCCAGGGCGCGCTGCGCCTCGCCGACTGGGGCCTGATCCGCGCCCAGGGCCCCGATGCCGCCAGCTTCCTGCACAGCCAGCTGACCCAGGACATCAACAGCCTGCGCGAGGGCACGGCCCGCCTGGCCGGCTGGTGCTCGCCCAAGGGCCGGCTGCTGGCCAGCTTCCTCGTCTGGCGCGCCGACGCGGACACCCTCTTCCTGGCCTGCAGCGCCGACCTGCTGGCGCCCACGCTCAAGCGGCTGTCGATGTTCGTGCTGCGGGCCAAGTGCAAGCTGACGGATGCGTCGGCCGACATCGCGCTGCACGGCCTGGCCGGTGGCAGCGCAGCAGCCTGGCTGGGCGATGCGGCCGCCGCGCCGCATTGGTCAGTGCAAGCCACCGGCGGTGGCCAGCTGGTGCGCCTGCCCGATGTGCAGGGCACGCCACGCTGGCTGCTGGCCCAGCCGGCGGATGCCGCTGCGCCTGCGCTGCCGGCCTTGTCGCCGGCGGACTGGGCCGCGCTGGAAGTGCGCAGCGGCATCGTGCGCATCACCGCGGCCACCGTCGAGCAGTTCGTGCCGCAGATGGTCAACCTGGAACTGGTCGGCGGGGTGAACTTCCAGAAGGGCTGCTACCCAGGCCAGGAGATCGTCGCCCGCAGCCAGTACCGCGGCACGCTGAAGCGCCGTGCGCAGGTGGTCGACAGCGACGCGCCGCTGGCCGCCGGCCAGGAGGTCTTCCACAGCGCCGACCCCGGCCAGCCCGCCGGCCTGGTGGCCCTGGCCGCACCGCGCGCCGACGGCGGCAGCAGCGCCCTGGTCGAGCTGAAGCTCAGCGCACTGGTTGGCGGCAGCCTGCATGCCGGCGCGGCCGACGGCGCCCTGCTGCGGCTGGGCGCCCTGCCCTACGCCATTCCGGCCGACCAGGGTTGATCGGTCCGGCCGGCATGGCC
>Ga0116179_1003049_pt1 | contig 11739 bp, 7 predicted proteins | sample AD_UKC071_MetaG_FD_89751 | JGI IMG/M metagenome (GOLD analysis project Ga0116179, IMG submission 89751) | Active sludge microbial communities of municipal wastewater-treating anaerobic digesters from USA - AD_UKC071_MetaG | ecosystem: Engineered > Bioreactor > Anaerobic > Digestate | place: USA...
ATTTTCCCAAACAGAGAATCTGTTATCCGCCTGCTAGGTGCCCTGCTCATGGAACAGGACGAGAAATGGACCACAGGCAAGAAATATTTTGACATGGAAGAATATTTTACCTGGCGTGAAAGTCAGATTCCTGGACAAACACATAAGGTAACGAGGATCTTTTAGCAATGTATCTAGCCGAGGCTAATTTTACACACAAATATGGATTTGATCTCCACCGCTTGCTCTCTTTGGAGAAGGAAGCTCCAGCATCTGACATGTTAGAATGTTTGAGCCACCTCCGGGCTGATAGTAATAGGAGATGCGATGGCCCAGATTCTGGAGGAAACGAGACATGCCATGGAAAGAGATGCCCATCTTTGGGACGAAGACGAATATTACATAATCGTAGAAGAGTTCAAAGAGCAGCTATCCGGATTCAAAATGGAGTTTAAGGAGTTTTCCTATTGCTCGGGTGCACTTGCGATAAGGCCTGCGAAAAGGTGATTCGCCCATGAAACTCTATTCAGAATACGTTCTACTTCACAGTATTACATCAATCTTTTCGCTGTATTTGCACTGCGGATACAAAGAACATGATAGGAAAAGACCATACTTCCCTTTCCTTGCTTCTATAGGAGACTTGCAGCGAGGACAGTCAAGACCTTCTCCCTGCTTGCGCATGTAATCCAAGTAATCCTGAACCCTTTGGACTTGGATAGGCATCATGCCTTTGCAGCGAGGATACATGATGCAACCGAGAAAGTACCCGTACTTGCCCTTCCTTACTTCCATGTTGCTGCCGCATTCGGGGCACTTAGTCTCCTCTAAAAAACTAGCCAGTTTGCCCACGGACTTCCCAGCTCCGACCGTTAGAAGTGAGCTAATCAGATTCACGGTATTAGGCAGATTAATCCGCAACCCTCTAGCCTGATCTCGTTCTGTGGTTCTCTTAGGACTTGAGAGATCTAAGTACATTTTCGACTGGTCTACGATGACCGCGTTTACCCTTCCGAGACTAGAGCGCTTAATACTCGATTCAAAAGGCAGTTGGCGCAATTTTTCGGCTAGAGCCTCTGGATCAATTACTTTCGGGTTGGTTTTTGGATGCACAATAACCTCCAAATTAACCTCATTTGACGAGCCGAAAGAGTCTCTGGCTCGCGAATATATCTGCCTTAGAGCATATATGCCCTCTACGATGAAAGGTATCCATCTCGTCCCGTCAGCAAATACCCTCACTGACTTTTTTGCGGAACAGATGGACATTAATGCATCTTTGAGAAACTCATCTCCATGGAGAATCTGACCGAAAGCCGGTTGAGGCATTTCATCCAACAAGTCGATGGCATCTACTGCTGGAAGAACCCCAAAAGCATTTGCCAAAACATTGGCCTTATCCAATCTCTGAGCTAACCACTTCTTATCGGCTACTATGATGAGTTTCTCCATCGCTCTAGTTATGGCTACGTTGAGAAGCCTCATTGCAGATGTACCGTGTCCGCCTTTGATAAGCGTTCCTGCCCTGGCTACTCCGCTTGAGTCTACTGTGTCCAGGATAACAACCCTGCGTTCTGAACCTTGAAATCTATGCACTGTGGAACAGGCAATACTGTCGTTGAACCCCTGCTCAGCGACGAGTCGGTTGGTTATCCTACCCTGAAGCACGTAAGGAGTTATGACTCCTACGGAATCACTGCTCGTCATTTCGGCTATAAGAATGTCTAGCAGGGCGTGGTGGATATTAAGTCTTGAACTTGTTCTCTGCGATGGGTCTTTCAAACAAAAAGGCTGGAACTCGGAAGTGTCTACCACAAGCGCGGGATAATCTCGGTAAGGATCATACTTGCCCTCTTTTCGAGTTTCAGCCCCTGAACCATCTCTTAGAAGCCCTTTGTAAACAGGCCCGTTTACCAGGCACGAAATGGAGGGGTTCATTCGATGCTGCTCGCACAGAATATGAAGCCGCGGTTCCCACTGCCCTGAATCCACAATTTCAGGTATGTCTAGAAAGTCGAAGATGTCTGTTTCCATGTACTTTTTGCCAGTCTCAGATTGGCAGCGTGATATGGGCGGAAGTTGCCTAAAGTCGCCTACTATGACGAGGCGTTTCTTGGGAAGTGTCGAGCTCCAAAGCATGTACGCCAAGTTTATCATGCTGGCTTCATCGAGTATCACCGTGTCGTACGTGTCTGTAGAAAGGTCTAGGTAGGCAGGGACAATGAAATCGGCCAACGTGCCCTTTGCTAGTGTAGTCAAAAGAACATTCGCCGAACGTGCAATTTGTACTTCCTCTTCAGACAAAAGGTCGTCAATGGTCTTGATCTCCCCAGTAAGTCTGTCTAGTTCCGACTTGAATCGTTCCCGCGTGAATCTTTGGGGCTCAGCCATCAACCTCCTGCGCTGATCTGCCAAAAAGTTACGTTCCTCAACCAAATCCGGATGGCGCGACCTAGCGATTAAGTGGGCAACCAATGTGTCATCATTTATTAGTTCCTCGTCCCTGGGATAACCGTACCTGACAATCCGAGGAGAGCTGGCAGGGTCGGAAAGTCTGTGGATTCTTGTGGTCGCATTATCAACTGCAATGTTGCTTACTGACATGACCAGAACCTTTTCACCCTGGTCAATGAGTTTGTGAGCATATCTTGCTACGAATTGAGTCTTTCCTGTCCCCGGCGGGCCCCATACAAGAACCACAGGCTCGTCTTCTAGCCCAGCTACTAAGGTATCTACTGTATACCTCTGGGGATTTCCAGTACGTCCCGGGTCGCCGAAGAACAAATCAGCTGATACAGGGGACCAACTGGCTTCCTTAACATGTTTGTGCAAGGTTTCAAGGAGAAAGTAAGGGTTTGACGATATAGCCCACTCGGCTTCTAGGGATATGGGTTGCTTCAATGTAAGCCAAACGGTGAAACCTTCAATTCCGAGAAGAGAAGCGTCTACCTTGGTAGAATCTGACTCAAGATACACTTCGCTTCCTTCTGGTATTTTTAGTTCCTCATCTGTTGAAAATGTGTACAAGTAATCGTCCTTGTAATGCTGGATAAGTCTTCCGTTAAAGAGGAAATAGGCGCGGCCGCCTTCACTATACGCCACAGCCAACTCATCTAGAACCGCCATGGATATCTGTTCTTTTAAGTACTCGAAATCACCATTTTCCCTCTGCCTGGCCAATGGATACACCCCAACGAGTCTAGTAATCAAAGTACTACAAAACGCTGCAAGGGAAATGCTTAAAAAACGTGAACAGACCTTGCCGTTTTGAATAGTTTCTGCGGAGGCATAGGTACATCCTGCTTCACGCAGACAGGTTGGAGGTAAAGCAAAAAGAACCGTCCCCGGTGCTTCCCAAAGCTCGATAAAAGAAGTGAACTCTAAAATGTTCTGGGTGTACCTAAAGTAATCTTGAGATATGCTTCGAACAATAGGAGAAAGATTTTCTATAGAAATGTCGGCCAAGCATTTCAATATGGACACGGTATTGTTTTCCTCCAATGACTCAAGGGCTTGGCAAAACGTTCTACATGCTCTGGGCTTTGCAGATCCAAATGATCCAGCGCTTCTTCATACGGATAGTTAGCATTGATGTCAGCGGCTGCCTCAAACAACGTCATCACACCATCACTGCTTAGGGTTACAACATCCAAGTCCCCGAGCAGTTTATACGCTTCTTTGGGTTTTCCTTCCTCGAGATACAAACTTGCAAGTTCTTCAATCAAATCGATATTCTCCGGGAAAAAAGGTACCACACATTGCGATAACAACTTGATTCTGGTACTCGAATCATGTCACCAGGATTTTCAACAATAGTTTTTCGTATGTTACAGCAACATATAGCCCTGACTCTGAGGAAGCATTACTTCAAATATGCAAAGTTAATATGTCGGACAAACACAGGGACTTCAAAATCACATCATCCAACCCCGCACCCTGTAAAAGGGAGCGTCACTTTTATGGGGTGGCGCTCCCTTACTGATAATAGAAGTGTAACTATAGACATAAACTTCCAATTAACGTTGACAAATCAGTCTAATGATGGTCCGAGAGATGAAGGTCTACTGCTGCTAAACCGAAAGGCGGATGGCTGATCTTTTTGGAAGAGTATAAACTGAGAGCAAGCAGAAAATATTCCAGAATAATAATGTGGTGCTGTTTCTCGTCTCATTGGTTCAATTCGCTTGTGTGGATTGCCTTTGTCTGCTGTATGAAGGACATGGAAATGTCCTGTGACGAAGCTGTTATGAAGAAAATGGGTGATGACATTCGCGCAGAATACTCCTCTTCTCTTCTAAGCTTTGCTACTGGTAGAAAAATTCTCGCCGGTGCGCCTTTGGCCTTTGGAGAGGGAGATACAAGGAAAGGAGCTAAAGAACGTGCTGAATTACAAACAACCGGCTTTTTGGATAGTGGCTACGGCTGTGGTCGCTTGCATAGTATTGGCTATCTGCCTTATAGCCAATCCCCAGAATAACTCAACGAAAGAAACAGGCGACGAGGAGTATGATACTTATACAGCAGAAGGTGTATCAATATCAGTTCCCAAGGAGTATGCGGATCTGGTGGTAGTAGACGCCAAGTCAAACGACGAATATTTGCACCAGATCGTTGCATTGTACTATAGGCCCGCCTACGACGCACATAATGGGCTTGGCTTGATGTTCTCTATCAAGCGTTGTAGCTATGAACAAATGCTTGAAATACTCAGCGAAGCCAGTGACGGAATATATCTCAAAGCGACAGACGGAGAAAACTATTACCTGTATTGTGAGCCCACGGATGCACAGTGGAATTTGCCGGAGGAAGCCGACGAATACGAGAAAATTCGTGATTCGATTATCATTTCCTACGGCGATCTGGATGTAATCAGTGATGCAGATATGGAAACCCTCTCAACACAAGCAGATTCGGCAGCGGCGAGTTACAGAAATATAAGATTTTATATGGACAATGCCGAAGATGCGGCGCTTGCTTTTGTCAGCGAGGAATATGGTGCGCTTCTAATAAATTTACCGGAAAACAACCGTTTTGCTGTTACCAGCTATGAAATGCTGGATCATTCTTTGTGGGAAACTACTAATAACGCTGTATCTGGTAAGTTTTCCTTTGCGGTCAAACCAATTCAGGAGGTTTACTATGTTGGTCTTAACACACAAAGAGGAACGGGCGAATATGAAGGCTGGTTAATCTTGAATAGAAGTTATACGCTTGTGCGGGACGACGAAGGATATTGGACCTGCACGCAACTTAAAGATATCCACAGCACAACAGCCTCTGAAGACGGTTATCCTGACAGAGTAGTTACAGAATATCTTGAAGCTGAAAAGGGAAAGGATTATGTTATCAGCCTAACTATTGAAAAAGTGGAAATTTCCGACGATGAAACGGCCAAGATCAGGGCGATGTATTCGGGTAGCGAATTGGCAAAGACAAACGGCTGGACGGACGACTACATTGCTAACAATATGATTGCCGTGTACGCAAAATACACCGTGGATTATGACAACACAAAGGTTCCCTACAGCGAGGGTGAGCTCGAACAGTATTTTTACTTAACCAGGGCAGACTTAAACACCGATTGGACAATTTGGGATTCGACTTCTCCGTCTGATATAAGATAACCTACTGTTACATCTGATGCAGGATTATCTGATATATGCTATTAACAGGTTATAAGGAGATATTTTTATAAAAAAACATGAATACTTGTCCCCAAATCATGATTTGAAAACATATGTAGATTAAGGTATGCCCTTCCAAACGCGTTGCTATTTTCTTGAACAATAACGAAGATTGCTCGAACAAGATCCACGACTCTTGTAGCATCAACGTAGAACCTGATGACAACTTTGTTACCGTATTGGCGGTAGCCTTTGCAAAATGGTAATCCAGATAGTCACTGGCCTTGGGAGAAGCTTTAAGGGCAACTGCACTTCCATTCAGCCCCCACTAAAGAGATAAGGTAATTAAATTGGCACAACAAGGAGGAATAGCAATTAGACTACGCAAGCTATGCTCTGTACTGCTGCTCGCTTTCTGCATTGGGTCCCCTATCACCCCATTTCCCAGGCATGGGTAGGTGTAACTGCCAAGCCAACATCTGAAACCCTCTTCTGCAACAAAGTAAACATCCGCTGCGCTGCCTACAAAATTCACGGAGCCAACTATTCCAAACTGAGAGACATCATGAAAGTCATGGACATCGAGGTTACCTCGGACAGCACGCGAAACTCAATACTAATCGACACCTGTCAGCACTATCGAACTGTTTCAGAGAACACAGATGCGGTGAAGGAACTTAAATAGAAAGGTGCGAGCATAAAAGATATGTACGTAAGGACTTGAACCATCATTCGCCAAGGGACATTTCCAGGCGACACCACGATTTCTACTGATTTCTTAGGCAACCCCTCTGTAAACCTTCAGGTTAGGCTCAGATATAGTTGGTTACACAGGTCGGGCATGCGGACAAAATCTTGGACTCCTCAAACGGCGGCGCAACCAACCATCCCATTCCTCCATCGTACCTTTCGTGCTTGCAATTCCAAAATAGCCAAGCCGTCCCGGATGTAGACCTTTACATTCTACATTGCCGTTGGGACGTTTTTGCTCTGACTGCGTGAAGCAGTTCTTTCAGCTTCCGCTTTGCTTTCTTTAAGGCCTTCGCAGAGCACTAGTGAAATAACCATTCTTGCTCCTTCCCAACTAAAAGCCCCGGAGACTTAAATCTCCGATTGCCACTGCAGATACGACCTTGCGTTTCTCCGCATTCATCCTGAGCTTTAGTTTCCCCTTACGGTATTTCCCGCTGTTACAATAGTATTTGGTTGAGGATATGGCAACCAGCTATGTCTTTTTCCATCTTGTTGCCAAAGCTGAATCGCCTTGCACAACAGCTTCCTGAATACCATGTTGTGATAGAACTGTACGGCGTATGAGAATCCCTCGGCCCGCAGCTGATGGCGGAGATTGGCGATGTGCGCCTCTTTGCTAACAAGGGCTCTCTGACAGCGTTTGCCGGTGTTGATCCAGGCGCAAGCCAGTCCTACAAATAAAGGCTATCAGCACCAGTGCATCGGAGGTTAGCTCGCCGGAACTGCCGAAAACGCTCTTTCTGGTGACCAAAAAGCACCAACCAATGACTCTGCGTTTCAGTTTTTAGACAAGAAACGGTTGAGGGAGGCCTTCCCAGGTAATTCGGCACCAATTTACTTCGGGTCAGCGCGTCAGCGGTGTCCTTTTTGTGTTGCTCATTTTCCAATACCTGCTTTTGTGTATTCTCTACTAACTTCAGTTTGCAGGCTGATTTCAGGCAGTCGTTCTGCCGCTCGTTCACTTTTGGCCAGTATCACGATGTCGTCCGCATTGCAAATAATCGGAACGCCTCTGCCGCCCATCTCCTGATCTAGTTTATTCAGATAAATGTTGGCAAGCGGCGGATTAAGCGGATCGCCTTGGGGCGAGCCTTCTTCTGTTTTCACAAGCAGACCGTTTTCCATGGCGCCGCTTTTGAGATACTCCTTAATAAGTTCCTTTAACCACCATGTTTGAATTCCGAATGACCGTCCAACAAGGGTGCTCTTAAGCAACTTTCAATGCCCATGCCTTTTTAGATGTACATGTTACTTTCTTGCATTTCAATAATTTGTAATTCATTGTGATATTATGGGCATGACAATCAATATGGAGGTAGGATACATCCATCTTATACCATTACAGAAAGAGGTGGCGCTTATGGGCTGTTTTACTTGGAGTAGCTGGCCGCATTAGATTTTAAGAAGAAAGGAAGAGAATTATGAAACGAATATTCCTTTCTGCCCTTGTGATATGTTTATTGTTCTCCTTTACGATTGTCTATGCATCTAACACAAGCACTAATCCTACCCCTGTAGATCAAGCTATTAAGACTTTCAAGAATTCAGACGGTGCGGCTTCTGAGGATGCAGTTGCTGAACTTGAAAACTTATTTTTTGCCGACCCTGTAGCGTTCGTAACAGATTTGTCAAAGCACGATGCTGAGACTCAGATATTTATAGCACAACAGCTCTCGGCATTTGTTGCAGGTGGCTACATAAGCGAGATTGAACAGTTTAATGCTGCGCTTTCAACTCTTAAGGCAAGTGAACTGGATAAAGTCCGAGCAACTCTTGTTGGGCAGATTGAGAGCTTCTTTGTTGAGTATTACGATTCTCAAGCGGTAGTTGTTGAGTCTACCAAACCGGCACCGGTATTTGATGTTGAGATAATAAAAGGCTTCATTGGAACAAATAAAGAGGCGGGTTTCCCATTTGACGAAGAGTTTAACGCAAAGTTGGCAGAATGCTATCGCCTTGACCCTAGACTCTTTGTAAAAACTCTTAAGAACTTAAATAGCGATGAAATTCAAATCATTGCAGCTAACATAGCAATTGCCAATGAAAGCTCCAAAGATCTCAACGTTGAAAAGCAACCTGCTGGTTCCTCTGGCACAGTACTTACAGAAGAAGAGGAACAAATACTGGCTGATCTGGAATCTCAGATACGATCAATACATACTCAAAGCCCATCTGTGAAAGGCGAAAATGTCATGGCGGCAGTTCCAACGCCGACCATCGGAACAATGTCCTATTCAGGAACCATAGAGGTAAACACTCCAACAACACTGAGCGTTGTCTTGAGCGAAACAACTCAAAGAACAGTAGCCAGAAGTTATTATGTTGAGATCATTTGTATCAGAGACAACGTCGAGTATATCAAATCGACTGGTACAGTCACGATTCCTGTAAACGCCACTTCTGTCACTGGTCAATTTACGTTTACGCAGTATAGTGCCGGAACATTCTATACAAAGGTAAAGGTATATACTGCTAAAAACGGAACACTCCTTACGAGCCGCACAGGAGCCTATCCTGACGTCTCCTGGGGATACTGGAGTATTTCTGTGACGTTAGATACGGATCGCACAGTATATGGGACATTATCCTTATATGATGCTGGCGGGGCATTAAAAGACTCCTGCAGTTTGGGCAATTCCGTTAGCGGAGCTGCTATGAACGTGACAAACGGTATAACGCCAACTGGACCTTATTATGGTAATGTTGTAGGTCCGGCTTCGGATACTGCCGCACAAGGCCCATATAGACGTGTTGACCTGCCGGGGGCCCCCGGAAATTTATACGTACCTCCACGTTCAGAAATCATGATTCACGGCGGTCGAAGCCAAACCACACTTCAGCCAACATACGGATGTGTTCGCGTTTTCGATCTTGATGTCAAAGGTATTACTGATACAATAATAACAATGACATCATCGGGGAATGGGCACTATTCCCAAGGCAATGTTAATATTTGGGAGTCATAAACAATATTTTATGAGTATAGGGCTGGAAACACAGCTTTAATCCAATGATGCTGCGAATAAGGTTCGTGCCATTATTGGATTTGGAAGATCGCATAAAATCAAGGAGGTTAATTATCAAAAGAAGGCATCTTCTAATGATGGCCTCAATCTTAGTAAGCGCATTGCTATTTACTGTACCTGGCAATGCACTGGGAGCAAACCGGGAATATACTGATGATGATGTAAAAAATCTGATGAGCAGCTTTAAACACTCAGACGGAGCAGGATCAGAAACGATTATTTGCAATCTGACTTTTGCTTTTATGGATAACCCGGAACAGATAATAAGACTGCTTTCTGAAGTTGAACCCGATGATCGGGAAGAACTCATCTTTTATATTACGGCATATCCGTATACAGGTGATGAGGAGGAGATTGAACGTTTTGAGCAGGCAATGTACGGGTTAAAGGAGACTTTGGCAGACCAAAAGTATCTAGATACACTAAACATGTTTATTGAAGCGTACGAAGCATACGGTGGTAAAGACTCCGAATCCTCCTCGAATATGACTTTATATATCATTATAGGAGTTGTTGTAGTTGCAGTGATAAGTTTGATCATTTATCTTTTCTTAAAGAAACGTAATTAATGATTTTGACGGTGGTATCTCCCCTAAATATGACAAAAGCGAATAAAAGAATACGGTGCTCCAACAGAGATTCCGTGATCTCATACAATTACTAAGCAATCATTGCATTTCTTGTTGCTGTCCGTAAATCTTCTCCCACACTATTTCCGGCATAAACAGTAACAAATGCACGATGTAGCTTCCCGCTGTTCCAATATATGTAGTGGAGCCAGCGTGAGCACTCTTATTGGCAGGAAGCGTTCCATTGTTTGTGGAGCCGAAATATGATGATATGCCCTTCCAAACGCCGTTGCTATTTTCTTGAACAATAACGAAGATTGCTCGAACAAGATCCACGACTCTTGTAGCATCAACGTGGAACCTGATGACAACCTTGTTACCGCTATTGGCGGTAGCCTTTGCACAATAGTAATCCAGATAGTCACTGGCCTTGGGAGAGACTGTTCTGCATTGGGTCCCCTATCACCCCATTTCCCAGGCATGGGTAGGTGTAACTGCCAAGCCAACATCTGAAACCCTCTTCTGCAACAACGTGAACATCCACTGCACTGCCTACAAAATTCACGGAGCCAACTATTTCAAACTGAGAGACATCATGAAAGTCATGGACATCGGGATTACCTCGAATAGCACGCGAAACTCAATACTAATCGACACCTGTCAGCACTATCGAACTGTTTCAGAAAACACAGATGCGGTGAAGGAACTTAAATAGAAAGGTGCGAGCATGAAAGATATGTGCATAAGGATTTGAACCATCATTCGCCAAGGGATATTTCCAGGCGACAGCACGATTTCTACTGATTTCTTAGGCAACCCCTCTATGAACCTTCAGGTTAGGCTCAGATATAGTTGGTTACACAGGTCCTCTATATATTGTTTTCTTGCTATCTCATTGACCCATTCTTCAGGTATCCCTTTGTACCCATATGCCAAACCTGCAAGTCCTCCAGCAACTGCAGCTACTGTATCAGTGTCATCTCCCAGATTAACAGCTCTCAATACGCAATCCCTGTAATTATGTGTGTTTAGTAAGCACCAAATTGCAGATTCGAGTGTATCGACAACATATCCACTGCTTCTTATTTCCTCTTCAGGCATGGCTGCAAAATCCCGCCTGTTTAACCGTTCAAAGTGCTTTAGCTCGAGTACATAGTCTTTCGTACCTTGATAATACTCCATTGCACCAGAGATACCCGATCTTACGGCAGTTTCCAGTGTCGCATTGTTCATAAGCTTAGAAGCAACTGAAATATAGATACCGCACGCAATTTGACTTCTTCTATGGGCATGTGACAGGGAAGAAACAGCATGAACAATTTCATAGGCTTCATCAATGCCTGTAAAATCCGTGCCATAGATGGACTGCAGATAGAACACGACTGGAAGTATCCTCATAAGGGAACCGTTGCCGTTGTCGCGTTCATTCTTTCCGCCACATTCAATGGCAGGAATCCCCTGCTTAAAACGGATCAACGCTCTTTTGGTTGTTACCCCAATATCAAAAACTTCACCATAGGGCGTGTATTCACCCTTTTCAAACCATTTGATGAAGTTGGACATTATGTCTTCATAGTCTAAGCCTCTTGAAAGGCTATCTACAAGGCATAAGGTCATGCTTGTGTCATCTGACCAGGTACCGGCAGGTTGGGCATGGGTACCATATCCCCTCATACCAGTTACCGGATTCTTTCTAAGGGTTTCTCTGCTCATGAATTCAACCGGAACCCCTAGGGCATCACCAACACATAAGCCCATAACCCCATCTAGAACATGATTACTCATTCC
>Ga0116179_1003061_pt1 | contig 11712 bp, 7 predicted proteins | sample AD_UKC071_MetaG_FD_89751 | JGI IMG/M metagenome (GOLD analysis project Ga0116179, IMG submission 89751) | Active sludge microbial communities of municipal wastewater-treating anaerobic digesters from USA - AD_UKC071_MetaG | ecosystem: Engineered > Bioreactor > Anaerobic > Digestate | place: USA...
ATTTTATCATAAAAAAGTAAGAAAAATTAATTTTTCCTACTTAATATAAATTTATCTTTATAATCTATTAAAACTTTATCACCTTCATGAATAGTTTCATTTAATAAACTCTCAGCAATCAAAGTTTCAATATGCTTAGTAACATATCTCTTAATAGGTCTAGCACCATACTCAGGACTATAAGATTCTTCTATAACATGAACTCTCGCTTCCTTAGTTAATTCTATAGATAAATGGACGTTTTTTAAATGCTCGTTAACAACATCTATAATTCTATCTAATACTTCATAAATAACAGCTTTAGATAAAGAATTAAATATTACTATTTCATCTATTCTATTAATTAACTCAGGTCTAAATTTAGATTTTAAGATATTCATAACTAATTCATCACGTGAAGCATTATTTTCATTATTTAAAATAACTTCACTACCCAAATTAGAAGTCATAATAATAATTGTATTTTTAAAATCAATTGTTCTTCCTTGAGAATCTGTAATATGTCCATCATCCAATATTTGAAGTAAGATATTAAATACATCGGGATGTGCTTTTTCTATTTCATCAAATAAAACAATAGAATATGGATTACGTCTTACAGCTTCACTTAACTCTCCACCTTCATCATAACCAACATAACCAGGAGGAGCACCTATTAAACGCGATACATTAAATGCTTCCATATATTCAGAACAATCAATTCTAATCATATGTCTTTCATCATCAAATAATTCATAAGCTAAAGACTTAGCAATCTCCGTTTTACCAACACCAGTTGGACCCATGAATATAAATGATCCAATTGGTCTTGTAGGATCTTTTATACCTGATCTTGCACGAATGATAGCATCACTTACAAGCTTTATTGCTTCATCTTGACCCTTAACTCTTATCTTTAAATTTTCTTCAAGACTTAATAATTTATCTTTCTCGCTTCCAACCAATTTGGCAACAGGAACATTAGTCCAACGACTAACAATCTCAGCAATGTTATCTTCCGATACAACATCTGATAACACTTGGTTTTGCATAGTCAATTTTAATTGAGATATTTCTTCTTCAAGTTTAGGTATCTCACCATGTTTAATTCTAGCAGCTTTCTCTAAATCATAACTATTCTCAGCTGATTCAAGTTCAAACTTTAATTCTTCTAATTTAGACTTTTTATCATTAACTAGATCCTTAAGTTTTTTCTCTTCCTCCCATGTCTTACGCATAGAATCTTGTTTAAGTTTTAACTTATTCATTTGTTCTTCTATTTCTTTAACACGACTAACTGATACTTCATCTTTTTCTTTTTTTAATGCTTCATGTTCAATTTCCAAAGTCATTATTTGACGATTTATTTTATCAAGATCAACTGGAACTGAATTCATTTGCATTTTAATTGTGGCACAGGCTTCATCGACTAAATCAATGGCTTTATCAGGTAAAAATCTATCAGTAATATATCTATCAGACATATTAACTGCCGCGACTAAAGCATTATCACGAATTGTAACTCCATGATAAACTTCAAATCTTTCCTTTAAACCACGAAGTATTGTAAGGGTATCCACAACTGATGGTTCTCTTACTAGTATTTTTTGTAATCTTCTTTCAAGAGCTCCATCTTTTTCAATATATTCACGATACTCTTTTAAAGTAGTTGCACCAATTAACCTTATTTCACCACGAGCAAGCATTGGTTTTAACATATTACCAACATTCATTGCACTTGAAGAACCAGCACCAACTATCATATGTATTTCATCAATAAACATGATAATGTCACCTTCGGATTTAGACACTTCATTCAAAACTGCTTTAAATCTTTCCTCAAATTCACCTTGATATTTTGCACCAGCCACCAATGCCGATAAATCTAATTCCCAAATTTTTTTGTTTTTTAAATCATCAGGAACATCTCCACGAATAATACGTTGAGCAAGGCCTTCCACGATAGCTGTTTTACCAACACCAGGTTCACCTATAAGCACTGGATTATTTTTAGTTTTACGTGAAAGAATACGTATTAAATTACGTATTTCCTCATCTCTACCAATAACCGGATCTATTTTATTATCTTTAGCTGATGAAGTAATATCTCTTCCATATTTTTCTAAAACATTTTTTGTGTCATCTTCCATATTTGGATACATAAGAACACCTCCCTTTTCTTACTTATAAAAAGCTAGCAAATGCTAGCTTATTTATTACTTAATTGAAATTAATTTCTTATTATTTTTTTCTTTTTCCTCTTTAGGAACTGTAATTAGCAATGTACCATTTTTAAATTCTGCTTCAACAGATTTTTCATCAACATCGCCAACATAGAATGATCTCTCACATCTTTCGTCAACTTTTCTTTCACGACGAATATAATGTTTTTTCTTATCTTCATCTTTATCATCAATATGATGTTCAGCAGATATATTCAAATAGCCATTTGAAAGTTCCATTTTGATGTCTTCCTTTTTAAATCCAGGTACATCCATTTCAATAACGAAATTATTATCTTTTTCATAAATATCGCATTTCATTAATTTATCAAATTTCTTATCTCTAGGAATATCTAAATCATCCATGAAATCATCAAAAAATATTCTACTAGGTAACATATATGCTCACTTCCTTCCTAACATTTTAATATTAACTCGTCAGTTAGCACTTGTCAATAGAAAGTGCTAATTATTTATAAAAAAAAAGAGAATATTAACTAATATTCCATCTTTTACGTATTAAAGACTTAGCATGTTCTGTCATGCATTTATCAATTAAATTCTCCCTTGGTCCCTGCATATTAATATTATAATCAACATCAACGATATCTTTACTGCTTAATTTAGTATCCAAAGGAACATAACTACCATTTACCCTTGCACTTATTAGACTTTCACCTAATGAAGGTTTCTTATAATAAGCAAAGTCAACCGGAGTTGAACCATCAGGTAATTCAATAATTTGCATGTTTTTATCTTCTACATAAATATTCTTACCTAATATATCATTTTTAACTTTACGAGAAAATTCTAATGGATCTTCATTTTCTTTTAATAATTCATCCAAGATAGGATAAAAAGGCATCTTTTTAACTTCATCTTGCATTACATCTTTAGCAGTATCTAAATTAGAAGATCTTAATAAATTCCAATAAGCTGTTAAACCATAAGCATTAATATTATACATTTCCTTAGTTTTTAATTGAAACTGAAAAGAAGTACCATCTTTTAACTTAACACTTATATGTAATCCTTGATATTTATTAGTCTTAGGAGACTTAATATAATCCTTACATTTATCTTCTAAAATAGAACCTCGATAAGCTTCTATTAATCTACCCTGTAGCCAATAACAAGTTTGAACATCTGGTAAAATTAATTTTATGGAAAACAAATCGTGAATATCATTAATATTTCCAACATCTTTATATATATAAAGTTTACGATATACTTCATATATATTTTTCATTTTAAACTTTACATCAAAGGGTATTTCATTAGAATCTAAAGCTTTAGACACTTCTAACAATACTAAATCAATATTATCTCGATCATGTCTTTCAATATCATTCAAACTATCAATAAAACGTTGATAATCATTTTCATATAAATATTTAAAAGCTAACTCCTCTAATTCGAATTTAAATGTATACTCACCAAGATATTGAGCAAAAGGGACATATAAATCAATTGTCTCACGAGATTTTCTAATTCTTGTCGCCGGTTTTTGATAATCCATTGTTCTCATATTATGTAATCTATCAGCTAATTTAATAATAAATATTCTAACATCCTTAGTTAAACTCTCAACTATTTTACGAAGATTTGCTGCTTCCAATTGATCTATAGGAATACCATCTTCTTTTTTAATCTTAGTTACTCCATCAACTAGTTCAGCAACGGTTGGATTAAAAGCCATGACAATGCCTTCCTTAGTTTCGGGAGTATCCTCAATCGTATCATGTAATAAACCAGCCGCGATTGTATCAGCATCAGCATGCATTTCTGCTAATATACACGCAACAGCAACTGGATGAGTTATATAAGGTTCACCACTTCTACGAAAAACGCCGGCATGAAAAACTTTAGCATGTTCATAAGCTAAAATTATCATAGCTCTATCTTTAGAACTATAATCACTTATTTTACTTAACAAATCTTCTAAGTTCATAAGCCCTCCTAAAAATAAAAGGTAGTTATATTAAACTACCATTAATGTATTAATAAATTGATAACATAAATACTATATCTTTTATCATAAATTGTCAAGAAGCGATTGTTAATGCTAAACGTGCACTTCGAGAACTATTAGCTGACCCTGAATGACGATAGAAATTCATAATACCAGCATTCTCACCTTCATCAAACTGACCGCCTCTTCTAAACCATGAATAAGTTGCCTGAACAAAGTAAGCATAATCATTATACCAAGCAGTACGGTGATTAGTAATTGTCCTTAATTCCCCGGTTGCATCACCTAATATACGATTATTAAATGATGTATTTGTTGAACCAGTGGCATATACATCATAGTATTTAGCATCATATGAACTAATATCTAAACCTGATGAACCCATGTCACCTGACATATAACCCGAAACATATTCATAAGCACCACCAGACATATCAAATACACCTGATATATTACCTGTTGTACTTTGAGGATAAACATTCGTACTTAACGAACCATAGGCATTTGTACATGTTGTAACACTTGCGGCCGTTGTGGTTGCTCCCCCACATCCTGTAGTAATAGTGGAATCATTATTAATTGACACTTCATCACTTCTACCATACGCTGAATAAGTTAAGTAAGCAATTGCACCCCATTCCGTATTCTTTAGCATATGTGAATCATCACTTCTAGAGTAATTATACATATTAGTAAAGAAGTTTCCAACCGATACATTAGTTAAAGAAGGACTATTGGGTAGTACTGTAATACTAGAAATTGATCCTGTTGTCTCAAACTTACCTACCCAAAATCCATTAGATCCAAATGTTGTAAATGCTGGATGCGTTAAATAAGTACCATTTGTACTACCTGTTGAAGGTGTTGTATTTTTATTTTCAAAAGTAATATTAATTTGGAAAGGAACACTAACACTTGGTGTTGCATCTAAATCATTTACTCCCGCATTCCATAGTTCATATTTATATCTTGGAATCCATACAAAGTAAGCTGAAATATCACTTGCATTAATTGTCGTTCCCACATTATAGGTCGTAGAAGGACTGGAAATCAATTTAACGGCATTAGCCCAAGTTTTATTTGTATAGTTATACCATTCCTCAGTTTCATTAGCATAAGTAACTACTCCATCAGCTCCAATAGTAACAGGTATTAAATCACTAGCTATACTAGGTATTGCCCAATTTAATACACTATCTTTATAGATTATTGATAAATCATCACTTATTATATAAGTATCACCATCGTGAGTTGTAAGAATTATATCCGTTGTTTCTCTTACATTGGTTGAATATAATAAATAAATTGTAACTGTTTTAGATTCACCTAACCCCAAAGAATAAGAATATGTTGTACTTGTACCCATACTATTTACTAAGGAAACATTACTATTATTAGAAGTCAAATTATATCTAACTGATGAATCATAATTATTAGTCATTGTTACACTAAAAACACCAATCTTAGTAGCAGGATCATACGAAGTATACGTAACACTTCCATTAATACTTGAAGTGGCAACTGATTGACTACCAGTTAAAAATTTAAACTTATTTACCGTACTAACCAAAGTAGTACTTGTAACATTGGAATTATAATAATAAGTAACAGTAACTGTCTTAGTTTGATATGGAGCTAACACATCTCCTTGAGTTATTCCTTCAACATAGGGAACAGGTAAACCAGTTAAAGTAGCATCATTACTAAATTCATAACCATTATAAGTATAACTTCCACTTGATTGATTAATGATGGTATAAGTAATTGTAATTGATGATGATGAAGAATTCTTTATATTAAAATCCACATCACTAGTTAAATTAATACCATTACTTGTGGATACTTTTTCTTTTGTCCCACTTAAAAACTCTGTATTATTTTCATCAGAACTAGCTACAGAAAATATAAGCAAACCAGGTTCACTTGTAGCAACACTAGATGAATAACCTAAGGATTTACTATAAAATCCATATCCAACTGTTAACGATACAGATATTAAAATAAATAATATAGTTATTATATGCAATTTTATAAATTTCATAACTCTATCCTTATACGAATTATATAATAATAAAAGTTTACAATCAATATAACAAAAAAAGTTATAAATGATTATAACTTATTTTAATCTTTTCAATTCTTCATAATGTTTATCAAAACTATCTAAGAACAAACCAATTTCACTTGGAAGTGTTAAATAGCTTAAACTAATTCTAATTGTCGTTTTACTTCTTTCTTGATCATTATACATTGCCATAATTGCAGGACTTGGTTTACCAGAAGTACAAGCTGTATTAGATGAAACATAAACTTCATCCGTTTCTAAAGCATGAATAAATGTCTCAGGTTTAATTCCCATAATACTTATATTTAAAATATGCGGAATACAATACTTCGAAGAATTAATATAAACATCAGGATAATCAGCTAAATGAGCAATTATTTTATCGCGATATTTTCTAACCGTATCTTCTTTCTTAGCTAAATCTTTTAAAGAAAGTCTTAATGCTTTAGCAAAAGAAACAATTAAAGGTAAAGGCATCGTTCCCGGTCTTAATTCACCCTCATGAGCACCATACATTAATGGAACTAATACAAGTCCTTTAGTATGATACAAAAGGCCAATTCCAGCAGGGCCATATATCTTTTCCCCACTTATTGATGCTAAATCTACATCGTCAATAATAATAGGAACTTTTCCAATTGCCTGAGTCATATCTGAATGAAATATTACATTCTCATTATTTTTATGAATAACTTGTCTAATTGTCTTTAAAGGTTGTCTTGCACCCGTTTCTGAATTTACTGCTGATATACTAACAAGTATTGTATCTTTAGTAACCTTATTCTTTAAATCATCAAAATCAATTACACCTTCATTAGTAACATTAATATAATCGATAATAAATCCTAACTTTTCCAAATGCTTACATATTCCATACATAGATGGATGTTCCATCGTTGATATAGCTATATGATTACCATATCTTTTATAAGTTTCAGCTACACCTAATAAAGCCATATTATTAGCTTCTGTAGCACCCGATACAAAGGTAAACTCCTCTTCTTTAATTGAGAGTAACTCTGCAATTTGTTTAGTAGCACTTTTAAGTAATTCATTAGATTTTATTCCCAATGAATGTAAACTACTACTATTAGCAAAATATTCCTCTGTAACTTTATTATAACTGTCTAATACTTCAGGTAAAACTGGAGTTGTTGCCGAATAATCTAAATAAACCACGTTAACTCACCTCTATTTAACATCTTCCACGATATATTCATTCTTATAAGCCTCAAGTAATCTTTCCCTAATACCAGGTTCAACAACATTAATTGATTTTATAGCTTCAGCCAAAGATTCATTAAAGTTACCCTTAAAGAATTCTCTTTCGGCTCTTATTAAACCATAATTAATTTCTTTATTAATTGCTCTATAACGATTACCATAAACAATAGCATTTTCTGCCATTGATGCTCTCTTAACAAGATCTAAAGATGTATTATAAACTTTTAAAACCAAATCTCTTGCCGTATCTACTCTTGTATTTAATACTTTAATAGAAATAGGCTTTTTATCTAACTCAATAACCATTTCTCTAATAGCATCTTCTGCTTCACTATATTCAGTATAAAAACTCTTAGGAATAACAGGAAGTTTAAAAGAATACATATGCTCTTTAGTTTGTTTCATAATATTCTTTATTTCATCTAATTGCTCTTTAGCTCTTATTTCATCTTCTTTTAATGAACCCAAACTACGTAATGTATAATCCAACTTTTCTTCTGCCTTAACTAATCTTACGCTTGTTCTTTCCATATCTTTACTTAATTTAGAATAAGCACATGATTTAGATCTAAAGTTATTCATTGTAACATTATAATCATTCTCACAATCATCAACTTCTTTAGATAACTCACTTATTATCTTAACATCATCATCAGTTAAATCATAAGAATATTTAATATCCGATATTTTACCTTCAAGACCAGATATTATCTTAGTAAGTTTCTTACACTTCAATATTACACTTCTAATATAATCATCAAACATCTTTTTAGATATTTTTTCTTTCTCAAAATCAGCATATAATTTATCAAAATAATCTAATATAGTTCTTAATTCAAATATTGAATCCTCAAGATTTAATACTTTTAATCTATCAAATATATCAGCAACTTTTTTCTCTGCTTCGTTAATATTATAATCAATCTTTAAATAATCAAGATTATAACCATCGTCGCTCATTTTATCAGCAATTCTTTTAATGTCTTCTATTTTATTAGGAATCATTTTTTGGCCCATCAAAATAATAGAAGGTGCTTCATCAATAACAATTTTTAAATTGCCAATTGTATCATCCAATGCTTTAACAATTTTACCAACTTCTGTATAAACATTATTATCCATAGCTATTTCAAATGCTGAAAATAACTTATCAACATTTTCGAATTGTAACTCAAGTGTTTTTTGTATTAAATTATAATCATTTTTATTACTATTATTATATTTTAAATAAACACCACGATAATCAGTCTTTAATTTAGTAACAATTTCCCTATTTCTTTCTTCTGATAAAGTAATTTCTCTAATATTATCCAATAATTCTTGAGACTTAGCTTTAGCAATATAAATTTCATATTCAATTGTTGCAAGAGTATTGTTAACTTCCTTAAAGTTTTTGCCTTTAATATCTTCTTCAGCCTCAATTAATTCATCTGTTATATGAGGGACATCAACATCTTTAATACTCTTAAATATTGATTTCCAGTAGTTATATTTGTCTTCTAGATCTTTATTATTTATTAATGATTCTACCTTATTTAACTCAGATAAAATAGAACCCGATATTATTAAGTTTTTATTTCTTTCAAGATTAATTAAGGTATCATCATAGCCTTTTTTAATATGTTTAATTGTAAGTATTATTGTAACGACAATAAATAAAAGAGTAATAATAGCATATAATATCGTAATTAAATTAAGTATATCAGTACTCATATTACTCCTCCTTAGTGTAATAACATTATAACATAAAGACACACGAAAAAACATTTAAATATGTTAATAGATATATAATTTTACTTTTGACAAGTTGGGCAATAATATGTGCCTCTTCCACCCACTCTTGTCTTTATAATTATTGAATTGCATATTTTACAATGCTCTCCTGCTTTGGTATGAACCATAAGTTTTTCTTGGTAATGACCAATTACCCCCAAAGAACTTGTATAACTTCTAATTGTACTTCCACCCATTAATGTAGCTTCTTCAATGATTCTTCTACTACTATTTTTAATACTTTCACATTCCTCTAATTTTACATCTTTACCCAATCTAGTAGGCATAATCTTGGAAGCAAAAAGTACTTCATCAACATAAATATTACCTAAACCATTTATAATACTTTGATCTAGCAATAATTCTTTAATCGGTTTATTGGATTTATGAATTTTATCATAAATATATTCTTTAGATAAGGATTCATCATCAGGTTCTTTCCCTAACTTTTTAATATCTTTTGTATTGTAAACATCACTTGTTTTAACAAGCATCATTATTCCAAATTTACGAACATCATGATACCTTAAAGTAAGGCCATCATCCAAATGAAATACAACGTGTTCATGCTTAACGATAGGATCTTCATTACTCTTAATAAAGTATTTTCCTTCCATACGTAAATGAGACAACAAAGTATATTCTCCTAAATTAAATAATAACCATTTTCCAAATGAAGAAACACTTATAATTTTTTTATTAACAATATTCTTTTTAAAATCATCAAGATTAGTCTTAATAATTTTATCATAATAAATATCAATACCAACTATAGATTTATTAACTAAACTTTTATTTAAAGTCTTAGCTACTGTTCTAACTTCTGCTATCTCTGGCATTTTAATCACCTACTTTGTTTCATATAAATCCGTTCCAAAATCTTGAGATATTACCAATGGAACATCAAGTTTAACTGTACTTTCCATGATAGCTCTAACAATATTAAGAACTTTTTCTTTTTCTTCTTCTACGACATCAAATATCAATTCATCATGTATTTGTAATAACATATCTGATTTAATATTATTAACTTCAAAAGCCTTATCAATCTCAACCATTGCTTTCTTTAATATGTCGGCTGCACTTCCTTGAATTGGAGTATTCATGGCCATACGTTCGCCACTTTGTCTAATCATATAATTACTATTAAATAATTCATCAATACTTCTTTTACGATTAAAAAGTGTACGAACACTACCTGAATCATAGGCTGACTTAACTGTCATATCCATATAATCTTTAACACCAGGATATAATTCAAAATACTTTTCAATAAACTTTTTAGCATCCTTTGGCGAAACACCAATATTTTCTCCTAAACCAAATCCTGATATGCCATAGACAATACCAAATATAACAGATTTAGCCGTCCTTCTTTCATTCTTTGTAACCTCACTCATAGGTTTATTAAATATATCAGCAGCTACTCTTGTATGAATATCTTCACCACGAATAAAAGCGCCCTGTAATTCTTTAGAACCACTTATATGAGCAAGAACACGTAATTCTATTTGCGAATAATCACATGACAAGAATTCAGTATTACAAGGTGAAAAAGCCTTACGAATTAACTTTCCTAAATCATCTCTAGTTGGAATATTTTGTAAGTTAGGATCTACACTTGAAAGTCTACCAGTTCTTGTTAATGTTTGTTTATAAATAGTATGTATCTTCCCATCAGGCATTATATATTTAGTTAAACCCTCAAGATAAGTACTATTTAATTTAGTTAATTTACGGAACTCAAGTATTAAAGGAATAATTGGATGTTCATTAACTAATTTCTCAAGAATATCTTCACCAGTCTTATATCCTGTTTTAGTCTTCTTAGCATGTGATAAACCAAGATGATCAAATAATACTTCGCCTAATTGTTTAGGACTACTAATATTAAATTCTTCTCCAGCTAAATCATAAATACTTTTTTGTATTTCTTCTATTTGCTTATTCATTTCAACACTCATAGATTTTAATATAGAAGCATCACACTTAATACCTTTAATTTCCATTTTTGCTAAAGTACTTTCTAAAGGATGCTCTATATTAGTATATAAATCAAACATTTCTTCAGCATTCAAATCATCAATATATTTATCATGAGTTAAATATATGTATTTAGCTTTAGTTGTAACAATCTCTTTGATATCCAATTTATTTTTTATAATATCATGATACAAAGGAACACTTACTGAATCATTATTCATCAACGTTGCTAAATCATCTTTTGTAATTTTATTTAATAAATATGCTGCTAAATTAACATCATATATTGTATTAGTATCAAACCTATTAGTAAGTACAATATTCTTTTTCAAGTCAAATGTATATTTTATAGTATCTAAAGTTTTATCGAAAAAATCTTGTATTTTTGAAGGTTCAACATAATAAGCATTCTTACCATCATAAATACCCATACCCATTATATTAGCTAAGTGATAATTTTCTTTATCACATTCAATATAATATGCTATACGTTC
>Ga0116179_1003063_pt1 | contig 11702 bp, 10 predicted proteins | sample AD_UKC071_MetaG_FD_89751 | JGI IMG/M metagenome (GOLD analysis project Ga0116179, IMG submission 89751) | Active sludge microbial communities of municipal wastewater-treating anaerobic digesters from USA - AD_UKC071_MetaG | ecosystem: Engineered > Bioreactor > Anaerobic > Digestate | place: USA...
AACAGGTAGTCCAGCGCCCAGCGCGGCTTGATGCCGTAGGACAGGAACGAGGACGGCGTGAAAGTCGGCGGCGAGGCAAAGCCGCTGCGCAAGCAGCGCTCGCGCTTGCCGCCGACGATGGTATCCACCGTCAGCGCGATCGCATCGAACTTTGCCGCCTTGCAGCGCTCGATCATGCTGGCGTTCAGCCCCTTGTCCTTGTGGATATAGAGCTGGAACATCTTGGGGCTGGAAATCAGCGCGCCGATCTCCTCAATGCTGACTGTTGCCAGGCTGGAAATGCCGCACCACAGGCCGAACTTTTCCGCCGCGCGGGCGACGGCGCGTTCGCCCTGCCAGTGGAATACCCGTTGCAGCGCCGTGGGGGAGAGCACCAGCGGCAGCGCGCTTTTCCGGCCCAGGATCGTGCAGGACGTGTCGATCGTCTCAACCCCGGCCAGCACGTCGGGCACCAGATCGGCGCTGGCATAGGCAGCGGTGTTGCGCGCCTTGGTCAGCTCATCATCGGCGGCGCCGTCGATATAGTCGAACACCGGCCAGGGCAGCCGCGCCTTGGCGAGGCGGCGGAAATCGTCAATATTGTGGCAATCGGACAGGCGCATCCCTCAAATCACCGCATCAACGCATCGCAAACCGCGTCGTCGGCGCTGTTCATCCCCTTGCGCAGCCATTCCATCCGCTGGGCACTGGTCCCGTGGGTATATTGCTCGGGACTGGCGCGGCGTCCGGCGTTGCGGAGCAGGGTGTCATCACCGATCGCATTGGCGGCATTGAGGCCGCTTTCCATGTCGCCCGGTTCCAGCCTGTCGCGGTTCTTTGCGGCCCAGACCCCGGCATAGCAATCGGCCTGCAATTCCAGCCGCACCGAAAGGGCATTGGCCTGGCGCGGGTTCTGCGATTGCAGGCTGCGGATCTGATCGGAAACGCCGGTCAGCTTCTGGATGTGGTGGCCGTATTCGTGCGCAATCACATAGTCGCGCGCGAACTTGCCCTTGGCACCCATTTCGCGGTCCATCTGCGCGAAGAAATCGGTGTCGATATAGATGCCCTGATCCTGCGGGCAGTAGAACGGCCCCATCGCGCTTTGCGCCGTGCCACAGCCCGAACTGCCCATCTGCGAATAGAACACCAGCTTGGGCGCCTGGAACGGAATGCCCGCTGCAGCGAAGACCGGCTGCCAGGTCTTGTTGAGCGAGGACAGGTCATTGCACATCTGCAGGCTGTTGGCATCGACCCGGCACGAATCCCCGGCCTCCGCGCCGGATTGGGCCGAAGTCTGCTGCGATGGCGCCTGGATTTGCTCAAGCCCGCCGATCATCTGTGATGGGTCCACGCCAAACACCAGCGCGGCGATCAATGCGATCACCAGCGTGCCGCAGCCGACCTGACCGCCGCGTCCACCGGGAAGGCGGCTGCCGCCACCGCGCTGATCCTCGACATTGATGGCATTGGGATCGAAATCATCTAGACGCATTGCAGACCCTCCACTGCGGGCTGGACAAACCGGGGGCCAGCCGCAATGGCCCATCTATAACGGTTTCGTTCAAAGGTTGGAGTCGGGAATGTTCTTGTCGGGAAAACGTGCGCTTATCACCGGATCGACCTCGGGCATCGGCCTTGCCGTTGCGCGTTCGCTGGCGGCGGAAGGCGCGCAGGTTGTGTTGTCGGGCTTTGGCGATGAAGCCACGATCGCCGCGCTGTGCGAAGAGCTGAACGCCATCCATGTTCCCGCTGACCTTTCGAACCGCGCCGGGGTAGAGGCGCTGATGGCCGGGGCCGGGCCGATCGACATTCTGGTCAACAATGCCGGGATGCAGCACGTCGCCCCGATCGAGGAATTCCCGGTCGATAAGTGGGACATGATCATCGCGCTGAACCTTACCGCAGCCTTCGATGCCTGCCGGCTTGCTATCCCGCACATGAAGGCGGCCGGGTGGGGGCGGATCATCAACACCGCCAGCGCCCACTCGCTCACCGCTTCGCCGTTCAAATCGGCCTATGTTTCGGCCAAGCACGGTTTGGCCGGGCTGACCAAGACCCTGGCGCTGGAGCTGGCGACCTTCAACATCACCGCCAACTGCATCAGCCCCGGCTATGTCTGGACCCCGCTGGTGGAAAACCAGATCCCCGATACCATGGCCGCGCGCGGGATGACGCGTGAACAGGTGATCAACGACGTGCTGCTGACCCGCCAGCCAACCAAGAAGTTCGTTCAGCCGTCCGACATCGGTGAAATGGCAGTATTCCTGTGCCGTGACGCTGCCGCCAATATCACCGGAACCAACATCTCGATGGATGGCGGCTGGACCGCCGAGTAACGCCGGTGGTCCGGGGTGTAGCTTTCCGGCCACCCTGGCGCACAATCGACGAACCGAGTGCGGAGTGACTTGCCGCGACGCTCAGTTGCCGTGATAACAACGGCGATGAACCGTTTTTGGCCAGCGATGAACCGTGGATTCCTGGCGCTGCTTGCAGTGTCGGTGGCGATTCAGCCTGCTGTCCTCTGGGCCAAACCGAACAAGGCGCGGCTTGAACTGGAAGCCCAACTGCGCGCCCACATCACCGAACTGTCCAGCGATGCCTACGATGGCCGCGAACCAGGCACCGATGGTGAGGCGATGACCTTGCGCTATCTGGGCAAGCAATGGTTCGATATCGGCCTGGTTTCAGGCACCAACGATCCGGCCAATCCGTGGTTCGCGCCCGTCACCATCATTGCCCGCGAACCCGATACCGAACGCGCGGTCTTTACGCGCCGGGGCAAGCGGGTGTTTGTGCCAAACAACGCCGTGCTGGTGGTGACATCGGGCAAGCGCGGCCTGGTGGAAAACGCGCCGGTGCTGTTCGTGGGCAAGGGGGATCACATCCCTCCAAGGGCCGAACTGGCGGGCCGGGTCGCCCTGTTGCTCGATGGTGGGAGCGAAGGATCGGAACGGCAGAACGCCTTGCTTCTGGCCGGAGCTTCCGGGGTGATCACCGTGCTGGATGGCGATCGCAGCCTTGAAGACGTAACCGCACACCGCAGCCGCAAGGGCTATGCCCTGATCAGCGAGAATCCCGGCGGCGATATCGAAGCCTTCATCACCCCGTCCGCGCTCAACGGCGCGCTGATGGGAACCGGGCTCGATCTGACCAAGCTCAAGGCTCAGGCCGAGAAGGCGGGTTTCGCGCCGCGCACGCTTGATCTTGCCGTATCGCTTGAAGCGACCAGCCGGGAAACCCGGATCAAGACCCACAATGTCATCGGCAAGCTGCCGGGAAAGCGACCCGAACTGGGGGCCGTGCTGATCCTGGCGCACTGGGATCACTTCGGCCGCTGCGCGGCGCCGCCTGCCGAAGACCTGATTTGCAACGGTGCGGTTGATAACGCCAGCGGCGTCGCAGTCCTGACCGAGGTTGCCCGCCGCCTGGCGAAAGGCCCGCAGCCGGACCGCGATATCTATTTCCTTGCCACCACCGGCGAGGAAATCGGCTTTATGGGGGCAGAGGCCTTTGCCGAGGATCCGCCCTTGCCGCTGGGCCAGATCGTTGCCGCCTTCAACATCGATACGGTTGCACTGGCTCCGGCCGGGCGTCCCTTCGCCGTGGTCGGGCAGGGCATGACCCCGCTCGATCCCCAGATCGCGGCCTATGCCAAGAGCGCCAAGCGCAAGCTGGATGACGATCAGGAGGCCAATGCCTATGTCCGCCGCCAGGATGGCTGGGCGCTGATGCGGCACGATGTCCCCGCCGTGATGATTTCAAGCTCATGGTCGGACATCAGCCTGGTCGAACGGTTCATGGAGAGCGACTATCACCGCCCCGGCGATCAGCTTAGCCGCGGGATCGAGCTGGGCGGTGCGGCCGACGACGTGGAGTTCCTGACCGGGCTGGTGCGCTGGTTCGGCGATGCCAAGCGGGTTCCCTTCGCGGCGAAATAGAACACTAGCCCTTTTCGGGGCCTGCGGTTACATGGGCCGCCACGAATCAAACCCCGCATCAAGGCAGTGGCACCCATGGAAATCCCTCTCGGCCTCACATACGACGACGTCCTGCTGCTGCCGGCCGAATCCGATGTGCTGCCATCGATGGCCGATACCCGCACCCGGCTGACGCGCGACATCGCACTCAACATCCCGGTCATCTCCTCGGCGATGGATACCGTGACCGAGGCCGATATGGCGATTGTTATGGCCCAGCTCGGCGGGATCGGGGTGCTGCACCGAAATCTGACGGTTGAGGAACAATGCGCCGCGGTCCGCGCGGTAAAGCGGTTCGAAAGCGGGATGGTGGTCAACCCGATCACGATCAGCCCGGACGCCACCCTGGGCGAGGCGACCGCGCTGATGCAGGCCAACCGCATTTCCGGCATTCCGGTGGTTGAGGTGGGCGGAAAGCTGGTCGGCATCCTGACCAACCGCGATGTCCGTTTTGCCGACAATCCGATGCAGCCGGTGCGCGAACTGATGACGCATGAGAACCTGGCGACTGTCCGCGCGGGCGTCAGTCAGGAAGAGGCGCGCCGCCTGTTGCACCAGCGCCGGATCGAAAAGCTGCTGGTGGTGGACGAGCAGTTCCATTGCACCGGGCTGATTACGGTGAAGGACATCGAAAAGGCCGTCACCTATCCTGCTGCGACCAAGGATTCGGCCGGGCGCCTGCGCGTTGCCGCCGCGACCACAGTGGGCGACAAAGGCTTTGACCGGACCGAGGCGCTGCTGGCCGCCGAATGCGACGTGGTGATCATCGATACCGCCCACGGCCACAACAAGGATGTTGCCCGCGCGGTTGAACGGGTGAAGAAAATTTCCAATTCGGCGCAGGTGATCGCCGGCAATGTCGCTACCTATGACGCCACCCGCGCGCTGATCGATGCCGGGGCCGATGCGGTCAAGGTCGGGATCGGGCCGGGTTCGATCTGCACCACCCGCGTGGTCGCCGGGGTCGGCGTGCCGCAGCTTACCGCCGTGATGGAAGCGGCCCGTGCCGCACGCGAAAGCGGCGTGCCGATCATTGCGGATGGCGGCCTGCGTACCTCTGGCGATGCGGCCAAGGCGCTGGCCGGCGGGGCCAGCTCGATCATGGTAGGTTCGATGCTGGCCGGGACCGAGGAAGCCCCGGGTGAAACGTTCCTCTATCAGGGCCGGGCCTACAAATCCTATCGCGGAATGGGTTCGCTGGGCGCGATGGGTAGCGGCAGCGCGGATCGCTATTTCCAGGGCGACATCAAGGACCAGATGAAGCTGGTGCCCGAAGGGATCGAAGGCCAAGTCGCTTATAAAGGCCCGGCCAAGGATGTGATCCATCAGCTCGTCGGCGGGATCAAGGCAGCGATGGGCTATACCGGCAGCGCCACGATCCCCGATCTCCAGACCCGCGGCCAGTTCGTGCGGATCACCAACGCCGGGCTCAAGGAAAGCCACGTCCACGACGTGACGATCACCCGCGAGGCGCCGAACTACAAGTCGTGACCCCGCAGGCGCGCGCCCAGGCCGCTATCGAAATTCTCGATGCGGTGATCGCTGCGGCAACCGGCGGTGGAGCCAGTGCCGATCGGATCGCCGCAGACTGGTTCAAGACGCGCCGTTTCGCCGGAAGCAAGGATCGTCGCGCGGTGCGTGAGCTGGTCTATGGCGCGATCCGGGCCTGCGGCCCCGTTCCGACTAGTGGACGCGCGGCGATGTTGCGGCTGGCGCAAGACGATCCGGCGATCGGCGCCTTGTTCGACGGCTCCCGTCACGCCCCCGCGCCGATCGAACCGGGAGAGGCGATCGCCGAAGGAGGACTTGCCCCGGCGTGGCTTGAGCGCGCACTGGCCGATAGCGGCATTGCCGGTCTGGATGCGCTGGCTCTGCTGGACCGGGCGCCACTCGACATCCGCATCAACGCACTGAAAGCCGACCGCGAAGCGATTGCTCTGCCGGAAGTGGGTGAGCCGCTGGTCGCACCGCACGGGTTGCGGCTTGCCGCAGGTACGCCGGTCGAGCAGTGGCAGGCCTATCAGCAGGGCCTGATCGAAGTGCAGGATGGTGGATCGCAGATCGCCTGCCTGGCGGTGGCGGCCGAGCCGGGCGAAACCGTGATCGACCTCTGCGCCGGGGCTGGAGGCAAGACCCTCGCGCTTGCGGCGGCAATGGCGGGGAAGGGGCGGCTGATCGCCTGCGATACCGATCGCCCGCGCCTTTCGCGGCTTGCCCCGCGGGCCGAGCGCGCCGGGGCCGCGCTGATCGAGACGCGGCTGCTCAACCCGGGGCGCGAGGTGGAGGCGCTGACTGACCTTGCGGGACTGGCCGATGCCGTGCTGGTCGATGCGCCGTGCAGCGGCACCGGCACCTGGCGTCGCAACCCCGAGGCGCGCTGGCGGCTGAGCGAGCGCGAGGTGGCGCGTTATGCAGCGATCCAGGCGCGCTTGCTTGATCTAGCCGCCACGCTGATCAGGCCCGGCGGGCGGGTGATCTTCGTCACCTGTTCGCTGCTCGATGCCGAAGGGGCCGATCAGGCTGGCGGCTTCCTGGCCCGCCACGGCGGCTGGCGTGCAGCCGCGCCTTCGCTGCCTGCCGGAACGCCGCGCGGGGCGGGGTGGCGGCTTGCCCCAGCGCGGGACGGGACCGACGGCTTTTTCATCGCCTGTTTTGTTTCGCCGTGATAAGCCTGCCGCAAATGGCCACGCTCAAGGAGCAGATCATGCGTTATTCCCCCGCCGCCCTCGCGCTTGCGCTGCTGGTCGCGGTGACGTCTTCAACCGGCTATAGCGCGCCGCCCGCGCCGCTCGATCCGCGCGCGGCTGCGCTGGTGGCTGAAGGGCGCAAGGCCTTGGCCGCTGGCGATACCGATGCCGCAGTTGACAGCTTTGAAAGCGCGCTGGCGATCCAGCCCGGCCATGTCGCGATCTACCTCAACCTTGGTGAGGCGACCCGCAAGCAGGGGATGCACGGCAAGGCGTTGCACTATTACCGTGAGGCGCTGAAGCTCGATCCCGACAACCAGTATGCCATCGCCGGTGAGGGTGAGGCGCTGGTTGAAAAGGGTGCGGTTGAAAAGGCCCGGCGCAACCTGGCCCGGCTTGAGCAGCTGTGCGGCAGCAAGACCTGTCAGCCTGCCCAGCAGCTCAGCGCGGCGATCGCGCGCGGCCCGGCCCAGCAGATGGTCAGTGCCGAAGCGGTGAAGCCCGAACCGGAAGTTTCGGCGAACTGATCGTTCAGATCAGATCGCGAAATTCATCCAGAACAGCGCGATAGACGCGCTTTTTGAACGGAACGATCAGGTCTGGCAGCGCCAGCGGATCGACCCATCTCCAGTCGGAGAATTCGGGCGGGTCGTGGCGGGCAAGGTGAATGTCGGCGTCCTCGCCGGAAAAGCGCGCCAGGAACCAGTGCTGGCGCTGGCCGCGGTACCGGCCCTTCCACAGCTTGCCGATCAGTTCGTCCGGCAGGTCGTAAAGCACCTCTTCCGCGGTCTGGGCGATCAGGGTGACGTGGCGCTCTTCGACCCCGGTTTCTTCCCAAAGCTCGCGCAGCGCAGCCGCGCGCAGGTCTTCACCGTCATCGACGCCGCCCTGCGGCATCTGCCAATAGACGCCGCCCTCATCGGGCTGGCCGCGTGTATCGATCCGGCGGCCAACAAAGGCCTGGCCGGCCGGATTGACCAGCATCACGCCAACGCAGGGACGATAGGGCAGGTGGGCAAAAGGATCGCTCATGAGCGGGCCTTTAGCCGGAAACAGTTACCAATCAAACCTTGGTCAGCATCAGTTTCATTGCCGCTATCACCTTTGCCGTGGCCGCAGCGGCGCTGGGCAAGGCCTTGCGGGTAGAGGTGAAATCGTGGGTCATGCCCGCGATGTGCAGGTAAATAGTATCGACCCCGGCATCGACCAGCTTGGCTGCCATCCGCCGCCCCTGATCCTGCAAGGGATCGAGCCCGGCCGTCGCCACGATCGAGGGGCACATTCCCTTGGCGCTGGCATGGAGCGGGAAGGCGCGCGGATCGCCGCTGACCGGCTGATAGAGCGAATAGAACCAGTCCATCGCCAGCCTGGTCAGAAGGTGCCCTTCGGCAAAGGTCACCATCGAACCGTCCTGGGATTCGTCGGTGGCGGGATAGAGCAGTACTTGCAGCAGCATCGGCGCGGCGGCAGGCTTGTCGCACAGGGCCCGCGCGGTAACAGTGGCCAGGTTGCCGCCCGCACTGCCGCCGATGGTGACCAGGCCGGTCACGCTGCGGTCCAATTCGGCCGGGCTACCCGCAAGCCAGCGCGCCGCCGCTTCGCAATCGTCAGGCGCTGCGGGGAAGGGGTGGTCCGGGGCAAGGCGGTAGTGCACCGCCAGCACCGGCAGGTCGAGTTCGGCAGACAGCTCGGTGCAAAGCGAATTGTGCGTATCGAGATCGCCGATCACAAAGCCGCCGCCGTGGAAGAACAGCACCACCGGCGAGGGATCGCGGCTTTCGCGCACGTCATAGAAACGTACCGGGATGTCGCCCGCCGGGCCGGGGCAGGTCAGGTCCTTGACCACCGCCATCGGGCGCGGATCGGCCTCGGTCATCGACTTGAGCGCGAGATAGCCCATCCGCTGCTCCGCCGCGTCCAGCTTTTCGGGTACCGGCAGGCTGTTGACCAGCGCAAGAAAACCTTGGACGTCCTCACGGATCAGGGGGGTGTCATCGCTCATCGGGAATCCTCTCGCGGTTGTCTTAATCGACAGGTTAAGTCGCCTTTTGCCACTTGACTAGCCGCCTTGGCGCGCCCCATGTCGAATTTGCCGCGCGACAGTTTTTCTTGATTGCGCGCATTGCGGGGAGAGGACTACGGCGCTTTGCCAATGGCGCTCTATCCGCCTGACAAGGATTACACATGGCAACGCAAACCGCCGAAGCTGAGACCCTCACCAAGAACAGTCCCGAAGCCGTCGTCGTCCGCTTTGCGGGGGATTCGGGCGATGGGATGCAGCTGACGGGCGGGCAGTTCACCCTCTCAAGCGCGCTGGCGGGTAACGATTTTGCCACTTTCCCCGATTTCCCGGCTGAAATCCGTGCGCCGCAGGGCACGCTGTTCGGCGTCTCCGCCTTCCAGATCAATTTCGGTTCGACCGAGATCGATACCGCGGGCGATGCGCCCGACGTGCTGGTGGCGATGAACCCGGCGGCACTGAAAACCAATGTCGGCGCGCTCAAGCCCGGCGGGCTGATCATTGCCGACACGGGTGAGTTCACCAAGCGCAACCTCGAAAAGGCCAAATACGAAGTCAGCCCGCTGGAGGATGGTTCGCTCTCCAAGTGGCAGGTGCTGGCCTTCGATATTTCCGCGCTGACGGTAGAGGCGGTGAAGCCCTTCGGTCTTGGCAACAAGGACGCGCTGCGCTGCAAGAATATGTGGACGCTGGGGCTGGCGCTGTGGATGTTCGATCGCGATCGCGCGCCGCTGATCGACTGGCTCAACGCCAAGTTCCGCAAGAATCCGGTGCTGGCCGAAGCCAACATCGCCGCGCTAAACGCGGGCCATGCCTATGGCGAAACGGCTGAGATCGGCGGGCAGCTGCACAAGGTCCACCTCGATGCGGTGGAAGTGCCGTCGGGCCTTTACCGCACGATCACCGGGGCGGAGGCGGTTGCGCTCGGCCTCGTCGCCGGGGCCAATCTGGCGCACCTGCCGATGTTCTTTGGCGGCTATCCGATTACGCCGGCCAGCTCGATCCTGCACTATCTGGTCGGCCTCAAGGAATTCGGCGTCACGACCTTCCAGGCTGAGGATGAAATCGCGGCGATCGCGGCGGCGATCGGTGGGTCTTACGCCGGGCATCTGGGGGTCACCTCCAGCTCCGGCCCGGGGATCGCGCTCAAGACCGAGGCGATGGGGCTGGCCGCGATGACCGAGCTGCCGCTGGTGATCGTCAACTCGCAGCGCGGCGGGCCGAGCACCGGCCTGCCGACCAAGACCGAGCAGTCAGACCTTTATCAGGCGGTCTATGGCCGCAACGGCGATACCCCGATGCCGGTAATCGCCGCGCGCAGCCCCGGCGATGCCTTTGAATGCGCGATCGAAGCCTGCCGGATCGCGGTGCAATACATGACCCCGGTGATCCTGCTGACCGACGGCTATATCGCCAACGCGGCCGAGCCATGGAAGGTGCCCGATCCCGCCAGCTACGCCGAGTTCCCCGCGACTTTCCTGCGGGAACGCAATGGGCCCGACGACACGCTGCTGCCCTATGCCCGCGATGAAAAGGGCGCGCGGCCGTGGATCAAGCCGGGCACGCCGGGGTTGATGCATCGGATCGGCGGGATCGAGAAGAACCCCGGCACCGGCAATCTCGATTACAGCCCGGCGGCGCACCAGGCGATGACCGACGCACGCAAGGCCAAGGTCGATGGCGTAGCCAAGAGTATTCCGGCGCAAGACGTGACTCTGGGCAATAGCAGCGGCAAGCTGGCGGTGGTCGGCTGGGGCAGCACCTATGGCCCGATCCATCAGGCCGTACGCCGGGCGCGGGCGAAGGGATTGGACGTGAGCCACATCCACGTTCGCCACATCTGGCCGCTGCCGGAAAATCTGGGTGATCTTTTGAGGAGTTACGAGCGTATCCTCGTGCCTGAAATGAACACTGGCCAGTTCAAGACCGTGCTGCGCGACCAGTTCCTGGTCGATGCCAAGCCCTACAACAAGGTGAGCGGCCAGCCGTTCACGATTGCCGAAATTGAGGCGGCAATTGAAGAGAGTATCCGTTAGCCGCCATGGCTAAGGGTTGTCTTGCCATGCTTGCGTCCATGACATTTCTTGGAGTCTTCATCTGCTCCATTGTTATGTTCGTCATGTTTGGACCAAAGAACCCATTCCTCGGCTTCGCTTTCGGCGCTGGTGTTGTCGCGTTAGCGGCTGCCGCTGGATTCCGCTTCCCGGTTCTCCTGAGCTTCACCAGTGTTCGAGAGCGGACTGAAGAGCGTGCGTTCGCCCGGTTCGCGTCCACGCTTACTAAAGTCGCGATTGAAAACTCTGATGATCCCCGCGGCAATGGGCTAAAGTTGGCACGACTCATGGGCTGGATTTGGACAATCTTCGTTGGCGGCGGTGCGCTTTTGATGGCGGTCATGATCGTGGGCATGCTGTTACAGGGTAAGGCACTCGCCGAGACCACGGGCGCGGCAGTTTTCTGCGGCTTTCTGACGGCAACGGCAGCCATCACATGGAAATTTTTAGCGAGAATCAAACCGATATGAACGACATGACCCCCATCACCACCACCCTCAAGGATTGGGAATCGGATCAGGAAGTCCGCTGGTGCCCGGGCTGCGGGGACTATGCGATCCTGAAGGCGGTGCAGCGCACCCTGCCGGAAATCGGCGCGGACCCGGCCAATACCGTGTTCGTTTCTGGCATCGGTTGCTCCAGCCGCTTTCCTTATTACGTCGAAAGCTATGGCTTCCACACCATCCACGGCCGTGCGCCGGCGGTGGCGACGGGGATCAAGCTGGCCAACCCACAGCTCGATATCTGGCTGGTAACCGGCGACGGTGACGGGATGAGCATCGGCGGCAATCACACGATGCACCTGCTGCGCCGCAACCTCAATTGCCAGGTGCTGCTGTTCAATAACGAGATCTACGGCCTCACCAAGGGCCAGTATTCGCCGACCAGCCGCGAGGGCACGCATAGCCCGACCACGCCGCTGGGTTCGGTCGATCACCCGGCGCTGCCTTGCGCCTTTGCGCTGGGGGCCGGGGCGCGGTTC
>Ga0116179_1003070_pt1 | contig 11694 bp, 7 predicted proteins | sample AD_UKC071_MetaG_FD_89751 | JGI IMG/M metagenome (GOLD analysis project Ga0116179, IMG submission 89751) | Active sludge microbial communities of municipal wastewater-treating anaerobic digesters from USA - AD_UKC071_MetaG | ecosystem: Engineered > Bioreactor > Anaerobic > Digestate | place: USA...
TGCGGCGCTGCCGGAAATTCTCACCGGTATGCGCATCGCCATTGGTTTCGGCTGGACCACGCTGGTTGCAGCGGAAATGGTCGCAGCGACCGAGGGGTTGGGGCAGATGGTGCTCAACGCGTCAAACTTCCTGCGCACCGACATCGTGATCATGGGCATCATCGTGATTGGTGTGGTCGCTTACCTGTTTGACCTCCTGATGCGCCGCATCGAGCAGTGGCTAGTGCCGTGGAAGGGGCGCGTGTAGCACTTCGGCGGGAATCAGCTTTTCTCCAGAATGCCCGTGTGAACTGGGCTCAGTGGCCAAAAAAGCAGGATATCGACTTTCGTCGAATACGGCCTTCGGCCCTTGTCTCTTGGTCATTTAGCCAAAAAGATGAAAGACTGGCACAAGGAAAAAAGGCTCCCGCAGGAGCCTTTTCGTGCGGTTGCAGCCCGCGATCAGTCGCTGCTGCTGAGACCCAGCAGACTCAGCAAGTTGCTGAAAATGTTGAACAAATTGACGTAAATCGACAGTGTCGCCGTGATGTAGTTGGTCTCGCCGCCGGTGATGATCTGGTTCAGGTCGTACACCGTCCACGCCGAAAACAGGCCGATGAACAACACCGAGCAGGTGATCATCAGCGCCGGCATCTGGAACACGATGCCTCCGATGGCCGCAAGCAGGATCACGCAGAAGCCGATCCACAGGAACTTGCCCATGCCGGACAGCGAGGTTTTGATGCTCGATGCGATGGCCGCCATGCCGGCAAAGATCAGTGCGGTGCCACCGAACGCGTAGGCGATCAGTGTGGCGCCATCCTTGAGCACCAGGATGCGGCCGAGCAGTACCGACAGCCAGAAGCCCATGAAGAACGTGAACGCCAGCAGCACCGCCACACCGGCGCCGGAATTTTTGGTGCGCTCAATGCCGAAGCCAAATGCCATCACGGCACCCATCAGGATCACGAAGTTGAGCCACCAGGCGCCAAAGCCCTTGAAGCCAAGCGTCACACCCAGCGCCGCGCCGGCGATGGTGGGCACCAGCGAGATCGCCAGCAGCAGATAGGTGTTGCGCAGAACGCGGTTTTGCGATGCGGCGACGAAATCGCCGGAAGCGATGGGGGTTACGTTGTCACTGCTCAAGTGAGCCTCCAGGGCAATAAGTCCAGAACGCCCGTAATGTAGGGCAAAGTTTCTGCGTATCAACCGGGAAATCACGCAGAATTGGTCATTTACAAACGAAAAAACAAAAAAAGCAAGCACAAAAACGAAATTTGTGGCATTCTTTCGATCACGTGGATGAACGTCACTACGTATAGAAGCGTTTTTCCTCGCCCTGGCGAGTTTCCTGGTTCCCGAGTGTGTGGGCTGCTTTTCGAGCGGCTGCGATACTGACGAGTCCTTGAAATCCGCGTTTTTTGTTAGTCAAGGATAGATTTACACACTATGGGTAATCGTTTGTTTGTGGGCAATATCAGCTTCCGCGCTACGCCGGATATGATTCGCTCGGAATTCGCCACTTTTGGCGAAGTGTCGGATGTTCACCTGCCGATGGACCGCGAAACCGGTCGTATGCGCGGGTTTGCCTTCGTCACGATGGCAACTGACGCGGCTGCACAAGCCGCGATCGCAGGCATGAACGGCAAGTCGATCGAAGGTCGTCCGCTGGTCGTCAATGAAGCGCGTCCGGCTCCGGCCGGCGATCGTCCGCCGCGCGGTCCTGGTGGCGGCGGTGGTTTCCGCGGTCCGCGTACCGGCGGTGGCGGCTACGGCGGTGGTGGCGGTGGCGGTGGCCGTGGCGGCTACGGCGGTGGCAACTACTAATCGTTGCTGTCTGCAACGTGAAAAAGCCGGGTTCGCCCGGCTTTTTTGTTTTTTGGCGAGGACTTTGTGATGTACGAACGCAGATCAGAGTTGACCGGAGGCCACAATCTTCGACGACTGCTGGCCCTCACCGCAGCCGCGCTGATTACGGTGGCGAGCGCGGCTGCCCAATCTACCCTGTCAAATGCGGTTTCAGGTCGCGCCACGGCGACGGTGGTCGCCGAACGGCTCGATCACCCCTGGTCGCTCGCCTTTCTGCCTGGCGACGGCCCGCTGCGCATGCTGGTAACCGAACGGGCTGGCCGCCTGCGTGTGGTCACCGCTGACGGCAAGGTCAGCGCGCCGATTGCCGGCGTGCCATCGGTGCACGCCGTGAATCAGGGCGGACTGCTCGACGTAGCCGTAGCGCCGGACTTCGCGCAGAGTCGCCGGCTTTATCTCTCGTTCGCGCAGGCGGTGGAAGGCGGTGCCCGCACGGCAGTGGTCAGTGCGCGGCTCGCCGATATGGCACTGACGGAGGTGAAACTGATTTTTGCGCAGGCCGATATCGTTGCTGGTGGGCATCACTTTGGCTCGCGGATTGCCATTGCACGCGATGGTTCGCTTTATGTCACCACCGGTGAACGCTACGTCGCAAAAGATCGCGCCCAGGCCCTCGACTCGCACTTGGGCAAAGTCATTCGCATCAATCCCGACGGCAGCGTTCCGAAGGACAATCCGTTTGTCGGGAAGACCGGCGCCAAGCCGGAAATCTGGAGCTATGGCCACCGCAATTTGCAGGGCGCAGCCATCCATCCGGTCACCGGCAAATTGTGGACGCATGAGCACGGCCCCAAAGGGGGGGACGAGATCAACATCCCGGCGGCTGGCAAGAACTATGGCTGGCCGGTTGTCGGCTACGGTATCGACTATTCCGGACAAAAGTTGCATGACAGCACCGGCAAGGCAGGCATGGAGCCGCCCGTTCACTACTGGGTGCCGTCGATTGCGCCGTCGGGCATGGCCTTCTACACGGCCGACCGGTTTCCAGCGTGGAAAGGTTCGCTGTTTGTCGGCGCCCTTGCCGGCCAGCATCTGGCTCGTCTCACACTTGACGGCGAACGCGTGGTGGCTGAAGAGCGACTGCTCGGTGAACGCAATGAGCGCATCCGCGATGTGCGGCAGGGACCTGATGGCTACCTGTACGTCCTGACTGACGAACGCAATGGCAAGATACTGCGCGTTTCACCCTAACCGGGTTTGACGCCGTCGCCTTGCAGCGAGTCGCGCTGCGCCAGCGTCGGGAACCAGCGTAGCCACGCCAGTGCGACTGCGACCGTTCCCAGCCCACCAACAACGACCGAGCCGACCGGTCCGAGCCAGGCTGCGGTGGCGCCGGACTCAAACTCGCCCAACTGGTTGCTGGCGCCGATAAATACCGAGTTCACCGCACTGACGCGCCCACGCATGTCGTCGGGCGTTTCCAGCTGCACCAGCGTCTGCCGGATCACCACGCTCACCATATCTGCCGCACCGGTGATGGCCAATGCGATCAACGAGAGCAGGAAATTGGTCGAGACGCCGAACACCACGGTAGCGATACCAAACACGGCCACGGCAGCAAGCAACCGTTTACCCACGCCCTGCGATACGGGCCATCGTGTCAGCGCAATTGACATCATCAGGGCGCCGACTGCCGGAGCCCCGCGCAACAACCCCAACCCCCACGCGCCGACATGCAGAATGTCGCGGGCGAACATGGGCAGCAGCGCAGTAGCGCCACCGAGCAGCACCGCAAAAAGGTCAAGCGAAATGGCGCCCAGCAGCAGTTTGCGCTCAAAGATAAAGCGCACGCCAGCCAGCAGCGTAGCCATGCTCGGTCGCTCGCTGCGGGGTGGCGAGTGTTCGTAACGGAGGCATAACGCCAGCACCATCCCCAGCGCGAAAAGCAGCGCGCAGGTGCCGTACACCGCTGCCGCGCCCGCCACGTAGATCACACCACCAACCGCTGGCCCGGCGATGACTGCTGCCTGCAGGCCGGAAGCGCTGAAGGCCATCGCTCGCGGCAACAGCTGCGTCGGTACCAGCAGGGCGATCAACGCCTGCTGGGCTGGCATCTGGAAGGCGCGGGCGACGCCCAGCAGCACTGACACGGCAAGCAGCAAATCCCGCGACAGCAATTGCGCGGGAAGGGACGGCGTTCCGGCGTCGCGTTCAAACTGGTAACTCGCCACCGCCAGCATTCCGGCAGCCACCAGTTGCACGACCAGACAGACGGCCACAATGCGCGCCCGGTTAACCCGATCCGCCACATAGCCCGCGACCAGTGTCAGCAGCAGCGCCGGCAGAAACTGGTAGAGCCCGACCAGTCCGAGATCCCAGGCGCTGCCGGTCAGCTCATACATCTGCCAGCCCACCGCCACCATCAACATCTGGTTGGCAGCCGTGCCCGCCAGCCGGATGGTCCAGAACTGCACGAAGGTGCGCTGGCGCAGCAGGTCAGAAAAACGGTAGTCGGGCATCTCCCGCAGAGCATAGCAAGGCTGTCCGCGTGCAGGACGCCGACGCGCAGTTGCGATAGGCTTCACTTCATGCCGCACGGAAAATCCGCGTCGCTGACGGTGGCGACTTACAACATTCACAAGGGCTTTTCGCACTTCAACCGCCGCATTGTGGTGCACGATATGCGGGAGCGCCTGCGCATGATGGGGGCCGACATCGTCTTCCTGCAGGAGGTTGTCGGCCACAACACGAAGCATGTCGAACGGCATGAGGCCTGGCCCGATGCACCCCAGCATGAGTTTCTGGCGGAGACACAATGGCCGGCCGCTGCCTACGCTGGCAACGCAGTCTACGAAGACGGTCACCACGGCAACGCAATCCTGTCGCGTTTCCCGATGATTCGCTGCGATCATGAGGACATTTCCACCAATCGTTTCGAGCAGCGCGGGCTGCTGCACGCTGAGATCGAGATTCCCGGTTGGCCAGCGAACCTGCACTGTGTCTGTGTGCATCTGGGTCTGTTCGGCCGCTCCCGGCGCAAACAGGTGGAAGCCGTCTGCGCACGCATCAATACGCTGGTACCCAAGGATGCGCCGTTGATCCTCGCTGGCGATTTCAACGACTGGCGGCATCGCGCTGGTGATCCCCTCGGGGAAATCGGTGCCCACGAAGTATTCGAGACGACCCGCGGGCGTCCGGCTCGCAGTTTTCCGGCGCGCCTGCCCATCCTGCGACTGGATCGCATTTATGTGCGTGGCTTTCACGTTCAGAGCGCCCAGGTCCATCGCGGTCGCGACTGGTCCCGGCTGTCCGATCATGCGCCGCTGGCGGCCAATCTGGTGCTGGCGTGAGGCCGTACCACCACGGCAACCATGTACGCCTGCTGCAGTGCGGTGGCGAGTACTTTCCGGCGCTGGAACGGGCGATTGATTCAGCGCAGCGCGAGGTGCGGCTTGAAACTTACATCTTTGCCGACGACGCCACGGGTCGCCGCATCGCCGAGGCGATGGCGCGTGCCGTGGCACGTGGCGTGGCGGTGCGCGTGGTGCACGACGGCTTTGGCTCGGCAAGTCACATCGGGCAGGTCGGTGACTGGATGCGCGGGCAGGGCATCGAGGTGGCGGTGTTTCGCCCGGAGACCTCGTGGAACAAGCTGCGTCGTTCGCGCCTGCGCCGCCTGCACCGCAAGCTGGCGATGGTCGACGGCCGTATCGCCTTCGTCGGCGGCATCAACATCATCGATGACCTCAACATGCCGGAGCCGAGGTCGCCGCGCTTCGACTACGCCGTGTGTGTGGAAGGCCCGCTGCTGGAACCCATTCACAAGGCGATGTGCGAGCTGTGGTCGCGGCTTCATCAGCACGGCATTGACCATTTGCGTGCGGCGATTGCTGCCTTTCCACCGGTTGCCAATGCCGTCGGAGACCATCACGCCTGGTTCGCTTTCCGTGACAACGTGCAGCACCGGCGTGACATCGAACGTGAGTACCTCACTGCCATCCTCGCGGCGAAAAGCGACATCCTGATCGCCAACGCCTACTTCTTTCCCGGGCGCCGTTTCCGCCGCGCCCTGCTACGCGCCCGTCGTCGGGGGGTGCGGGTGCGGCTGCTGCTTCAGGGGCGACAGGAGTACCTGCTGCAGCACTATGCCACGCGTGCGTTGTACGGAACGCTGCTCGACGCCGGCGTTGAACTCTACGAATACCGCCCGAGCTTCCTGCACGCCAAGGTGGCGGTGGTCGACGACGACTGGGCGACGGTAGGTTCCTCCAATATCGACCCTTTCAGCCTGCTGCTGGCGCGAGAGGCGAATGTGTTTGTGCGCAATGCCGAATTTGCCGGCCAGCTGCTGCACAGCCTGGAAACGGCGATTCGCAACGACTCCGTCGCCATTCACCGCGCGCGGTGGAGCAACCGGCCCATTCTCGACCGGATTTTGACCTGGGTGCTCTACGGTGTCGCCCGCGGCCTGATGAGTGTTCTTGGTTACGGGCGGCATTAAGCCGTCATCCGCAGTCCTGTTGTCGCTGATCGACAGAATATCCGGACAGCGGCGGCTCAAGCGCACGTGTGCATGGCGCTCTGGCGAGGGCTTCCTATAATCAAAAGATGTCAGAAATTGCGTCCACGGATACTGAACCGCCGCAACAGAGAACGATCCAGTCCGTTCGTCTGGCCGGTTTCAGCTCGCGGGATCGAGAGCTGCTGCGCCTGTTTTTGCGGCGTCCGCCCGGTGCTGGGGTCAGCCTCACCGTGGTTGACGAGGGTGGCGATCTGCTGATTGCCAACGCCTTGTTGCCGGATGGCGCGACTGCGTTGAGCGGATGGTCTGGTCCCTGCCCGGCGATTGGCATCGTTGAACGCTTCGAAAGCGATGCGCCGTTCTATCAGGTGGCGCAGGATGGTCAGATGCTGTTCTCCCTCGCCCAGGCGATCAACCGCATTCGCAGCGGCTGGATGCCGCCGGGGCCGACGTCCGCATCGGTCGGCGCCGTTGGCGCAGCAAACGAGGTCGAAAGTGATGTTGCCGGCGTAGCGACGGTGGACGACCCGGACGCGACAAGCGATGCACCGGCGCCCGCATCCGCCAATTCGACCCCTGAGCCCGCGCCACCTGCCAAACCGGCCAACGCTGACTCCGCTGCGTTGGCTGCCATCACTGCCAGCGCCGGCTTGCCCTGGCAGCGGGCGCTGAATGTTCTGGTGATCGACGACTCGCATTTCTCGCGGGAAGCCATCTCAGCTGCTCTGGTCAAGGTGGGCTTTGCCGTTGATACTGCCGATGGTGGTGAGACGGGGCTGCGCAAGGCGGCAGACAAGGTTTACGACGTCGCGCTGGTGGACTTCGAGATGCCGGGTATGCGTGGCCCCGAGGTCCTGCGCAAATTGCGGGCGCTCGGCGCACAGTGCCCCTCGGTGCTGATCATGCTCACCTCGCGCACCGGTGCTGTCGATCGCCTGCGCGCCAAATTCGCCGGCTGTGACGCTTATCTCACCAAGCCGACGCGCATGCAGGAATTCCTCAACACCTTGCGCGAATTCGCGATCGCCGGAAAACTGTCGCGCCCGTGAGCAGGCGCCACCCCACAGTGCCACCCGGCGACCCGCTGCCGCCCGGCGCGCCGCGCCCCAACCCCATCCGCTTGCTGGTGCCCTACCTGGCCCAGTACAAGGCCCGCATCGCGGTGGCGATGACCTGCCTGCTGCTGGCCAAGGTCGCACACGTGACAGTGCCGATGGTGCTGAAGTGGATCGTCGATGACCTGAGTGCTGCGAGCATCGGCAAGGCGGTCGTCGTGGTGCCGTTCTTGTTGTTGCTGGCTTACGGTCTGGCGCGGTTTTCGGTCACGCTGCTGACCGAGCTGCGCGAGTTCTTTTTCGCCAAGGTGACGCAGCGGGCCGTCCGCCGGATCGCGCTGGAGACATTTGAACACTTGCACCGGCTGTCGCTGCGTTTTCATCTGGCGCGGCAGACCGGCGGCCTGACCCGCGACATCGAGCGCGGCACACGCGGCATCACTTCGCTGATGAGCTTTGTGCTGTTCTCCATCCTGCCAACGCTGGTGGAGTTTGCGCTGGTTTGCGGCGTGCTGGCGTGGAACTATGACTGGACGTTTGTCACCATCACCCTGATCACGCTGGTGGGCTACATCGCCTACACCATCTTTGTCACCGAATGGCGCACCACCTTTCGCAAGGAGATGAATGAGCTCGACTCGAAAGCCAATTCAAAGGCGATCGACAGTCTGCTCAACTACGAAACGGTCAAATACTTCGGCAACGAACGCTTCGAGGCAGACCGCTATGACGAGAGCCTGCAACGCTGGGAGCGGGCGGCCGTTCGCTCACAAACCTCGCTCTCGCTGCTCAACCTCGGGCAAAGCCTGTTCATCGCTGCTGGAGCCACGCTGGTGATGTGGCGGGCGATTGAGGGCGTTATCGCCGGTCGCATGACGGTGGGTGATCTGGTGCTGGTCAATGCCTTCCTGATCCAGCTCTACGTCCCGCTCAACTTTCTGGGTGTCATCTATCGCGAAATTCGGCAATCGATGACCGACATGGGGCGCATGTTCAGCCTGATGGCCGAGCATCAGGAAGTTGCCGATCGCCCCGGTGCGGTAGCGCTCGGTGCCGATGCGCCACCGGCAGGCGATGTGGTGTTCGACAACGTGCACTTTTCCTATGAGAGTGATCGCAGCATCCTGCACGGCGTCAACTTTCACGTGCCAGCCGGGCAAACGTTTGCCGTGGTCGGCCCCAGCGGGGGTGGCAAGAGCACGCTGGCGCGGCTGCTGTTCCGCTTCTATGACGTCACTGTCGGCAGCATTCGCGTTGACGGGCGCGACATTCGCGACTACACCCAAGCCAGTCTGCGAGCCGCCATCGGCATTGTCCCGCAGGACACCGTGCTGTTCAACGATACGCTCGGCTACAACCTGAGTTACGGCATGCCGTCAGCGAGCGAGGCCCAGTTGCAGGCGGCGATCCGCGCTGCGCGGCTCGACGACTTCATTGCCCGACTGCCCAAGGGGCTGGAGACAACAGTGGGTGAGCGTGGCCTGAAACTTTCCGGTGGCGAAAAGCAGCGGGTAGCGATTGCCCGAGCGCTTCTCAAGAACCCCGCCATCCTGATCTTCGATGAGGCGACGTCAGCGCTTGATTCCGAGAGCGAAAAGGCGATTCAGGCCGAGATTCGCGCGGTCAGCCGCGAGCGCACCACATTGATCATCGCTCACCGACTGTCCACCATCGTCGACGCCGACTGCATCCTGGTCATGGATGCAGGTCGCATCGCCGAGCGTGGTACGCACGCCGAACTGCTTGCCGCACAAGGGCTCTACGCACGCCTTTGGGCGCTGCAGGCCGAGCACGCCGGCGTCTGAACAAACCCCGGAATTCGACGTTCGTCGCATTCCGCGCGGTGGCAGCGAGGCAGCACGCATAATCGGCGAAATCAGCCTCAGCGCTTCACTCTGCATACCATCATGGTGTTGTCACTCTCTTCGCCTTTCCGTCCGTTTGCTGCTGCTTGCCTGTTGCTGGCTGCTTCGCTCGCTGCACAACCTGTGCCGATGGCGGCCCCTCCCGCTGCCGCGTTTGACGTCGGCCCGGTGGTGGAAGGCATCAGCGAATACACGCTGAAGTCCAACGGGCTTCGGGTACTGCTGTTTCCCGACGCCTCCAATCCGAAGGTCACTGTCAACATCACCTATCTCGTCGGTTCCCGGCACGAGGGCTATGGCGAGACTGGTATGGCGCATCTGCTCGAGCACATGCTGTTCAAGTCAACGCCGAAATACCCGAAACTCTGGCAGGACATGGCCAATCGTGGTTTCATCAACAACGGCACCACCTGGCTTGATCGCACCAACTACTACGAGAGCTTTGCCGCCAGTGACGACAACCTGAAGTGGGCGCTGGAGATGGAGGCCGATCGCATGGTCCACTCCAACATCCTGCGCGAAGAGCTCGACACCGAAATGACGGTGGTCCGCAACGAGTTCGAGATGGGTGAAAACCGGCCACAGTGGGCGCTGTACCAGAAGGTTTTTGCCACGGCGTTCATGTGGCACAACTACGGCAATTCCACCATCGGCAACCGCAGCGATATCGAAAACGTCGGTATCGATAATCTGCGCGCCTTCTACCGCACTTACTATCAGCCGGACAACGCCGTGCTGCTGGTGGCGGGCAAGATTGACAGCGCCAAGACGCTGGCCTGGATTGCTGACTACTTCGGCAAGGTGGCCCGCCCGACTCGGAAATTGCCCAAACTGTGGACAGTCGAGCCCACCCAGGACGGCGAGCGCGAAGTGACCGTGCGCCGGGTTGGCGACAGCCAGATCCTGTTCCCGGCCTACCGTGTCCCCGCCGCTGCCCACCCCGATGCGGCGGCGATCCAGGTGCTGATGGCACTGATGACGTCCGAGCCGGCAGGGCGGCTCTACCAAGCGTTGGTCAAATCGAAACTGGCGGTATCGGTTGATAACGAAAGCGACCTCATGTTCGACCCGACGCTGGTCGGCTTCTGGGTCACGTTGAACAAATCGCAATCAGTTGATAAAGCGCGCGAGGCAATGCTCGCCACCATTGAATCGGCAACGCGCAAACCGTTTACCCAGGCCGAGCTCGACCGCGTGAAGTTGCAATACGCCAAGAGTTACGACCAGACGATCGCCGACAGCGGGCGTTTCGCCGTTGCCTTGTCGGAGGCGGTAGCGATTGGCGACTGGCGTTTCTACTTCTACCAGCGTGACCGTATTGGCAAGGTCACACTGGCCGATGTCGAGCGGGTCGCCAAGGCCTATTTCAAGCCACAGAACCGCACGCTGGGCCGCTTCCTCGCCACTGACAAACCTGATCGCGCCGAAATGCCGCCGGCGCCGGAACTTGGCACCCTGCTCGCCGGCTATCGCGGCGATGACAGCATGGCCGACGGCGAAGCCTTTGAACCGAGTGCGGCAAACATCGACAAGCGCAGCGAGCGCTTCACGCTGGCCAACGGCATGAAGGTGGTGTTGCTGCCGAAGAAAACGCGCGGCGGTACCGTGCAGCTCGCGATCCGCATCGGCTACGGCGACGAAAAGTCACGCGCCGGCAAGTCGGCTGTTGACGAGCTGGCCAGCGCGCTCTTGATGCGTGGCGCGCAAGGGCTGGACCGCCAGCAGATCCGCGACCGTCTCGACGCGCTCCGCGCCAGCGGCGGCCTCGGTCTTGGCGGCGGCTCGTTCCAGACCAAGAAAGCACACGTCAACGATCTCATCGCTTTCATCGCACAGACCTACCGCACGGCGACCTTCCCCGCTGACGAGCTGGAGCTGGTTCGCAAGGAAGCCATCACTGCCCTGGAAGAATCCGCCAAGGATCCGGAGAGCGTTGCCTTTACTGCGATGGAGCGTCACTTTTCGCATTACCCGCGTGGCGATGTTCGCTATGTGCCAACGGTGGCTGAACACATTGCCGAGCTCAAGGCGGTCACCCGCGAACAAGTGCTGCGTTACGCCGCCGCGATGCGCGGGTTGTCGGCCGCCGAGATCGCAATCGTTGGCGATTTCGACACCGCAAGCGTCAAGACCGCACTGGCTGCTGCGTTCGGCGGCAGCAAACTACCAGCACCGTTCACCCGGGTCAATCGCGAGCATCGCTCCGTGGTTGCCAAGGTCGAGAAGATCGCCACTCCGGACAAGGAAAACGCCACGTTTGTGGCGCGTGTCGCCTTCCCGTTGCAGGACAAGGCCGCAGACTACCCGGCGCTGGTGCTGGCGGATTTCATTGTTGGCGGGTCCGCAGGTGCGCGGTTGTTTCAGCGCGTGCGTGAAAAGGAGGGTCTGAGCTACGACGTCTTCAGTACGCTCGCGGTACCGACCTTCTCGAATGCAGCGAGCTGGACGTTCGGCTACATCGCCA
>Ga0116179_1003071_pt1 | contig 11694 bp, 8 predicted proteins | sample AD_UKC071_MetaG_FD_89751 | JGI IMG/M metagenome (GOLD analysis project Ga0116179, IMG submission 89751) | Active sludge microbial communities of municipal wastewater-treating anaerobic digesters from USA - AD_UKC071_MetaG | ecosystem: Engineered > Bioreactor > Anaerobic > Digestate | place: USA...
CGCAGCTTGTTGTCGCCGATCACCTTGTCGATCGCTTCGCGAACGGTGGTGTTGAGCGCTTCCTGGTGCAGCGCCGGGCCGTGCATCTTCTTGACGAGGTTGGCCGGAACCTTGCCGGGGCGGAAGCCGGGCATCCGCACCTGCGGCGCGATCTTTGACACTTCGCCATCGATCCGGGCGGCGATATCGCCAGCCTTGATCTTCACCGAATAGGCGCGCTTCAAACCTTCGTTGGTGGTCTCGACAATCTGCATGACAACAAAAGCCTTTACAAAATCCGTTCCTGCTTCGCCGATCGGGCCGGGCGGCACTGGTGCGGGCGAAGGGACTCGAACCCCCACATCTTGCGATACTGGTACCTAAAACCAGCGCGTCTACCAGTTCCGCCACGCCCGCAGCCGACGAAGCCGCCAAGCCGCCCCGGCTGGAGCGATTCAGCGATCAAGCGGTGGCCCTTAGTGGCCGCGCGGGCAAAGGGCAAGCACTAGCGGCCCGATTCAGCGCAGGCCAAGCACGTCCGCCAGAATTGTCCGCCACGCCGTCCGATCGGCGACTTTGGCAGAGCGGGCGGAAACCGGACAATCGAGGCAATAGGCCTGGGCCCCGCGAACCTGGCCGAGCCAGCCGAGTTCGGCCACAATCGCGTAAAGCCGGGCCTGCTGGCGCGCGGCGATCAGTCCGGCCAGATCGCTGCTGCCGCCCTGGCGATCCTCTTCATCGCCGCCGCCCAGCCGCTCGATCAGCGAGGCATAGGGATCGGCCGGGCTGCCGTAGAATTCGCTGTGCCAGCTATCGAGCTTGGCCGCCTTGGCGGCATAGGCCAGCGCATCGTCCAGCCCGCCGAACTGATCGATCAGCCCGTTCTGCCGCGCCGTGCCGCCATCCCAGACCCGGCCCTGCGCGATCGCATCGACCTGTTCGGGACTTTTCTTGCGGGCCGCAGCGACCAGACCGATAAAGCGGGCATAGCCACTTTCGATATTGGCCTGGATCATCGCCTCCACTTCGGGCGTCAGGCCGTTCAGTGGGTCGGGCTGGCCGGATAGCGGCGTGGTCCGCAAGCCATCGCCGTGGATGCCATAATCGGCCAGCGTCTTTTCGAAGCTGGGCATCACGCCGAAAATCCCGATCGATCCGGTGATCGTGCCCGGTTCTGCAAAAACCTGCTCACCCGGGGTTGAAACCCAATAGCCGCCGCTGGCCGCGACGTTGCCCATCGATACCACCACCGGCCGTCCTTTGGCCTTGAAGCGCAGCAGCGCGGTGCGGATCTGTTCGGACGCGAAGACCGAGCCGCCCGGCGAATCGACCCTCAGCACCAGCGCCTTGGCATCGTCACTGGTGGCCTTGTCGATCAACGCGGCGATCCGTTCCCCGCCGGCAGTGCCGGGTCCGGCCTTGCCGTCAACGATCTCTCCCGCAACGGTGACGACCGCCACCGCATCGCCTTTCTTGCTTTCCGGGTGCGCCGCCAGCAGGGTGGACGCGCGGTTGTGGGCGAAGGCACCGGGCGATTTGTCGGCCTTGTCCTCACCGACGATTTCCTTGACCCGTTCGCCGAACGCCACTTCATCGCCCAGCTTGTCCACCAGCCCGGCAGAAAGCGCCGCCCTGGCCGCATCCCCGCCCGAAGCCTTGAGCCAGCCAACCGGATCGGAGGTCACCCGGGCGATATCGGCCTTGGGCCGGGCCTTGGCGACATCGGCCTTCCACTCCTCCCAGATCGAGCCGTAAAGCGCGCGGCGCGCCTCTTTCGAAGGCTCGGACGCCTTGTCGAGCACATAGGGCTCCATCGCGTCCTTGAAGGTGCCGACCTTGAACAGGTGGACGTTTACCTTGTGGCGCTTCAGCAGCTCGCCGTAATAGATCCGCTCACCGCCCGGCCCGGTCACGAAAGCGCCGCCCAGCGGGTTGAGCCAGACCTCGCTGGAGTGGGCGGCCAGCATCACCGCATCGTCGGTGTAGATCATGCCATAGGCCAGCACCGGCTTGTTCGCGGCGCGAACCTTGTCCAGCGCCGCGCCGATTTCCTGCATGGTCACCAGCCCGCCGCCCATGAATTGCGAGAGATCGAGCACCACCGCCTTGATATGATCGTCTTCCGCCGCCAGCGTGATCGCTCGGACCACATCGCGGGCGCGGTGTTCGCGGGCAAGGTCCCCGCCGCCCAGCAGCCCGTCGAGCGGATCACGCACCGCCGGTTCTTCCACCACGCTGCCATCCAGCTTCAGCAGCAGCGCGCCATCGTGGAGCGAGGCCGCACTGGACCGCCCGCTGAGCAGGCCGAACAGCATGACGAAGAACAGCAGCATGAACAGCAGGACCAGCCCGTCCTTGATCGCAACCAGCAGGTGCCAAACCTTGCGCGCCAGAGCCATGCACTATTCCCTCGTTGTCCTAGACCCCGGACATAGGGACGGCGCCCGCGAAAGGCCAGTGCGGGCTCGACCGGCGCACCAGCCGGATCGGCGGGTGACAATCGGATCACGCCCCCTTGCCGCCCCGCGGCACCCTCGCTATGGCACCGTCTTCAATGACATCGCCAGAAATCACCCCGTCGGGCCGCTATCCAGCCGGTTCCGCCGCCTTTCCGCACCGCGGCCTTACCGGCCTTGCGGGCCTTGCCCCCTGGGAAATCCTGTTCCTGCTCGATGAAGCGGAACAGTGGGTTGACCTCAACCGCCAGTCACACAAGCGCAGCGATCGGCTGGCCGGGCTGACGATCATCAACGCCTTCTTCGAAAACTCGACCCGCACCCTGCTCAGCTTCGAGATCGCGGGCAAGCGGCTGGGGGCGGACGTGGTCAATATGCACGCCGCGCAATCGAGCGTGAAGAAGGGCGAAACCCTGATCGACACCGCGATGACGCTGAACGCGATGCACGCCGATGCGATCGTGATCCGCCATGGATCGAGCGGCGCGGTCGGCCTGATTGCCGACAAGGTCGATTGCCCGGTGCTCAACGCCGGTGATGGCCAGCACGAACATCCCACCCAGGGACTGCTCGATGCACTGACGATCCGCCACGCCAAGGGGCCGGAATTCGCTGGGATGCGGATCACGATCTGCGGCGATATCCTGCACAGCCGGGTTGCCCGCTCGAACATCCATTGCCTGACCACGTTGGGCGCGGAAGTGCGGGTCTGCGCGCCGCCCGCGCTGATGCCCGAAGGGATCGAGGCGATGAAGGTCACCCCGTTCCATGATTTCGACGCCGCGCTGGACGGCGCCGACGTGGTGATGATGCTGCGGCTGCAGCAGGAACGGATGAGCGGCCAGTTCATCCCCAGCCCGCGCGAATACCGCCACCTTTATGGGCTGACGCTTGAGCGGCTGGCCCGGGCGAAAAGCGATGCGCTGGTGATGCACCCGGGGCCGATGAACCGTGGGATCGAGATTGACAGCAACGTCGCCGATCTGCCCGGACGATCGGCGATCACCACCCAGGTTGAGATGGGCGTGGCGATCCGCATGGCCTGCCTAGACGTGCTGACCCGCAAGGCGCGCGGGCTGGAGGGCTGGGCATGAGCGTGCAGCGTCCCCTGACGATTTTCAACGGCCAGCTGGTCCTGCCCGGCAAGCGCCCGGTTCCCGGCACGCTGCGCTGCACGGATGGCCTGATCGCCGCGATCGGCGGGGCCGATCCGGGGCCAGACGATCTGGTGGTCGATGCCGCAGGCGGCCTGATCGCCCCAGGACTGGTTGACCTTGGCGTCTTCGCGATCGACAAGCCGGCGTTCCATTTCGGCGGGATCACCCGCGCCGCGCTGATGCCCGATCAGGGGCTGGTGCTGGACAAACCCGCCGCCGTCCGCTTTGCCGCGCAATCGGGCAAGCCCGACCTGTGGGTCCACCCGCTCGCCGCCGCCACCCGCGATCTTGCTGGGCGCGAGATTGCCGAGCTGGCGCTGATGCGCGATGCCGGGGCCCGCGCGGTGGCGACCGGACGGCAGTGGATCGCCGATAGCGGGGCAATGCACCGGCTGCTGTCCTATTGCGCGATGCTGGGGCTGACCGTGGTGACCCATGCCGAAGATGCGGGACTAGCCGGATCGGCGGTGGCGACCGCGGGCGAAATGGCGACCCGGCTGGGTCTGCCTTCGGCCCCGGCCGAGGCCGAAGCGCTGGCGGTGGCGCGCGACATCGCGCTGGCCCGGCTGACCGGTGCGCGGCTGCATTTCCGGCAGGTAACAACCCGATCCGCCTTGGCGCTGGTGCGCGCGGCCAAGGCCGAAGGGCTGGCGATCAGCGCCGGGGTCACCCCTGCGCACTTCATGCTGTCAGATGTGGCGATCGGCGATTTCCGCACCTTCACCCGGCTGTCCCCGCCGCTCCGCTCCGAAGCGGACCGGCAAGCCGTGCGCCAGGCGCTGGCCGATGGAACGATCGACGTGATCGCATCGGGCCACGATCCGCGCGGACCGGAAGACAAGCGCCTGCCCTTCGCCGATGCAGAGCCGGGCATGGCGGGCGCGGAAACGCTGCTGGCGCTGACCCTTGGGCTGGTTCGCGACGGCGTGATCGATCTGCCCCGGGCCTTCGACCTGCTGGCGGCCAATCCCGCCAGGCTGCTGGGCGTGAATGCCGGACGGCTTGAGATCGGTGCAGAGGCGGACATTGCGGTGATCGCGCCCGACAAGCCGTGGGTGGTCGATTCCGACAAGATGGAAGCCGCTGCCGGGAACACCCCGTTCGACAAGCAGGGGGTTCAGGGCCGGGTCACCGCGCTGTTCAAGGGCGGGGCCGCGATCGGCTGATACGCAGACCCCCTCCCGCGCGGAGCGGAAGGGGGCTGGCGTGGGCTTTTGCCCGTTGAAGCTGTTCGGCTTACTTCTTGCGCGCCGCAGCCGGACCGGCCGGAGCAACCTTGGGCTGCGCGGCGGCAACTGCCGGAGCCTTGCGGGCCGGTGCCTGAACCGCCAGGGCCGGAGCATTGCGCGGACGGCCCTTGGCCGCGAAAACGGGTTCATTGTCGCGCCGACCGACAGTCGAATAGGCGAAGCAGACCCCGCCACGCGATTTGACCGTCGAGCACAGACCGCCCGCACCGCTGCCATCAAGGCCGGTCGCGGCGACGCGCCAGAACTGCTTGCCGCGCACAGTTGCGGCGGTGATCGTCATCCGGAAGTTGCGCAGCTCGGGGTTGCGCTTGGCATAGTAACCCCAGGCGCGGCGCGCACCCTGTTCGCTGCTGAAGGCGCCAAGCTGAACCGCATGGCTCGATCCCTTGCCCAGAACCGGCGCGGCATCGCGGCGCGGGCGTAGTCCCGGACGGTGGGCTGCGGGGACTGGTGCGGCTGCAACCTGGACCGGGGCGGTCTTGACCACCGGGGCCTTGGCCTTCGGAGCCTGGGCCATTGCCGGAGCAGGCAGCGCCGCCGGGGCCGGAGCGGGGGCGGCTTCAACGTCACCGCCAAAGCTGGCGGCAAAGCTCTGCGAACCGTTGCTGGCAACCGGCGCCGGGGCCGGAAGCGAAGCAACCGGTGCAGGAGCGTCAACCGGGCTGTACTGGGCCAGTTCGGCCGGATTCTGGTTTGCTGCGGGCAGCTCGCCGTTGGCGGCGAGTGCCGGGGCCGGATCGCGCTGTGCAGCGGTTTCGGCGGCAAGCTGCTGCTGTTCAGCGCTGGCATTCAGTGCAAGCGCGGTGGGCATCCCGCTGTCCTGGCGATTGGGCGCACCGATCAGGCTGGCAACGCGCACGCGGCCATCTTCGGGCTTTGCCTTGCTGGCCCAGTCGCTCAGCCGGGCATCGACCTGTCCGGCTGGCACGTCCTGCGAAACCATCAGCCTGGCTTCGCGCCAACGGCCGTCGAGCGCGAAGGCATAGGCCAGATTCTGGCGCAGCTTCGGGGTATTGTCACCGGCGCGCAGGGCATCGGAAAGGATCGCAACACCGCGGTTCGTCTCACCCGCCAGGGCATAAGCCAGGCCAAGGTCAGCCGCCGGAATGGCATCGCGCCAATCATCAAGGATCGCCACGGCTTCGCGGTTCTTGCCCTGGCCGACATTGGCCAGCGCCAGGCTCAGCGCGGTGCGCGAGGAATTGTCACCCAGCTTCATCGCATCGTTGAGCGCCTGGGCCGAGGATTCAAACCGACCCGCGCGCAGATAGGCCTGACCCAGCAGCGCGCGATAGCTGGCTTCACGCGGGTTGGCCGCGACCAGCGCCTCGGCCAGTTCGATCGCCTTGTCGACCTGACCGCTCGACAGCGCCTTCTGCGCTTCGGCCGCCACCTTGTCGGGCGCGGGCTTGGCGACAACGGCGCTGGGCGAAAAGCCCGCGCCGGTGGCGATTGCCACGGCCATGATCCCGGCCATTCCCAGCGGGAGGACATTGCGGCGGATGCGGTTGGACTTCATGGGAGATCTCCCTTCATCTACAATCAATTGTGCTTCGTCTTCGCCACGTGCGCGGCAAGATCGGAAACAGCGGGTACATCGGCGAGCAGCCGGTCGAGAGCTTCGGTCACCAGCGACTGGGCGCTGCGGCCTTCGATCGCGCAGGCCAGCCGCAGCTTGAGATGGCGTTCGGCATCAACCCGCAGGGTAAAGGCGGCGCGGCGGCCATCCCCCAGGGCAGAGCGGCGATCGGCCGAGACGCGGTCGGCCAGCTTGCGCTGCTGACGAACCACTTCAGGCACAACCAGATCGCCGTGGATTGCAACCACAGCGGCCTCATGATCGTGGCCCATATCGTTCCAGCCCAGATCGTCGGCGTGGTCATCGCCATCGATCTGCAGCGTTTCGGCCGCCAGGGCGCTGGCCATGTGGCGCATGGCCGGGCGGGCCCCACCCTTGCGGGCGAGCAACTTCGGGCTCAGCGAAGCGACGGGTTTGTGATCGCTCATGCCCGGCAAACTCCGCTCAGGAACCCGCGACCCGGCGCCCGAAGCCGCCGGCCGGACGATGGACGCCCTGGATCGAGGAAACGCTGGTCGGCGCCGCGAAGACCGTGCGGCGGAAATTCTTTTCGAGCCGGTCCGAAATGTAGTTCCACAGTGCGGTCACTTCCTGTGCGCTGCGGCCGTTGGGATCGACTTCCATCACGGTGCGGCCATCGATCATCGAGGCCGCGAAATCGGTGCGGTGGTGCAGGGTTACCGGGGCAACCGTGCCGTGTTGCGACAGGGCAACAGCGGCTTCCGACGTGATCTTCGCCTTGGGGGTCGCGGCGTTGACCACGAACAGCAGCGGCTTGCCCGCGCGTTCGCAAAGATCAACCGTTGCGCCCACGGCGCGCAGATCGTGCGGGCTGGGGCGGGTCGGCACAACGATCAGTTCGGCCACCGAAATGACCGACTGGATCGCCATGGTAATGGCCGGCGGGGTATCGATCACCGCCAGGCGAAATCCCTGCTGGCGCAGAACCGCAAGATCGGCGGCAAGCCGCGCAACCGTGGTCTGGGCGAAAGCGGGGAATTCTTCCTCGCGCTCGTTCCACCAATCGGCCAGCGAACCTTGCGGGTCGATGTCGATCAGCACAACCGGCCCTGCGCCAGCGCGCTGGGCCTGCACGGCAAGGTGCCCGGACAAGGTGGTCTTGCCCGATCCGCCCTTCTGCGATGCCAATGCCAATACTCGCAAAGCCGTTCCCCCTCGGAAAAAATGCAACAAACCCAATTCGAGTTGCCGCCGGGGATCGCAGAACGTTCCTAATTTTGGGTTAACGCGCAGCCTCGCCAAGGCTGCCCCGGCCCTGCTGCGTGGCCACAAAACCTTTGCTAATGCCGCATTAACTATGGCATTTTACCAAAGGTCGCCGCTTTGCTGCTCTTGTCGGGCAGGTTCACGCCCCGCAAAGCTGAACCGTTGGAACCGATACGGGAAAAAATTTCACTATGGGCCGCAAAACTTTGATTGCCGCGATTGTCGCCGGTTTTGGCGTGATTCTCGCCGCTCCTGCAGTGGCCGACACCAGGGCGGGAATCGATGCCTGGGACCGCGGAGACTATCCCGCAGCGGTCAGGGAATGGCAGGCCGCCGCCGCCCGGGGCGATGCCGATGCGCTGTTCAACCTCGCCCAGGCCTACAAGCTGGGCAAGGGCGTTCCGCAGGATCTGCAGAAGGCCGAAGACCTGTTTGGCCGTGCTGCGGCGATGGGCCACATCCAGGCCGCGGACTATTACGGGCTGCTGCTGTTCCAGCGCGGGGAAAAGGCCCGCGCCCTGCCCTATATCCGGGCCGCGGCCGATCGCGGCGATCCGCGTGCGCAATACCTGCTGGGAATCGCCCACTTCAACGGCGATATGGTGCCCAAGGACTGGCCCCGTGCTTATGCCCTGGTCAGCCTGGCCCGCCAGCAAGGGCTGCCGCAAGCGACGACCGCGCTGCAACAGATGAACGAATTCATCCCGCTTGAGCAACGCCAGCAAGGCATTGCCCTGGCCGGGGAATTGCAGACCCAGGCAGACGCGACCCGGGCGCGCCAGCTGGCCTCGGTCGATCTCGGCAATCAGGCTGCGCCGCCGGCACCGGCCCCCGCTCCCGCGCCCGTCCGCGTTCATAATACCCCGCCGCCGCAGGTTGCATCCGCCGCGCCGCCGCCCCGTGCCATGCCAAACCCGGCCCCTGCACCAGCCCCCACCCCGGCGCCGGTCGGCAAGTGGCGGATCCAGCTGGGCGCCTTCGGACAGGCCGCCAACGCCGACGCGCTGTGGAACCGGATCAGGAACCGCCCCGAAGTGGCCGGACATTCGCGCCTCAACGTCAAGGCCGGGGCCGTGACCAAGCTCCAGGCCGGTGGCTATGCCAGCCAGGCCGCAGCCCAGGCGGCTTGCGGCAAGCTCAAGGCCGCTGGCTTCGAATGCGTGCCCGTTTCGGGCTGACGGGTGGAACAGGACGCGCAGGCGCGGATCCGCACGCTTGATTTGATCCGCGGGGTAGCCGTGCTGGGCATCCTGGCGGTCAATATCACCAGTTTCGCGGCGCCGGATTCAGCGGGCTATTCGCCCAACCTGCCCGATGCCGGAAGCGCTGCGGACGCTTGGGCTTTCGCTTTCACCCTGCTGTTTTTCGAGGGCAAGATGCGGGCCTTGTTCAGCCTGCTGTTCGGGGCCAGCCTGGTGTTGTTCATCGAACGCAAGGATGCGCGGGGCCGCGACGGCGTTGGCCTGCAGGTCCGCCGCCTGTTGTGGCTGGCGCTGATCGGCTGGCTGCATTTCCTGCTGCTGTGGGATGGCGACATCCTGTTCCTTTACGCCTGCGTCGGCTTGGGCGCGCTGGCCATGCGCCGCACACCGGCCTGGCAACTGGCGGCGATGGCGGTGATGCTGTTTACGGTCTGGCAGGCCTGGGGGGCGCTCAGCTGGACGCCCAGCGCCGTGCGGGAAGCACAGGTTACCGCCGGAACCGCCAGCCCGGCGGACCGCGCCGCGCACGACAGCTATATCGCGGGCAAGCGCCAGGATGACCGCCGCGACCAGCGCGATACCCTTGCGCCGTGGGGCGCGGAGGTTGCCGCCCGGCTGCGTGAGCGTCCGGCCTATCCCTTGCAGGTCGTGCTCTACACCTGGGGGGAAACGCTCAGCTACATGATGATCGGGATCGCCCTGCTGCAAAGCGGCTTCTTCGCGCTAGCCTGGCCGCGCCGCCGGATGATCGGACTTGCCCTTGGCGGCGCCGGGACCGGGCTGGCGCTCACCGCGCTGTTTACCGCCTGGGCCATGCCGCGCGGATTTCCGGAACTGGCGATGCACCTGGGGATCGGATACCTGCTGGGCTTTCCCCACCTGCTGACCGCGCTGGGCTATGCCGCGCTGCTGGTGCTGGCCGCGCCGCGGCTGCTGAAAACCGGGCTGGGCACGCGGCTGGAGGCGGCGGGGCGCATGGCCTTTTCAAACTACATCGGCACCAGCCTTTTGATGGGCGCGCTGTTCAGTGGCTGGGGTTTCGGCCTGTTCGGCCGCTATGGCGCGGCCGGACAATGGCCTTTCGTGCTGCTGGCCTGGGCCATCATGCTGGCGTGGAGCAAGTGGTGGCTGGCCCGCTTCCGGCAAGGCCCGCTGGAGTGGGTCTGGCGCAGCCTGACCGATGGCAGGATCGGGCCGATCAAGATGTACCAGTACTGAGCCATTCATCTGGGATTCACGCCTTCGGCTGGATTCAGCCGCCAGCAAGAAAGGCCCCAGAAACATGAGAAAACCTAGCGTTTCCGCATCCCAATCAATCACTTGCGCCATCCGCCCGATGGTCAGCATCCTGGCTATCGGAATCGCCTGTGCAGGCACCCCGGCGCTGGCTAATTGCGTTGCGGACGCCAGCGGGCTCGTCGTTACCTGCTCAGGCACGTCGGGCCCCTATGTCAACACGGCCTCCGGCGTCACCGTGACCGCGCAGTCGGGCGGAACCGTGACCGGCTCGATGGTGCTGGGGTCCTCCTCAAGCACCACCAACAGCGGAACGTTCAACGGTGCAGCGGGCAACCCGATCCTGACCGTTGGCGCCAACAGCACCGTCACCAATGCCGCCACCGGCAAGTTCGTTCAGGCCGGAACCACTGCGGGATCGGAAGGCGTTGTGCTGGGTGACAATTCGACCTTCATCAATAACGGGACGCTGACGGCACCCACCGGTTACAACGTCGCCCGTTTCGGCGCCAACGGCACCTTCACCAACACCGCCCTCGCGCCCGCCGCCGTAACCGGCAACGTCGTGTTTGGCCCCAGCCTGGGCGCCAATGTCAGCCGCTTCACGAACCAGAACACCGCCTTCGGCTTTACCGGAAACGTGACCGCCAGCGGCAACCTCAACTTTGACAACTCGGGCAAGTTCACCGGCAGCCTGATCCAGCAGGCGGCGGGCGGTACGGTCAACCTCACCAACCAGTCCGGCGGGACGTTTGCCGGGGCGATCAACACCGCCGACACAACCGTCGTGAACAACGCCGGCACCATGACCCTGACCGGTGCCTCAATCATCGGCAACTTTTCGGCGGCTGGGACCAGCTTTACCAACACCGGGCGGCTCAACCTGGGAACGTCCGCCGGGGTCGGCAGGCTTACCGTCAATGGCAACTACTCGCAGTCCGCGGCCGGAACGCTGGGAATCACGATCGGCCTGCCCGGTTCAGCCGGCCCTGTCGCCGGGACCAATTTCAGCCAGTTGCGGACCACTGGCACGGCGACGCTGAGCGGCACCCTGGCGCTGACCGTGGTCAATGGATATTATCCCACCAATTCGCTCTACAACGTGGTTGTCGGCGATACCGGGGTAACCGGAAGCTTCTCCTCGATCACGGGCAATCAGCTCACCTTTATCCGGTTTGTGCCGGTGGGGATCGTCACCGTTTCGGGAAGCCAGCAGGCTTACCAGCTTCAGGTTCAGCGGGTCACGACCTATGCGGCCGGGCTTGGCTCAACCGCAACCGCCAACCAGCTGGCCGTCGCCACGGCATTCCAGCCGATGGTGGCCTATGCCGATACCCACCTTACCAGCGATGCCGCCAAGCTGGTCGGCCAGGTTGACGTGCTGACCGCCGCCGAAGCGCGCACCTTCTTTGGCGCGGTCAGCCCCGATGGCTACCTGGCCTATGCCAATTCGATGCGCGATCACGCCAGCCTGTTCCAGCGCCAGATTTCGCTGCGCATGGACGATTTCCATGCCGATCATGCCCAGCGCGGATGGTGGAACAATTCCGGCCTTACCGCATTCAACGGCGCGGTAAGCGGGACCAACAAGACCAAGACCACCGGCTA
>Ga0116179_1003073_pt1 | contig 11692 bp, 7 predicted proteins | sample AD_UKC071_MetaG_FD_89751 | JGI IMG/M metagenome (GOLD analysis project Ga0116179, IMG submission 89751) | Active sludge microbial communities of municipal wastewater-treating anaerobic digesters from USA - AD_UKC071_MetaG | ecosystem: Engineered > Bioreactor > Anaerobic > Digestate | place: USA...
CTCGGATGTATATTCATCCCCTTCGTAAGCTCCTTTTGTGAAAAGAAGAGGTACCAGCTTCATATCAACATATCCTGTCAAGGTATCGTTAACGGGGAACATCTTGTCAACGATACCTGTAGAGTTGGCTTGGAGGCAGGTTTTATAAACAGTTTTTCCGTTCAAATTGGTGGTGGTGGTGTTTAACGTTCCAATGCCGGCTTTTGCATTAATGACACCATATTTGAAATATAAATCGTAGGTGATTTTTTCCCCGCTCTGGAAGGCTAAATTCTCTTTTTCGCATTGAGCAAAAATGCTTTGCACGAAAAAAACAAATATCAAAAAAGCAGGAACGAATATTAATTTTTGATTCATTATTTTATTTTTTAAAGTTGTTCTATTGTATGTTTTTCCTTTCCTTAGAAAAGACTTTGCTGAAAGGGATTTGTGCTTCTGCTCGAAGAAGTACTTGTGCGCTCTGCATCGGGATTTCTTCGTTTCTTTTCCTCCGGTTTATTCTTTGTTATTTCCAACGGTTTTTGTTGGATAATTGGTACTTCGTTTATGTCCCACGATTCTTCGTGGTCGGTGTAGGCTCTAATCTCGTAATATCTTGGATAGTAATATACTTCTTCCGGTTGTCGTTTCTCTTCATAGTTTCCTGTTGTCCACACACCATCCCTGTTATCGTCGATAAATAATCGGGCATAATATGTTCCGGGGTGTAAATCCTGAAATTTAGCCTCATTGTTTTTGACCCGAGTTTTTCGAATAGGTTTATCGGATTTATCCAAAAGTTCTACGTATACGTCTTTATTTTCAGGTAATCCGTACATTACAATCAACAAGTTTCCATATTGTTCCAATGATTTTATGGTAAAGTTTTGATCTATTTTGTTGTTCCATAAACCATAATAACTTCTGAAAGCAGCAGAATCTACCATGAATCGGTATTTTCCGCCCGGTTCCCATCGGGGACGAAGTTCATATTTTCTTATGTTGAGGGTATCTTTTATTATTCGGTAATTGACCGGCTCAAAAACGGAGTCTTTTTCGATGAATAGTTGAATGTATGCAGAATCGAAATTAATGATAGGTTGCTCAAATTCGAGTCGTATGGGTTGATAAATTTCGTGATTACTTTGAATATTGTGTTGTAGACCCAAAAATCGAATGATTTGCTCTTCTTTTTTCTTTTCTTTTGAGGAAGTTGATTTTTTTTCTTTAGGTGGTCTGTAAGTAAAATGGATGGTGTCTGTATAAAGAAAATTGCGATTCGCCGAATCGGTCCGTACGTAATTGATCTTCATCCTGATGGAATCGGTTTTGTAGATTAACGAGTCGGTAATCCATAGGGCAATGGTATCGTTATGCTGATTGGTTTCTTTAAGATACCAGTCGTCGTTTTCCACCGGTGGATTGAGCAGCCGGAAAGTGGGAGGTGTGGTTGGTGCTGCAAAGTAGAGTATTAGTTTATAAGGTTCGGGGCGTTCGTGTTTTTGCAAATATTGTCGTTGAAAATCGCTTAAGAACGAGCGAAGTAAAATATCGTCAGGTAAAAAACGGGTATAGTGAAGCGTTTTTATCGTGTCGATTTTCGTACTGTCGTCTTTATTGAAAATGGTGTCTTGACGTACAGCCGATACAGTTGTAGGACTGATTACAGAATCCAGGAAAGCAATGGTTTCCTGAGGATTGTCGTATTTGTAATCGCGATTAAGATCATTCAGTGCATAGATTTTGTATTTTCCCGGAGCCATTCCTTTTATGGTGAAGTTCCCGCGTGAATCGGTTCTTGAAATACGTTCAAAGGGGAGTTTTGTGAATGCAGAGTCGTGGAGGTTGGAATGAATACCCACATAAATACCTTGTTCCGGTTCGAGATTTTCAGCTGCAAGCACTTTGCCGGAAACAGCTAACGTATCGAGATTGTCGCCGGTAGAGAAGGAGATGGAAAAATTCTCCAGCGGGTTCCCTTCGTTGTTGTCCACAATGGCATCGGTAAAATCGATGGTGTAAGTCGTATTAGGCAGCAATTCGTCTTCCAATTTCACAATAGCTTTTCTTCCGATGGCCTGAATGATTGGGAAATTTTTTTGAGGAGGAGTAATGATCACCTTCTCCATCGGTTTTTCGATTTTGATGTTTTCGTCAAATTCAATCACGATGGTTTTCGTTTTCACGTTCAACGCATTAAAAGCCGGGGTGACTTTTTTTACTACCGGCGGGGTAATATCGTAATCGCCCCCACTCGGTGAAGCTATATTAGCACACGAGTGAAGAATAACGAGCGTTAAAGCGATCAAAAAGAAAGCGCACAGAAAAGATAAAAGTTTGTGTTGCATTTTTATCGGTTGCCGAAAATGTTTATTAATTGCCACAAAAATACAATGTTTATGAGAGTTTTAAGAAACTGAAATCTGAAAAATAGTAAAAAACGCTTTTAATGCGATAGAATGGCATGTCCAATTCGGCAAAACAGGCATTTTCGCTGATCGCAATACACTTTGCGTAGTTGGATGAGTGCTTGAGTATCAAATGCATTTTGAGGAATTATTCCTGCAGATTTAAAACCTTGCACAATTCTATTTTGTTCGGGTTTTACCGATTCTAGAATGCGGATAGATCGATCGCAATATTTTTCCATATTGTTCTTTTTTCCGTAAGCAAAAAGAATCGGGACAACAGTATTGATGAGGATAATGTCCAGCGAATTATTTCCGAGATATTTGGGAGTTTTTCTCGATTTTTTGCCGAATGTGTAATGCGTTTGCCAATATTCTGACGTATTCACACGAAAGAGCAAACGAATTTGTTCGTAATCGTCTGTTTCAAGAACGGTTGAAAATAATCTTCCCGAATGTTGTACCACTGCTGCCAATTCGGCAATACGCAGTTGCGGAAATCCATGTGGACGAACGCGCAACGATTTGAATAATACATTGTTGAGACTTTTCAAGGTGAACTTCTTTCTCAAAAAGTCGTATTCTTTTCGTAAAAAAATATAATAGTCGTCAGTAATGGTTTCGTCCTCCAACATGCCGGCCTGACCAAAGAATAGTGCTTCTACCTGAAATAGGTTGTCGGCATGTTTGAGAATATAATTATAGGGAAGGCTGAGAGCCAATCGTTCAAATTCATCTGAATTAAGCCCAAAACCAAAATTTCGAGACAACAACACATAAAATGTTTCGTCCCATGAATTGTTGAATCGGTCCAAATGTTGGAAGATATCGTTGGTTTTTCGTTCCAATCGTTCTATAGCCAAGGCGTCCAACCACGATTGCATCTGTCCATTCGAAATAGTGGGCAACGATGAGAGGCAGGGTACGTTTACATTACTGAAAAGAAGAAATTCGGCATTGTCACGCAGCTTTTCTGAGACAGAGATGCATAGTTGAGGAATTTTTTGGCCTTTTTCATTATAAATTTCTTCGTTAACATTTTCCACTATATGTAGGATAACAGAATTATAGGCTTTATCGGTATGATGCCGGTGTTTTTTCCATTCACCTGACGTGCGATGAATTTCAATGTTTCCTGCCCATAATTTGTTGCCGATTTTGATCTTTGCATTGAAAAAATCCGGTCCGGCATTGCTATTCGAGATTCCCGGATCAATTACTTCCACCGGTTCACCTTCGGTAGTGAGTAAATCTTCGTGGGAATACAGCCTGAATTTCCAGATGTAATGCAATAATTCTTCCTTATTTATCATCGATGCCGGTGTTTACAAGTTCAAATTTAGAATTATTTTATGGCATTGCAAAAAAGCCGTGATATTTTACCTGATAAGTATGAGGCTGTTTCGGTTTTTTTTCATATTTTTGTCTGGGGAATTGCAAAAATAATCATCAATATAAAAATTTACAAAATATGAAGAAAGTTGTTTTAGTTCGTCACGGCGAAAGTGTGTGGAATAAAGAAAACCGTTTTACGGGTTGGACTGACGTAGACCTTTCTGAGAAAGGGATGCAAGAAGCACACGATGCGGGCAAACTGTTGCGTGAAGAGGGCTATTTTTTTGAAAAAGCGTACACTTCGTATCTGAAAAGAGCCATCAAAACGTTGAATATCATCCTTGATGTTATGGATTTAGATTGGATTCCGGTTGATAAGACTTGGCGCTTGAACGAGAAACATTATGGGGCATTGCAAGGATTGAACAAAGCAGAGATGGCTGCAAAGTATGGCGAGGAACAGGTGCATATCTGGCGCAGGAGTTACGATGTTGCTCCCCCACCGTTGTCGAAGAACGATCCCCGTTCACCTTTTATGGATAGACGTTACAAAAGGGTGGACGAAAAAGATCTTCCCTTGACCGAATCACTGAAGGATACGGTAAACCGCATTCTTCCTTATTGGAACGAGGTGATTTTGCCCAGTCTGCGCGATTATAATGAGATTATTGTGGCTGCTCATGGAAACAGTCTACGTGGTATTGTGAAGCATCTAAAAAATATTTCGGATGAAGATATTCCGCAATTGAACTTGCCAACGGGAATTCCTTATGTGTTTGAATTTGATGACGAACTGAACGTCGTAAAGGATTATTTTCTTGGCGATCCCGAAGTTATTAAGAAGCTGATGGATGCGGTTGCTAATCAAGGAAAAGCAAAATAATATTTTATATAAATATATTTTGTTTGTTTATATCCTGTTGATCTTTATGGATTGACAGGATTTTTTATATGCTTTCAGACAGGCTTAATAAAAAAACAGAGAAGGAACAAATTTCTTTCTCTGTTTTATTTAGGTTGTGCTATGAGCGGAAAACGGGACTCGAACCCGCGACCCTAACCTTGGCAAGGTTATGCTCTACCAACTGAGCTATTTCCGCAAAAGTCTTGTTTTGAAACCTCCCTTGATTTCTTATTTATGCAAGGTGTTTTGTCTTTTTTATTCTGATGGACTTGGTATTGAGTTATTTTTCGTATACCTTTCCTTCAATTTTGCGAGTGCAAATGTAAGCATGTTTATTGATTTTTCAAAAAAATGCTCGATTTTTTTCAATTTAAGATGCCGTTTATGCGGTTTAATTCTGCTTGCGTGAAAGATAAATTGTCCAATGCTTTCAAATTATCCTTTATTTGATTCACATTTCGTGCGCCTATAATTACCGATGTTACCCGGTCGTCGTGCAACGCCCATGCCAGTGCCATTTCTGCCATTGTTTGTCCACGTTGGTTGGCTATTTCGTTCAGTTTTTTCACTTTTCCGATTAGTTCGTCGGTAACCTGTTCTTTGCGTAAAAAGCCGGTTGGGTCTGCTGCGCGGGAATGTTCGGGAATGCCGTTCAAATATTTATCGGTCAGTATGCCTTGTGCCAATGGTGAGAAAGCAATGAATCCCGCTCCAAATTTGTTCGCAATACTCAGTATTTCTTTTTCCGGCTCACGCTGAAACATGTTGTATCTATCCTGAAAAATAAGGCAGGGAACATTGTGTTCTTTCAAGTATGTCATGGCTTCGAAGGCCTGTTGCGGTGAATACTTTGAGATCCCCACATAGAGCGCTTTGCCTTGATGGACGATATCTACCAGAGCCCGCATGGTTTCTTCAATGGGGGTATAGCGATCGTAACGGTGTGAGTAAAAAATATCGAAATATTCCAATCCTGTTCGTTTTAGGCTTTGGTCGATACTAGCCATGAGGTTTTTTCGAGATGACCCGTCGCCATAGGGTCCCGGCCACATCCGATGTCCGGCCTTGGACGAAATGATCATTTCGTCGCGATGCGAGACAAGGTTCTTTTTCAGTATCTTTCCGAAATTTGTTTCAGCCGAGCCCGGTGGGGGGCCGTAATTATTGGCCAGATCAAAATGGGTGATTCCTTGTTCAAAAGCATAAAGAATCATCTGTTCTGCTGTGTCAAAATTGTCCATAAAACCAAAGTTATGCCATAATCCCAGTGAAATGGCAGGTAATTGCAATCCACTTCGTCCGCAAAATAAATATTTCATACCTTAATATTTTTATTGTTCCCACAGAATAAATTAAACGTTTCAGCGGTTCATAATGTTTTTTCATGCTTTTTACTTTCTCCGGAATCGCATGTAAGTGCTAAATTTTCAGTCTTGTTAAATTTTTTATAAAACATTCCTTACTGTTTATTTCTGTTTTGATTCGATTATGTTATTGGATTACGGTTAAATCTGATTTTCAATATAGATAATCTTGTTCGAAAAAAATGAGGGAGAATGACAAGTATTTGATAACTCATATTTATATTAAAAAAGTGTTTACTATTGTTGTTCTATTTTTTTCACTTAATTTTACAGCATAATTTTGTTGCGTTTAGGTAATTTCTATTCATGAATACATGAAAAACGATGCATACATAAAAAATCTTTTTCATAAGGTTGCTTTTAAAGATGATCAGCAAGCTTTTAAGGAGCTGTTTTTTGAATTTTATCCTTCACTTTGTGTGTATGCTGAAAGCATTACCGGTTGTAAAGAAACAGGCGAGGACCTTGTGCAAGATGCTTTTATGAAAATATGGAAAGACAGAAAAAAAATAGAAATTACCTCATCTTTTCGCAATTTTTTGATAACCATTGTAAAAAACACATGTCTGGATTATCTTCGTAAACAATCTTTACAACAAAATTATGTTGAAAATAAGAAAAAATTATTTGTTTTCCCGGATTCGCCCGAAGAGATCTATACGTTGAAAGAATTGGAAGAGCTGATTAATTGTGCGTTGGAGAAATTGCCCGAAAATATTAGGCAGGCTTTCGTAATGAGTCGTTTTAAGGATATGACTTATGATCAAATTGCGGGAAAGATGCAGATTTCGCCTAAAACTGTTGAATCTTATATCAGTAAAGCATTGGTCCTATTACGGATAGAACTCAAAGATTATTTTCCTCTCCTTCTTCTTTTTTGCCAATTCTTATGCGATCTGCGTTAAAGATATATAAATAAAGTTATTTTCAATAGGGTGTTTCTCGATTCGTTCGTCTATTAAGAAAGTTGGCATTTTAGAAGAGTTCAATAAATTTAGTCAAAAGTGTAAAATAAATCCATTTTATCGGGTAGAACAAGAACATGAGTGAAATTTTTGATGAGTCGCAAATTTTTTCTTATCTCGACGGCAACTTATCGCCGGACGAGAGAAAACGTTTTGAGAAATTGCTTCAATCTTCTCCCGAATTTCTTGCAAAATTTCAGGAGATGAGTCATCTTTATCGCCTTTCGGAGAATTACAAAAAACAAAAGAACATCGATGTTTCAGCTGCATGGGATACCTTGTCGCGAAAAATTGCCCTTTTGACTTTCAAGGAAAAAGCGTGGAATTTTGCCCGTACGGCTGCCGCTATTCTTCTGCCGTTGTTTTTGTTGTATCAATATGTTTTGTTGCCTTCCGTGAATCGCAATATGCCGGAACAAACGATTACCCTTGCTTCCATGCCGGGAGTAATCACCAAGGCAGTTCTCCCCGACGGCAGTGAGGTTTGGCTGAATTCGCAAAGCGAACTGACTTATCCTCTGCGGTTTAAGGGGAAGGAGCGTATAGTCCGGCTTAAAGGGGAAGCTTATTTTAACGTAGTTTCCGACAAGAAGCACCGATTCAACGTGCTTACGCCACATCAGATGACGGTAAGCGCATATGGTACAGAATTTAATGTGGATGCTTACGAAGACAATGCCCGACACAAAGTCACTTTGGTTCGGGGAAATGTTGAAGTAGCTGCTGAAGGTTTAGCTGAAAAGAAAGATTTAAAACAAGGGGAACAGGCGCTTTTTACACCTGCGACAAAAGAGATAACTACGGCAAAGGCAGACACGTATGTAGAAACGGCCTGGAGAGACGGGAAATTGGTATTTAGGCGCGAAAAGTTTGAAAACCTTACGGAAAAACTCTCCCGCAAATTCGGTGTAACGATTGTGCTACAAGATGAAAAATTGAAAGATTACGAATATACCGCGACATTTACGGATGAGTCGTTGGAGGAAATTTTGGAGCTGTTGAAAAGATCGGCGCCCATTACGTATACTGTTTATAAGCCAGAGCAGCTTAGCGACCATACGTTTTCCAGACGTGTGATCACGATTAAAAGCAGAAATTAGTGAATCATTGAATTGTAAAGATAAGGAGGAAAGCCTATGAAAACATGATGATAGTTTTTAAACAAAAACGGGAGAATGAATTCACATTCACTCTCCCTCAGAAAATTTAAGCTTACCATTTTCGGAAAATACCACCTCACCGACAGGTAAGCAAGTTACTAAAACTCATAACAAATTTAATAACAGAGCAAAAATATGAATAAATTATTAATCGTCAAAAAAATACCTATCACCATGAGGATAACGTGCCTATTACTCTGTTTAATTGTATTTCAATTACAGGCAGAAGATGTGTATTCTCAGAAAACGAAGATTTCGTTGGACATGAAAAATACAACCATCGAAAAAGTATTACAAACCATTGAAGAGAAATCCGACTATCATTTTCTTTACAACAACAAGCTGGTGAATGTTGACCGAAAAGTGAGTGTGCGGGTAAAAGATGCCACTATTGCCGATATTTTAGATAGACTCTTTGAATCGGAAAATGTGGAGTATCAGGTAGAAGGCAATCACATCATTTTGTCGCCCAAGGAAAAGGTGAAGGGATTAGTTTCCGGAGTTGAATCTGTTCAGCAACAGCAAAAAACCATTACCGGCAAAGTAACCGATACCAATGGAGAACCCATTATCGGGGCTACCATTCTAATAAAAGGGACTACGCAGGGTACCGTTACCGATATGGATGGAAATTATACGCTACAGAATGTGCCTGAAGATGCAATTCTTCAGTTCAGCTATGTGGGGATGGAAACTCAAGAAATGCCCGTGAGAGGGAAAACAGTCATCAATGTAGCAATGAAAGAAGCTACAGAACTTTTGGAAGAAGTAGTGGTTACTGCTCTCGGAATTAAGAGAGAAGAAAAAGCTTTAGGTTATTCAGTACAAAAAATAAGGGGAGAAAATTTGGTGGCAGTTAAACCTGTTAATATAGCAACATCCCTTACAGGTAAAATTGCTGGTTTAAATGTTTTGAATAGTACTGAATTTAATGCTTCTCCCTCTCTCAAATTGAGAGGAGAAAGTCCATTGATAGTAGTTGATGGTGTCCCATATGGTAATATTTCATTAAATGATATTGCAGCTGATGATGTAGAATCCATTGATGTTTTAAAAGGAGCCACAGCTTCGGCTTTGTATGGAGCACGTGGAGGTAGTGGTGCGATTATGATAACAACAAAAAAAGGACATGAAAAAGAAGGTTTTAATGTATCAATCAATAGCAGTACAATGTCTAATCTTGGTTATTTGGTACTTCCCACGGTGCAGCATGGCTATAGTACGGGTCAAGGAGGAAAATATACTGCCTCAGATTATGTTTGGGGAGATAAGCTTGATATAGGAAGGACAGCTGTTCAATATGATCCATTTACATATGAATGGAGAGAAATGCCTTTGGTATCTAAGGGTAAAAATAATTATAAAAATTTTTTGGTTACTAGTTTCATCACAAGTAATAATATAAACATTGCACAAAAAGGTAAATATGGGACTTTACGTTCCTCTCTCTCTCATGTTTATAATAAAGGCCAATATCCCAATCAAAGATTAAATAAATTTACCTATTCTATTGTGGGAGAAATGAAATTCGGAAAATGGAGTTTTGAGGGTGGAGCAATTTATAATAAACGCTTTTATCCGAATGGTGAAGGAGCGGGTTATGGTGGTGGAGGATATATGTATAATTTGCTTGTTTGGACAGGAACTGATTATGATGTGAGAGAATACAAAAATTATTGGATAAAGAAAGATGAAAAGCAAAATTGGATGAATGACGTATGGTATGATAATCCATATTTTTTGGCTTATGAGGTAACGTCTTCAAATGATTACGATAAAGTTAATTCTTTTTTGTCAGGTAAATATAATATATTGCCATGGTTGAATTTTTCGATGAGAGTAGGTTCGGATGCGTATGCTAGTCGTACAAAAAAGAAGAATCCAATAGATGCTCGTGGCGGATGGAATCGCAAAGGGTATTTTTATACTTCTAAATCTACTGGATTTAGTGTTAATAGCGATTTTTTATTGGATGCAAATTATAAATTTAATGATTTTGAGATTGATGGTTTGTTGGGAGGTACTATTTATTATTATTTTGATGATGGCATAAATTCTAATACCAATAATGGGATTAGCGTGCCAGGATATTATTCTTTAAAAGCTTCGGTGGATCCTGTTTCTTCCTCTAGTTTTTATAATCAAAAGCAGCAAAACTCTCTATATGGTAAATTTTCCGGATCTTGGAAAGGTGCCTTTTTTCTGGATTTTACTGGACGTAATGATTGGTCTTCAACTTTGCCAAAAGAAACACGTTCTTATTTTTATCCTTCTATTTCTGGCAGTATTGTTTTATCTCAATTAATTAATTTGCCGAAAATCATAGATTTTTGGAAAATACGAAGTTCGTGGACAGTTACAAAGAATGATCTTTCAGTTTATGAGATTAATCAAGTTTATAATGTAAGTACAAATGTTTGGAATGGGATGAATACGGCTACATACCCTTCTACTATGCGCAGTAATATCCTCGAACCAACTACTTCTCGTTCTTATGAGATAGGGACAGCTTTTAATATCTTGAAAAATCGGTTGCGTTTTGATTTTGCTTATTATAATAAATTAAAATATAATCTAACTAGAAGTGCTACGATTAGTGGAGCTTCTGGTTTTACAAGCACACTGATTAATTATGAGGAAGAACAATTACGTCGAGGAATAGAACTTTATATTAATGCTACTCCGATTAAGACAGAAAATTGGGTTTGGGAATTAAATTGGAATTGGGCACGGGATCGTTATTTATATGCAAAAGTTGATCCTGTTTATTCGACTCAAAAACCTTGGGTTGCTGCAGGAGAACGTTGGGATTGGTATGGTATTTATGATTGGGTACGTGATCGAGAAGGGAATATTGTTCATGAAAATGGTTATCCTGTAAAAAGCAAATATCAATCCGTAATGGGATATGAGTATCCAGATTGGATTTGGGGAATTCAAACAACATTACGATATAAAGATTTTTCTTTAGGAATATCTTTTGATGGACGTGTTGGAGGAATGGCATATTCTCGCACAGAACAAGCTATGTGGAATTCTGGTGTTCACCCCAAAAGTGATAATCAATGGAGATACGATGAAGTAGTTAATGGGAAAATAAATTACATAGGTGAAGGAGTAAAAGTAGTATCTGGAGAAGTAAAATACGATACTTTTGGCAATATCATGAGTGACACCAGAATATTCGAACCTAATGACGTGAAAGTTTCTTATGAGAGCTATATAAAAGCTTATCATCCTTGGTCAGGGAATAAAGTGTATCAGAATGTTCATGATTGCACATTTTTAAAACTGAGGGAGCTATCTTTATCATATAACCTTCCAAAATCTATATGTCAAAAAATATCTATTAATAATGCCTCATTGGGGCTAATTGGCCAAAATTTATTTATGTGGATGAAAGAATTTAAATATGCAGATCCAGATGTGGATTCTGATGATTTGAATTCTCCCTCTATGAAATATGTGGGATTTAATGTCAAACTTGATTTTTAAATATAAATATTATGAAATTAATATACAAAGCTTTACTTTTTTTTACAATAAGTATTATTGGAGCGTCTTGTAGTGATTTTGA
>Ga0116179_1003077_pt1 | contig 11683 bp, 12 predicted proteins | sample AD_UKC071_MetaG_FD_89751 | JGI IMG/M metagenome (GOLD analysis project Ga0116179, IMG submission 89751) | Active sludge microbial communities of municipal wastewater-treating anaerobic digesters from USA - AD_UKC071_MetaG | ecosystem: Engineered > Bioreactor > Anaerobic > Digestate | place: USA...
ACTCCCGGATCGGCGCCGACCCGATGGCGGAGCACCTGATCTGGGGGGCCGACCTCCACCTGTCGGCAAACGGCCGTACGGTGTGGTCGACCGAGCGGACGGAGTCGATCCTCGCCACGTCACCCATCGATGCCGACGGCGCTGTGGGTTCGCCCTCCTCGTACACCCCCACCGAGCCGCAGCCGCGGGGGTTCGCGGTCTCGCCGGACGGCACCCACCTGGTGGTGACTGGCGAACGCTCCTCGACCGTCACGCTGTACGGAGTAGGCGACGACGGCTCTCCCATCGAGCTCACGAAGGTGCCGACGGGCGCGGGCTCCAACTGGGTCCGGTTCGTCTGACGAAGCCAGGACCCGACGCTCAGCGGTAGTGCGCATCCTGGGGCTGCTGAGGCCGCCACACGGGTGCCCCGTTGCCTGGTACGACGACGTGCCCCGGCTCGATCCTGCGAGCGGCGGACGCCACCAGCAGGAACGCACCGATCAGAGTGACCGAGCTGATCACCCCCAGGATGGCGCTGCCCGTCAGGACTGACCCGATTCCGAGCTTCAGGACGCTGCTGATCAGCGACCACACGAAGCTGGTGAGCCAGGGGCTGAGGAACAGCAGGATGCCGGCGATGAGCCGCGGGTTGCGGACTGCCTGGCCCCGCTGATGCTCGGGATAGGACCGCAGGGCCGCCATGACGAGCAGGACAGGTACGACCAGGTGGGTGATCGCGAGGACCCACGTGAGCACGGTGAAGGCGGGTAGTCCTCCACCCAGAGCGCCCACCGCCATGTGGAGGGCGGGGGAGATCACCATGAACACCAGCTCCGCGATGCCGGCGGCGAGCCACATCCCCTCGCCGCTGCCCATCAGCTTCCGCTTCGTCAGCACCACGATGATCAGCACGACCGCGGTGACCAGCAGTGTGAGCAGGTTCACCGCACTAAAGATCGTCATCATCGTGGACATGTTCACCGGCCTGTGCCTCCGTACACCACCGCTTCCCCGTCGGCGTCGAGCCCGAAGGCGGTGTGGGCGACCTTGACCGCATCGTTGACGTCCTCGTCAGCGACGACGACCGAGATGCGGATCTCGGAGGTCGAGATCATGCCGATGTTGATGCCGGCCTCGGCGAGTGCGGTGAAGAAGGTGGCCGAGACGCCTGGGTGCGACCGCATCCCCACGCCCACGATGGACACCTTGCCGATCTGGTCGTCGTACAGCAGGTTGGCGAAGCCGACCTCGTCCTGGATGGACTTCAGCGCGTCGATCGCCTTCTTGCCCTCGCTCTGCGGCAGCGTGAACGAGATGGCCGTCGTGGCATCGGTGACCGAGACGTTCTGGACGATCATGTCGATGTTGATGTCGGCGTCAGCGACAGTACGGAAGATGCGGGCGGCCTGACCTGCACGGTCCGGGACCCCCACGACCGTGATCTTGGCATCGCTGCGATCGTGGGCGATGCCGGTGATGAGGGCGTCCTCCATGGCGGTTCCTTCGGTGGTTGAGGTGTCCTTGACCCAGGTGCCGGGCTTGTTCGAGAACGAGGAGCGGACGTGGACGGGAACGCCCGCGCGACGGGCGAACTCCACGCAGCGCAGGTGGAGGATCTTCGCGCCGTTGGCGGCGAGCTCCATCGTCTCCTCGTAGGTGATCTCGGGGATCTGACGGGCCGACGGCACAATGCGTGGATCGGCCGAGAAGAGGCCGTCGACGTCGGTGTAGATCTCGCAGTACTCCGCCTCCAGCGCCGCAGCGAGCGCCACGGCGGTGGTGTCAGACGCGCCACGGCCCAGGGTGGTGACGTCCTTGGTGTCCTGGGCGACGCCCTGGAAGCCGGCGACGATCACGATGTCGCCCTGGTCGAGGGCCGACACGATCCGGCCGGGCGTCAGGTCGATGATCCGGGCGTTGCCGTGGGCAGCGGTGGTGATCACGCCAGCCTGCGAGCCGGTGAACGAACGGGCGGTCTCGCCGGTGTCGTGGATGGCCATGGCCAGCAGTGCCGCCGACATTCGCTCCCCCGCAGTCAGCAGCATGTCGAGCTCACGGGCAGGCGGCTGAGGGCTGACCTGCATGGCGAGATCGAGCAGCTCGTCGGTCGTGTCACCCATGGCCGAGATCACCACGACGACGTCGTGGCCCTCCTTCTTGGTGGCGACGATGCGACGCGCGACGCGCTTGATGCTCTCGGCATCAGCGACGCTCGACCCACCGAACTTCTGTACGACCCGACCCACGCCGGTCTCCCTTCTGTCCCCGTGTGAGTGTAGAGGGCTGAGCCGAGATCACCCTTGAGCGTTCACAGACCTAGACCCGTGAACAGCGACGCGATGAACCATACGAAGGCCACGAACACCGTGCCCAGAGTCAGCAGCACGAGCCCAGCGATATAGGCACCGCCACGAGTGATCAGCCGACCAACCACGGCATAGATCGCGATCGCGGCGAGCACGGAGCCGTACGCGATCAGCCGTGGGGTGTTGAACCAGCCGCGTGGCCACTTCCACCACAGCCCTCCCCACGTGGCCTGCATCGCGAACAGCACTCCAGCGACCACCACCAGCAGCACCGCAGCGAGGCCTAGCACGCCGCCCTGGCGGGCGCCCGTGTCGGTCGGGGTGGGTCGAGGAGCCGTCCGGAACGGCGGGTTCGTCATGCGCTACCACCCTGGAGGAGATCGGCGTAGTCCGGGTGTCGCTCGATGTAGCGGGCAATGTACGGGCACGTGGGCTTGACGGTGAGCCTGCGTTCGCGCGCGTCGTCCAGGGCGGCGGCGACCAGAATGGCGGCGAGCCCCTCCCCCTGATGGGCCTTGTCGACCTCCGTGTGCCACATCGTGATCACTCCGGAACGCTCGCGGTAGTCGATCTTGCCGATGCGTTCGCCCTGGTCGTCGAGCAGCTCGTACAGGAGTTGTTCCGGCTGGCGCTTCACTGTCACATCCATGCCTCCATTAGACCACCGGGGTCCGACATTTTGAACTCACGGGCGGCCGATGAGCGAAGAGTGCGACTCGTTGACTACCCTCGACCCGTGCCCTCCACGTTCTCGGACCTCGACAGGCGGACCCAGTTGATCGTCTCTGGGGTGACCGCGCTGGTTGTCATCGTGGTCTCAGTGGTGGGTGGCTTCGGGATCCACGGTGCGCTGCCTCGCCCGTACGCGCAGGTGTCAGGCGAAGAGGTCGTACCTGCTGCGAACACGGGCCTGGGCCGTGCGGTGTCGGCAATGAAGGACCTCCGCTACCTCTGCACGGAAGGGAAGCCGGCCCGTGAAGGTGTACGGGGAATGGTCTGCTCCGGACCTGAAGGGTGGGCTGAGATCGAGTCACTCGCCAACGGCAAGGTGACCTACCTGACCCTGGTCGGGCGCGCGGGCGAGATGACGGATGACCGCGCGGCCGCTGTCGGGCGCGCCCTGGTGAACGGTGCCGATCTCAGCCAGGACGCGAAGATCGCGGCCAGGTCTGTGACTGACGGGCGCGCCGAACTCTCCTCAGGCCCGTGGGGCAGCGTGTCGAGCGGCGAGGGACCCTACCGGCTGGTGTTCGTGGGGTCCGACCGTCCGAAGCTGGAGAAGCCCGCGGCCCTGGGGCCAGCTGCGGCACTGGAGACGCGGCTGGGCAAGTCGTGCACGTCGGGCGCCTCAGCGTCGCCTTCGCCGTCCGCGACACCGTCGGCCACCCCGACCGTCGCCGCGACGCCCGTCCCCGTCCCGGTGGTCACGCCGCATCCGGTCGGGCCGACCGGTCCGCTGACCACGTGCACCTCGTCGAGCCGGTTCGTGACGACGACCACGTCGTACAACAAGGTGGGCTCCGAGGTGACCCACCTGACGGTCCGGTCGTCGGCGATCTTTGCGTACGGATGGACCCACACTGAAGCTATCTCGGCGCTCCGGCTGGCCCTGAAGGACCTGGGGCAGGACAGCACCGCCATCGGCGACTGGGTCGCGGCCAACGCCACCAAGCAGGGCACGATCGACCTCGGCCAGGTCATGGTCGAGCTGAACACCGAAGGCACCCGCTCGGTGACGAGCATCACCGTGTCACGGGTGGCGTAGCGCTGGCTGTCGCTCGACGCGAGGACTCGCGAGGGTGACCACGTGGCCACCTTCGAGACTCCGGCCCGCCTGCTAGACCTTCGCGACCGCCAACGCCAGCCCCAGCTCGGGATCGTGGGTCCAGCCGGACCCAGCCGACTCCTCCTCAATCACGTCCACGGCGAGCACCTCGGTGCCCACCAGTGCGTCGGCGTCGTCGCGCAGAGCATCGGCAGCAGGGCCCGTACCCGCCCACGACAGCACGATCCGGTCCGACACCTCCAGACCTGAGGTCTTCCTCAGCTCCTGAACCGCGCGTACGACGTCACGCAGCAGCCCGGCCTTGATCAGCTCCGGGGTGAGCTCGAGGTCCAGCGCGACGGTTTCGCCCTGCTCGTTGACGACCGACCAGCCCTCGCGGGGGCGCTCGGAGACGATGACCTCGTCGGCGGTCACCTCCGTACCGGCGTTGTAGTCGACAGTGGCGACGCCCTTTTCGCGCAGAGACGCGGCAAGCGCTGCGGCATCGGCGGCCGCGATGGCTGCGGCGACCAGGGGGGTGTCCTTGCCGAACCGCTTGCCGAGGGCCCGGAAGTTGCCCTTCGCGGAGTAGTCGACCAGGTCCCCCGCCGTCGCGAACGACTCCAGGGCGCCGACGTTGAGCTCATTGGTCACCTCGGCAACGAGGTCCTGATCGAGACGCGACAGGGTCGTCGACGCGACCAGGGCGCGGCGGAGCGGCTGGCGGGTCTTCACCTTCGCCTCCGACCGCGCGGCGCGGCCGAGCTCAACCACCCGGCGGGTGACGGACATCGCGTCCATCAGGGGCTTGTCGAGCAGCGCCTCGTCGGCGACCGGCCAGCTCGACAGGTGGACGGATGCCGCCGCGTCAGGCTCGGTCGGGACGACCAGGTCCTGCCAGACCCGCTCGGTGATGAAAGGGACCATCGGGCACATCAGCTGCGTGACCGTACGCAGGACCTCGTGCAGCGTCTGGAGAGCAGACTCTTCGCCGTCCCAGAAGCGACGACGCGAGCGGCGGACGTACCAGTTCGACAGGTCGTCAGTGAACGCCGAGAGCAGCGTGCCGGCGGCCAGGGTGTCGAAGCTCTCCAGCGCCGCCGTGACGTCGGTGACCAGCTGGGTCGTTGCCGAGAGCAGCCACCGGTCGAGCACATGCCGCTCCCCTACCGCGAGCGGGGTGGTCGAGGGTGACCAGCCGTTCGTGCGGGCGTAGAGCGCCTGGAACGCGACCGTGTTCCAGTAGGTCAGCAGCACCTTCCGGACGACCTCCTGCAACGTCTGGTCACCCACGCGCCGCGAGGCCCAAGGCGAGCCGCCCGCGGCCATGAACCAGCGCACCGCATCGGCCCCGTGCTTGTCCATCAGCGGAATCGGCTCGAGGATGTTGCCGAGGTGCTTGCTCATCTTCCGGCCGTCCTCCGCGAGGATGTGGCCAAGGCAGAGCACGTTCTTGTACGAGGAACGGTCGAACACCAGCGTGCCGATCGCCATCAAGGAGTAGAACCAGCCGCGGGTCTGGTCGATCGCCTCGCAGATGAAGTCGGCGGGGTAGGCCTTGTCGAACTGCTCGACCGAACCGTCGACGTACGGGTAGCCCCACTGCGCGAACGGCATCGCGCCTGAGTCGAACCAGGCGTCGATCACCTCCTTCACGCGGGTGGCCTTCTCGCCACAGGACGGGCAGGCGAAGGTGACCTCGTCGACGTACGGCCGGTGCGGGTCGAGAGCGGACTGGTCCGTACCGGTCAGCTCCGACAGCTCCCTACGGGAGCCGACGCAGGTCTGATGTCCGTTCTCACAACGCCAGATGGGCAGCGGCGTGCCCCAGTAGCGGGAGCGCGACAAGGCCCAGTCGATGTTGTTGTTCAGCCAGTCGCCGTACCTGCCGTCCTTGATCGTCTCGGGGTACCAGGTGGTCGCGGCGTTCTCGCGGAGCAGCGCGTCCTTGATCTGGGTGGTGCGGATGTACCACGACGGCTGTGCGTAGTAGAGCAGTGCCGTGTGGCAGCGCCAGCAGTGCGGGTAGCTGTGCTCGTAGTCGAGCTTGCGGAACATCAGCCCGCGGGCGACGAGGTCGTCGACCAGCACCTGATCGGCGGACTTGAAGAACATCCCGCCGACCATCGCGAGGTCGTCGGTGAAGGTGCCGTCGGGCCGGATCGGGTTGACCAGCGGCAGCCCGTACCGCCGGCAGGTGAGCATGTCGTCCTCACCGAACGCCGGGGCCTGGTGCACAAGGCCGGAGCCGTCCTCGGTGGTGACATAGTCGGCGAGTACGACGTAGTGGGCGCCGCCCTCGGTCTGCGGGAAGTCGAGCAGGTCGAAGGGACGTTCGTACGTCCACCGCTCCAGCTCGCTGCCCTGGAAGGTCTGGCTGACCGTCCAGCCCTCGCCCAACACCTTGCCCAGGAGTGGCTCTGCCACGACCAGCGTCTCGGTGCCGTCCGAGGCGACCACGTAGGTGACTTCGGGGTGGACCGCGACGGCGGTGTTGGAGACGAGGGTCCAGGGGGTCGTGGTCCAGACCAGCAGCGCCGCCTTCCCCGCCAAGGGGCCGGAGGTGAGCGGGAACCGTACGTAGACCGACGGGTCGACAACGTTCTGGTAGCCCTGCGCGAGCTCATGGTCAGACAGCGTCGTGCCACAACGCGGGCAGTACGGGGCAACGCGGTAGTCCTCGACGAGGAGCCCGTTGGAGTGGATCCGCTTGAGCGCCCACCAGCACGACTCAACGTAGTCGGGGTTCATCGTCCAGTAGGCGGTGTCGAAGTCGACCCAGTAGCCCATCCGCTCGGTCAGCTCGACGAACGCGTCGACGTGGCGGCCGACCGACTCGCGGCAACGGTCGTTGAAGGGGCCCACTCCGTACGCCTCGATGTCGGGCTTGCCGTTGAAGCCCAGCTCCTTCTCGACGGCGAGCTCGACGGGCAAGCCGTGGCAGTCCCAGCCGGCCTTTCGCTCGACGTAGTGGCCTTGCATGGTCTTGAACCGCGGGAAGACGTCCTTGAAGACGCGGGCCTCGATGTGGTGCGTGCCAGGCATGCCGTTGGCCGTGGGCGGGCCCTCGTAGAAGGTCCAGGGCTCGCCAGCGTTCGTACGGTCCATCGACGCATGGAAGGTGCCCTCGCTGGCCCAGAGGTCGAGGATGCCGCGCTCCATCGCCGGCAGGTCGATCTGCGGCGGCACGGCGCGGTACTGGCGGGGCTGGCTCTCGGCCTGGGCGGTCATGGTCATCCTTCGACGTCTCTCGTACGACGAAGGGACGAGCCCCACCTGTCGGCGAGCCCGCGGTACCACCCTTCTTGGGGAGCAATCCCCCACTTCGTTCACGCCGCTGCCGGGTCTAGTGGGTCCGTACGGGACTGTTCTTCCGGCGGCTCCGGGGTGATAGCCCCATCAGTGCTGTGCGCGCGCAGGTCTGATTGTACGGAAGCGATTAAGCCGTACGAAACCGACTTACCTGAGGTAGCGAAACACTCACAGCCATCCCACAGCGTCCAGCCAGGATGGCGCGGTGTAATGGAGCGTGCCGACGTCATTCGGCCATCACCATTGACCATCGAACGGTCCGGCCCCGACTCTGGCCGGGAAGGGAGTCACCCATGAGGGGTGGACCAGGACGCGGCGGCGGCATGTCGCTGCTCCACATCATCGCCAGCGGCATCGGCAGCCTCATCGCACTCGCGGTGCTGGTCGCGCTGGTGGTGCTGATCATCAAGCTGCTCAAGGGCTGGCGGCCCAAGGGCAGGTACACCGGCTGGGCGCCTCAGGCTGCCGCTCCCGCGGCTGCTCCTGCGGCCCCCGAGGACCCGACCGACTCCGCGCTGCGCATCCTCAACGAGCGGCTCGCCAACGGCGAGATCGAGGTGGATGACTACTACGCCCGACGGACGGCACTGAAGGGCCCCGACCCGCACCGTCCGGAGCCGAGCATCGACATCTGACCCACCAACCACAGCTGAAGGCCGGGCCGCGGGATGCGCGGACCCGGCCTTCTGCTGTGTCTGGAGCAGAGCGCGGTCAGCCCTGCTGAGCCCACGGGGAGAAGGGCGCAAGGTGCCTCTCGAAGTGGCCCTTGATGACGTCCTGCAGCTCGGCGTCGTTGTCTGACCAGATCTTCATCATCCGCGGCTTGAACTCGTCGAGGATCGCCCCGTACGCCACGTGCAGCACCTGGCGGGAGTCGATCAGCGTGAGCAGGTCGTCGAGTTGGCCGTCGGGCAGGTCGGTCGCGACGCGGGCGGGGTCGCAGGAGAGGTGGTAGCTCTTCTTGTTCGACTCGTACGAGTCGATCGCCAGCGCCAGGATCTCACGGGTGAGCTCTGGATCATGGCGGGCGATGATGCGCAGCGCCTCGGCCCAGCTCGTACCGGCCGTCTTCAGGTGCACGAAGCCGCGGGTCTCCTCGGCGATCCACGGGTAGGTCGAGAACTTGTCGGAGCCGGAGTGCAGGCTGAGCTTGTACGGGCCAAGCGCCCGGGCGATCTCTGCCTGGATCTTGAAGTCGCGGCGCAGCTCGTCGGAATCGCCGATGAATTCGACGCCCTTCTCGAACTTGCCGACGAACTTCGGGGCGAAGCTGACCACGTCGACGCCGAGCCGCTTGAGCTCGAGCATCAGCACGGCGTGCTCCTCGGGACGAGTGAGGGCGAGGGCCTCGTCGACGGCGAACTCAGCCTCGAAGTCGATGCCCAAGTCCACCAGGTGCCGCCACATGGCCAGGCCGTGGCCGAGGCAGGGGCCGAACTTGCCGAACGTACGGAGCACAGCCAGCTCATCGAGGACGAGCGGGCCCGACTCGAGGTCGATGGTGTGGCCGATGTACTTCATCGCGTCAGCCTGGGTGGTCTCGAACGAGGCCCAGTCCACTGCGTCGGCCTTCTGCTTGAGGACGGAGATGTCAGTCGTCTCGGCCTCGAGGTCGAGGTCGTCGCAGGGGTCGATCGTGTAGAAGACGAAGCCGGCCTCGGCGCAGCGGTCGATGTCCTCGAAGGTCTTCAGGTGGTCGGCGTCAGCGCCGACAGTGCCCGTCCAGCCCTGCCGGAACGCGCCCCAGGTGGCATCGTCGAGCACGTTGCGGGGCTGCCGGTGCGTACGGCCCATCTCGCGAATCGACTGCTGCGCGAAGACGGGGTTGACGCCCTGGCCTACTGACTGGAACGCCGCAGCGTGGCCAGGGGTGCAGATGCCGAGCCGGTCGCCCGTACCGGCAGTGGTGGCGAGGCCGCGTTTGACCGGCTTCAGCCACGGCAGCGCGTTGCGCAGGGCGAGGGCATTGTCACCGGTTGTCGGGGCGCGGAAGGTGCCATTGTCGGCCGTACCCTCAAAGCCCGCGTAGGCAGCCTCGTCGTCGGCGCGGATGACGAGGGTGGTCTCGCCATTCTCGCGCTCCATCCAGTAGTCGGCGCCGCCGTGGCTGACGTGGGAGATGGCGACTGCGGCCGGGGGCAGGGTGGTCATTCGGGAACGCTCCTTCGGGTCCGGATGGTGCGTGGCACCTGACGCTCCCATCCTGCCCCTCCCACGCCGATTCTGCAAGCGTTCCTGCAATGTTTCTGAAACGTGTTACAGGGAAGTGTTCGCCACCTCTGGGGGAAGGCTGCGTTCATAGGCGACAGCCAGCGCCGTCAGATCAGCTCGATGGGTACGGATCGCGCAGCCTGCGCCGCTCGCCTGCACGTGAATCCCCTCGGCGCCCCACTGGCGCGCAGCTTCGGCGAGCAGATGCGTTGGGAGTCGACCCGCGGCGTTCGTGATCCGCCACCAGCAGACCTCAGAGCCGTACAGCGCCATCACCCGACCGACGATCCGCGGACCGGTCCCCGTCAGAGCGGCGATGTCTCCGTACGACACCACAGACCCTGCCGGCACACACTCGACCGCGACGAGCACCCGCTCGACGAGGTCGTCGCGTAGACCGGGTTCACGCGTCGACGTAGCGACGCCCCTCGAACGCACGCCCGAGTGTGACCTCGTCGGCGTACTCAAGATCGCCACCGACAGGCAGCCCCGAAGCCAACCGCGCGACCCGCACCCCCATCGGGACAAGCAGCCGCGACAGGTAGGTGGCTGTCGCCTCACCTTCCAGGTTCGGATCGGTGGCCAAGATGACCTCGCTCACGGTCCCGTCAGCCAGTCGCAGGCAGAGCTCACGGATGCGCAGGTCCGCCGGGCCGACGTTGTTGATCGGGCTGATCGCACCGCCCAGTACGTGATAGCGACCTCGGAACTCGCGGGTGCGTTCGATCGCGACGACGTCCTTACTTTCCTCGACGACGCAGATCGTGGTCAGGTCGCGCCGCGGATCCTTACAGACCCGGCACAGGTCGTCGGAGCTGACGTTGAAGCAGATCGAGCAGAACGCAACTGTCTCCTTGACCCGGATCAGCGTCTCTGCCAACCGCTGAACATCATCTGGATCGGCGTCGAGCAGGTAGAACGCGATCCGCTGGGCACCCTTCGGGCCCACGCCAGGCAGGCGTGACAGTTCATCGATCAGGTCCTGGACCGGCCCTTCGTACACGCGCACTCCTCATCCCACGGCAACGCGAGAGCCTAACCGGCGCCACCGACAGCGGGTCGCTGCCACGCGGCAGCGAACCTCAGACGGACCGTCAGGGGCGGCCCGGGAGACCCGTCATCCCACCCGGCGTCCCACCACCGAAGCCGCCCATGTCGCCCAGGTCAGGCATCGACGGAAGCTGGGGTAGGAACGCCTCCTGCAGGTCGCCGACCTTGTTGTTGGCATCACGAACGGCGGCAACGATGAGGTCAGCGAGCGTCTCAGTGTCGTCGGGGTCGCAGACCTCGGGCTTGATCACCAGTCCGACGAGTTCGCCCGTGCCCTTGACGGTCGCCGTGACCAGCCCGCCGCCCGAGGTGCCGGTGACGACAGCCTCGTTCAGCTTGTCCTGTGCAGCAGCCATCTGGGCCTGCATCGCCTGGGCCTGGGCCAGGATGTCGTTGATGTTGAAGTTCTCCATGGGTGTCCTCTCAGGGGGCTTTCTCGTCAATGATCTCTGCATTCAGCATGGTGCGCAGCAGGGCTTCGGCGTCGTCGTCTGACGAGCCGATCTCGGGGTCGTCGACCGTGGCCAACGAGTCGGGGTCGACCGGCTCCGCCTCGGGTCCGGTCGCGGCGATCATCTCTTTGAGCTGTTCGAAACGTGCAGGAGTGACCGGCGTCACAGCTTCGGCGGTCGGCGGCCGGATCGCTGTCGGCGCGGTCACGGTACCGCCGTCGTCATCGGAGTCGCCCGCGGACGCGACGCAGTCCACCCGTACATCAAGGCCGAGGCGGTCAACGAGCGACTCGCGAAGAACGTCGATGCAACCAGATGAGACGAAGTTCTGCTCGGCGCCGGGCCTGGTGAAGGTCAGGGTGAGCCGGCGCTCCTGCAGGTCGGTCACCTGCGCGTTCTGCGACAGGATCAGCCACGCGTAGCGTCGCCTGCCCTTGACGTCATCGAGGATCTCAGGCCAGTGCCGGCGAAGGTCAGCCAAGGTCATGCCCGTGCCTGCTGACGCGGCAGGAGGTACGGGAGTTGTGTGCAGGGTCGGCGTCGGCTGGCCCGGTGTGGCGGTCGACCGGCCGACGGTCGGCGCCGACGGCGCGGCTGGAGCCGAC
>Ga0116179_1003078_pt1 | contig 11683 bp, 13 predicted proteins | sample AD_UKC071_MetaG_FD_89751 | JGI IMG/M metagenome (GOLD analysis project Ga0116179, IMG submission 89751) | Active sludge microbial communities of municipal wastewater-treating anaerobic digesters from USA - AD_UKC071_MetaG | ecosystem: Engineered > Bioreactor > Anaerobic > Digestate | place: USA...
CATTCGGAGCAAGTGGAAATTGATAATTGAAATTTGCGATACAAGCTTGTTTTATCGGGCGGTGTGTGATATAATCTTAGCTTGGTTTGCAGTCAATTATCAATTATCCTGCCTGGAATGGAATTGAAATGACCATCCCGGAAGCGGCTGCGTGTGCGCCTGAAAAACGCACATGATCCGGGTGTTGATCATATATACCGGGTCAGTATGTTAAGGTATGTAATTAGTTTAGACATATGTGCCAAAATGTATGTGACCCTGCAAAAAGTTTAGATGATATTGGTTGTTGCACTGTAAGATTATTTGGAGGTGTTTGACAAGATGGCACGTATTGCCGGAGTAGACCTGCCCAGAGAGAAACGGGTTGAAATTGGCCTGACTTATATCTACGGTTTGGGCAGAAGCAAAGCAAAAGAGATCTTGGAAAAGACTGCTATCAACCCCGATACCAGGGTAAGAGATCTGACTGACGATGAAGTCAGTAGGCTCAGGGAAGTGATAGACAAGGAATACAAGGTAGAAGGTGACCTCAGGAGAGAGGTTGCTCTGAACGTGAAGAGATTGATAGAGATAGGCTGCTACAGGGGCAGGAGGCACAGAAGCGGTATGCCGGTCAGGGGTCAGAGGACCAAGACCAATGCACGTACGCGCAAAGGCCCCAAGAGGACTGTCGGAGTGCAGCGCAGGAAATAAAAAGGATAGGAGGTTGATCACCGCATGGCAGCTAGAGCTACCGGGAAAAGAACTACCAGGAAAAGAAGAGAGCGTAAAAATATTGAACGCGGTGCGGCGCATATTCGTTCAACGTTCAATAATACTATAGTCACTATTACTGACACAGCAGGAAATGCCATCTCATGGGCAAGTGCTGGCGGATTGGGTTTCAGAGGCTCCAGGAAGAGCACACCTTTTGCTGCTCAGATGGCAGCAGAGACTGCAGCGAAAGCAGCAATGGAGCACGGCCTCAAAACAGTTGAGGTATATGTCAAAGGTCCGGGTTCTGGAAGAGAAGCTGCAATCAGAGCTATACAGGCAGCCGGACTTGATGTAAGCCTGATTAAGGACGAAACTCCCATCCCGCACAACGGATGCAGGCCACCCAAGAGAAGAAGAGTGTAATATGGAGGTGTTTAGATAGATGGCAAGGTATACGGATTCAACTTGCAGACTTTGCCGCAGAGAAGGCGAAAAGCTTTTTCTCAAAGGCGAAAGATGCTATACCAATAAATGCTCTATATCCAGAAGGGCATATGCTCCGGGACAGCACGGACAGCAGAGGAAGAAGATGTCAGAGTATGGCATGCAGCTGCGTGAAAAGCAGAAAGCAAGAAGATTTTATGGAATACTTGAAAGACAGTTCAGGAAATACTTTGATATGGCTGTTAAAAGAAAAGGCGTTACAGGCGAGAACCTTCTGCAGATACTTGAAAGCAGACTGGATAATGTAGTTTACAGACTTGGACTCGCAACGTCCAGACCTGAGGCAAGACAGCTTGTAAGGCACGGGCACTTTGCAGTAAACGGCAAAAAGGTGAACATACCTTCAGTGCTTCTTTCTCCAGGCGATGTCATCACTGTACGTGAAAGGTTCAGGAAATCAGACAAGCTGAAAGCTGTTGTCGATATCGCAGGCGGAAAGGTAATCCCGGAATGGCTTGAATTTGACAGTGAGAATCTTACCGGCAAGGTCGTCAAGCTGCCGGCAAGAGAAGAGATAGATCTTCCGATCAGAGAACATCTCATTGTTGAGTTGTACTCCAAGTAATCTTTTGGTATCTGTTCCTAATGATCGGGAAATAACCAGTTCAACCGGCCGGAAGGAGCACCGTGGACCCCGGTGCTCCGGAAAGCTTGAAAAGCAACTGACTATTCCAGCATTATATGCATCAGGGTATCGTGGACAGAGTACTGTGTATGATATAAGGATTACGAATCAGTTGACCTCATAAAAATCAAAAAGCAAGCCAAAGGAGGGTTTTTGTTGATCGAAATAGAAAAGCCGAAAATTGAATGTGTTGAGTCCAGCGAAGACAATACTTACGGGAAGTTTGTGGTCGAGCCTCTTGAAAGAGGATACGGCATAACATTGGGGAATTCTTTAAGGCGCATACTGCTTTCGTCTCTGCCTGGAGTCGCTGTGACATCCATCAAGATAGACGGGGTGCTCCATGAGTTTTCAACAGTACCCGGCGTTATTGAGGACGTTACGGAGATAATACTCAATGTCAAAAATCTTTCGCTGAAGCTGCACAGTGATGAGCCGAAGATAGTGTACATCGACGCCGAAGGCGAAGGTCCTATCACAGCAGGTGACATTAAGGCAGACTCTGATGTGGAGATCCTGAATCCGGATCTTCATATATGCACGCTCAATGGTGACAGCAGATTCTACATGGAGCTGGTCATCGACAAGAGCAGGGGCTATGTTCCGGCTGAAAAGAACAAGCAGCCTGGTCAGCCTATCGGCATAATACCTGTCGATTCCATATATACACCTGTAAGAAGGGTCAACTACACAGTGGAGAACACACGTGTAGGACAGATCACGGACTATGACAAGCTCACACTTGAGGTCTGGACCAATGGAAGCCTCAAACCTGATGAGGCCATTAGTCTGGGTGCCAAGATAATGAGCGAACACCTGAATCTCTTCATCGATCTTTCGGATCAGGCAAAGCATACGGAAATCATGGTCGAGAAGGAAGAGACAAAGAAAGAGAAGGTTCTTGAGATGACCATCGAAGAACTGGATCTGTCCGTGAGATCATATAACTGCCTGAAGAGAGCGGGCATAAACACCGTCGAAGATCTGACCAACAAGACGGAAGAAGACATGATGAAAGTGAGAAATCTGGGAAGAAAGTCACTCGAAGAAGTGCTCTCGAAGCTCAATGCTTTAGGTTTGTCGCTTGCTCCGAGTGAAGAATGAAATAGGAGTTAGGGAGGTAAGAAGGTAATGCCTACACAGAGAAAGCTTGGACGTCCTACCGATCAGAGAAAGGCAATACTGAAAAATCTCGTTACTGCTTTGCTCCAGAATGGCAGGATCGAAACGACCGAGACCAGGGCAAAGGAAGTACAGGCTATTGCTGAAAAGCTGATCGCTATGGCTATAAAGGAAGATGGAAATTTCACATCGAGGCAGATAAAGGTGAGCGCTGCCAAAAAGGACAGCAAAGGCAGAAAGATCACCAAGACCGTCACTTCGAAAAACGGCAGGAAATATGAGGTCGTCGAAAGAGAAGTGAAAGCGGATATGGTCACTGTCGACAACCCCTCGAGACTGAGTGCCAGAAGAAGGGCAATGAAATGGGTATACAGAGTCAAGGATGCAGAAGGCAACTATATCAATGTCGTAAACAAGCTCTTTGACGAAATCGGTCCAAGGTACAAGGGCGTGAACGGCGGCTATACCAGGATCTACAAACTCGGGCCCAGAAGGGGCGACGGGGCTCCGGTCGTTATACTTGAGCTGACCAAACAGCAGTAAGATTTATATGAACCAAGCCAGGGATTTGCCGGGACACAGGCCAATCCCTGATTTTGTTTGAGCAGGACAAGTTTTTTGTTCAGCGGATCACTTTTGACTATACACTGGGGCAGATCGGTCTGACCGCCTGGTCTGTCCTGTTTGAAAAGAAATGAGGGTTGGGCATTGTCAGTCAGCAAAGGCATAATCGATGTAAAAAACGCAAGCTATGTATACAGATCCCACAGTGATGACGCACAGGATGTATTGGCCCTTGATGATGTCAGCCTGTCGGTCATGGAAGGTGAATTCCTTGCTGTCCTCGGCAGGAACGGATCCGGCAAATCAACACTGGCCAAGCTGATGAACGCTTTGATTCTGCCGCAGTCAGGGACGGTAATAGTCAACAGCATCGACACGAGCAATGAAGAGATGCTATGGGACATCAGGAGTTGCACCGGCATGGTATTTCAAAACCCGGACAATCAGATCGTCGGTACGGTAGTTGAGGAAGATGTGGCTTTCGGTCCCGAGAACCTGGGGGTGCCGCCAAAGGAGATAAGGGTCAGGGTAGATGAATCCCTTGAAATGATCGGCATGACGGAATTCAAGAAACATGCGCCGCACCAGTTATCAGGGGGACAGAAGCAGAGAGTCGCCATAGCCGGGATACTGGCCATGAGGCCCAAATGCATCGTACTCGACGAAGCTACTGCTATGCTTGACCCTTCAGGCAGGAAGGAAGTAATGCGCATACTGCGCAAGCTGAATACAGAAGAAGGTATCACCATCGTACACATAACACATCACATGGACGAAGCCGGCAAAGCGGACAGGGTGCTTGTCATAGACGAGGGCAAATGCGTGATGCTGGGCACTCCGAGAGAGGTGTTCAGTGACGTCAAGAGGATCAAAAGCCTGGGTCTCGATGTGCCGCAGGTCACTGAGCTGATGTATGAACTCAATAAATCCGGCTTTGACTTTCCGACAGATATCCTGACTGTCGATGAAGCTGTGAAGAGGCTGCGGGATCATTTGGGCGATGACTGATATTTGGAAAATAGATTTATATAACAATGGATGGATCTTCCATCTCACAACTCATCAGTGCATGAGCGGCCACTCAGCGGATTTTCCGGACTTCCGGCTTTTGCGCATGCCGGGAACTGTGCGGCAACCCGGATCAGGCTGACGGCTCTCGACGCACCGATTTGTATACCCTGATGCCGCCGCTTTTAATCACATCTTCAACATTCGAGAAGCGCTCCTGCATGATTTTCTTCAATGAAGCCCCGCCCTTGTTGTGATATGCCACAAGCCACAATGCGCCGTTGGGGTTCAGATGTTCATAAGCCTGTTCTATCAGCCTGGTCAGCAGCTTTTTGCCTGCAGCGAAGGGCGGATTTGACACGATATCGTCGAAGCTCATCCCGGTGAAGGCAGAAAAAAGATCGCTCTTCACAACCTTTACATCCAGACCATTGTTTGATGCATTGAGCATTGAGTATTCGACTGCCCTTTCATTAATATCCGAAAGAAAGACCGACTGCTCTGTGTACAATGCCTTTATGAACAAACCAACAGCACCGTAACCGCACCCCAGATCCAGCACTGCACTCCCCGATGGCTCGAAAGCCTTGATAAGCAGCTCAGAAGCCTTATCGACTCTATTCTCGAAAGCGAAAACTCCACTCACAGAAGTGAGGGACAGTTCTGCATTTTTGATGATATATCTGAAATGCCGCTCCTTTAATTCTGAAGTAGGTTTTTCAGTAAAGTAATGTTCATTTCCACACATGATGGTATCCTTTCATTCTGATATATTTCCACCATATCATACCATTATGTACTGATGAATTGAAGGGGAGGAGGAGCCGAACTGTCCCGCTGCGGATAATATGCCATTTTTGAAGAACTATCCCCAAAAGTGGAGAACTGTCCCTCCTTTTGGAGGGCCGTCTACGAAAATGAAGAACTGTCCCCTCTGGCCGAAAACTGTCCCCTCGCAAATCGGAGGACTGTCCCCTTTCCGAAGAACCGTCGCCTGAAGTGGAGAACCGTCCCTCCATTTTGAAGAACTGTCCCCTAAAATGCTTGCAGTTATTTTTGTTACTATTATAATAATAAGCGTTAGGTATAATAAGGGTATATATTATAAAGATTATGAGGATTGGATCCGGAGATTGCGATGTCGATTATAGCTGAGAATCTAACATATATATACATGCCGGGGACGCCGTTTGAGAGAGCGGCGCTCAGGGATATCAACCTGAAGATAGATGAGGGTGAGTTTGTCGGTATAATTGGGCATACCGGCTCCGGCAAATCTACGCTTATACAGCATTTCAACGGCCTGCTCAAGCCCACTGAGGGGCGGGTGGTTATCAATGGTATGGATACCACAGGCAAGGAGTTGAAGGAGCTGAGGCGGCTTGTGGGCATCGTGTTCCAGTATCCGGAACATCAGCTTTTTGAGGAGACCGTCTACAAGGACATTGCTTTCGGCCTGCGCAAGCAGGATCTCACCGAGGAGGAAGCCAGGGAAGAGATATTGAAGGCGGTGGAAGTGGTAGGGCTCAACGAGGATATCCTGGAAAAGTCGCCTTTTGAGTTGTCCGGCGGCCAGAAGAGGAGAGTTGCCATAGCCGGTGTACTCGTCATGAAGCCCTCCATACTGATACTTGATGAGCCGACGGCGGGTCTCGACCCCAGGGGCAGGGATGAGATCTTCGGCTTTATAACCCGTATCCACAAGGAGATGGGGATCACAGTGATCCTTGTATCCCACAGCATGGAGGACATTGCCCGGCTTGTGGACAGAGTGATCGTGATGAATGAAGGGACCATCGAGATGGACGGCAGGATCGAGGAAGTATTCGCCGACATCGGCAGGCTCGAAAGTATAGGCCTTTCGGCTCCGCAGGTGGCTTATCTCATGAAGAGACTGAAGACGATATGCCCCGGGATAAATGAGAAGGTCTACACTGTTTCTGCCGCAAGGGACGAGCTTTTGAAGCACCTGAAGGGAAAGGGGGCCTGACCATGATAAACACCAGTATAACCATAGGCCAGTATATCCCCGGTGACTCCATAATACACAGGGCAGACCCGAGAACGAAAATTCTATTGTCCATTGCGTTCATGGTAGTGATATTCCTTGTGAATTCCTTCTGGACATTTACGGCCATGGCACTGTTTGTGCTGCTGACGGTGATAATATCCGGTGTTCCGGTAAAATATACCCTCAGAGGGCTCAAGCCCATTATGTTCATCATCATATTCACTGCGGCGATCAACATATTTACAACGGGCGGTACTCCCATATCGCAGACAGTACCGTTCAAGTATATAACCTGGGAAGGCATCATCCTTGCGCTCAGGCTGGCGATACGGCTTGCCCTGATCATCATAAGCGGTTCGCTGCTGACATTCACCACTACGCCCATACTTCTGACCGACGGCATCGAGAAGCTGCTGTCACCGTTCAGAAAAATAGGGCTGCCCGCCCATGAGTTGGCCATGATGATGTCCATTGCATTGAGATTCATTCCGACTCTGCTGGAAGAAACGGATAAGATAATGAAAGCGCAGGCGGCGAGGGGGGCGGATTTCGATACCGGCAACCTCATCCAGAGGGCAAAAAGCTTTGTGCCTGTGCTGGTGCCGTTGTTTGTCAGCGCATTCAGGAGAGCTGATGAACTGGCAACAGCGATGGAAGCAAGATGCTACAGAGGCGGAACGGGAAGGACCAGGCTGCGCAGCCTGGAATTCACTGATGCTGATGTCAGGATAGCTGTTGTGACATTCATATTCTTTACCGGTCTTTTGCTGCTTGAATATTTGTAAAAAATAAATGTATTTTTGGAGGTTTTCCATGCAGAAATTAAAGGATAAGGCTCGCAGTTTTTTCAGGAAATATGGCATGGATGCGGCCAGCGTTGATTTAGAGACGAATTGCCGCACATTCATCGAGGAGATGAAAAATGGCCTTGAAGGCAGCGCATCTCTACTGATGATCCCCACCTATATCGGTATGGATGGAGAGATACCACTCAATGAGCCCATCATTTCCATCGACGCAGGTGGGACCAATTTCAGGGTCGCTGTCATCCATTTCGATGAGAACAATAAGCTCGTGATAGAAGACTTCAAAAACTATCCGATGCCGGGTTCCAAAGGTGAGATCTCCAAAGAGGAGTTTTTCGGGACAATGGCTGATTATATCCAGCCGGTGCTCCACCGCAGCGATAAAATCAGCTTCTGTTTCTCATATCCTGCGGAAATAATGCCGGATAAGGACGGCAGAATAATCAAGTTCAGCAAGGAGATCAAGGTCAGGGACGTCAAAGGCGAGCTGCTGGGCAAAAACCTCCTGGAGGAGTTCAAAAAGCGCGGCTTTACCGATGACAAGAGCATCATAGTTCTCAATGATACAGTGGCTACACTCCTTGCGGGAAGAGCGGCTTCGCCTGACAGGATCTTCGACGGCTACATAGGATTCATCCTCGGGACAGGCACCAACATATGCTATGCTGAAAAGTGCAGCAATATCAAAAAGGTGCCCGACCTGGCGGCAAAGGATGGATCGATACTGATAAACATGGAATCCGGCGGGTATGATAAAGTGCCCAGGGGAAGGATCGATGAGGAGTTCGACAGCACTACTCTGAATCCCGGCGATTTCATATTTGAGAAGACGATATCCGGAGCATACCAGGGTGGTCTGACACTGGCTGTGATAAAGAAGGCCGCGGAGGACGGACTGTTTTCTGCCGGGTTCACGGCGGAGCTGGATAAGGTCGGTGAACTGGCGGCCAGGGAAATCGACGATTTCCTCTTCTATCCCAAAGGCGACAATGTGCTGGCAAGGTGCTGTTCGAAGGGTAGCAGCGAGGACAGTATCCTGTTGTTCCATATCATGGATGAGATATTCGAAAGGATAGCCAAATTTGTCGCATTCAGCCTTACCGCAGTGATGGAAAAGACAGGCAAGGGAAGGGATCCGCTGGCGCCCTTCTGTATCACGGCAGATGGATCGACATTCTACAAATCCAAGCTTTTCAGAAACAAGCTGGATCATTATATCAAGGTTTATACCAATGATGTAAAGGGGATATATTGCGAGTTCGTGAAAGTAGATAACGGTACCCTGATCGGCACGGCCATCGCCGGGCTGCTGAACTGATGCCGTTAAACAGGTTGGCTATGAAAAGGAATATCAGGCTCATAATCGAATATGACGGCACGGCATACCATGGGTGGCAAAGCCAGGACAATGCGGTCACAGTTCAGGACACTGTGACCGCCGCAGTCTGCAAGCTCACAGGTGAAAGCTGCACCATTACAGGCTCCAGCAGGACCGATGCGGGAGTCCACGCCCTTGGTTATGTATGCAATTTTTTCACTGAGTCATCCATTCCTGCAGATAAGTTTTCATTTGCACTGAACACGATCCTGCCGGCGGATATCAAGGTGATCCATTCTGAAGAGGTCCCGCAGGATTTTCATTCCCGCTTCAGTGCCAGAGCTAAAAAATACCTTTACTATATATACAATTCAACATTCCCGTCGGCGCTTCTGCGCCACAGGGCTTATCATGTCTATTACCCTCTGGATGTGGAGAAGATGGACAGGGCAGCGCAGCACTTTACAGGAACCCATGATTTTCTGGCATTCAGCGCATCCGGATACAGCGCGAAAACCACCGTCAGAACGGTCATGGAGGCATCTGTGGTAAAAGTATCGCAGGCCCGCCATATCATCCATCCCCAAAGAGATGGCGATGGCCAGCTGATAGAGTTTTCAGTCACCGGTGACGGCTTTCTCTACAATATGGTCCGGATAATGGCAGGCACTCTTGTGGAAGTCGGCTTCGGCAAACTCAGGCCGCAGGACATACCCGATATCATAGCCGGCCTCGACCGCAGGAGAGCAGGCAGGACAGCTCCTGCCCACGGTCTGTATCTGTCAGAGGTTTTCTATTAAAAGGACAGACTCTCATCTCATCAAATTCTCTGGGCAAACCAGCAGCGTTGACTCTTTTTACTTCAGGTGGGGGGGGAAGGCTGTGCTTTTGTACGTATATACATATGAAGGCCTTCCACATCACACAGGAGAGGAATTATGGATGAAAAACTATTGATCAGTAAAATCAAACGAAAACCCAGGGACGGGCTTATTGACGCATTCGAAGAGTTTGGCCCGCTCGTAAAAGCCATTACTGTCAAGATTCTGGGCAATGGCAGCCCCGGAGATGTGGAGGAGTGCATCTCGGATACATTCATCAAATTGTGGCAGTCCATTGACCAATATGATGAACGCAAGGGAAGCCTGAGGCCGTTTATTGCTGCAATAGCACGCAACACAGCGATAGACAGGTACAGGAAAATCAATTCTGATATTATCTCTGTTCCAATCGAAGGTTTGAATGCAGAGTCAGGACAGGATACTGAAGCAGATGTGATAAAGAGTATCAACAGTGATTTGGTCAGGGAAGCGATAAACGATCTGCCGGAGCCTGACAGGGAGATTTTCTACAGAAGGTTTTTTCTATCGGAAAAGATAAATGACATTGCGGACAATATGGAGATAAAAAACAAGCGAGTGGAAAAAAGACTTTCCAAAGGCAAGCGAAGGCTTCGTGATTTGCTGATCAGCAAGGGGATCAATTTATGAAAGGAATGATAGTATGTCTGAAAATTTCACGAATACTGACATGGATATCCTGGAAGAGCCGATAAGTGATCTTGAGGCAAGACGCATAAAGAGGCTTATAGCGAAAAAAGTCAGTCAAAAGCAGCGGGGCAGAAAGAAGGGGCTGGTCGTGGCTCTGCTGGCATGTTGCATTATGTTGACCGGTGTGACGGCATTTGCATTTACGGAACTGAATATTGCAGATGCGTTTCGGGCTATTTTTGGTGAAAAAGCATCTTACCTCGACAATCTTTATCCCATCGAAGAAAGCGTTTCGGAAGCGGGGCTGACTGTTACAGTCCGGGGTGTTGCAGGGTATGATAAAAATGCGTTCATACTGGTGGATATAGTCCGGGATGACGGGATACCCTTTGTTGGCAAAAATCTGGATTTCAAGATCCGAAGCCTGGATGTTGATGGCGTTTCCAATTTAAGCACCGGCTTCACGGGTGTAAATGTGGTGGATGGAAAGGCTGTAATTACCTTCAATATACAATCGACAGATGATCTGAAGGGGAACAACGTGTCGCTGAGGATGGGCAATCTGGAATACAGGGAGCTGAAGCTCGAAAAAGCATCTCTGGATATGCTGGATAGCCTGGAACTTCCGCAGATCGGTGCTGAAAGCCTCATCGAAAACACCAGGGAAGTAGTGGTATATAAAGACAGTTATGCACCCCGGGACACCGACAGTCCATATTTTTCGAAGTATATCAGGAATCCGGCACTGATCCCTGGAAAAATCGCAGAAAGCCAGAACCTGAATTTACCGTTGCTCGAGGATAAACCAGGACTATTGCTGGATACAGCAGGCTTTGTGGACGGAAGGCTGCATGTCCGGGTGCTGGATACGTCAAAAGAAGACTATCATGGAGAAGTATTCCTGTACATGATGGACCCGCAGACCGGTGACATTGCCCCGATGATGCTTTGGACAGAGCCGGCTGAAATTGGGGATGCAGTATATTATGTTTATGACATTTCAGACGTTTCACGACTGGAGCAGTATGAACTGATGATCGAATATTATGGAGAGAAAGAATCCTTTATGGGCATGTGGAATATGGAATTTGTCCTGGATTATCAGACGGAAGACCCGGGATTCCAGCCGGTTGTTGACATGAGGGGTTATGACAGCAGCTTCATCCTGGACGAGATCCATGTAACGCCGATCGCCACTACCATCAGATTTCTGCCCAGGGATGGTTATGAAATAGAAGAAGGCTTCTTCCTGGCAGCAGAGATAAGGATGAAGGATGGCAGTTATATAAATCATACCAGCAGCGGGGCATCCACGGTCAACCAGGAATATCTGGATTACAGATGTTTCTACAATCCCATTGATATCAATGAAATAGATGCAGTGATCATTAAAAGCTGGGACGAGCTCAATGACGAAGGAATGAACGCATGGTTTGATGATGCGATCGAATTTATTGACTGATAGTAACCATTCCAATGCTTATCCCGGCGCTGTGGTACTTCTGCTGCAGTTGCACGATCAAGCCGCTGGATGAGGCA
>Ga0116179_1003082_pt1 | contig 11674 bp, 10 predicted proteins | sample AD_UKC071_MetaG_FD_89751 | JGI IMG/M metagenome (GOLD analysis project Ga0116179, IMG submission 89751) | Active sludge microbial communities of municipal wastewater-treating anaerobic digesters from USA - AD_UKC071_MetaG | ecosystem: Engineered > Bioreactor > Anaerobic > Digestate | place: USA...
AAGGATGCCGGCGGGTAGTAATAAAAGTCGGCACCAGCACATTGACTCACACTAACGGCCAGTTGAACCTGCGGCGCATAGAATCCCTGGTAAGGGAAATCGCTGATTTACATAATCAAGACATAGAGGTGTTGGTAGTTAGTTCCGGAGCTATTGGTGTAGGGGCAACCCGTATGGGATATAAAAAGGTTCCCAAAACTATGCCGGAGAAACAGGCCCTGGCTGCCATTGGCCAAGGGGCTTTGCTGCACCTGTATGAAAAACTGTTCGCTGAGTATGGCAAAACCGTAGCCCAGGTATTAATCACCCGCGGTGACTTTGATGAAAGGCTGCGTTATTTGAACGCCACCAATGCTTTTCTGGCCATTCTGTCCATGAAAGTAATCCCTATTATTAATGAGAATGACACCGTAGTAGTTGAAGAAATAAAATTTGGAGACAATGATACCCTCTCAGCTCTGGTAGCAGGGGTAGTAGATGCTGATCTGCTCCTAATACTGTCAGACGTGGACGGGTTTTTCAGCAGTGATCCCCGGGTTGACCGTCATGCTCGCCTGATATGTGAAGTTGAAGAGATCACCGATGAAATGGAGAAACACTCCCTCAACCGGGGCAGCAGTTTTTCCAGCGGCGGCATGCATACCAAATTAAAAGCCGCACGTATGTGCATGGCGGCGGGAATACCTATGGTAATTGCCAACAGTGCTGAGGAGAATGTAATTCGACGGGTAGTAGAAGGAGAGCAGCTGGGCACCTTGTTTATACCCCGGGGTGAACGCATGCATGCCCGCAAAAAATGGATTGCCTTCGGGTCCGTTACCCAGGGTGCGGTGGTAGTAGATGCCGGAGCGCAACAGGCTCTCTTGGAACGTGGCAAGAGCCTGCTTCCTTCAGGTGTGATTAGAGCAGAAGGAGATTTTGAAAGGGGAGCTATCATAGCAGTTCTGAATCAGCAGGGAACGGAAATAGCCCGGGGAGTAGTAAATTACAGCGCTGCCGAAATATCCCAGATAGCCGGCAGGAAGTCCACGGAAATCGAAAAGGTATTAGGCAGCAAAGACTATGACGAGGTTATCCACCGCAACAACCTGTGGGTGGAATAGTTAATTAGAACAGATGGAGGAGGAAAAAATGGACGATCAGCTCAGGGAAACATTGTTAAATCAGGGCAGGCAGGCCAAGTTGGCTTCGCGAGAGTTGGCTGTCGCTCCTACCACATTAAAAAACCAGGCTTTGCTGGACATGGCCGATGCGTTGGTAGCTGGCAGGCAGGAAATTATTGCAGCCAACCGTGTTGATTTGGAGCAAGGGGAAAAGATGGGTCTGACCGCAGCCCTCTTGGAACGTTTGATGCTGAATGAAAAGCGTATTAATGATATGGCTCAGGGTTTAAGAGAGATTGCGGCTCTGCCCGATCCTGTCGGGCAAGTTTTAGGGATCACCAAACGTCCCAACGGTTTGGAAGTGGGACGGGTCAGAACTCCCATCGGGGTCATCGGAATTATATATGAGTCACGTCCCAATGTGACTGCTGATGCCGCCGCCCTGTGTGTAAAGGCTGGCAACAGCATCTTGCTGCGGGGCGGGGAAGAGGCTTTGAACTCTAATCGGGTAATTGCCCGTCTGATAGCTGATGCCGCCACCCGGGCTGGTTTGCCTAAAGGAGCTATTCAACTGGTGGATAGTGAGGACCGGGACGCAGCGGTTTTTATGATGCAGATGAATGATTACCTGGATGTGCTGATCCCGCGCGGAGGCAAGGGGCTGAAAAAAGCAGTGCTGGAAAATGCTACTGTACCAGTGATCATGACCGGCATGGGCAACTGCCATGTGTATGTAGACCAGTATGCAGATCTGGACAAAGCCCTGCCCATCATCTTAAATGCCAAGGTCCAGCGTCCCTCGGTATGCAATGCTGCCGAAACTCTCCTGGTACACGAGGCTGTGGCAGAAGAGTTTTTGCCCCGGGCTATTGCCGAACTGCAGAAAGCCGGGGTGGAGATTCGCGGCTGCCAGCGCACCTGCCAGATTGTTGCTGGTATAAAAGAAGCCCAGGAGTCAGACTGGGACGAGGAATACCTGGATTTAATCCTGGCAGTACGGGTGGTGGACAGTTTGGATGAGGCTATCGAACATATCAATACTCATGGCACCGGGCACAGCGAAGCTATAGTCAGCGAAGACTACAGCCATGTGCGTCGTTTCCTGGCTGCGGTGGATGCAGCAGCAGTGTACGCCAACGCTTCCACCCGGTTTACCGACGGCGGTGAATTCGGCTTTGGGGCCGAAATCGGCATCAGTACCCAGAAACTGCATGCCCGCGGACCCATGGGTCTTAACGAACTGACCACCACCAAGTTTATAGTCTACGGAGACGGCCACATTAGATAAACAAGAAGCATGGGGACGTTCTTTTTGCTTCCTCTTTCAGCTTTTTTGAAAGGAAGCAAAAAGAACGTCCCCATGCTTCTACTCGATTATCTCGAATTGGTACTGAGCCAGTTTTTGCCGGTCTTCGGCGCTCAGCTGGTATTCGCGCTGCAGCAATTCCCGCTCCGGTTTGCTGCCGCAGAGTTCAGTAGACAGGTAGCGTAGGCCATTGTCATTAATCATGGTAACTATGCGTTTAAAATGAGGATATTTCTCAGCCACCTTAAAAGCTGCTTGCACATTGCATCCCGATGAAGTTCCGCAGAAGATTCCTTCCTGACGGGCCATCTGCCGCGCCATTTCCATGGCCTCATATGAACTGACCAATACTATGCCATCTACATACTGCAGATCCAGAATCTCGGGAATTAGACCGTCGGCGATCCCCTGTACCTTGTGTTGACCAATGATTCCCTTGGAAAGAATCGGTGAATCAGCTGGTTCGGAGATGAATACTTTTATTGCGGGGTTTTTGCTCTTTAAGTATTTTGCCGTTCCGGTAACCGTACCACCGGTGCCCTGGCACATTATAAAAGCATCCAGTTCACCACCGGTCTGCTCCCAGATTTCCGGTCCGGTATTGTTCATATGGGCTCGAATATTATCCTCCCGGTAAAATTGCCCGATTTCAAATACCATCCCAGAATATTGCTCTTTGATGCGAGCCACCTCTTCCAAAACCAGATCCACATCAGTTTCAGCACCGGGAGTGAGCACCAGTTCTGCTCCATAGGACTGAATAGTCTTTTTGCGTTCCTCACTCATACCTTGGGGCATTACAATTATCACTCGATAGCCGCAGGCTGCTCCTACCATAGCGGTGGAGATGCCGGTATTGCCGGTGGTTCCCTCCAGAAGTATCATGCCGGGTTTCAATTCGCCCCGTTCCTCAGCCCGGCGGACAATTTCATAAGCCACACGATCTTTAAGGCTGCCGCTGGGATTGGGAAACTCCAATTTAACACAGATGTCGGGTTGAATACCGGCTGACAGTCTCTTTAAGCTAACCATCGGGGTTCGGCCGATACACTCCAGAATGCTGCTGTGAATGGTGCGATTGGCATCCCATTTAATCAACTTTTTCCCTCCCTACCACAATTACAAGATCCATTCTTTACCGAAACGCAGCTGACAGCTTACTACAGCTGTCACTTCTGCAGGTACTTCCTCAAAAAAGGCTGGTCTGGTTTGGGTTTGCTGGTGCAAATACTCTGCCATGGTCTGGATAACCAGCTGCCGGTCGGCGGGGTTGCGCAGTGTTAATCCTTTATTCTGCAGGTATTCGGCAGCCCCATTGTTCAATTGGATCTCATAATCGGCCAGCTGTTCAAAAAACTTTTTCCAGTTCTGCAGTTCAGAATGATTCTCCCAGCCTATACCCGGGCAAACGAAATGACGGCAGATCGATTCCCTCATATGTTGGGGCAGACGGCACCCTCCCTGACGGCTATGAAAACGGCAACGATAGCTGTCACCATCAGGCTGTTGATTAATGGTGACCGAAGCGTCAAGTATGGTTATTCCGTCCATCTGAAAAATTTCTTCTAACAGTTCGGGCTGGTTATGCAGCAGATACACCAAATCAGTGGCATAAAAAACCGGCGAATAAAACCCGCAGCATCCCTTGTCATCCTGCCGGGGACAGCGGGTGCAAAGATCCACTTCAATGTAGCTTCTTAGCCCATTATTATGAAAAACTAGCTGAACCTGTGTTTCCACTTTAAATACTCCCCACAGTAATAGTCTTATTATAGGGCTTTTGGACGCTTAAAGGAAGCATATGCAAATGGCGTGTTAAATCAACTGGGGAGCAGGTTTGCATTTTAGGGGTATAATCGCTATCATTTAATTAGATTTCGATTATCTACATAGGTGATAGATTGACACATAGAAAGGCAATTGGCATTTTAGGAGGAACGTTCGACCCGGTTCATTATGGCCATTTGGTAGCTGCGCAATATGCGGCTTATGGCTTCCATTTGAACAGGGTTATTTTTATGCCTGCAGCCCAGCCTCCTCACAAAAACGCTGTCAATGTCCTGGAGGCCAGACACCGCCTGGCTATGATCCAGCTGGCTATTGCAGATAATCCCGTTTTTGAAATATCTACCCTGGAGATAGAGCGTTCCGGAATTTCCTATACTGTTGATACTGTTGAAACCATGCTGCGGACATATCCTGATATGGATTTATACTTTATCATGGGCATGGATTCCCTGTACATACTTGATACCTGGAAAGATGTTCAGCGGTTGGTTACTATGTGTCGCTTTATAGTGGTAACCCGGCCCAATTACTGCCTGAACCGCAGCGAACCAGCTCTGCAGGCAGTTCCCGAACAGTTCTGGGATCGAGCCGATTTTTTGGAAATCCCGGCGATGGATATTTCTTCTACCGATTTGCGGGCCAGGGTCCGGCAGGGCAAGCCCATCCGCTATCTGGTACCTCCGGCTGTGGAGAAGTATATTTATGATCATGCCCTGTATCAGGGAGATTAATGGCATGGTACCCTAAAGGGGCGGGCGACAGAGTCGTCGCCTGCAAAACGAGGCGATGTGAAAAATACCTAAATCTGTCATTGTACGGCTAATGTTGCGAGCCCCTCTAGGGGGCGTGGCAATCTCTGCTATAACTTGCGGTTTGGGTTTTGAGATCGCCACGCGCTACGCGCTCGCGATGACACATAAGATGACTTACTTGAGTCGCCGCGTCGCTTCGCTCCTCGCAACCTTAATAGTGAGCGTTAGCGAACATCGGGAGTGCCCGAAGGGTGCGATGACATATTGAGGGATATTTTTACAGCTGTTACCATAGGGCATGGAGGATATCATGAAATACACTGATGCAGAGATAATTGCAGTAATACAAAAACGTCTTTCTGCCAACCGTTTTCAGCACAGCCTGCGGGTAGCGGAGGTTGCTCGCCGCCTGGCGGAACAGTACCGGGTTGATCCTGGACAAGCCTATACTACCGGGTTGCTCCATGACTATGCCAAGGGATTATCCGGCCAGCAACTGCTGGACATAGCGGAAAACCATGGATTAATAAGTCACCCGGTAGATCGCCTGGTTCCCGATTTGCTCCATGGGCCGGTAGGTGCTTACCTGGTTCAGACGGAACTTGGCTTGGAGGATGTCAACATGCTGGCAGCCATTGCCAACCATACCCTGGGTGCTCTTAATATGAGCCCATTGGAGGAAATAGTCTTTTTAGCAGATATGATTGAGCCCGGCCGGGATTATCCTGGCTTGGAACGTCTACAGTGCTTGACGGAACGTAGTTTGGAGGAAGGCATGCTTTTTGGGCTGGAGTCCACGATCCGTTATTGTGTTGATCAGGGGCGTATTATTCATCCCCGTTCCATAGAGGTCCGTAATCACTACCTTCAAAAATGCAGTACTATGGAAGGTTGTTAAGCAAAAGTATGGAGAAATGAGTTGACGAACATGATAAAGGTATTGGAATTCCCTGAGCTGTAAAGAGCAACGGTTAATATTCTTTAGGAGGGTTGTTATTGAATCAGGAAGAAAAACTGGCAAGAATGATTGCTGATGCCTGCCTGGATGAAAAGGCACTGGATGTAGTGGTTTTGGATGTGCGTAATCTCACAGTTATTGCGGACTATTTTGTGATTGCCAGTGGAAGAAGCATGATTCAGGTTCGTTCCATCGTCGATCATGTCCTGGACAAACTGCAGGAGCAAGGTATTTCCCCCATTCGCAAAGAAGGCCTTCAGCAGGGAGTATGGACGGTTTTGGACTATAACTCGGTAATTCTCCATGTCTTTCGCCAGGAGGAACGAGAATACTACCAGTTGGAAAACCTGTGGGCCGATGCTCCTCAGCTGCTGGTAGACAGCAATTGTCAGCTGTAGAACGGACCATGATGAATGAAAACATCGCTGCACAGCTTAAGCAGGGGAATTAGATAGGCGAGGGGTCCCGGAACGAGTTGGCTAATACCCCTGCTTCCCGGCTAACAGTACTGCTAAGCCCTGGTTACGCAGATAGACCTAGAGATCGCTACGCGCTACGCGCTCGCGATGACAGTATAGCTGTCTTTTGCACTAACGCGAAGAGACAGTTTTCACAGCAATGTTTGATCAAGGGAGAGGCGCTTTGCCAAGGCTGGAATTTGGCCAGTCTGCTGCCATTCCATGCGCAGCATAGCTGCTTTCAGATCCAGGCCTCCAGCAGCTGAAAAACCTCCCCAACCGCTGTTAGATACAACCCGGTGACAAGGAATGACCAAGCCCATAGGATTGTTTTTCATTACTTGGCCCACTGCCCGTGCGGCTCCAGGCTTACCCAACTGCCGGGCTACCTGACCATATGTCATAATCTCACCATAGGGAATGCTGTGAACCAGCAGCAAAACGTCACGGGCAAAGGCACTGTAATGGGATAGTTCCAGTTCCACGTCCCAATGATCTATTATTTTCCCGTTAAAATAATCGCGGAATTTATTAACGATAGGCACCGAATAATCATCCCATGCAATTAACCGGGTATTATACCCGGTTTTCTTTATGTGATGATGAAAGGTATTTAGGGGGGAGGGGGTGGGCAAAACCGTTGCGAACAAGGTCTTTTTTTCACTACGAATAGCGGCCCATCCCCGGGGGGTGTAAAATATATACCAACACATCATTGGTACCTCAATTAAGGTTTTGCGACAACATTCACCAGTTTTCCTGGCACAACTATTATTTTCACTATATTCTGACCTTTTGTCAACTCCTTGATTTTAGGGTTATCCAGCGCTATAGCCCTCAAATCATCCTCTGAAGCCTGTGCCGGGACCATAATGCGATCTCTGACTTTTCCGCTGATCTGCAGGACAATTTCAATTTCATCCTGAACCAGAGCTTCCGGGTCATAGGCAGGCCAGGACTGCAGGTGAATGCTGGTCTGGTAGCCCATTATGGACCAGAGTTCCTCGGTGATATGCGGTGAAAAAGGACACAGCAGTACCAGCAGGGTTTGAACAGCTTCCTTAAGCACGCACAGATCCTGCTCTTCCTGGTCGCGATAGGCATTTATGGCATTGGTCAGTTCCATTATGGCACTGATGGCCGTATTGAAGTTGAAGCGTGTCTCGATGTCATCGGTAACCTTCTTAATAGTAGCATGGGTCTTAAAACGCAGGGCTTTTGCGTCCGGATCCAGTTCCTTATACTCCGCCGGCAAATTAACACCCTGAAGGATCTCAATACTTTCTGTCACCAGACGCCAGACCCGGTTCAAGAAGCGATAGGCTCCTTCCACACCCTGGTCGCTCCATTCCAGATCCTTTTCCGGCGGAGAAGCAAACAGGATGAACAGGCGGGCGGTGTCGGCACCGTAGGTATCAATGATTTCTTCCGGACTGACCACATTGCCTTTGGATTTGGACATTTTAGAACCATCTTTCAAAACCATTCCTTGGGTGAGCAGATTGGTAAAGGGTTCTTCAACCTTGAGCATTTTAATGTCATACAGGAATTTGGTGAAAAAGCGCGCATACATCAGATGCAAAATAGCATGCTCGACCCCGCCGATATATTGATCAACCGGCATCCAGTAATCTACAGCTTCCCGGGTGAAAGGAAGTTCCGTCTCATGTGGACTGCAGTAGCGGTCAAAATACCAGGATGAACATACAAAAGTATCCATGGTATCCGTTTCCCGGCGGGCTTCGGTTCCGCACACCGGGCAGGTAGTTTTATAGAATTCTTCTACATAGTTAAGCGGGGATTCCCCAGAAGGACGAAATTCCACATCCAGAGGCAGCAATACGGGCAGGTCTTTTTCGGGTACCGGTACCGTGCCGCACTGGGGGCAGTATATTATAGGAATAGGAGCTCCCCAGTAACGCTGCCGGGATATCAGCCAGTCCCGTAAACGGAAATTTATGGTTCCTTCACCAATACCGTGCTCTTGCATATAAGAGATTACCTGGGCTTTGCCTTCCTCCACGGAAAGACCGTTAAAAAAACCAGAGTTTACCATGCGGCCGTCGCCCGCATAAGCTTCGGTCAGCTGGCTGCCGTCCAGGGGAGTGTCCTCACCCTGGATAACCACCCGGATAGGAATATTGTACTTGCGGGCAAAATCAAAGTCCCGCTGGTCATGGGCCGGCACCGCCATAATGGCACCGGTGCCGTAATCCATCAGTACATAGTTGGCTACCCAGATGGGTACTTTTTCACCATTCATGGGATTGATGGCATAAGCTCCGGTGAACACCCCTTCTTTTTCGGTTTCGGCAGAGGTGCGGGTCATTTCATTTACGAGTTGTACACGGCTGACAAATTCTTTTACCGCTTTCTCTTCAGGTTTTCCAGACACCAGCTTTTCCACCAGGGGATGTTCCGGAGCCAATACCATATAAGTGACTCCAAAGACCGTGTCCGGACGGGTAGTAAACACCGTCAGCTTTTCATCCATACCTTCAATCTGCATGGAGAATTGACATCCTTCACTGCGGCCGATCCAGTTCTTCTGCATAATTTTGACTTTATCAGGCCAACCGGGCAGCTTTTCCAGATCATCCAGCAGTCGCTGGGCATAATCGGTAATTTTAAAAAACCACTGCTCCAGCTGTTTTTTCTCCACCATCGATTCGCAGCGTTCACAGGCACCTTCTACAACCTGTTCGTTGGCCAGAACTGTCTGGCAGGATGGACACCAGTTCACCGCGGCGCTTTTTTTGTAAGCCAGATCGTGTTCATAAAGTTTCAGGAACATCCACTGGGTGAATCTGTAGTAATCAGGGCTGCAGGTGGTTACCTCCCGATCCCAGTCATAGCTGGTCCCCATACTTTTCAGCTGAGCTCGCATATTATCTATGTTTGCATAGGTCCATTTAGCCGGATGGGCGCCATGCTTGATTGCCGCATTTTCCGCTGGTAGGCCAAAAGCATCCCAGCCCATGGGGTGCAGAACATTATAGCCATTCATAGTCTTGAACCTGGCTACTACATCACCGATAGCATAATTGCGCACATGCCCCATATGCAAATTTCCAGACGGGTAAGGAAACATTTCCAGAGCATAGTACTTGGGGCGGGATGTATCTTCGGTCACTTTGTAAAAATGGTTTTCTTCCCAATAAGCCTGCCATTTAGCTTCGATAGACTTAAAGTCATATTTGTGTTCCATATCCGTCCCTCCTTATAGGATTATTATTGACCCATAAATAGCAAAAACTCTCATCCTGGTTAGGGACGAGAGTTATATTCCCGCGGTACCACCCTTATTGACAAATATAATAATGGTGGAGCTAGAGGGATTCGAACCCTCGACCTCTTGAATGCCATTCAAGCGCGCTCCCAACTGCGCCATAGCCCCACATTTGTCCACTTTATAGATTATAACGGTATCTCCGTTACAGGCTTATCACCTGTAAAGCTTCCCGGCGAGTTCGACATCTGCTGTCGCCTTGCACCAACCGGCGACTCTCTGCTAGACACCTGTCTACTACTCCGGTTCCTCGCCTTTGCATATAAAGTTGACATAGAGAATTATAGGATAGTTAGCGGGAGAAGTCAACAAAAAAAGCAACCAGGTTGCTAGCCTGTTTACCCGGTGCAAGTAAGCAGGGCCGGATACGGTTAAGAATTCCTTTGTCATACCAGTATGGATTGTTGTGAGTGCTATTTGGTTAAAATGCGGGTTTACTGACTTATGTGATAAAGGTGGCGATAAATGGTTCGTACCGATACCCCTAGTATTTCAGCGGCTTTGGTTACTTTATTGTCGCAATCATTTAATACCGACCTGATTATTTTGCGCTCTATGCGAGTGAGGGCATCTTTAAGGGTTTCATTGGGACGAAGAGTGCATTCCTCTAATTTTATTGGTTCTTCACAGAATACAAAATGATCGGGAGACATCCACCGTTCGTTGCCATTAAGGACTAGTGCCTGTTTTACCACGTTTTCTAATTCTCTTATATTGCCAGGCCAGTGATAGCTTAACAGTTTGCGGGCCACCTCCGGGTTCAGCAGGGGTACATTCTCGGTATTGCAGTAGCGGCTGATGAAGTAATGGGTAAGGGGAATGATGTCCTCAGGCCTTTCCCTTAAAGGGGGAAGTTCCAGATTTATTACATTCAGCCTGTAGAATAGATCGGCTCTAAACTCCCCGCGTTCCACCATAGTTTTAAGGGGCTGATTGCTGGCAGCAACAATGCGGACATCCACTTGTATAGGCCGGTTTCCTCCCACCCGCTGAAACTCACCTTCCTGCAGGGCCAACAATAACTTTCCTTGAGCTGAAGGACTTAAAATGGAGAGTTCATCTAAAAATAGGGTGCCTTTGTCGGCCATTTCCAATTGGCCTTTTTTCTGCTGGGTGGCGCCGGTAAAAGCCCCTTTTTCATAACCAAATAATTCACTTTCGATTAAATGTTCAGGCAGGGCAGCACAATTCAACCAGACAAAGGGGGCGTTTTTGCGGTTGCTGTATTCGTGAATAGCCTTGGCCAGCAAACTTTTACCGGTTCCGGTTTCTCCATAGATCGTTATGGTGTAATCGCTTTTTGCTATTTTCTTCAACAAGGTCTCGATTTTCCGCATTTTGGGGTTATTACTACATAGTATGTTATTGGGGGGATTCCGTTTGATCAAAGCCCGCAGACTTCTATTTTCTTCAATCAGGTGCCATACTTTGAGTGCCCGGTCTACCGAAACACGTAAATCATCTATCTCAAAAGGTTTGGTAAGGTAGTCGAATGCTCCATGGCGCATGGCCTCCACCGCTGTTTTTATGGTAGCAAAAGCGGTTAGAAATATAATTATTGCATCGGGATCCTGAGCTCTTATCCGTTTTAACACCTCCATCCCATCCATTTTAGGCATGCGTATGTCCATAATAGTAATGGCAACCCGGTGATTGGCAATATAATCCAGAGCTTTAGGCCCATTATCCACGGTTACTACATCCAGGTCTTCCGCGCGCAGCACCTTTTCCAGCAGCAGTCGAATATTTTCCTCATCATCTGCAACTAGTATCAGAGGTTTATCAGGCTGGTTAGCCACCCTTTTCCCCCCTCTCCCTGATGGGTAGTCTTATGATAAAAGTTGCTCCTTGTCCCGGCTCGCTTTTTACTTCCACATATTCATAGTGCTGGCTGATAATACTGTGAACAAGGGCTAAACCAAGACCATTACCCTCCAGTTTAGTGGTAAAGAATGGATCAAATATGCGTTCCAGCTTATCAGGTTCGATTCCGGAACCAGTATCTGTTACCCTAATCTGT